>WBZP01007194.1_pt1 | contig 10791 bp, 11 predicted proteins | sample 5204301 | NCBI WGS metagenome assembly WBZP01 (sample SAMN12412401, study PRJNA552823) | activated sludge metagenome | isolation source: activated sludge from nitrification reactor of wastewater treatment plant... | place: USA: Pennsylvania | collected 2017
AGCCTGGTCCTGCGAGCAGGGACGGTCGCCGGGGTGGTGGCGGTGCTCGCGCTGCCGACCGCAGCGGCGCACGCCACCACGAGCACCGCGACGACCACGACCACCACGACCACGTCGGCATCGGCGGTCGCGACGACCGGGCGGATCGTCAGCGGCGAGGCGCTCACGGCGGCGATGGCTGCGCCGGCACCGGCGTCCGCCGGCAGCGACGGACCGGTCGTGCACCGGCGCGCGCTCGGTCCGGCCCCGGCCTCGACCGCGTCGTCGGAGGCGGCGTCATGACCGCGCTGCTGGTCGACCGCCACCTCGGCACCTCGCGAGCGGGCGACCTCGCCGTCACGCTGCAGGTCCGCGACGAGGGCCTCCACCCGTCGGTGGTGTCGGCCGCGTGGGACGCGGTCCACGACGAGCTCGACCGGATCTCGCGCGCGTTCTCGACGACCGATCCGGACAGCGCGGTGTCGCAGCTGCGCGACGGCGCGACCCTGCTCGTCGACGACGGGGTCGCCACGGTCATCGACCGCTGCCTCGAGGCGCGCGCCCTCACCGCCGGCGCCTTCGACCCGTGGTCGCTCCCCGGGGGATTCGACCCCTCCGGGCTGCTGCACGGCTGGACCGCGGAGGTGTGCGCCGCTGTGCTGCGCCGCCACGGGCTGCGCCGGTTCAGCGTCGACGTCGCCGGCGACCTGGTCTGCCGCGGCGAGATCTGGCGCGTCCCCGTGCCGCACCCGGCGGACGCCGCGCGGACCGTCGCGCAGGTCCAGGTGCGTGACGGCGCGATGGCGACGTCGCGCGCCGCCGACGTCGTCGATCCGACCACCGGACGGCAGGCGACCGGGTGCCTCCAGGCGACGGTCGTCGGACCGGACCCGGCGCTCGCGGACGCGCTCGCGACCGCGCTCGTGGTGCGCGGCGTCGAGGGATCGCGCTGGTTCGCCCAGCTCCCCGGCTGGTCCGCGTGCGTCGTCGTCGGCGACGAGCTCGCCTGGTGGGGCGACGCCGTCCTGCCGGCGTGACCGGTCGCCTGTGCGCACCCGGCGTAAGGCCCCTGTGAGCCTGGGGCCTCACCGCACCCTTGCGATCATCGATGCGCCCGCCGGCCGAGTGCCGGCGTAAGGCAGAAGCGCGCCCTGGTGCTCATGGCTCCCTTACGGCACCGGCGTCGCGGTCCCTGGTCGGTGTCGGGGGCGGTGCCTAGGGTGGCGGGATCGTCGCCAGGGAGGGAGCAACGGATGAGCAAGCTCACGGACCGGCCGCGCACGGCGCTGCTCGTCATCGACGTGCAGAACGGCGTGGTCGGCGGAGCGCACGAGCGCGATGCCGTCGTCGCCAACGTCGCGACGCTGGTCGACAAGGCCCGGGCGGCCGACGTACCGGTGGTGTGGGTCGCGCACTCCGACGAGGAGGGTCTGCCGCTCGGCTCGCCGCAGTGGGACTACGTCGACGAGCTGCAGCGCCTGGAGTCCGAGCCGCTGGTGCACAAGACCTACGCCGACTCCTTCGAGGACACCGACCTGGAGCAGGTCCTCGCCGGCCTCGAGGTCGGCAGCCTCGTCGTCGCCGGAGCGCAGACCGACGAGTGCATCCGCTCGACCCTGCACGGTGCCATCGCGCGCGGCTACGACGCCACGCTCGTCGCCGACGCGCATACGACCGAGGACCTCAGCGAGTGGGGCGCGCCGCCGCCCGAGCAGGTCATCGCGCACACGAACCTGTACTGGTCCAACCACCGCGCACCGGGCCGCACGGCAGGCACGACCACCACCGCCGAGGTCGACTTCGGCCCCCGCGTCTGACCGGTCGGCGGCCGGTTGCAGCTAGCCGCCGTAGTTCATGCCGGTGGAGCGCAGCACGAGCGGCGTCAGCGGCACATCGTGCACGCCGGCGCCGACCACGGTGCCGACCACGATGGTGTGGTCGCCGGTGTCGACCGTGGTGTGCACCCGCGCCTCGAACCAGTAGGGCAGGTCGACGAGGTACGGAGCGCCGGTGTGCGGTGCCGGGTGGAAGTCGAAGCCGTTGAGCTTCCCGTCGTCGACGACCGTCGGCCGGAAGAACGACTTCGCGACGTCGAGCTGGTCCTCTCCGACCACGTTGACGACGAACCCGCCGGACTCGAGGACGAGGTCGTGCGTCTCGGTCCCCGTCTTGATGCAGACGACGACCAGCGGCGGCTCGAACGAGGCCTGCGTGACCCAGTTGACCCCGGCCGCCGCCACCTGGTCACCGTGCTTGGCGGTGACGACGTACAAGCCGTAGTTGATGGCGCGCAGCGCGGCGCGCTTGTCCTGGGGATCCATCCGACGGCTCCGGAGCTCGGGCGGGAGCATCGCTCCCACGGTGCCGGAAGTCCTACCACCGGGCCTTGCGCGCCGCCTCCCCCGTGTTCCGTCCAGCGGCTCGCGGCTCCGAGGCGTGCTCGTGCTCGGACGGCCGGCGGTTCGGGCAGGATGCGCGCATGACCCACGAGCACCGCGACCTCGACCCCACCTGGACCGCGCAGACCGTCGCCGTGCAGGCCGGCCGCCCCGTCCGCGTCCCCGGTGCCGGGGTGAACCCGCCGGTCCACCTGTCGGCGACCTACCTGCACGACACCGAGGTCGGCTACGGCCGCGACGGCAACATCGGATGGTCCGCGCTCGAGGAGGCGCTCGGGGCGCTCGACGGCGGCACGTCGGTCACCTTCGCCTCCGGCCTCGCCGCGGCCACGGCCATCGCGGACCTCGTCCCCACCGGCGGCATCATCGTGCTGCCGACCGTCGCCTACTTCGGCGTGCGCAACGTCGTCGAGCGGATGGAGCAGCGCGGCCGCCTCACCATCCGCCGGGCCGACCCCGACGACACCGATGCCGTGCTGGCCGCGGCCGACGGCGCCGACGTCGTGTGGGTCGAGTCGATCGCCAACCCGCTCATCGCGGTGGCCGACGTCCCGGCGATCGCAGCCGGTGCCCGCGAGCGCGGTGCGATCACCGTCGTCGACGCGACGTTCGCGACGCCGCTGCGGCAACGCCCGCTCGACCTCGGCGCCGACGTCGTCATGCACTCGGCGACCAAGCTGCTCGGCGGGCACTCCGACCTGCTGCTCGGCGTCGCCACGGTGCGCGACCCGCAGCATGCCGAGTTCTTGCGCACCCACCGCCACGACCACGGCGCGATCCCCGGTGCGCTCGAGTCGTTCCTCGCGACGCGCGGGCTGCGCACCCTCGGCATACGCCTCGACCGCGCCGAGGCCAGCGCCGGCGAGCTCGCCCGGCGCCTCGCCTCGCACCCGTTCGTCAGCCGCGTGAACTACCCGGGCCTCCCCGACGACCCGCAGCACGAGCGCGCGTCGCGGGTGCTGAGCGGGTTCGGCTCGATGCTCTCCTTCGACGTCGCCGGCACGGCCGAGCAGACCGAGGCCTTCCTGAACCGGCTGCAGCTCGTGACGCACGCGACGAGCCTCGGCGGCGTCGAGTCGCTGATCGAGCGGCGCGCGCGGTGGGCCGGCGACGCCGAGATCGTCGGTCCGACGCTGTGCCGCATGTCGGTCGGGATCGAGGACGTCGAGGACATCTGGCGCGACCTCGACACCGCGCTCGTCGACACCCTGTCCTGACGCCGCACCGCGCCCCGAAGCGCGGGAGCGCGTTCGGTGGAATCAATCCGCGGGCTGGTCCAAGGTGGGGCCGACGGACTCGACAGGGAGGTGGCGGGCATGGGGGCGGCCGCACTCCACGCGGTCACGGAGCTGGGCTCCGGCGCCACGACGGTCGTGCTCGGCCACGGCCTCGGGGGCGACCAGACGCAGTGGGCGCCGGTCGCGGCGATGCTGGCCCGCAACGCACGCGTGATCACCTTCGACAACGCCGCGTCCGGACGCTGCGCCCCGGAGGTGTTCTCGCCGGAGCGGCACTCGAGCGTGCTGGGCTTCGCCGACGACATCGCCGCCGTGTGCCACGACCTCGACGTCCGCGGCGCCACCTTCGTCGGGCACTCCCTGGCCGGGATGGCCGGCGCCCTCGCGTCGATCGCGGACCCGCAGCTGTTCTCGCGCCTGGTCATGCTGGGCGCCAGCGCCCGCTACGCCGACGATCCGTCGACCGGCTACGTCGGCGGCTTCACGACCGAGGCCATCGACGAGATGCTCGAGACGGTGCGCGGCGACTTCGAGCGCTGGACGCAGGGCTTCGCCCCGCTCGTCATGGGGAGCGACGCACCGCCCTGGCTCTCCGAGGAGTTCGCGCGCAGCCTGCGGCGCTACCCGCCCGAGGTCGCCTACACGGTGTTCACGGCAGCGTTCCGCAGCGACTTCCGCGCCGAGGTGCACCGGCTCGACGTCCCCACCCTGCTGCTGCAGAGCACGGCCGACCCCGCGGTGCCGCCCGAGGCGGCGCAGTGGCTGGCCGACGAGATCCCGGGCGCGCGGCTTCAGGTCCTGACGGCGCACGGGCACTTCCCCCACGTCGTCTCCCCGGCCGAGGTCCTCCGCGCGCTGACCCGCTTCGGCGTCCCCGCCTGACCCCGCTCGGGTCGGCGGCCGTCACGGCCGGATCACCCTCCTGGTCACCACATGTGGTGACGCCCGGCCACCACGCCCGCTCCTAGCGTCGGGACGTCGCCAGGCACCCCGCCCGGCCGCGGATCCCAGGAGCACCTCATGACCGTCACCACCTCAGGCCTCACCCGGGCGGCCGGCGTCTGCGCCGCGGCCGCGGGCGCCATCTTCATCGCCGTGCAGATCAACCACCCGCCGATGACCGTCGCGTCGGTCGAGACGGCCGACTGGGTGCTGCGCAACTCCGCGAAGGCCGTCATGGCCGCGCTCGCGCTGGTCGGCATCGCGGGGATGTACCTGACGCAGGTACGCCGGATGGGCGTGCTGGGTCTGGTCGGCGCGACGCTGTTCAGCATCGGCTACCTCGTCATGTTCGGCGTCGAGGCGATCGCCGCCGCCGTGCTCCCGCTGATGACCAGCGCCCAGCCCGCGCTCGTCGGCGACATCGTGCTGGCGGCGTTCGGCGGCACCCCGGTCGGCGACATCGGCGGCGTCCAGACCCTGCTCAGCCTGATGGGTGCCGGCTTCATCGTCGGCGGGCTCGTCTTCGGCATCGCCTTGTTCCGCGCGGGCGTCCTGTGGCGGTGGGCCTCGGGTCTGCTCGCGATCGCGACCGTCGGCACGGCCGCGCTCGCCGTCCTCCCCGACTCGTTCAACCGGCCGATGGCCGTTCCCACCGGCATCGCGCTCATCGGCCTCGGTGTGTCGCTCATCCGCACCACGCGGAGCAGCGCGACCGTCGTCGCGAGCGACGAGCTCGAGCGCGTGTCCGCGTGACCACCGCGCTGCACCCCGCGGGGCGGTCGGGGCTCGCACCCCGACCGCCCCGCAGCTGGCCGCTCCCCGTGGCCCTGGTGCTCCTCAGCCTCGTGCCCGTGATCGCCGGCACCCTGCGCCTCGTGCAGCTCCTCGGCGGCCCGGCGGTCATCCACGCCGACCACCGGTTCGACAGCTCGCCCGCACCCGTCGTCGTCCACGTCGTCGGCGCGATCGTCTTCGCGCTCGTCGGCGTCCTGCAGCTCGTGCCCCGCTTCCGGCGGCGGCACCTGCGCTGGCACCGCCGGGCCGGCCGCGCCCTCGCCGTCGCGGGTCTGCTGGTCGCCGGCTCCGCCCTCTGGATGACCCTGTTCTTCGAGCAGAAGGCCGGCACGACCGACCTGCTCTACGCCTTCCGGCTCGTGTTCTCCGCGGGCATGGCCGCCTGTCTCGTCCTCGGGGTCACCACCGTGCGGCGCGGGGACCTCGCCGGCCATCGCGCGTGGATGATCCGGGCGTACGCCATCGCCGTGGCCGCGGGGACGCAGGCGTTCACCGTCGGCCTCGGCGGCGCGCTGATCGGCACGTCGGGGATCCGATACGACGCGCTCATGGGCGCCGCGTGGGTCATCAACCTCGGTGTCGCCGAGTGGGCGATCCGTCGGCCCGCGCGCCGCGCCCGCCGTGCGCCCGCCGCGGCTCCGGCACAGGCGCTCTCGTGACCGCGCCGCGGCAGTACGAGCTGCGGGTCGACGGCCGTCTCGACGAGCGCTGGTCGGAGTGGTTCGAGGGGCTGGTCGTCGGCACCGGCGACGACGGGACGAGCACGTTGACCGGACCGGTCGCCGACCAGGCGCAGCTGCACGGGATCCTCGCCCGGGTGCGCGACGTCGGCGTCACGCTGCTCAGCTGCCGCGTGCTCGACCGCTGAGGGTCAGCCGGGGATCAGGCCGAGCTCGCGACCGCGACGCACCGCGGCTCGTCGGCTGGTGACGTCGAGCTTGGTGTAGATGCGCTTCGTGTGCGTGCGCACGGTGTTGAGCGACAGGAACAGGTGCCGGGCGATCTCGGGTCCGTCGAGGTCGGAGGCGAGCAGTCCGAGGACCTCGAGCTCGCGGGCGCTGAGCGGGTCGACGAGGCCGCCGCTGAGGACAGCGCGCTCGTCGACCGCCGGGCCGACGGCGGCGAGGAGGGTGGCGGCGTACGCCGACGAGCCCGGCTGCCGCACGAGCGCCGACAGCGGTGCGGCGAGCAGCGAGCCATGACGGGTGAACGGGCGCTTCCAGCCGTCGGGTGCCGCGAGCTCGACGGCACGGCCGAGGGCTGCGAGGTCGTCAGCCGCGAGCGAGAGCAGGACGAGACCGTCGATCGCGGCGGCGACCCGTCCGCCCGCGGTCGACGCGTCGACGAGGCGCTGCAGCAGCGACACGGCATCGGCGCGGGCTGCGGTGCCGCCGGCGAGGCGGTGCCGGGCGAGGAGCACCTCGGCGTAGGTCAGGTGCTCGAACTCGCGCAGGTACGTCAGCGGGTCGTCGACGTCGAGGTTCCGCTCGCGAGCCCACGCCTCCGCCGCCTCGAGGTCGCCGAGGCGCAGCTGCACCCGCACTGTGGCGGCGCGCAACGGACGGACGTCGGGCGAGAAGTCGCCGAGGTGGACCTGCTGAGCCTCGGCCAGCAGGTCGAGGGCCCCGGTGAGGTCGCCCTGCGCTTCGGCGAGCAGAGCGGCGACCGCGCGCGAACGACCGGCGTAGCGCGGCAGGCCCAGCGGCTCGCCGAGCGCGCGCGCCGCCTCGAGGTTCTCGCGCGCAGCCTCGAGATCCCCTCGCTCCAGGGCGATCTCGGCGATCCCCACCCGGACGTCGGCCGCACCGCGCCGGGTCCCGTCTGACGTCGCGTGGGTCCACGCCTCGGCGTAGATGTCGGCGGCCGCCGACAACCGGCCTTGCACCGAGACGATCTCGGCGAGGGTGAGGTAGCAGCCGAGCGCGTCGGACCAGTGCCCGCCGCGCACCAGGCCGGCGACGCAGATCTCATAGAGCCGCAGGGCGTCGTCGAGCTCGCCGCTCGCCCAGTGGGCGAGCCCCGAGAGACCGGCGGCGCCGGCGCGGACGACGTCGTCGTCGGGGGCGGCCGTCTCCAGCACCCGCGCCGCGTAGCGATGCGTCGCGGCCAGATCCCCCGACACGAGGGCGAGGCCGGCGCGGTAGAGGTCGATGGCACCCGGGATGCGGGCGAGCTCGGCCTGGTCGACGGCGACCAGGTCGCTGCCGGGCAGCGGCGCACCGTCGATCAGCGCCTGGATCCCGGGCAGCTGCGCCGCGACGGCTTCGAGCCTCGGCGCGACGGATGCGAACTCGTTGGTCGCCATGAGGCCGCCGATGAGTCCGACCGCGAGCACCGGTCGTCGCGACACGACATCCGGCGGGAAGTCGTCGACCCACCGCCGGATCGTCGCCTCCTTCCGCTCACGACGGAGGTCGGGGAACGCCCGCTCGACGAGGTCGGCGGCGAGATCCACGTCGCCGGCGGCGAGGGCATGGCGCACGGCCGCAGCCGGTTCCCCGGCGTCGGCGTACCAACGGCTGGCCCGCAGGTGCAGGCCCACCTCCTCGTCGGGGTGCTCCGCCCGCAGGTGCGCGCGCAGGACCTCGCCGAACAGGTGGTGGTAGCGGTACCAGCGGCGTTCGGCGTCGAGAGCGACCACGAACAGGTTCGCGCGGTCCAGCCGCTCGAGCACCGGCTGGCTGCCGCTCCGGTCGAGCACCGCGTCGCACAGCGGGCCGCACAGCCGGTCGAGCACCGAGGTGCGGAGCAGGAAGCCGCGCACGTCGTCGTCCTGCTGCGAGAGCACCTCGTCGACGAGGTAGTCGACGACGAAGCGGTCGGTCCCGGCGAAGCCGGAGACGAACGCGCCGACGTCGTCGCGCCCCTGGATCCCGAGGGCGGCCAGCTGGAGGGCGGCGGCCCAGCCCTCGGTGCGGGCCTCCAGCGTGGCGACGTCGTCGGGGCCGATCGCGAGGCCCTGCACGTCGGCGAGGTAGGTCGTGGTCTCGTCCGTGGTGAACCGCAGGTCGCCGGCGCGGATCTCGGTGAGGTCGCCGCGCGCCCGCAGCCGCGCGAGGGGCAGCGCCGGATCGGCCCGCGTGCCGAGCAGGACGTGGAGGGTCGGCGGGCGGTGGTCGAGGAGGAAGGCCATCCCCTCGGCGACGTCGGGACCGTCGACGAGGTGGTAGTCGTCGAGCACCAGCACGACGTCGTCGCTGACGTCGGCCAGGTCGTTGAGCACCGCGGTGAGCAACGACGGCGTCGCCGACTGGCCAGCCTCCAGGACGGGGAGCACGCCGGCACCGGCACCGGGTACGGCGCGCCCGAGGGCGGTCACGACGTACTGCCAGAAGAGCGGCGCCTGCGCCTCGCTCTCGTCGAGGGACACCCAGGCCACGGCTCGCGGCGCAGCGCCCGCGGCCCAGTCGCTGAGGATCGTCGTCTTGCCGAAGCCGGCCGGAGCCGACGCCACCGTCAGCGCGCCGCGCACCCCGGCCGCGACGCGGTCGGTCAGGCGGGAGCGCACGACGAGCGAGCTGCGGCGCTGGGGCACCTGGAGCTTGGTCGCTACCAGCGTGCTCGCCATCCCTGCCCCTCCCCACGGCTCGTCCTGCTCCCGACCCTAGTGGCGGCGGTCGGGGTGCCGGTTCCCGCGGGCGTGAGCGCTCCGCCGCGATCGCGAGGTTTGGCGGCCGTCGCAGCGGTGATGGGTCGTGCTCCCCGAGAGAACGGAGAAGCCCATGTGCGTGAGCTGCGGGTGCGGTGCACCCAACGAGAAGCACGGCGACAACGGCAACATCACGATGAGCGATCTCGAGCGCGCGGCGCAGGCCGCCGGCATCTCGACGACGCAGGTCGCGGACAACATCAAGTCCGCTCTCTGACCAGCTCCGCGTCGGAGGTCTGAGCGGTAGCCCTAGGTACCGCTCAGACCTCCAGAGCGGGACGGGGCTTCAGTGCACGGCGTCGAGCAGGTCCTGCGGCGTCAGCCCCAGCTGCGACCAGCTCGGACCGAGCTGCTTCCTGCCGCCCGCGGTCTCGACGCCGTAGTTGGTCACCATGATGTCGAGCAGCAGGGAGTCGGTCCGCCAGACCATGGCCTGGAGCGTCTTGCGCGCCGCGAACGCCTTGTTGGCGTAGGCGAAGACCTTGCCGCCCTTCCCGCTGACGAGGGCGACCACGCCGGGGGTATCCCTCGACATGTCGAACGACGGCGGGAAGTACGCCTGGTTCGCCGTCCCGTCCGCGTCCTCGGGGTTGTTGCCCGAGACGGCGACGGTGACGAGGTAGTCGCCCTTCGGGGTCGAGACCGCGACCTCGACCGAGCGCTGCCGCAGGTGCGAACCCACGGCCCACAACGGCTTGCGCGCGGAGTCGTACCCGGTCGGGGGCTCGTAGTAGTCGACGCCGGCTGTCGACGAGAGCACCGTGCCACCGGCGGCCGAGACGACCCGCGCTGCGACGTCCGAGACGTACGCGGCGCTCGGCCAGGCGGAGTTGGGCACGCCCGAGCTGCCGTACACGTTGCTCGACGCGCCCGTCGGCTCCGGGGCCGGCGCGGGCGAGCTCGCGGCTGCGCCGACGCCGGTCGCGGGGCCGGTCCCGCTGCTCCCCCGCGGGGCAGGGGTCTGGATCAGCGATCCCGCCGCTGCGACGACGAGGACCAGACCGGCCGTCGCGCCGACGGCCGTGGTGGTCCGCCGCGCGATCCGATGACGGCGGCCGACGTGCACGGCGCGGTCCAGGGTCTCCACGGTCGTCGTCCGGGGCGGAGCGGCGCCGGCGACGACGTCCTCGAAGGCACGGCGCAGGGCGAGCTCGTCGTCGGTCAGGTTCATGAGAGGTCTCCACTCGTCTCGAGCGACGGCGCGGCGAGGACGTGCCGCAGGGTGGCGAGCGCGCGGCTCGACTGGCTGGTGACGGTCCCGGTCGAGATCCCCAGGATCCGGGCGGTCTCGGCGACCGAGTAGTCCTCCCAGTAGCGCAGGACGACGATCTCCCGCTGCGAGGAGCCGAGCCCGGCCAGCGCCTCGAGGAGACGTCCGTCGGGCGGCTCGAGCGGCGGCGGTCCGGCGACGTCGGGCAGGTCCTCGGGCGCTCGCGCGAGCTCGCGCCGCACGCCGCGACGCAGCGAGGTGCGGAAGCGGTTGACCAGCGTGGTGGTCGCGTAGGCATCGCGGGCGGCAGGGTCGCGGACGCGCGACCACGAGGCGTAGACCCGGATGAGGGTCTCCTGCACGAGGTCGTCGGCCTGGTGCCAGTCGCCGCACAGCAGGTACGCCGTCCGCCGCAGCCGCACCATGGCGGTGGCCGCCCAGGTCCGGAAGTCCCCCTCGATGCTCACACCTCCTAGACTCCCCGACCCCTGCCCCGTGCTGCACGCGACCCGGACGACTTCCCGGCGGCGTGGCCACGGCCCCTCGCCCGGGGAGAGACTGGCGGTCCGAGCGTCGATC
>WBZP01007195.1_pt1 | contig 10791 bp, 13 predicted proteins | sample 5204301 | NCBI WGS metagenome assembly WBZP01 (sample SAMN12412401, study PRJNA552823) | activated sludge metagenome | isolation source: activated sludge from nitrification reactor of wastewater treatment plant... | place: USA: Pennsylvania | collected 2017
CAACAGGCCACTCAACACACCCATTATCATCAAGAGACCGACGGTGTCGACGCACCATCGGCACAGTGAGTTTGCAGCGTGAGCACAGCCTGTCATGCGATGACTCTACCGAGCGTTTGATGCAAAGGCAACTCTCGCACGGGACGCATAGGTTCATGGTATGGTGGGCCTTCGACCGTACCGTGATGAGTGAACGCACCGCTATAGAACCAGACCGGCCTCGTGCACTTCGCAGCACAGTCTTTGCCGGTGCCATCGGTAACGTGCTTGAATGGTACGACTTCGCGCTCTTTGGATACTTCGCGCCCGTCTTGTCCGTCCTGTTTTTCCCGGCGTCAGATCCGTCCTTGTCGTTGATCGCCACATTCAGCGTATTTGCCGTCGGCTTTCTGGCAAGACCGTTGGGTGCACTCTGCTTCGGCTACTGGGGAGATACACGAGGACGCCGGTCGGCGCTCTCCTGGTCCATCATCCTCATGGCAATTCCAACCTGCCTGCTTGGCCTGCTGCCGACCTATGCGCAGATCGGCCTTGCCGCCCCGATTGCACTGACCCTCTTACGATTCATTCAAGGCTTTTCTGTCGGCGGAGAATTTACGGGATCGGTCACGTTTCTGATTGAACATGCCGCGCGGAACGAACGCGGCTTTATCGGCAGTTGGGCCGGCTTCAGCGCGCAAATCGGCGCACTCATGGGATCCGGTATCGGCGCCGTGGCCAGCGCGAGTTTCTCGCAGGAGACTCTGCATGATTGGGGCTGGCGCATTCCGTTCTTGGCAGGGAGCGTCATCGCATTGGTGGGCTGGTATCTCCGCCGACACCTTCCTGAGTCGCCCGCCTTTGAACGGCTCCAACAGAGTGGTGTCGTCTCGTCAACACCGATTCGTGACTTTGCCCATCAGAACCGGACACCGCTGCTCCAAGTGATCGGGCTGGTGTTGCTGCATGGCGTGGGGTTCTACATCTTTTTTGTCTATCTCCCCACCTTTGTCGCGAAGGTGAGTCATCTTCCAATGAAGACGGCCTTAACCATCAACACGGTCTGCATGGCCGTCATGGCGATACTGATCCCCATCATGGGCAAGTTGGCCGATCGAGTCGGGCCACGACGGGTGCTCGCTGCCGGTGCGATGGGCCTCGCGCTCGGCACAGTCCCGTTTTTCTCCTGGTTCAGTAGTGGAGACCTGGTGTCCGTATCTATGACACAACTGACCGTGACCGTCTTCGTTGCCGCCTACATGGGCCCCTTCTTTGCCATCGTCGCGCTACTCTTTCCGGTTGCTCACCGATATACGGGGCTTTCCATTTCGTACAATATGGCTTCGGCACTGTTCGGCGGAACAGCCCCATTGGTCGCGACCATGGTTTTTGAACGGAGCGGAAGCCCCCTTGCGCCAGGATGGTATGTCAGTGCATGCGCGGTCATCTCGTTGCTGGTCCTCATAACAATTCGTGACGAAGGGCGAGAGCCAACTGCGCTTCACGCCAGCCCCCGTTGACAGTCGTTCTCCTCCATGCTGTAGTCCCACTGAATACGAGCCACCACCCATGACCGACCAGCACACACCAACATCGCACCTTCCCGGACCACCGGTCTCTCGCTGGTGGGGCTGCTTCGCTGAGCTTCGACGGGATACCCTCGGATTCCTATTGCAATGCCAAGTCTATGGCGACGTCGTCAAACTCCCCATGGGATTGGTCGTTGAACTGCTCCTGCGGCAGCCCGATGCCGCCATGTATCTATTGAATCATCCGGCTGACGTGAAACATGTCTTGGTGACGAATCAAGACAATTATCGGAAGTGCCCGGTTCCTCCAGTCGAATCACGGATCTTCGGGCAGGGTGTCCTGCACACGGAAGGCGACACCCATCACGCTCAACGGCGGCTGTTTTTGCCGTTTTTTCACGGAAACCACGTAACGGCCTACAGCAGACTCATCACCGATACAGCACGAGCCCGCGTGGCCCAGTGGCACGATGGCATGACGATCGACATTGGACAGGACATGGCCTATCTCACCCTCTCGGTCATCTGGCGTCTCCTCTTTGGACAAGATCTGCAGTCGGATACCGGCCTGATTCGTGACTCCATTTCAGCAGGCCAGCGACTCATCAAGCTTCAGTATGATTCGCTCCTGGCCAGTCTGATCCCGCTCTGGATTCCCATTCCCCGGCATCGCCGGTTCACCCGCGGCTTCAACGTAATTGAGGATACCCTCATTCAATTGATTCGTGATCGGCGACGCAGTGCCGAGCACCGAGATGATGTGCTCTCGCTCTTACTGGCCGCGAAGGATGACCGTGGTGCCCCACTGAGCGAGAGAGAGATTCGTGATGAGCTCATGACATTCTTGCTCGCCGGTCATGAAACCACCGCCAATGCGCTCACATGGACGTGGCTTCTTCTGTCCCAGAATCAATCAGTTTGGGAGCGGTTGGTCTGTGAATTGGGAGATGTGCTCGGCGACCGCCCTCCCGACGCGGCCGACCTGCCTCGCCTTCCCTACTTGAAGATGATCTGGAACGAGTCGCTTCGCCTCTATCCTCCCGCATGGAGCTTGCACACTCGTCTGGCAGACAGCGAAGATCGACTTCCATCCGGAGCGATCCTGCCGCCCGGTTCGTGGGCCTTCATCAGTCCCTGGAATCTTCACCGTAATCCACGCTGGTTTCCTGATCCCGCCCAATTTGATCCGGAGCGGTTTTCTGACGAAGCGAACAGAGCCCGTCCGGCCTATGCCTACATTCCCTTCGGCGCTGGTGGACGCCGCTGCCTGGGCGAATCGTTCGCTGAACTCGAAGGCCTCTTGATCCTGGCAACGATCGCGTCGACTGTCCGGCTCGGCCTCGTCGATAAACAGGCGATTCACCCAGAGCCTGGGATGACTCTCCACCCCAGAACTCCGATAGCGATGACGGTCCAGCGAGTCGATCTCCGGAAGTCGCATCCCGTTGTCGCATAGCTCGCCTTTCTCCAACGGCTACCCTTCTGTCCGTTGATGTGGTAGAACTCGCATCTGCGCCTGGACGACGTTTGACTAACCGGCCATCCTCGATGGACAACAGAACATTGGCTCTACCTGGTATTCTCCTGACGCTCTTCGGTCTTCTTCTCTCGGGATGCCTCTCTCCTATTACCCTGACTCGAGCCGTCATCGCCTACGACGACGCCATCACCGAATCCCAATCCAAACAGCTGCTCGTCAATATCGCCAGAGCACAGTACCATGAACCGATTCACTTCACCGGCGTCTCCAATGTGGCGGCGACGTTCGATTTTCGATTTACCGCCGGTGCCACACCGGCTTTGACCGGTGATGCAAGCCGAACGATCTTGCCCGTCATCGGCGGGAGCGTGGCTGAGAACCCAACCATCAGTATCGCCCCAATTGAGGGCGAAGAATTTACCCAGCGCCTGCTGACGCCATTCCAGGAAGCCAAACTGACCTTACTTCTTCGGCAAGGGATCGATATCGACCTCCTCCTTCGGTTAATGGCCAAGGAAGTCCGAATGAGCCATGGCGAGGGAGCAGTCTCATATCGGAACAACCCATCGGATAAGGCCGGCTATGAGACGTTCAGGCGGGTGGTTCTCCATCTCTCAGCGATTCAAGACCACAATAGCCTCTATGTCGAGCCCATCAATGTCGACCGAAGCTGGACGATTCCCGCGGAGTCGGTCACCGCAGAAGGCTTCAAAGCGCTCGAACAGGAATACCACGTGTCTTATCACGCCAAAGACAAAACGTTCACATTGCGCAAACAAGTTGAAGGCGGGACGCTCATTACGAATTACGACCCGAATCTCCTCTCTCGAGACGAGCGGGCCCGTTTGCAACATGAGAATGAGCAAGGGCTCCCACACGATGTGACGTTTGATATTCGCCCTGGGCATTACGGCGGGGACTGGCCCCTGAAAGGAGACTTTCGGTTGCGTAGTTTCAACGCGATACTGAATTTTCTCGGGCTTTCCATCGCAGAAGAGCCGGAATACCAAGTCGAGAAGGACAATCGCACGCCAGAGGTCGCTGAAAATCCCGTGAACACGATGGACCTGATTGTGTCGTCGTCAGCTCCGTCCGAACTCGACCTCGTGATGAAATCGCATGGAAGCTACTATGGCGTGAATACAATCGGCCCACAGGCTCGCTGGAACCGCGAAGCGTTCAAGCTCTTGTCACAGCTCTTTCAGATGACCGTTACAGAGGTCCCGCGAGCCGGCGTGCCGAGCATTACCATCGCGAAGTAATGCAGAGTGTCCTGTCGGCTCTATCGGTTATAAAGGAAGGTTGAACTCGGTCATACGTCGACATGATCGATTCGGCGTGTCGGAGGCCGCCGACCGACAAGATAGATGATGCCAGGAAAGAGCATGGTCGTGCCCGGGAAAATAATCCGATTTCCCCACCAAGGTAGTTCCCACCCGGGAAACTTCATCCTCAGAAGTCCCAACGCGTAGGTGAGCGCTACCGACGCCAGGATTCCATAGACATAGGCAGGCACCAGCGTCGTGGACTGATCTTCGCTTCGCTGTCGTAACGCGGCAGTCACGCCCTTGAAGAGAAGATACATGGAAAGGATAAGACAGGCAGTCCCGTAATACGCAGCATATTCTTGCATAACCCCGTTCCTGATTGATTCCCGCACGAAGCTGTTGAGCAGGTATTTATAGCGTATCGCTTCTGCTCTTGTCGAGCCAACCCTCCAGCCTGAAGGTCCGCCAGGCTCGCCATCGTGTTGTGAGCATCCTCCCTTGAGCTTGTACTTGTAATTGTTCTTGGCGCTATTGATAATACATCGAGAGTCGGCACCGACCAGAACAAGGGAGCGTCGCGCATGGAAATGTTGGTCATCGTGTTTCGTGAATCGCTCGTTGAACAGGTACATGCCATCTTGAAGGAATATGAGGTCACTTCGTATAGCGAGCTGCACAACGTCGCAGGAAAAGGAGAGACCGGACTAACCAGCCAGTTCTTTCTCGCTCCCTCAACGAACCGGATGATTCTTGTCGCGGTTCCCGAACAATCGGCCCACCGTCTCATCGACGGGTTCAAGCAGTTCCGCCTCGCACAAGAGGCATCCACAGGTGACCTCATGTTCCCACTCCACGTCTTTGTCTTACCCTGCGAACAAGTGGTGTAACGCATCCTGATGCCGTCCAACGTCACCGCAAGAAAACGGTTTCGAGATCCTCGGCCACAAGAAGCACAGGGCCTCCAGAAGCTGTACTTCCGGAGGCCCTGTGGCAACAGAATTTCGTTGAACCTGTTCGTCTAGTACGCGCTTGGCTCCAATGATTCGACGGCTTCCTCAGCCTGCTTCTTGGCCTTGGATCTCTTCGCCTTTGCCGCTTTCTTCATCTCCTTTCTTTCGGCCTTCAACGCGTCTCGTTTCCCCTTCATCTCTGATCTCATCTGTTCCCGTTTGGCCTTTATCTCGCCCCTCATCTGCTCTTTTTTCGACTGGAGGCTCTCCTTTATCTGATCCTGCTCGCCTTTCATCTCACCTTTGGCTTCGCTGGCCATGGAGCCCATTTCACCCTTCAATTCAGAGCCGAGATTTGTCAGTTCATCTGCCATGGCCACAGAACCAGACCCAGCGATCACTGCGGACAGGACCACAGAAATCATGATGATGCGCATGAATAGCCTCCTCTAATAGATCGGTTATTCCAACAGGACCGGAGCCAGAAGCCGGCACCCAGTCTAGGGCTACCGTGAGACAAGATTTCTCGCAACTGATTTTGTAGTTTCTGACTCGCTCGTGCTACAGGAAAGACAGCAGAACCAGATTATGGAGAGACCATAATGACCGCGGCCTTCAGCAGGTTATCCCCTGGAGGCCGTGCAAGAGCATGCCTTCACTCAAGCGCGCTCGCTGCTGTCACATGGAAAGGCGCGCTACGGCCTGATCTGCCACAGCAAATACACCAATCCGACAACCAATGCCGACACCACGACGAGATGCATGAACGGCCTCCCTTTTACTGAACTCTTGTGATATGTGTGACGCTGGGAACCAGCGCTTGGTCTACGGGTATCGTGAGATTGGTTTTCAGGCAATGTATTTCAAAATTTTGGACATGAGCGACTCCAAAATGTGACCTGCGGAGGTCTGCTAGGCCGTGCAGTCATGGATGCTTGCACACAGAAGGAGAGGCGTCAGGGCGTTGCCACTACCAGTTCTGAGCCCAGGCCGGTGCCGCTGTAGGATTTGGTTCAAGGTTCGAGAGATCCACGTCAAACAGAGTCTCAGCGCTATCGTGTGTAAACGTTCGTATCTGTAGCCGTCCCGATCGCGTACCAACGAGTAAGTGCCCTTCTTGGGTCCAATCGGCCCATTGAACATCTTCCAAGAGTTCAAGATCTCCCTTGAGCTCCAGGGAGTATCGAACATTCAGGCCATCGACAGCCTGGTCGTCACCAAACTCCCCTCCAGCCCATCCCACGCTTTCCACGCAGAGTACGCGCGTGCCACAGGGTTGTGGCTTTCGCATACGAGCGTTACGATGTTGATCCCAAGCATCCCCGGGATCACGAGCCGGTGAATCCTCCGCCTCGACCCACCCTCGTCGTCGTTCGTTGGCGAATTGAATCGCAGGGATAGAGCGTAATCCGTATGGAATCGGGAGTTTCTCCATCGGCCGATCATCAGACCCATCGGCCTCCGTGAAATAGTAGCCGCGAGTCCAGGTCCCGCAGGTCCCAAAGGCATGCAGCGCCCTCAGCCATGGAAGCTTTGCGAGCGCGACATAGGCCTCGCCATGTTCCCACGTGGCACTCGGCTTATGGGCGAAGTAACAGAGGTACTTACCATCAGGAGACAGATCAGACCGCCGGGGGAAGATACGTCCTCCAAGCCAGGCACCGGGTTCGTAGCGGTGAGTAGCCAGATCCCACCGTCCGATATGCGACCAGTTACTCGGCCCTCGACGAAACACGGCCACCACCGGCGCCTGAGTCGCGGGAATACAATAGATTCGAGGAACGACCTGCTGCATGATGATTGACCAATCTCCCTACAGTAACTCAGCCAGTAATAGTGGTGTCAGCGGAGGACTCCCTCCATAGGTGCAGTCGCCCATCGTCGACGACGTAAACCACGCCCGCACGTGATACATCTCTCCCTCGACATAGATCGTACAATTCGTCGACTACTGACCGGCTCGAATCTCTAGTGAATCATCACCGCACTTGGGTAAGAACCGAAAACGCGAGGCGCCTGGTGCCAAAGATCCTAGGCTCACCGGCTGCTCACAGACGAAGAGGATAGCTTCCTCGATCGACTGCGAACCGCGATTTTCAATGCGCACGGTCGACCAATTCAGCCAAAGTAAATTCGGCCCCAGAAGAAGCATACAGAATCCGAAGACGACTGCAAGCTTCATATCTCATTCCTTGTTCCACGAGGCCGAGACGTGAGAACAATTCTCATGCCCTCGGAAGCTCAGCTGAGCACCACAAGACACCATAACAACTGGTGAACTGAATCGACAAAGTGTGACCCGTCAACACCGCATCGGCAAGTAAGTTGCCAAAATGTGCACGGGCAGATGCCTGGAGCAGCGCAGGCTTGGAAACCATCCACTGCGGCAGGCACCAGTGCGCGCTTCGCGTGAGAGTCACGAAACATTCCCAGCAGGGCCGGTTCCGTCAAGAGAGATAGTCGTGCAGGTTCAAGGGGCATTGCTCCATCGCGGATCAGTTGTATAATGTCCGGATGAATCGAATCGCTCTCCATCTCATGATCCTACTCGTCACCGGCTGCGCAAGCCTGCCGCTCGCAATTGGAGAGGAATTATCGCCACAGCCCAGCGCGAATGAACGGTTACAGCAAGTACTGGACGCAGAAGGTGGCACAACCGTCCACATGGATGCCGCCGGTAATGTACACACGTCGACCAATCTCCCGAACGGCGAGCAAATCATACGGGTACAACCACCTCAAAGTCCCGGGCTTAACCTTGGCCCGCCTCTTCAACTGAACAATCGGTCCCTGCAACTTCCACCTCCGCCACTTATGCCCGCCCAACCGCCTCCACGAGAGTACCCACAGAGAGCTCGGTAGGATTCATCTTGACGATCCATTCGTGTGCGCGGCATACTCAACAGCTCATGCGTGCCATTGCTGTCATCATCCTTCTGGCGACTCTTGTTCTGCTCGGTGGGCCGAGTCTGGCCTTCCCTCCGGCCGGCACGAAAGACTTATCTACACTCCAGACCCAAGCCAATCAGGGAAATGCTGAGGCGCAGAACGGCCTTGGGGAGCTGTATGCCAAGGGAAAAGGTATGCCACAGGACTACACTCAAGCACGAACGTGGTATGAGAAGGCTGCAGCACAGGGTCATCCGCATGCGCAAAACAATCTCGCGGAGCTCTATTTCGCTGGGCTCGGCGGTCCTCAAGACCTGATACGCGCCTATATGTGGGTGAATCTTGCAGCCTCACACATGCAAGGGGATGACAAAAAGCAAGCGGAAGAAAATCGAGATGATGTTGCCCAGCGCATGACTCCCGCACAAATCACAGAAGCCAAACGACTTTCAGAACAATGCCGGTCAAATAAGTTTAAGGGCTGCTGAGATCAGAGCTGAATTTTTCCCACCCTACGTGTTCATCTTCTCAGCTCGCAGCTACGGAACAGATTCTGGACCTTCTCTGGAGACGAACCGACATGGGGCACGCTGATACTAACGCGGGCGAGTGACGGAGAGGAACCTCAATCCCCAGTGGAATTATCACATCCCACGATCATATCCCTTTGGCCACCGTACAATCCGATCAGAGCTGAGACGTATTGGTCGCATAAGATCTTATGCAAACCCTTCAAAGGACTCCCGCCTCTTCCTCGTCGATATCCGCTCACGCGGCCCTGAATAGGATCGCAAGTCTATCGGAGCAGTACGATCAAGACCAATCCCAGCGAGACCACCCCTATCATCCCCGTTGCAAGACACAGCATCAAAAGACGTCGATACCGACGCTCCTCCAGAGCCGCACCCTGTTCAAGCGCTCCAAGCATTGTTCGCATTTGTATGGCTAAATCTTTGAGGTAAGTGTCGTTCTTAGCCGCAGTAGCCTGAAGCTCAGCAACCTGCTGTTGGAGGGTCGAATCCTGACTAGTAGGAGCATCGGCACTTTTCTTGGTAAACACAGGAGCCGCTGCGGACAAGATAGTCCCCACATGCGGCAGCGCGGCTTTCAACGCAGGAAGGATCCAGGCTGTCATCGTTGAGAACCTCACTATACGCTTGAACTGGACCAGCGACTCACACTCATCATGCCGTGAACCTGTCCTTCACTTGCTCGTTATTCTCACAATGAGCACGTGACTTGTCAACACCGCCCGGTTTGCCCTCGCACCTGAAAGGATTTCATCCCTCGCCCCATATTCTCCTGTGAAGGCCGCCACACGTGACCAAACCAGCCTGAGGAGGATGTATGGGCCAAGACAACGACACAATCCAACCAAGCAAACCATCTTTCTGGCGGGATCCTCGCTTTTATCAAATCGCTAGCCTTTCGACGCTCCTCTTCTACGGGCTGCTCGTGCTCCACTTTGACATTTCAATCTGGCAGATCGTCATCACAATCAGCACAGCACAACTAATGCAATATGTGGGTACCCGCTATTTCCACCTGCTGTTCTTTGATCCCAAGAGCGCGCTGATTTCATCCCCTCGCTGTGCCTTCTCCTCCGCACCAATGATTGTGCTGTTGCTGCACTCGCCGCTGTTATCGTGATCGGCAACAAGTTCGTCATTCGCTGGAAAGACAAACACATCTTTAATCCCACAAACCTAGCACTCGTCGTCATCCTCGCCAGCGGCCTCGGCTGGATCTCACCTAGCCAGTGGGGACAGGTCGCCTGGTTTGGGTTTCTGATTGCTTGCCTCGGCTCGCTTGTTGTGACCCGTGCGGCACGGGCTGATGTCACACCGGCCTTCTTGACGTTCTACGTCGGACTCCTGTTCTCCCGCGCCCTCTGGCTCGGCGATCCACTCACTATTCCACTCCACCAGATTGAGAGTGGCGCATTGCTGATCTTTTCATTCTTCATGATTTCCGACCCCAAAACGACACCTGACTCCAGCACTGGACGCATCGTCTTCGCCCTAATCGTGGCACTCACGGCACTCTACATCCAGTTCCATTTCTTTAAACCCAACGGCCCACTCTGGGGACTCATCGCCTGCTCACCACTCGTCCCCTTACTGGATCGCCTATTCCCTGGAGTCCGATACGACTGGTCCAAACCCACAACTGGTTACGCCCCGGCAGCCGTTCCATTATCACTATCATTTCAACCACAAAGGAGGTTTTCATGAACCACATTGTTCTTTCCCTGTTCTCCGTTGTTATGGGTCTATTTCTCTGGGGTACCGACGCCTCAGCATTCTGCGGCTTCTATGTCGGCAAAGCCGATACGAAGCTCTTCAACACAGCATCCGAAGTGGTCATCGCCGCCATGACAACAAAGCCATGATCACGATGGCCAATGACTTCAAAGGCGAGGTGAAGGAATTTGCCATGGTCGTGCCAGTACCAACGGTGTTGGAACAGGACCAGATCCACATTGGCGATGCCGCCGTTCTGAAACATCTGGCCGACTACTCGGCACCACGGCTGGTGGAGTATTTCGACGAGAACCCCTGTGTCCGGTACGAGCTGATGGAACGCCGTAGCCTCGATATGGCGAAGAACATGGCGCCGGCAAGCGCCTCAGCCAGAGAGCGCGATACGGCACTCGGCGTGACTGTCGAGGCGCAGTATACCGTCGGCGAATACGA
>WBZP01005023.1_pt2 | contig 10788 bp, 7 predicted proteins | sample 5204301 | NCBI WGS metagenome assembly WBZP01 (sample SAMN12412401, study PRJNA552823) | activated sludge metagenome | isolation source: activated sludge from nitrification reactor of wastewater treatment plant... | place: USA: Pennsylvania | collected 2017
AAAAGCCACATTTTCAACAGGAATTGGATTGTTTCAGGAAGATGCATTGGCGGTTGTGTCTCTAATAGAATTGATAAGTTCTACATCAGAAGTTGAAATATCGTCTAAGCGAAAACTGAATCTTATACCTAACCCAAATGACGGTCGCTTCAATCTTCAAGTCGATATGAAATCTCCGTTTAATGGAAATTTACGGATAATAAATACATTAGGACAGTCTATCCTGACTGAAAAGATCACTTTGACCGAAGGTGTGAACACAATACCAATTCACATATTCACTCCTTTCCGAGGGCATTTCATATTGATACTACAATCAGGAATAGATATTCAGTATGCAAGATTTGAAGTGCATTGATTAAGGTAGTTTAATGTTTTATGAGGATTTTCAAGATATAAATTTTTTATAAGAGGGAGAAAGGAGAAAGATTTTTCTCCTTCTTTATATTCTGATACTTTGCTATATGAACAAATAATGTAAAATAAATTAAGGCAATTTTCGAACTAAATTAAAGATTAACTGATTATTATTGTATAATCATAAAAAATCTAAGATGTATAGTTTTTTTCACATCTCATGAAGTAGTCATCGTGAAGATATTTGCTTTGGTTAGTTTTGCAGTATTAAAATTATTATTATATTAAAAACCGTATGAGATCATTTGTAGTAATGTGTAGCTTAATTTTCACGAATTTGTGTTATGCAAAACAAATATCGTTAAAAAAAGATCAAGAGAAAAATGTTGATGCAAGATATTTGATCGACAAAGCTAAAAGTGAAAATAAAAAGGCGCATTATAAAACATCTTTGAAGTTATGTGATACAATACTTTTATCTTACAAATCATTACAAGATGAAAATCTATTAGATATTTATAGATTAAAGGCATTAAATAATTGGCAACTTTATGAGTACTCATCTGCATCAGTTTTCATAGATTCTAGTTTATTTTATTACAATAAAATACAAAAAAAATCCAATAAAGATTATATAGATATTATGAATATTAAATCTCATATACTTTACGATAATGGAAATGTAGAAGATGCTATATATATAATTGATAGTTTACTTTTAAAATTCAGTAATGAAAACTTTATAGAGATTGCTGAAACTATGGACCAAAAAGGAGTTTACTTTTCATCTAATAGAAATTTTAATGATGCCATGATACATTTTCAGAAGGCGAAAGCAATAAGGCTTGCCACCCAATCTGAATTTCCTCTTCAGCTTTTTTATTCCTACATGTTGCATGGATTATATTTCAGAGAAATAGGGGATCCTAAAAGTGCAATAACGGAGTATAATTTAGCTTTGACTACCTTGAAAAACAACAATGGGAATTTTAATCAAATGATAGATTTATTTAGAAGGTTGTCACAGGTGTACCAAGATATAAATGAGTTGGACCATTCATTAGACTTAATCTTTGAAGCTATTAGTATTTTAAAACCAAATGAATTAGAAGTTTCGAATATAGTTTTTGCTGAATTATATAAAGATTTAGGTGATATATATAGATTGCGGAAAGATTCTGCAAATTCTGTAAAAAATTATAATAAGTCATTAAAAATCTTTGGCGAGTATAATTCTCAGTATCTCAATATTGCTATAACTTGCCATAATTTAGGTGCTGCTTATAGTGAAATGGGGGAAATGAAGAAAGCTGATTCCTTGTACGATTTATCTATAATGATATTAAGTGAAAACTTCATTACATTACCAAAAAGTATAAATTATTTTTTAACTCAAGTTTACAATTCTAAAGCTTTACTACATTTCTATTCTCAAAATTACATAGCCGCAATTGATTCTTATGAAAAACTTGTCGAGTTAATAAAAGAAAATTTTGGACCAAATTCCTTAGAGCTTTATCAACCTTTAAATAACTTAGGATTATGTTATCAAAGTTTGCAGAATTTTGATGAAGCAGATAAATGTTTTAGTGATGCTATTAGAATATTGGAGGCTAAAGTTGATAGCACTATTTTTTATGAAACTCTCATCTACCAATTAGAGTGGTCATACCTTATTTGGAATAAGGCAGATAACCTGCAATCCAAATATTTTTCAACAAAAGATAAGAACGACTTACTAGAGTCGTATAATTACTTTGAAGAATATGTAAACTACTTACGCTATTTAAGAACAAATTTAAGGTCTACCACATCAAAAATAAACATATACAATGAAAATAAAATTGCATTTGAAAAATGTATTACCACATTAATTAACCTTAATAAATCTAAAATTTTTCAAAAACAAAATTATTTATCGTCTCTATGGAAATGCATTGAAGAAAGTAAATCCCTTTTACTGTTGGAGTCTTTTAATAATAATTCGCTTAAATCATTCAAAGGTATTCCAGATAAAATCATTCAAAAAGAATCTATTTTTTTAGAGCAACTTGTGGAATTGAATAAAAAAATATTTGAGCTTTTACCAGATTCTGTAACTCAAGTTAATAGTCAAAGTAATTTGAATTCGACTATTCTAAAACTAAAACTAGACTTTTTTACTTTTTTAGATTCTATTAAGCTAAATTATCCAGAATATTATAGTGCCAAATATAATCCTGATCATATTGATAATTTAAAAATGCAAGATAATTTAACCAATGAATCAATTTTAAATTACTTCGTCGGCGACTCTTCCATCTTTATTTTTGTGGTACGATCTGATACCTTTAAGGTGGCGCAGATTAAAAAAGACTTTCCTTTGGATTCTTTGGTCAGGCAAATGCAGACCGGATTGTATGGCTATCATGGACAATCACCTGATAAACGTACCGATGTTTTATACAAAAAAACCATCATAGACTACACCAATGCGGCAAATGAATTGTACAACCATATCGTAGCGCCTGTGAACCATCTGCTTACATCCGATCTGGTCATCATCCCTGATGGTGTCCTGGGTTATGTGCCTTTTGAAGCTTTACTCAAGTCCAAACCGGAAAAACTAAATCAGTTCGCCACTTATCCTTATATGATCAACGATCACACCATCTCTTACAACTACTCAGCTACGCTCTGGCAGGAGATGAAAAATAAAAAACACAAAAAGGAACCGTCCAAATCATTGGTGGCCTTTGCGCCATTTTACGAAGGATCTTTCTCTGTACTAGATAGTACCATCAATCTGGTTTTTGACACACTGACTGATGGTCGCGATACCACTATTTTTCAGGACATCGTTTCCAGAAAAATCTATGCCCCACTTCCTGGCAGCGGAATAGAAGCCGCTACTGTCAGCAAGTTGTACCAAGGCGACTACTTTGTCAATAGTGATGCCACCGAACAAAAGTTTTATGACGTGGCTGGGGATTATCGCATGGTTCACCTGTCCACTCACGGTGTAGCCGATGCCCGACAAGGAGATTATTCTTATCTCGCTTTTGCAGAGCAGAAAGATAGCATAGAAAATGAGTTTCTCTATGTCCGCGATATCTACAATACCCAACTCAATGCAGACCTGGTGTTCCTATCCGCTTGTGAGACCGCTCAGGGAGAACTGCAACGCGGTGAAGGCATCATCAGTCTCGCCAGGGCCTTCGCGTATGCAGGAGCTAAAAGCATCATCACCACACTCTGGCAGGTGGATGATACTGCGACCAAAGATATCTCCATCGATTTTTACAAAAACCTGAAAAAAGGGTTTCCCAAAGATGTTGCCCTCCGGCAGGCCAAACTGCGTCACATCAAATCTGCCAGAAGTGCACAGAAACATCCTTTCTTCTGGGCAGCGATGATAGGGATCGGGGATATGGAGGCGGTGAAGTGAGCGTGAGTGAGTAGAGTGCGACCCCGCTGGGGTCGTATGTCGCACTGTTATTTTTTTCTTGCCATAGTTTGATCCCGCTGGGATCATTGTAAAGCATTCCTGACTTCGGAGAAGTCCAACTATGGCAAAAAACACAACGAAACTCAAATAACGACTCCAGCGGAGTCGCACAAAAAGACAACATTTGTTGAAAAAAGCATAACGCTAATGGAGAGTACATGTATAGTGCGACCCTGCTTGGGTCGTATGTTGCATTTTTATATTTTTCTTGCCATAAGTTTGATCCCTCTGGGATCATTGTGGAAAATTATTATTGTGATATAACCCACCTTCATGACTTCGGAGAAGTCCAACTATGGCAAGCAACCCAACAAAAAACAACGACGACTCCGGCGGAGTCGCACAAAATGACAACTCTTATTGATAATAGTTAATCGCCCATGGAAAGGACATATATAGTGCGAGCCTGTTGGGGTTGTATCTCACATTGTTATATTTTTCTTGACATAATTTGATCCCGCTGGGATCATTTTGGTCATACTTGTAGGTTTACGATCTACAATCAGGGCATCGGAGAAATATATGGTAAGTATAATATAAGCCTATTGGGATGCATGGTTGTTTCATAGGTTTATCGGTCTGGGATCATTTTGGTAAGTCATTATTGTGATATAACCCACATTCATAACTTCAGAGAAGTCCGACCATGGCAAAGACAGATCAGTAAAAAATATCAGGACTTCAGAGAAGTCCAACTATGGTAAAAAACTCAAGGTAAGTCCAACGACGACTCCGGAGGAGTCGCACAATACCACCATCTTCCCGGTTATGAAACTATACATTTAATCAAAGAACTCAAACACATATTCATCTTTAAATTCTATCTCATATTTCTGCAGTAGTGCAAGATATTCCTTCCTGAAACTTTGTTTCCCATGATGCTCCTCCTGATTCAAAATGTATTTGATTACAGTATCTTTTTCCCGATATCCATTGGAGAATACCCCATACCCATTTTGCCATTCAAATTTAAACGGAGACAAATTATTTTCTTTGATATATTGGTTGGATGCTTTTTTGATTTCCCTCACTAAATCTGCTATCAGTTCATTGCAGCTATAATGAAAAAATAGGTGGATATGGTCATTATATCCATTGACAGCCAGACTAAAATGCCCTCGTTGATTTAGAATACCTGCAACGTAAGCAAAAAGATTTCCTCTCCATGATTTGTCCAATAATGCCTGTCGGTATTTCACCGCAAACACAATGTGCAAATAAACTTTTCGGTAAGTATCTGCCATAATTTCTTTTTTAAAAAAAAATAAAATTTATTATGATTTGAAGACCAAATTTAAAGTAATTATTCGGGATTCTTTAAATGTGGAATTAAATAGTTTAAATACATTAAAATTGAGCGTGCTTCTAGGCGAATTGACATTTCTTTTTTTTTTGCACCTTCATTTACCAGACCAAAAGAACAATGGAACAGTCTTTACCATCTTTGTTAACACAAAACAAAAAACACAACATTCCCCCGTTTGAGTGGCATAATTCCGAATACTTCAAAATTTTTGAAAAAAATAACGTACCTGTGGGTACCATTCTTTTCCTACTTGCACTAAAGAGTATTATTTAACCATTTATCTTTAATCATTTAAAATGTTCATCACCATGAAAAAGTTAAACCTTTCCCTTTTTATCCTTGTATTCCTGATGGTAAGCTGTACTGATACCACAACAATAATTTCAGATCTTAGTGAAGTGAATCAACAAAGTCCTCTTTCTGAAGAAGATTTAATACTAAATGCCAAAGACTCACTTCTTCATATACCTTCAAACACAATTCCATACAAAATTGGCTATATCGATGATCAGGAGATTCAATATATAGAAGCTGAAGGTCAGGCAATCATAGATGGAGACATTCTGGTCGAACGATCCAAAATCCGAGATTTGAGAACACAACTTTCAACCAGAAGTGCCTTATATTCTGATATCAAGCTTTGGTCAAATAATATTGTTTACTACACATTCCATAGTAATCTGACCACACAACACCGCAATGCGCTCAATAAAGCCATGAATGAATGGTCAAAAAGGACAAAAATCAAATTTGTCCAACGCACTTCGCAAAAGAATTATGTCATCATGAAATACACCAATGAAGGAAATTTCGCAACTGTAGGAATGGCAGGTGGCGCACAAACACTAAGTTTAAAAGATGCCGAAGTCGGTACTGCCATACATGAGTTGGGGCACACGCTGGGTATGGTGCATGAGCAGCAAAGAAAAGACCGTGACAATGCCATTATTGTATATGATAATACCAGCCAATACATAAAATTTCTCAATAATTATGTCTATTCAAGTTTTGATTTTACATCGGTCATGCTTTATCCATCAGCATATGTAAATGGCAAATGGAACATGGTACGTAAGTCAGATAAAAAACCATTCGATTGTGTCATAGAATACTACAAGAAAAAGAACAATGGCAGTTATGCAGTGCCAAGTAGTAGTGATGTATATGCAATAAATTATAATTACAGATAATCCCATAATCCAAAATACCATAGCCATGAAAACTTTTTCAATCGTTATACTTACTATCTTTTCCTTCAGTTCTTGTGATCCTGCAGCATGGCAGGCTTTGGCAGACGAAATAGAAAAAAGTCAAAATCAAACACAAACTAAAAGTATCACAACAACCTATTCCACTTATCCAGATTGCAATAAAATCAGATTAAGAAAATCTTATATCATAGAGGCAAGTAAATATGTAGATGGTACAAAAATTGTAAAAAGGTATCAAGCCTGGACTGAAAATTATGGGATGTATCTTGTCGAAATCAACGCCTATGGTCAAACTATCAAAAAGTACGAAGCTGGTGGAGAGTCTCTGCCTGATGGTTTAAAATTCAAATTCGAATCAAGAGTAGAAGCTGATTATGTTTACGGTGCTGACAATCGACAGGTATTGGAGAATAAAGTAAAAATAGTTCCGCTCTTTGAGTACTGCAATCCTTGGAAAGCAACATTAAATTGAGTTTTTTCAAAATCAATAAAAATAGAATTTATCATGAAATCGTCAAGTAAACAAATTTTAATCATCATTTCAATATGCATATGTTTAAATGCCATTTTTAGTTCGCTGTCCAATAATAACAACGAACCAGAAATATCTAACATCGGAAAATCAACTAAATCAACAGATGATGATCAATATCTTTTCGGAGCCCCTGAAAATCAAGGTAATTTTAAAATATCACAAAATCAAATTAACAATAGTGGATCAATACAGTCACCTGATAAACCTATTTCAACTTTAGACCAAATATTTAATGACATAAACGATCACGCTATGAATTCCGGAAGTATGAGTGAAGATCAGCGAACGTTGTATGCCCTTTGCATGCAAGGCAATACAGCAGCTTGCAAACAATTTATAGCTTATTCTAAACAAGTTTCTGACAACTATGATATAGTAGGCCAGATGTTTGATAAAAGATAAGTCCAATAGGTTAGTCTATTATTTTTTATAAGGGATTTCTTGTAAAAATAGAAATCCCTTAATTATATTTGTATTTTAAATTTCCAACGTCATGAAAAAAATCATTACAATCGCCATCTTCATCATCTGCTCAACCATATCCTTTAGTCAAAGCACCAAAGACTCCCTATCAGAACTACAAAGTCTCCTGGACTCCATCCCTGACATAAGTTTGGCAGAACTGGGCATCGATACCACCGCTGAAATTGTACCGGACACCTTACATCTGGTTATCCCCGCTTCTATCGCATCAGACACGACTTATGCCCGTACCTGTCTCTTGCAATCAAAGAACCTAATTAACATTGCCAAATTTATTGAAGCTTATTCCAAAGCAGACACAGCTAAACATATTTATCAAATCGTGCTTGGGTATATTAGCAGGGAGACGTCAGAATGTTTACACCAGATGAGTAGGGCTTTGTTATTTCGTAAAAGTTATAACTCCGCAAAAAAACTTAGTTTAAAAAATGCCAGACTACGATTAACTTTATATCGTAGTTTTAGTTCAGAATTAGCTTCAACAATAAATTTGCTAGCTGGTGCACATGAATTATTGAGAGAAGATAAAATGGCAATTATTTGTTACCATAAGTCATTGTCAATTAGAAAAATTATAATTGGTCAAGATTCTCTTGATCTTGCTGCATCTTTGAATAATATTGGAAGGGTTTTTCACAACATTGGGGAATATTCAAAATCAATATTGTACAAGAAATATGCTTTAAATATTAGATTGAATAAATTTGGAGAAAAAGATGATTCTGTTATTGCTGGATATAACAATATTTCAAAATCATATAGTGCTATGGGTAACTATTATGATGCAATTAGTTACCTTAAACATAATTTATTAATTATTAATTTACAAAATCGAATAGATAAATCACTTTTAGCTGATATTCATTTAGGGATTGGGAATAATTATGAGAATTTAGGATACTTTGATAAAGCAATTGAAGAAAAAAAGAATTCCTTAGAAATTTACTTAGAATTGTTTGGTGAGAAAGATTTGAATGTGGCGACATCTTTCAACAATTTAGGTAATTCTTATATTAGTTTTGGAAAGTACCACAATGGCCTTGACTATTTGTTTAAATCTCTTGCAATAAGATTGGAAATGTTAGGCTCATATCATATTGATGTTGCTGACACATACTTAAATATTGCTAATGCCTATTACTATTTATTGAATTTTGAAAAAGGAATTGCCTATTTGAATTATGCATTAGAGATTCAAAAAAAAATGCTTGAATCAACCCACCCAGATTTAGCAGACACCTATAATAATCTTGGGTTATTCAATAGAGCTAAAGGAAATAATCAAATAGCATTATCATACTTGGAAAAAGCATTGGAAATTAGAATGTCAAAACTTGGAGACAACCATCCCATAGTTGGTGAGACTTATAACAATATAGGAATGATATTGCAGAGTAATTTAGAATTTCAAAAAGCTTTAAAGTTTAAACAAAAAGCATTAGAAATAAAATTAGAAACCTATAAACCTGACAATCCAATAATTGCATCATCATATAATAATATTGGAAATACGTACTTTTCAATGGGCGAATATAACTTGGCAATCAGTAACTACAAAAAAGCTATTGAAATAAATCAAAATAATACAGCCAAAATACATCCTGACTTATTAATATCTAAATATAAAATAGCATCTACATTTCAAAGAAATAACCAACTAGACTCCAGCCTTTTCTACCTCCACCAAGCCATCTCAGGCTTCAAAGCCCATTTGTCATCAGATATCAGCGCGGAAACCAAAAACATATACCAATCCCAAAACCTCCCCGTTTTCGAGTCTGCTATTGATATTTCCCTGATAAAATCAAAACAAGATCAACACGACTCGCTCAAAATAAAAACCTTTGAATATACAGAATTAGCCAAAGCCAGTTTGTTACAATCCCAAATCAAACAAACCGATGCACTGGCATTTGCCGGCATCCCGGACTCCCTTCTGCAAAAAGAGTACGATCTCCGCATCGACATCAACTGGCGGGAGAAACAGCGACAAGCCTTACTGGAAAAAGGAAAGGAAGAAACAGACCAGGATGTTTTGCGTATTTCCAGTATTATCTTTGATCTCAAGCGGGAGCAGGAAACCTTATTTGAGACCTTGGAAAAAGACTATCCCGAATATTACCGACTCAAATACGATACCAAAACCATCAGCCTAGAAGATACGCAACAAAAACTTCTGCAAAAAGGACAAACGATGCTCGAATACTTTGTGGGCGACTCATCCGTCTTTATCTTTGTGGTACGACCCGATACTTTTGATGTGGTGCAAGTCAAAAAAGACTTTGCATTGGACAGCTTAGTCAAGCAGATGCAGACCGGATTGTATGGCTATCATGGACAATCACCTGATAAACGTACCGATGTTTTATATAAAAAATCAATCATAGATTACACTAATGCGGCAAATGAATTGTACAACCGTATCGTAGCGCCTGTGAGCCATTTGCTCACATCCGATCTGGTCATCATACCAGATGGTGTGTTGGGTTATGTGCCTTTTGAACCACTGCTCAAATCCAAACCTGAAAAACTCAATCAGTTCGCCACTTATCCTTATATGATCAACGATCACACCATCTCTTACAATTATTCCGCAACGCTCTATCAGGAAATGAAAAACAAAAAACATAAGAAGGAACCAACCAAATCATTGGTCGCGTTTGCGCCATTTTACGAAGGATCTTTTACCGTACTCGATAGTACCATCAATCTGGTTTTTGACACACTGCCCGATGGACGGGATACGACTATTTTTCAGGACATCGTTTCCAGAAAAATCTATGCCCCACTTCCTGGCAGCGGAATAGAAGCCGCTACTGTCAGCAAGTTGTACCAAGGCGATTACTTCGTCAATAGCGATGCCACCGAACAAAAGTTTTATGACGTGGCTGGGGATTATCGTATGGTTCACCTATCCACCCACGGTGTAGCCGATGCCCGACAAGGAGATTATTCCTATCTCGCATTCGCAGAGCAGAAAGACAGCATAGAAAATGAGTTTCTTTATGTCCGCGATATTTACAATACACAACTGAATGCAGATCTGGTGTTCCTATCCGCTTGTGAGACCGCTCAAGGCGAACTTCAACGGGGTGAAGGCATCATCAGTCTCGCCCGTGCTTTTGCTTATGCAGGTGCCAAAAGCATCATAACCACCCTATGGCAAGTGGACGATGCAGCCACCAAAGACATCTCCATCGACTTTTACAAAAATCTCAAAAAAGGGTTTACCAAAGATGTTGCCCTCCGGCAGGCCAAACTCCGTCACATCAAATCTGCCAAAAGTGCTCAGAAACATCCTTTCTTCTGGGCAGCGATGATAGGGATCGGGGATATGGGAGCAGTGAAGTAGGCATAAAAGTTAAAGTGATAATTTTTTTTTACTTTTTTTAAAAAAAAAGATAGATCA
>WBZP01007199.1_pt1 | contig 10782 bp, 9 predicted proteins | sample 5204301 | NCBI WGS metagenome assembly WBZP01 (sample SAMN12412401, study PRJNA552823) | activated sludge metagenome | isolation source: activated sludge from nitrification reactor of wastewater treatment plant... | place: USA: Pennsylvania | collected 2017
TGCAGCGTTTGCGCGATGCGCGCGCCTATGGCGTCGACCGTGGGCGGCTCGGTCTCGAACGAGATGGCGGTGTCGCGCACGATGGGCGCATAAATCGCCTGCACCTGCGGCGCGTCTTGTGGTGTGGCCATGCGGATGGACATGTCGTCTCCCGGGTTCTCGGTGGGTGATGTTCGGCTGTGCGCTGAGACAATTGGGCCATGAAGTCCATCCGCCTGCTGCCTGGCAAGGACCGTTCCCTGCAACGGCGCCATCCCTGGGTGTTCGCAAGCAGTATCGCCAAGGGCAAGGCCGATTCCGGCGAGACGGTGCGCGTGGAAGCCGCCGACGGCCGCTTCCTGGCCTGGGGCGCCTACAGCCCCGGTTCCAGCATCCGCGTGCGTGCCTGGAGCTTCGACGAGGCCGAGCGCATCGACACGGCCATGCTGCTGCGCCGCGTGGCACGCGCGGTGGCGCTGCGCACACGGCTGGCGGTGGCCAGCACCGGCGTGCGCCTGGTGCACGGCGAAGCCGATGGCCTGCCCGGCCTGATCGTGGACCGCTACGGCGACACGCTGTGCGCCCAATTCGGCGCCGCGGGTGTGGACCGCTTCAAGGCCAGCCTGGCCGACGCACTGCTGGCCACTACCGGCTGCTCGGGGCTGTACGAGCGCTCGGACGCCAGCGTGCGCGAACTGGAAGGCCTGCCTCAGCAGACCGGTTGGCTGCGCGGCGAAGGCGCCACCGAGATCACGATCAGCGAACACGGCTGGCAATTGGCGCTGGACGTGGCGCAAGGCCACAAGACTGGCTTCTACCTGGACCAGCGCGACAACCGAGCCGCCTTTGCGCAGTGGGTGCGGCGGCTGGGCTGCCAGCGCGTGCTCAACGCCTATTGCTACACCGGCGGCTTCACGGTGGCGGCACTGGCCGGGGGTGCGCGGCAGGTGGTGAGCGTGGACTCGTCGGCACCGGCGCTGCAGCGCGTGGCCGCCCATGTGGCCGCCAATGGCTTTGCGGCTGACCACAGCGAGGTCGTGGACGCCGACGTCAACACCTACCTGCGCCAGGCCCTGCAGTCCGGACGCCGTTTCGACGCCATCGTGCTGGACCCGCCCAAGCTGGCGCCCACGGTCGCCCATGCCGAGCGGGCAGCCCGCGCCTACAAGGACATCAACCGCCTGGCGCTGATGCTGCTGGAGCCGGGCGGCCTACTTTTCAGCTTCAGCTGCAGCGGCGGCATCGGCGTCGACCTATTCCACAAGATCGTTGCCGGCGCGGGGCTGGATGCCGGCGTGGATGGCGCCATCGTGCAGCGCCTGGCCGCCAGCCCCGACCACCCGACGACCATCGAGTTCCCCGAAGGCGAGTACCTCAAGGGGCTGGCCATCATCAAACGCGTCTGACCCAAGGAAGGGCCACGTGAATCCGAAACCCCATCCCCGCCGCCGGGCGCTGTTCGCAGGCGCCAGCCTGCTCTGGCTGGCCGGGTGCTCCAGAAGGCCCGAGGCGGCCGCGCCGGCGGAAAAGCCCGGTACAGCCATCAGTCCGCGCCAGGCCTTCGAAACCGCCTCGCGCGGCACCGGATTCGCCGTCGGCCCGGCCGGTTCGACACGGCAGGCCCTGGTTTTCTTCGATCCGCAGTGCCCCCATTGCGCGGCGCTGTGGAAGGCCAGCCAGCCGCTGCTGGACCGCGTGCGCATGCTGTGGATCCCGATCGCCTTCGTGAGCCCGAAGTCGGCACCGCAGGGCGCAATGCTGCTGGCCACGAGCGACCCGCGGGCCGCGATGGACCTGCACGAGTCACGCATGACGGCCGGCCAGGGTGGGCTGGAGCTGCAAGGCGAGCCGGCAGCGGACCTGTTGGCCAAGATCAAGGCCAACACCGAATTGCTGCGGTCGCTGGGGGCGGACAGCGTGCCGCACCTGATCTACCGCGTCGCTGCCGACGGCCCTTATGGCACAGTCCCTGGCGGCCTGGCCACGGCCGAGCTGGCCAAGGTGCTTGGGCTGTAGGCCAGCCTCGGCGCGAGCCAAGCCGCACCGGGCTCATGGCCGCACGGCCCGCTCCATGAAACGCTGGAAGCGGGCATCGGCCACATAGGCCACGTTCACGCGCATCAGGCGCGAACTGCCCTGCCGGTCTGGGTAGAAGACCGCGCCCGGCGCCAGGAAGATGCTATGGGTGGCAGCGCGCCGGGCCAGCTCGATGTCGGTCATGTGCGGCGGCAGCTCGACCCACAGGTAGTAGCCGGCACTGCCGCCGGCGTGGACCTGCAATCCGATCCTGGCCAGGAAGCGCAGCGCCGGGTGCAGCGCTGCGTCCAGCCGCGCCTTCAGCCGTGCCAGATGGCGCCGGTAGTGGCCACCGGAGATGAGCTGCTGCACCACGCGTTCGACGAAGTCCGAGGTGGACACCACGGTCAGCATCTTCAGGTCGCACAGCAGGCTGGTGCGCGCCAGGGCCGCTGCGATGTAGCCCACCCGCAAGCCGGCGGAGAGGGTCTTGGAGAAGCTGCTGACATAGATCACGCGCTCCAGCTGGTCCAGCGCGGCCAGCCTTGGCGCGGATGCGGGCAGCAGGTCCGCAAAGGGGTCGTCTTCCACGATCAGGAAATCATGCTGGGTTGCCAGCTGCAGCAGCCGATGCGCCTTGGGCAGGCTGATCGAGCCGCCGGTCGGGTTGTGCGCCAGGGTCTGCGTGAACAGCAGCTTGGGCTTGTGGGCACGCACGAGGACCTGCAGCGCATCCAGGTCCGGACCGTCGGGCAGGCGCGGCACGCCCAGCATCTCCACCTGAGCCAGCTTGAGCTTGCCGAACAGCGGGTAGTAGCCAGGCGAGTCCACCAGCACCTTGTCTCCGGCACCCAGCAGTTGACGGATAGTCAGGTCCAGCGCGTGGTTGGCACCCTGGGTCAGCAGCACCTGCCGTGCATCGACCTGGATGCTGCGCTCGCTGAGCAGGCGGGCGATGGTTTCGCGCAGCGGCAGGTGACCCCAGGGCGTGCCGTAGCCGTGCTCGACCTCTGTTTGTGCGCGGTGGCGGGCCCGGCGCAGGTAGGTGCCCAGGTCCGAGTTCTCCATCCAAGAAGCCGGAAGCCGGCCGTCACCGGCCCGGACCTCGTAGTGCTGTTCCAGTTGCTCGCGCAGCAGCGATACCAGGTCCACCGCTTCGCTGACATGGGGCGCCGCGGCCTGGGTGCGCCCCGGCGTCGTCTTGCGCACGTAGGTGCCCGAACCGGGTCGTGCCTGGGCGTAGCCGCGCGCAATGAGCCGGTCGTAGGCCTCCACCACCGTGTTGCGGCTCAGCCCTTCGGTAGCCGCGCAGTCGCGGATGGACCGCAGTCGACTGCCGGCCACCAGGGTGCCGCGTTCGATGCCCTGCGCCAGCTTGGTGGCGAGGGACTCCACCTTGCTGGCAGGAACGGTTGATGAAGGTGTGCGCGGCATCACATCGGGCTCCGGACCGTCACCTTCCAGTAATGGGTACAGTTTTCTCAGACTGTGCCCAAACTGTACCCTTGTTTCTGGTGACGGCTGCTTAGACTGGCAGCGCGCACCGCGCTCAGGCCCGAGTGCCTGGCCGCAGGGGCACACCGAACGGACCCCGGCCTTCGAGGCCTGGACCGCCAGACAACCAACCGGAGACAGAACATGATGAACAGAAGCGTCCAACGGCGGAGCATCCTGAAGTCCACCCTGGCGGGTGCTGCGGCAGCCACGGCAGCGCTGCCGATGGCGGCGCAGGCGCAGGCCGGCGTCACCTGGCGCATGCAGGCACTGTGGGACGGCGGCACCACGCCGCAGAAGTTCGAAGAGAAATTCGTCGCCCGGGTGGCCGAGCTGACCGGCGGGCGGTTCAAGATCAACCTGTTCGCCGCCGGCCAGATCGTGCCTGCGGCGCAGGCCTTCGACGCCGTGCGCGGCGGCGCCTTCGAGATGATGAAGACCTTCGACGGCTACGAAGCCGGCAAGATCCCGGCCTTCGCCTTCACCAGCACCATTCCCTTCGGCTTTGCCGAGAGCGACGAGTACGAAGCCTGGTTCTACGAAAAGGGCGGGCTGGACCTGGCCCGCCAGGCCTACGCCCCGGCCGGCCTGCACTACATTGCGCCCACCGTCTACGGCCAGGAGCCGCTGCACTCCAAGGTGCCAGTGCGCAAGATCGCCGACCTGGCGGGCAGAAAGGGCCGCTTTGTCGGCCTGGCCTCCACGGTGATGGCGGCACTGGGCGTGTCGGTGACCCCGATGCCTACCGGCGAGGTCTACTCGGCGCTGGACAAGGGCGTGATCGACATGGCCGACCGCGGTGACCTCACCGCCAACTTCGAGGCCGGCCTGGCCGAGGTGGCCAAGTATGTGGTGGTGCCAGGCTTCCACCAGCCGACCACCGCCACCGCGTACGTGGCCAACCGCGCGGCCTACGACAAGCTGCCGGCCGATTTCAAGGCCGCGCTGGCGGTGGCGGCGCGCGAGATCTCCGCCTCGCTGCGCCAGCACATCCTGGTCACCGACACCCTGGTGCTGCCCAAGTACCAGGCCAAGGGCTGCGAGATCGTGCGCTTCAGCGCCGCCGAGGTCGCCGCCGCCCGGCCCAAGGCGATGACCGCCTGGCGCACCGCCACCAAGGGCGATGCGCTGGCAACCCGGATCCTGGACAGCCAGGTGGCCTTCATGAAGGAGCTGGGCCTGCTGACCTGAAGCCACGCGCTGCGCGTCCTTTCCGCCGCCGGCGCCTCGGGGTGCCGGTACTCGTCTCGCCCCTTCTGGAAGGAGCCGGCATGCCCGCCTGGCTGTCCCTCGCTGCCACGGCCATCACGGCCGTCAACCGCTGGGTGTTCCGCATGACGCTGTGGCTGATGGCGATCGTGGTGCCGGTGATGCTCTACGAGGTGATCGCGCGCTACGCCTTCGACGCACCGACAGTGTGGGGCATGGAACTGGCCGTGCTGCTGTTCGGTCCCTACTTCCTGCTCGGCGGGCCGCATCTGCTGCACCTGCGCGGGCACGTCGCGCTGGACCTCGTGCACCAGCGCCTGAACACGACCTGGCAGCGCCGGCTGGACCTGCTCAACTACCCCATCATCATCGTCTTCTGCGCCATCCTGCTGTACTTCAGCGTGCCTTCGGCGCTGTCGGCCTTCAGCTACCGCGAAACCAGCTTCTCGGCCTGGAACCCCCCGATCTGGCCGGTCAAGGCCGCCGTGCCACTGGCACTGGCGCTGATGCTGCTGCAGGCGCTGGCGGAGTACCTGCGCATCATCTACCGCGAGCCGCCTTCCCGCGAGAGTGAGTCCGAGGCCAGCGGGACCGCGGCCACGCCGCAGCCGGGGCCACAGTCGTGACGCCCAACCTGATCCTGCTGCTGATGTTCGGCGGCCTGACGCTGTTCATGCTGAGCGGGCTGCCCATCGCCTTCGTGCTGGGCGGACTTTCACTGCTGTTCACGGTGACGCTGTGGGAGCCCGGTGCCGTGATCGTGCTGGTGCTGCAGATCTTCGACACGATGAAGTCGGAGGCGCTGCTGGCCATCCCGCTGTTCATCCTGATGGCCTGCATCCTGCAGCGATCGGGCGTCATCGAGGACCTCTATTCGGCGATGGAGATGTGGTTCGGTCGCCTCAAGGGCGGCCTGGCCATCGGCACCGTGATCATCTGCGTGGTGATGGCGGCAATGACCGGCGTGGTCGGCGCGGCCGTCACTGCAATGGGCATCCTGGCCCTGCCCGAGATGCTGCGCCGCGGCTACAAGCCGCAGCTGGCGCTGGGCACCATCTGCGCCTCGGGCACGCTGGGCATCCTGATCCCGCCTTCGGTGCTGACCATCGTCTATGCGGTGACGGCCCAGGTCTCGATCGGCAAGATGCTGATCGCCGGCCTGGTGCCGGGCCTGCTGCTGGCCACGCTGTACATCGGCTACATCGTGGCCGTGGGCTGGCTCAAGCCCGCGTGGGTGCCACTGGATTCCAGCGTCAGCCGCATGCCGTTGAAGCTGAAGCTGCTGGCGCTGCAGGCCTTGATCTTCCCGGCCCTGCTGATCGTGCTGATCCTGGGTTCGATCTTCTTCGGCATCGCTACGCCCACCGAGTCGGCCGCCGTCGGCGTTGCCGGTGCGATCATCCCTGCGCTGATCAAGGGCCGCATGAGCATCGGCATGCTGCGGCAGTCGGGCGTCGATACGCTCAAGGCTACCTCGATGATCCTGTGGATCACCCTGGGTGCCAAGGCCTACGTCGCCATCTTCACCGGCCTGGGCGGCGCCGACACGCTGCTGGCCATCATCAAGGGCATGGACGTCGACCGCTGGGTCATCCTGGCAGCGATGATGCTGCTGCTGATCTTCCTGGGCACGGTGCTGGACGAGATCGGCATCATCCTGCTAACGGTGCCCGTCTTCCTGCCCATCGTGCGGCTGCTGGGCTTCGACGAGATCTGGTTCGGCGTGCTTTACGCCATCACCATCCAGATGGGCTACATCAGCCCGCCCTTCGGCTACACGCTCTTCTACATCAAGGGCACGCTGCCGCCGCACATCGGCATGGGTGCGGTGTACCAGGGCATCCTGCCCTTCCTGGCGCTGCAATTCATCGGGCTGCTGATCTGCGCCGCTTTCCCCGGTCTGGTCACGTTCCTGCCTGAACTGATGACCGCCCGCTAACCCCGACGCCTGAGGATCACCATGGAAAACACGACCAAGAGCAGCCGCATCGGCGGCTTCCACAAGCTGGGCATTGCGCAGCGCGTCGCCGCCGTGGCGGCCTTCGCGGGCCTGGATGAAGGCGATCAGGCCCATCTGCTGAACACCGGCAACCTGCCCGCCGAGACCGCCGACCACCTGATCGAGAACTTCGTCGGCACCATGAACATCCCGGTGGGCATCGCCACCAACATGAAGATCGACGGTCGCGACCGCCTGATCCCGATGGCCACCGAAGAGTCCTCGGTGGTGGCCGCGGTGTGCAATGCCGCGCGGCAGTGCTACGACAGCGGTGGCTTCATCACCTCGATGTCGGGCAGTCTGATGATCGCGCAGATCCAGCTGGTGGACGTGCCCGACCCGCAGCACGCCCGCATCGAGATCCTGGAACGCCGCGACCGGATCCGCGAACTGTGCGATGCCTGCGACCCGCTGCTGGTCAGGCATGGTGGGGGCTTCCGCGACCTGGAGGTCCGTGTCATCCAGACAGCGGGTGGCGTGATGGTCATCACCCACCTGGTGGTGGACACGCGCGACGCGATGGGCGCCAACGCCGTCAATACGATGGCCGAGAAGATCGCACCGATGATCGCCGGCTGGACAAACGGCCGCAGCAACCTGCGCATCCTGTCCAACCTGGCCGACCGCCGCCTGGCGCGTGCTCGCTGCGTCTGGCGCACGGCCGACATCGGCGGCGAGGCGGTGCGCGACGGCATGCTGTCGGCCTATCACTTCGCCGACGCCGACCCCTACCGCGCGGCGACCCACAACAAGGGCGTCATGAACGGCATCGACGCCGTGGTGCTGGCCACCGGCAACGACACCCGGGCCGTGGAGGCCGGCGCCCATGCCTACGCGGCGCGCCATGGCCACTACGGCAGCCTGACGCGATGGGAAACCACCACCAGCGGCGACCTGGCCGGCGTGATCGAAGTGCCGATGGCGGTGGGCCTGATCGGCGGCGCGACCAAGCTGCACCCGACCGCCAAGATGGCGCTGAAGATCCTGGACGTGCAATCGGCCGATGAGCTGGCACGCATCATCGCGGCCGTGGGCCTGGCGCAGAACTTCTCGGCCATCAAGGCCTTGGCCACCACCGGCATCCAGAAAGGCCATATGGCGCTGCACTCTCAGAACATCGCGATGATGGCTGGCGCCGTGGGCGATGAGATCGACACCCTGGCGCGGCTGCTGGTTGAAAAGGGCAGCGTGCGGCTGGACCTGGCGCAGGCCGAACTGACGCGGCTGCGCGCGGGCTGAGCAGCCAGCAGCCCAGTGCGGATCAGGCCGCCGGCAGCGGCAGCCGCAGATCGAACTTGCCGCGCTTGACGCTGAAGAAGCTCTTCACGTTGCGCACGTTGGCATCCTGCGTGAAAAGGCGTTGCACCAGCGCGTGGTAGGCCGCCATGTCGGCCACGTGCAGCACGAGCACGAAATCCGGTCCGGGTGAGACGCGGTAACACTGCTGCACCGCTGCATCGGCCACCGCGCGGTCCTCGAAGGCCTGCAGGTGTTCGGCGCCCTGACGGTCCAGCGTGATTTCCACCAGCGCAGTCAGCCCGACGCCCAGGCGGTCCGGGTTGAGCAGGGCCACACGCCGCTCGATCACACCTTCGTCCACCAGGCGCCGCACGCGGCGCAGCGCCGTGGCTGGCGAGGTGCCGGCCTGTTCGGCCAACGCCTGGTTGGACAGCGAAACATCGGCTTGCAGCAAGTCCAGCAGGCGCAGATCGGTAGCGTCGAATTCCACTGTGAAATATTAACATCACAAGTGTGCCACTGATTGATCAACAATTTTGTCGACTGATGAAGATGGTGATTTCATTCACAGGCGATGCCTTGATCGACAGAACTCGTCATGCCACTCGGCCTACGATCGACCGTCCTCCCTCAAACAGAAAGCATCCATCATGTGTGGCATCGTCGGCGCGGTCAGCCAGCGCAACATCGTTCCCATCCTGCTGCAGGGCTTGAAGCGTCTGGAATACCGCGGCTATGACAGCTGCGGCGTGGCCGTGCACCAAGGCGGCGAACTGCGCCGCGCACGCAGCACCTCGCGCGTGGCGGAGCTGGAAGCCAACGTGGCCACCGACGACGTCGGCTCGGGCACGGGCATCGCCCACACCCGCTGGGCCACGCACGGTGCGCCGGCGGTGCACAACGCACACCCGCACTTCTCGTCGGGCAAGGGCGTGCCGGTCAGCGGTGCAAATGCCTCGCGCATTGCGCTGGTGCACAACGGCATCATCGAAAACCACGACGAGTTGCGGGCCGAGCTGCGCGAGCGCGGCTACGTCTTCAACAGCCAGACCGATACCGAAGTCATCGCCCACCTGCTGCACAGCCTGTACGACGGAGACCTGCTGGACGCCGTGCAGCGTGCCCTGCCCCGGCTGCGCGGTGCCTACGCCATCGCCGTGTTCTGCCGTGACGAACCCCAGCGCGTGGTGGGAGCACGCCAGGGCTCGCCGCTGGTGCTGGGTGTGGGCAGCGCCGAAGCGGGCGAGAACTTCCTGGCCAGCGACGCGATGGCGCTGGCCGGCGTGACCGACCAGATCGTCTACCTGGAAGAAGGCGACGTGGTGGACCTGCAACTGGGCAAGACCTGGATCAGCAGCGCCGACACGAGTGGCCGCTACCACCCGGTGCAGCGCCCGGTGCGCACCGTCCACGCCCACAGCGGCGCGGCCGAACTAGGCCCCTACCGCCACTACATGCAAAAGGAGATCTTCGAGCAGCCACGCGCGCTGGGCGACACGCTGGAGGGCGTGGCCGGCATCAGCCCCGAGCTGTTCGGCAACGGTGCCTACCGCATCTTCAAGACCATCGACCGTGTGCTGATCCTGGCCTGCGGCACCAGCCTGTACAGCGGCATGACGGCCAAGTACTGGCTGGAGGGCATCGCCGGCATCCCCACCAGCGTGGAAATCGCCAGCGAGTACCGCTACCGCGACAGCGTGCCCGACCCGCGCACCCTGGTCGTCACCATCACCCAAAGCGGCGAAACCGCCGACACGCTGGCCGCGCTCAAGCATGCGCGCAGCCTGGGCATGCCGCACACGCTGACCATCTGCAACGTGGCCACCAGCGCGATGGTGCGTGAATGCGAACTGGCCTACATCACGCGCGCCGGCGTCGAGATCGGCGTGGCCAGCACCAAGGCCTTCACCACCCAGCTGGCCGGCCTGTACCTGCTGACGCTGGCCCTGGCGCAGATGCGGGGGCGCCTGAGCGACGCGCAGGAAGCCGAAGAGCTGAAGGCCCTGCGCCACCTGCCGGTGGCCCTGCAGGCGGTGCTGGCGCTGGAGCCGCAGGTCATCGCCTGGAGCGAAGACTTCGCGCGCAAGGAGAACGCCCTCTTCCTGGGCCGCGGCCTGCACTACCCGATCGCGCTGGAAGGTGCGCTCAAGCTCAAGGAGATCAGCTACATCCACGCCGAGGCCTACCCGGCGGGCGAACTCAAGCACGGCCCGCTGGCGCTGGTCACCGAGCAGATGCCGGTGGTCACCGTGGCGCCCAACGACGCGCTGCTGGAAAAGCTCAAGAGCAACATGCAGGAAGTGCGCGCCCGCGGCGGCCAGCTCTACGTGTTTGCCGACGACGACACCCACATCGGCAGCGAAGCCGGCGTGCATGTGATCCGCATGCCCGAACACTACGGTGCGCTGAGCCCCATCCTGCACGTGGTGCCGCTGCAGCTGCTGGCCTACCACACGGCCTGCTCACGTGGGACGGACGTGGACAAGCCGCGCAATCTGGCCAAGAGCGTGACGGTGGAATGACGGAACCGGGCTTGCGAGCCTTCCGACAAGAAGTGGCCGTGAACCCCACTTCTGCGCGACGCCGAACACCCGCCAGCCGCTGACACCGACGTATTCAAGCGACCGGCGGTAGCCGGCGCGAGGCATCGACGCATCCTCACGCAACGCGAGCGAGCCTGACGTTGCGAACCTGTCACGCTCCCCAATTTCCCCGCGTCGTGTCCAGCCGAACCAGACCTATGCTGGCCTCGCCTTGTCAGCACACTAGGAGGCTGTCGGGCTTTGGGCTGGGCCTGCGTTGAAGCCCAAAAGGGGCTCAGCCTAGGCGCAAACCACAGCGATACC
>WBZP01002041.1_pt2 | contig 10781 bp, 11 predicted proteins | sample 5204301 | NCBI WGS metagenome assembly WBZP01 (sample SAMN12412401, study PRJNA552823) | activated sludge metagenome | isolation source: activated sludge from nitrification reactor of wastewater treatment plant... | place: USA: Pennsylvania | collected 2017
GATACCCAGCGCCAGCTTGCGATCCGATTTCAGCCACAGGAATGCCGCCATCGAGCCGATGAGCCCGCTGGTCGTCGTGGCGCCGCTTCGCCGCCCGAGCGCGCCGCCGCCTCCCCTCGTGCAGTGCATCGAGCCGCCACGGCCGACGTCGACGCTGCGACCTCTGCAGGGCATCACCGCGCAGGCCGACAGTGAGGCGGCGAGCTGTCCGCTGGGCCAGGGGACGCCGCCGCGCTGCCATGCCGCGCTGATTCTCGATGGAGACACCAAGACCGCGTGGTGCGAAGGGGTCGACGGACCGGGCACCGGACAGCGGCTGCTGCTGCGGCTGCCGCAGGAGGTCACGGTGCGCCGCGTCGACGTGGTCTCCGGCGGAATGCGGCCGGGCGTGCTCGGGTGGCAGGACGTCGGGCAGGTCGAGGAGCTCGATCTCGCCGCGGCGCAGCAGCACCGGAATGTCCGCTTGAACCTCGATCATCGGCCACCGCGCGAGCGCATCGTGCTCGAGCCGGCGTGGCGCACCCGCGAGCTGACACTGACGCTGCGCGAGCCCCGGCCGGGCCGCGTCTATGACACGCTGATCTGTATCTCTGAAGTGGTGGTATGGATAGAGTAGGCGGTAGGACGATCGCAAACGCGAAGGAGGAGCTGCGCAGATGCCCTGTACAGTCTTTGTGAACGGCCGCGGCGTCGTGCATCAGAGCAGCGGCGGCATGAGCACCGTATTCCCTGATGTGTGCAAGACTCCGACGGGGGCGGGGCCGATTCCGATCCCCTATCCCAACATCGGCAAGGCGAGCGATACCAGCCAGGGCCCGAGCATGGTCACGGTCGATGGGTGCATGCCGATGGTCAAGAGCGCCCAGTACGCCGTCACCAGCGGCGACGAAGCGGGCAGCGTCGGCGGAGTCGTCAGCGGCACCTGCAAGGGACCGGCGGAGTTTCTGAACTATTCGATGGACGTGAAGTTCGAGGGGCGCAACGTCTGCCGGCTCGGCGACAGCCTGCTGCACAATCAGAAGAACGCCATGGGCTGAGGGCGCATCGGGCGCCGTCGTTTGCTCAGCTGATGACCACGGCGCCGCGGCCCGCGTACTCCGAGGCGCCCCAGATCAGCGTCGGCTGCGGGCGATGGCCGCGCTGCGCGGCGATGGCTGCCAGCCCGACGAGCAGCGGTAGGCTCGCAGCGCCGACGTCACCGATGCAGTCGGCGGGATGGAGCAGTTCGCAGTCAGCGGCGAAGGCGCGCTGATTTCGTATGTATGCGATACCCCACTCCTTGGCCTGCCGCGATTCGCCATTCAGGGTGCCGTAGACCGTCCGGATCGGTGCGCCGGCGCAGCCGCGCAGGGCGGTTCGAATGGACTCGGTCAGCCCGTTGCCCAGGCAGGGTTCGTCGCTGTAGCGGTGCCCGGGCTCGCTGGCGACGCCGCAGCCGCGGATCGTGGCCAAGGCTCCGTCGGGGTTCCGCGACAGCAGGAGGCACGCCGCGGCCTCGCCCAGGGCGATGGCATCGCGCGCCTCGGCACCGGGCAGCCGCCCCTCGGCGCCCAGCCTGGCCAAGCGCTCGCTGTCGTGATAGGAGTCCACGCCGACGAGGAGTATCTCCTGGGCGGCGCTTTCGTCGAGCAGCCCGAGCGCCGCCTGGATGGCGGCTGCTCCACCGGCGCGCCCGTCGGTGAAGCAGCGGCTGCGCGGGCGATCGATGGCTGCGCCGAAGCGCCGCGCCAGTCGATCGAGGCGGCGCTCCGGCGTAGGCGCCGCTGCCGTATCCTGCGGTTCCGCAGCGATCCAGAAGATGGGCCGTGCCGGACCCTCGACCGCTGCGTCCAGACACTGCCTCAGCGCTTCGCCGCCCAAAAGCTCGATGCGCGCCGCCAGATCGGTGACCTCGTCTTCCTCCGCTGCGTCGTCGTCGAGCTCGAGCGAACCGACGAGCTCGAACGGCTCTTCGCTCCAGCGGCCGGGCGGCACCACGGCGAGTGGAATCGGCTCGCCATAATCATCGAAAAAGTCGGAGCTCTGAAAACGCGCCACGCCGGCCCGCACGGCCATCGCCGTGGCGAGCGCCGACAGACCGACCGGCGTGACCAGACCAACATGCACAATATATCCTGGCGTCGATTCGCTCATCGTTTCGTCGCGCCGCTCCTCGGCCAGCTCCGCAGTCTATGAGACGCTCGGATGCAGCGTCAAGCCAGACCCGCTGAGGACGTACCTACGACCAGCGGATCGCGCGCGTGCCGTGCTCCGGGCAGAAGACGCGCCGAAAAACTCCTGTTCTCGATCCATACAGGATATGTTGTGCCTCCTGGCGTGGCGATCATGACCCCCATTTTCTCGGCGCATTCGGTCTCTCGACGCGCCGCCCCAGTGCCGATAGCCTGGCGGCTGTCGCGGCAGGTGCTTTCAGGGCTCCTCCTTGTCGCTGCATGGGTATCGATTGCGGAGGTGGGAGCGGCCGAGTCGAAGAGCCGGCTCGTACTCCTCATGGACAAGCACTGTCCGCTCTGCCGATCCTGCGTGCCCTATTCCGAAGCCAGGCGGCAGCCGGGCAAGGCGACCTTGACGTTGATCGAGCGCAGCGGCGCCAACTTCATCATCAGGAAGAGTTGGCAGGCTACGTATGGCCTGTCCGAGGGACCCAAGGCCTGTCTATATGACAATCGGACGCCGGAGGGACTCTACCACACGAGCCGCGTCAGCCGCAATCGCGACGTCACCTACGGCTATATCGCGATCATTACGAGCTATCCCAATTGGGAGGATCTGCAAGACCTCAAGACGGTCGGCTCACCGCCGAGCGACAAGTGCTTGTGCAGCGATCACGGCAAGCTGCGCAACCGGCAGTGGAACCTGTGCAACCGCGTGTGCACCGATGCCGGTGCGGGTATCGCGATTCACGGCGGCCACGCCGGACAGACGCGCGGCTGCATCCGCGTGCTCGATCCCGGGACGGATCCGAAGCAGCGCAGCCCGATCCACTACAAGGCGATTGCCGAGCTGGCCGCGTTCGTCGAAGCTGAGCCGGAGGCCACAGTGCCGGTAATCTCGGTCATCGATGTCGCGGAGGGCTGCCGCTCCGACGTCGGTCAGGCGGTGTCGCGCGGCTGCGCCGAGGCGCTGCGCGCCATCCTGGACACCACACCGAGCCCGTCGCGTGATCGGGTCTCGCGCCTGCTCGCCGAGGCGCGTGGCCTGCCGGTGCGCGGCGCCAAACCGCCTGCGCCGCCGCCGCCCGCCGTCGTGGCCCAGCCGCTACCTTCCGGGGCGCCGGACTCCGTGCTGCGCAGCGTGCAGGTGGAGTCGGTGCTGGCCTCATCCGAGGCGAAGAATTGCGGAGCGAGCGGCGGCGAGCCTTGCGCCGCCAGCCACCTGAGCAGCGCGACGACCGAGCGGGCCTGGTGTGAAGCGGTACCCGGCACTGGCGATGGCCAGTGGCTGCGCTTCGTTTTTGCCAGTCCCCACACCGTATCGCGCGTCGAGATTCAGAACGGCTTCTGGGAGAAGGGACCCGGCTCGCAGTCCTGGTTCGAGCGCGGCTATGTCACCGCGGTGGAGCTTGTCGTAGACGGCAAGTCGACACCGTGCAGCCATCCGCAGGAGGATCCGACGCAGCTTGACTGCGATCTTGAGGGCGTGCAGGGCCGTTCCCTCTTGCTGCGGCTCAAGGGCGCGGCCCCCGGCGAGACGATGGAGGAAACGTGCATCTCCCATGTAACCATCTTGACTAAGGACCCGACGCCGTAGGAGATCCGAAGGCTCGCCACGCGGATGCTGAAGCTCGATCAAATGGCCGTCAAGGCCTTCGAAGGACGCACCCTCTATATCGGTGACGAGCCGGTCGTCTTCGAGCGCAACAGCCGCGTGCCGACGCCTTCGGGCCGCGGTCGGCAGGTCCCGTTCCTCCTCGCCGGCAGCGAGGCACTGGTCGCCAAGGTGCAGTTTCGCGGCCGGCGGTACGCGCTCAAGCTGCTGCTCTTGCCGTCGCCGCTGCGCATGCGACGCATCGCGTTTCTCGAGCGGCTCAAGCTGCACGAAATCGGCCTGCCGACGCTGGCCGCGGCTCCCCTCGTGTCCTGCCACGGCATCCTCGACAGCGCTGACTTCGGAGTATCGCCGCAGAGCCCGCTCGAGCTGCTCGGCTACATCTCGGCCTTCGTCGAAGGGGGGCATCAGCTCAAGGAGCTCATGTCGCCGAGCAACCCGCGGTGGGACGCGCTGTCTCGTCCGGCGCGCATCCGACTGGCGGCGCAGCTAGCCTCGGCCGTGTTGGCGCTCGAGCGCAGCCACCTGGCGCACGGCGATCTGCAGCCGGGCAACCTGCTGCTCACGCATCTCGACAGCGCCGAGCCGCAGCTGTGGCTCATCGACTTTGACGGCTTCTACCATCCGGAGTCGCCGTGGACGCCGATACTGCCCGCCGCCGACGGCCGGGTACTGGGCTTCTCCGGGTACATACACCCGTCGGTGCAGCAGAGCCGCCTCATCCGCTCGGATCGCATGGCGCTCGCCGTCCTTTGCTTCGAACTCGTCGTCTTGCGCTGCGCCCATTTCGCGAAGCTCGGCGGCTACGGATTGTTCAAACAAAGCGATCTCAACGCCGGGCAGGTGCGCGTTCCCGAAGAGATTCAGGCGCTGTGGCCGGAGGGCTGGCAGCTGCTGCAACGCACGCTAGGCACGACGTCCTACGAGACCGAAGGCGCCGCGCCGGGAGAGTGGCTGAACGCGCTCATGGCGCTCGACCGCAGCGACGCCCCCGCGGCCTGCAGCTACTACCTGCGCGTCCGCCTGCCCAACGTGGCCGAGGAGCGTCGCCTCGGCTTGTCCACCGATCACGGGACGCTCGCCATGATCAGCCCGGAGCTCGCCTGGCTGCACTACCAAGTGACCGACGCAAAGAGCGGCGCGCCTCGCCTGCGCCTGTACGGCACCATCGCCCATCCCGCCATCTTCCGCTTTCGCGGCGGCGAGCCGCGGTCGAAGCTGCAGGACGTCGACTTCGATGCGCAGGGCGGCGACCTGTTTCGATGGAAGGGCTTTCAGATCCTCATTGAATCCGGAGGCGCGTCGAGCTAACTCGAAGGATCGAACCAGCTTCTTCACCAAGGAGAACCCCCGATGTCCGCCAGTTCCTTTCAGGACAAGAGAGTCTGCTCAGACAGTCCGATGCACATCATCCTGATCGCCGATGACAGCGTCTCGATGCGGCAGGAGCAGCGCGCGCAGCAGGTCAACAGCGGCATTCAGCGCTGGCTCAACGAGCTCCTGTTCCTCAGCGCCGAGGGACAGAAGTACTGGTTCTACTTTTCGTACATCACCTTCGGGACCAAGCCCAAGGTCTGGGATACCAACGTGCCGTTGCCCGAACTCATCATCGAGAACCTCGAGCCGATCAGCGGCAAGCTGGGCGGCACCAACATGGCGCCGGCGCTCGAGCGGGCCATCGCGGTGCTGCAGGCGCACCCTCCCAAGGCGTCGGATTGTCCTCCCTTCGTCTACCTGTACACCGACGGCGAAGCCGACGATCCGGTGCGCAGCTTGGAGGTCGTAGAGAAGCTGAAGTCGATGCCCCTGCCGTGCGGCCCGCCGCGGCTTGTCGTGCTGGGATTCGACGCGGCGGATACGCAGTTTTGCCGCAAGCTGGCCAGCTTCCCCGAGTTCTACCTGCGCTGCAATGATAGCGAGACGCTGGCCAACCTGCTGCCGGAGATCGGCTCGCTCGTTGCCAAGCACTCGCTGCAGGAAGCGGAGGCCGGGATCCGCCAGCAGGTGCAGGAGGTCGCGTCGGTCAGCAAACCGTCGAGCTGGTAATGCGACGTGGGGACACTCATGCAATGGGTCAAGAGATCTTCGAGCGCGAACGGCCAAGGGGCGGTCTGGCAGAAGCATCGGCTGGCGGGCAACGTCGGCTTTGTCTTCACCACCATGCCGCAGGCCGCCAGGCTGCCGTGCCTGGCCTACTTTCGGCAGTCCAGTCCGGCCGACTCCGCGGAGTCGCGGCGCAGCCCGCTGCCGCAGCCGCAGCCGTCGTCGCCTGGCCAGCTCGCCATGTCGTCTAGCAAGAGCAGGCGGCCCCGGCCCCTCCGTGGAATGCCGAGGTGACGCCGCCCGCGGGGCTCTGCACAGTCGGCGACACCTGGCAGCCACTCGACGCGAGCATGGGAACGGCCATGGGCTGCTTCTCGTTCATCGGACCGGACAAGGTGGTCGCCGAGGGCAAGGCCAATCAGGACTTTGCATTCTGTCTCGACACCCGTGACGCTGCCGGGGAGAGCTGGCTGCTGTGCGGAGTTGCCGACGGAGTCACTAATGCGTCGTGGCAGACACGCGGCGCCAAGCAGGTCGCGGCGGCCTTCATCACGACGATGCGCGAGCTGTTGTCGAGCAGCGCCGATTTCATGGCCGAGTTCGTCGCCGAGCCCGGGCGCGAAGCGCTGGCGCAGCACTTCACGCAGGAGATCGTCGGCCGGCTGATCGCCGATCGAAATCGCATCGAGCAGGAGCGGCTGCTGCCCCCTGGTACCCAGAATCCCGACTTCTACTTGAGCTACTACTTTCATACCGAGCTCGGCAACGAGCGACGGCAGACGAAGTGGTTTCTCACCACGCTGCTGGCCGCGGCGCTCGGGCCCAAGGGCGGCTTCCTGTTGCTGATCGGAGACGGCTATGCCCGCGTCGACCGGCTGCGCGATGGAGCATGGCGACGAGAAGGCCACACCCTGTCCATCGACTCAGACAGCCGCTCGGCGCGGGGTCCCACCGCCGTCGTCTCGCCCATGCTGCGCTGGGAAACGGTGCGCGACCTCATCATGCCGCTTCCGCCCGGCGACGCCGATGCGCTCGGAGTCCTGCTCAGCACCGACGGCATCCTCAAGACGTCCAACAACCAGCTCGACACCGCGGTGCTGGACGACAGCGCCGCGTGCGAGCACTTCATCCGCGAGCTTTGCAGGCGTCCCGCGGGGAACGTTTATCCTGACAACCTCAGCCTGGCCTTTTGCCGAAGGAGTCTCGGAGCATGAGCGCTCTTATCGCTGAAGGAGCAGCTGTTAGCGTGTTGCGGATGTCGCATCCGGCGCAGGCCATGGCGCTCTTGGTCGCCGGCAGCTTGCTCCTCGCCGTGGCCGTCGTCTGGCGCCGCGTACAACACCATCAGCTCGGCGGCACCGACTCAGGAATAGATCGTTGCCTTGGCAACATGCTCGGCGAGTCAGGGCGCTGGGGCGGCGTGCAGTTCCTGTGGCTGCCGGTGGCCAGCCGGGATGACGTCCTGCAGAACATCGAGCGCGACGCCGACACGCCGGACGCCATGCTTGAGCTCCTGCAGACGCAGGCCGCCTCGCTGAGCGGCGCGGTCCACTGGACGGTCGTGCAGGAGCAGTGCGCGACCGAGTGGCTGCAGCAGATGCTCGATCAGCTGGCCCGCGTCCAGGTCCCCGCCGTCCGCACTCGCTCTCGGCAGCTGCTGTTCGCGCTGGTCTTCGTCGGTAGCGAGCGCCCGTCGAGCCGACTGTCGCTCACCACCCTGATCGCGCACGTCCGCGCCTGCGCCGCGGTCGGGCTGGTGTCATGCGATCCGCTGCCCATCGCCGGCGTGGCCCCCGCGGCGCGGGTGGCTAGCGCCGCGATGGCGTTGACCGGGCTCGTGGCGCTGCTCATCCCTGGGATCTTTTACGTGCTGGGACACATGACCCCGCCGCCCGTCCCCCCGCCGTGCCAGAGCGTGCAGACGGCGGCGGGCCCACTCGTCGACGGGGAGGGAAGCGGGAGGCAAGGCCCGGATGGCGGAGCATCGCGCCCGCTCGAGCCGGTCGCGGTCGATACACCGCCGTCGAATGCTCCGGCAGCAGGGACGCCGCACGAAGCCGCAGCGTTGGCGCCGAAGGCGGGTCTCGAGGTCAAGCGGAGCTCAAAAGACCTCAAAGACGGCAGAGCGAGCAAAGCGGGGAAGGGAGAGAAGGGCGAGCGTCCGCCGCGCGAGGTGAGCGGCGGGAGGAAAGACGCGCCACCAGAACTCGATCGTCCGTCGAGCGAACAGCCACCTGCGGGGCCCACCACCGTGCGCGGCGGCTTGGGCGCTCCCGCTGCCAGGCCTGCTCCATCGACCGCTGGCCCGGTGCCGCCAGCCAACGCGTCGCCGCAAGGCGCAGGCCAGCAATGAATCGCGACCCGAGCGCCGCGGAGCTCGAGCACTGGCTGGAAGAGCTGCGGCGCCTCACCGAAGAGTCGGGGGAGCGGCTGCACAGCCGGGTCAAAGAGGTGCTGCGCAGCGAACCACCCGCCACCGCGGCGTTGCTCATGCAGCCGCTGCGCAACGCACCGATGCCGCCAGCATCGAGCGAGCCTGCGACCTTCGTGATGGCTAGGAGCGAGCAGTCGACCGTCGTCCTGTCGGCGGTGACCGTGCGGCAGCGTGCGGTGACGAGTCTGCCGAGCGCGGCGGCCGTCGAGCCGACCGTCGTGGCTGCCACGCCGAACCGCGCGCCGTCGAGCACCTCGCTGGTGCTCGGGATGAGCTATCCGCTCTTCCTGGTGTCGTTCGTGCTGGCTCTGGGGCTGGAGCTGTTGCATCTTCGTCTCGGGCTGCCGCTGTGGTTCGTGCTGGCGGCGCTCCTTGGGACGGACATCGCCATCTGTCTGTGGTTCGCCGAGGTCAGGGCGCAGCTGCCGACGAAGGTGCTGCTTACCGGCTGGCTGCTGCTGCTGACCGGGCCCAGCCTGCTCTTGCGCTATGGCGCTGCGCTGCGCCACGTGGCGGCTCGCCAGGGACGAACGCTGACGGTCCCCAAGACAATGATTGTCATCGCGTTCACGGTCACGACCATGTGGCTGCTGTGGAGCCTGATCGTGCTTGGCATATTCGGTCGCGAGATCGTCAGCAGCTTCGAGCAGCGGCTTCACCTGTTCGTTGTGACGCACATTTTGCTAAACGGCATCTGGGGCATCCTGCTGGGAATCTTCGGAATGCGCGTTCGTTCCTTGCGGTAGCGAGGCGCCGAGCCGATGGCAGAAGCGAACTCCCAGCGAGACTGCGTGAAGTGCGGCGCTCCGTTCTCCGTGCTGCGCGCGCGCTGCCCGACGTGCGGGCACGTTCACAGAGCACCTCAGCCGGCCTGCCCGCGCTGCGGTCGACCGCTGCCGCGCGGCGCGGCGCAGTGCGGCCACTGCGTTCAGAGCGCACCGCTGCCCGAGCCGCCGCCCGCCTCCAGCGTCGGTCCGCCCGAACCGCCGCGTGAAGAGCGCCCGCCCGAGCCGTCGCCCGCCTCCAGCTCCAGCCCGAACGAGGAGCCGGTCGCGCCGCAGTCTGTCGGACGCTTTTCGAGCGTGGGCGCCTATCTGGCGATCAGCGTCATCGGTTGCACGATTCTCGGCGCGGCGTTCTACATGTACTTCGCGCCGCGTCAACCGACTGCGGGCAGGGTGCCGTCGACGATCGCCGATGCGCCGGTGCCGCCGCCGCTCAAGGCCAGTCTGCTGGCGCTGGGGCAGCGCGTCGGCGGCACGGTGAGCTGGCGCGGCGCGGGCGTGTTCACCTCGAGCGATGGCTTTCTAATCGCCGAGAAGGGTGCGTGGCCGGCGCCCGGCAGCGAGGCGATCGCGGCGGCGACGTTGTCGGGCTGGCAGGGCACGCTCCTCTGCGCGCTGCTCGATGAGCCGGTCGGCGTTGCGGTGTTTCAGGCGCGCCCGGCAGCTGCAGGCTCGCTGCCTACGCAGCCGCTGGTCCTGACGACTGTCGACAGCCAGGCGGTCGTCGGGCTCCTCATCGTCTATCGGCCGGCGCTGTTCGACTGGCGGTACATCCGCATGGAAAGCGGCGCGCCGCCCGCGGGAATCGGCGGACCGCTGTTGCGCGACGCGCCGGGCAGGGAGTCCGATATCCTGGGCATCCTGCGCGCCGACGAGCGCCGTGCGCAGGCCGTGGTCGGCGCCAATGAGCTGCAGCGGCTGCTCGTTCGCGCCCGCACCACGACCGCGAGGCCCTGCGGCACGCTGGAGCCGCTGCCTTCCCCCGGTTAACCCGGCGTGGACAGCCAGACTCCGATGGCGCAGCCGAAGCCCATGAGGAACACTAGAACCACCGCTTGCAACCAGGGCGAGTGCTGCAGGCTCGTCTTCTTCGTGCGCACGGCGATCGCGCGCGACGGCTCGGCATCGCTCGGAAGGTTCGCCTGATGCGGGGAGGCGTCGCTCGTCTGTGGCGTCGCGGGAGCTGCGGAGCGGCCTGCTGAGGTAGCACTGAGCGGAGGCTGGGCGGCGGCACCATCGGCACCCGGCGTGCGGCGTAACGGTCGCGGCTCGCGTCCCGCGGTGGTCGACGGCTCGTCGTCGACGCGCCGCTTCGGCGGTTCTGGGAGCGGCGGCCTGGGCTGGGCTGCCGGGACCTGCGGCTGCGGCGCGGTCGGCCGCGCTGCAACTGGCTGCGGCGCGGCCTCGATGCGAGGCGGCGGACCGGGCTGCGGCGCGACCCACGGGGTGACCATCGGCGGCGGTGCAGGCGATGCCACGCGCGACGGAAGCGGTGCCTTGCAGTTCTTGCACAGCTTCCGCATGTCGGAATTTACAGTCTGGCAGTTGTTACAACGAACTTCTCTGGCGTCCATGCGCGACCCGTCCAAAGAGAAGAGCGCATTCCTTCGGGCGGTGCAAGCGAAACGTTGCCCCACTGCGCGCGGCCAGCGCCGGCGGCCGAGGGCTGCTCGCGGACTCCTTTTCCGCTGTTCGCGGATTCCTTTTTCTCCCCCCCGGCGATCCCGGTTCTGCCTTGCCTCGAGCAGCTG
>WBZP01001939.1_pt2 | contig 10779 bp, 8 predicted proteins | sample 5204301 | NCBI WGS metagenome assembly WBZP01 (sample SAMN12412401, study PRJNA552823) | activated sludge metagenome | isolation source: activated sludge from nitrification reactor of wastewater treatment plant... | place: USA: Pennsylvania | collected 2017
TGGGCGCAGCTCGCGAGCAACCCGCTCATGACACCGGTCGAGGCCGAGCGCACGGTGGCCCTCACCGGCTTCGGCCAGATCCTGCTGGTGCTGACGGTGCTCGAGGCGCTGCGCCAGATCCACTTCCTGCTCGCCGAGCACGTGGCGTCCTACCACCAGCTCTGGGTGCGCTCGTTCGAGCGGACCGAGAAGTTCACCGGCCGCTGGAGCGCCTGGACGCGCTACCGCGTCGCGCGCGTCGTGAAGTGGGTCGCCGGCCTCGCGATCGTGGCGATGGTGCTCTCCGCGATCTCCGGGCTCCCGCCCATCGTCGCGCTGTTCCAGGTTCCCGCCTGGTTCATCCAGCAGCTGCCGATGATCCTGCAGCTGGTCCTCTACCTGTTCATCGCGGTGGCGCAGTTCGCGCTGATCTTCTACTTCCTCTCGCGCGGCGGCGTCGACGTCTACTTCCCCGACGACGTGAAGACGCGGTTCTCCGACGTCTGGGGCCAGGACCACGTCGTCGAGCGCGTACGGGAGAACGTCGTGTTCCTCGAGAACCCCGAGGAGATCGAGGAGAAGGGCGGCTACGTCCCTGGCGGCATCCTGCTCTGGGGCCCGCCCGGCACCGGCAAGACGCTGCTCGCGGAAGCGGTCGCGGGCGAGACCGGCAAGCCCTACGTCTTCGTCGACCCGGGCGCGTTCATCAACATGTTCTTCGGCGTCGGCGTCCTCAAGGTCAAGAGCCTGTACCGCAAGCTGCGCAAGCTCTCGCTGCGCTACGGCGGCGTCATCGTCTTCTTCGACGAGGCCGACACCCTGGGCAACCGCGGCGGCGCGGTGAGCGCGGCGCGCCGTGACGCCCTCGAGGGCCGGGTCCCGTGGGCCGAGGCCTCGAACCTGCACAGCTGCAACGGCACGCACTACGTCTCGGCGTCGACCCGGAACCTGCTCGCCGAGACGCGCTTCGCCGAGGCGCAGCGCCAGCTGTTCGTGCCCACGGGCGCCAACGGCGGCGGCGGGATGGGCGGCGGCATGGGCACGCTGCAGGCGCTGCTCACGGAGATGTCGGGCCTGAAGAAGCCGCGCGGGTTCGTCAACCGCGTGCTGCGGCGCACCCTCGGCATGCGGCCCAAGCCGCCGCCGAAGTACCGCATCCTGCACATGATGGCGACGAACATGCCCGACGCCCTCGACCCGGCGCTGCTGCGCCCCGGCCGCATCGACCGCATCTACCGGGTCGGCTACCCCTCGAAGGAGGGGCGCGTCGACACCTTCCGCAACTACCTCGACAAGATCAAGCACGAGGTGACGGCGGAGCAGGTCGAGAACCTCGCGACCATCTGGCCGCAGGCGACCGGTGCCTCGATCAAGGACGCGGTGAACGAGGCGCTGGTCATCGCGATCCGCGACGGCCGCGACACCGTGCAGTACCGCGACCTCATCAAGGCCAAGTCGCTCAAGGAGAACGGGCTCCCCGACGGCGGGCAGCACGTCGACCGCGAGCGGCACTCGATCGCGCTGCACGAGGCCTGCCACGCGGTGACGATGTACCGCCTCCAGCACTCCAGCGTGATCGACACCGCGACGATCGAGCGCCGCGGCGACGTCGGCGGCTTCGTGGCGCCGGTGCCGCTCGAGGAGCAGATGTTCAAGTGGCGCTCCGAGGTGGAGGTCGACGTCATGACCTTCCTCGCCTCGCTCGCCGGCGAGCGGATGTTCTACGACGGCGACAACACCTCCGGTGTCGGCGGCGACATGAAGGCCGCGACCAGTCTGGTGAGCCAGCACATCCTCGGTGCCGCGATGGGCGACACGCTGCGCTCCTTCGGCGGCCTCACCACCGTGACGATGGGCGTGCCCTACGAGGGCGAGACGGCCGAGGCCGTCGAGCGCAAGCTCCGCGAGCTCTACGACCGCACCGTGGAGGTGCTCAAGGAGAACCGCCGCGAGGTCCTCGCGGTCGCGCACGCGCTCGAGGCGCACAAGACGCTGTCGGGTGAGGACGTCGTCGCGGTGATCGAGGGCATCGAGGGACCGCTGGTCGACGGCCGCGGCTACGTCGAGCCCGACTTCGTCGCCGACCTCGAGGCCTACCACCAGCGCGCGGTCGAGGCCCACAAGGTCGAGCACGAGCGCCGCCCGGGCCTCCCCGAGCTCCCGACCCCCGTCGCCGCAGCGACCAGAGCCGCCGAAGACGCCTGACCCCACCCACCCACGGCTGGGTGAGGGTCAGGGGTGGAGGCGGCCCGAGGTCTGGCCTCGGACGCAGGTGAAGCCGAGCGCGGCGTAGAGCGCGCGGGCGGCGTCGTTGTCGGCGTACATGCCCAGGGTGACCGCGGGCGCGCCGGCCGCCAGGCTCTGCGCGGTGACAGTGCCGCAGACCAGACGGGCCAGGCGGCGACCGCGACGGGCCGGGTGGGTGGCGACGTCGTTGAGGTGGTGCGCGCCCGAGCGGTGGTGCGTGAGCGCCAGCAGACCGACCAGGCCGCCGGTGCCGGCGGTGTCGGGCGCATCCGGACCGTCGGGGTCGTCGACGCCGACCCAGCGCGCGACCCTCGGGTCGCCGGCCGGGATCGACGCGGTCGGCGAGGCGGTCTCGAGGAGCGCCGCGATCCTCGGGTCGTCGGGCTCGAGGTCGACCACGGTGCCCGGCACGTCGTACGCGGCGGGGTCGGGCGCCCGGTCGGTCCACCACAGGTCCCACTCCCAGGCCTCGGGCTGGCGCAGGTCCTGGGGGAGCAGCGCCCGGCCGCCCCGGCTGATGGTGACGCCGGCTACGGGGCTCCCGGCCTCGGCGGACCGCGCCGCCACGACGGTGAGCAGCTCCACCGCGACCTTCACGTCGCGGTCCGACGCCGGGTCGGCCGCGAGCCCCGTGGCCCAGCGCAGGCCGGTGCGGTGCTGCCCCACCCAGGCGACGGCCTGTCCGGGCCGGGCCTCGACGTCGGCCAGGGTGCCGGGGTCCAGCTCCCAGCGGAGGAACGCATCGCCGTCGAGCGCCTCGAGGAGGCGGTGGTGCAGCGACAGCTGCTGGTCGTCGGGCGCCGGGCTCACCGCGCCACCCTGCCACGCGACCCCGGGGGCGGCGGCACGACCCCGCCGCGTGCGACGGCGGTCGGGATCGTCTGGCGCGAGTGGCCGGCGGGAGGCCGTCGGGAGGCCCGGTGCCGGCGGTGGTCGTGACGCCCCGGGCCCGGCGGCGTACGCGTACCGGCGACAGCAGCGGTGCGCAGGAACCCGGGCGTGCGGGGGACCGGGTGCCGCCTAGGCTTCGGGGGTGACCGCGAGCCTGTTCGACGAGGGGATCTCCTCCTCGCGCGCCTCGGCGCCGCTCGCCGTCCGGATGCGCCCGCGCACGCTCGACGAGCTGGTCGGGCAGCAGCACCTCCTCGAGCCCGGCAGCCCGCTGCGCCGGCTGGTCGCCAGCACCGCCGACGGCGGTCCCGGCCCGAGCTCGGTGATCCTCTGGGGACCGCCCGGCACCGGCAAGACCACGCTCGCGAGCCTGGTCAGCACCTCGACCGGCCGCCGCTTCGTCGAGCTGTCGGCGGTCACCGCCGGGGTCAAGGACGTGCGCGAGGTGGTCGAGCGGGCGCGCGATGCGCTCGGCATGCATGGCACCGGCACCGTCCTGTTCGTCGACGAGGTGCATCGCTTCTCCAAGACACAGCAGGACGCCCTGCTGCCCGCCGTCGAGAACGGCTGGGTCACGCTCGTCGCGGCGACCACCGAGAACCCGTCGTTCTCGGTCATCTCCCCGCTGCTGAGCCGTTCGCTCGTGCTGACCCTCGGACCGCTCACCGACGACGACGTCCGCGCGCTCCTGCAGCGCGCCGTCACCGACCCGCGCGGCCTCGACGGCGCGTTCGAGCTGTCGACCGAGGCCGAGGACCACCTGCTGCGCATCGCCGGCGGCGACGCCCGCCGGGCGCTCACCAGCCTCGAGGCCTCGGCGGGTGCCGCCCTCGATACGGGCAGCCACGTCATCGACCTCGCCTCCGTCGAGCGCGCGGTCGACAAGGCCGCTCCGCGCTACGACCGCGACGGCGACCAGCACTACGACGTCATCAGCGCGTTCATCAAGTCCTGCCGCGGGTCCGACGTCGACGCCGCGCTGCACTACCTCGCCCGCATGCTCGAGGCGGGGGAGGACCCGCGCTTCATCGCGCGCCGCCTGGTGATCCTCGCGAGCGAGGACGTCGGACTCGCCGACCCGAGCGCGCTGCAGACGGCCGTCGCAGCCGCGCAGGCCGTGCAGCTCATCGGCCTGCCCGAAGGTCGGCTCACCCTGGCGCAGGCGACGATCGCCATCGCGCTGGCGCCCAAGTCCAACGCGGTGATCGCCGCGATCGGGGCCGCCGAGGCCGACGTACGCCGGGGCCTCATCGGCCCGGTGCCGCCGCACCTGCGCGACGCCCACTACGCGCGCGCCGGCGACCTCGGCCACGGCGTCGGCTACGTCTACCCGCACGGGCTCCCCGGCGGCGTGGCGGCGCAGCAGTACGGTCCCGAGCAGCTCGGCACCCGGCGCTACTACGAGCCGACCCGGCACGGCGCGGAAGCGCGCTACGCCGACGTCTACGAGCGCCTGCGGGTGGCGCTCGGCCGCGACGCCGCTCCCGAGCCCGACCCCGCACCGCCGGTAGGGTCGGACCCCGCAGCCAGCACCGCTCCCAGCACCACCGACGACAGCACGCGAGAGGGCCGACCCTGATGGACTCCGCCGAGATCCGCAGCCGCTTCCTGCGGTACTTCAACGAGCGCGGCCACACCGTGGTGCCCTCGGCGTCGCTGCTGCTCGACGACCCCACGCTGCTGTTCGTCAACGCCGGCATGGTGCCGTTCAAGCCGTACTTCCTCGGCGAGGCGACCCCGGCCTACGACCGCGCCACCTCGGTGCAGAAGTGCGTCCGCACGCTCGACATCGACGAGGTCGGCAAGACCACGCGCCATGCGTCGTTCTTCCAGATGGCCGGCAACTTCAGCTTCGGCGACTACTTCAAGTCCGGAGCGATCCCGTTCGCGTGGGAGCTGCTCACGAGCGCGCAGTCCGACGGCGGCTTCGGCTTCCCCGAGGACCGCCTCTGGGCGACTGTCTACGACGACGACGACGAGGCCCTCGAGATCTGGCACAAGGTCGTCGGCCTGCCGCTCGACCGCATCCAGCGCCGCGACGCCAAGGACAACTACTGGTCGATGGGCGTGCCCGGCCCGGGCGGCCCGTGCTCGGAGATCTACTACGACCGCGGCCCCGAGCACGGCCTCGAGGGCGGCCCGGTCGCCGACGAGGACCGCTACCTCGAGGTCTGGAACCTCGTCTTCATGCAGGACGAGCTCTCCGCGGTCCGCTCCAAGATGGACTTCGACGTCAAGGGCTCCTTGCCGGCGAAGAACATCGACACCGGCATGGGCCTCGAGCGCATGGCCGCGCTGCTGCAGGGCGTCGAGAACATCTACGAGATCGACACCACCAAGCACATCCTCGACCGCGCGACCGAGCTCTCCGGCACCCGCTACGGAGCCGACCACACCGACGACGTGCGTCTGCGCGTGGTCGCCGACCACGCCCGCACCTGCGCCTTCCTCGTGCAGGACGGCGTGCTCCCCGGCAACGAGGGCCGCGGCTACGTGCTGCGCCGGATCATGCGCCGCGTCATCCGCAACATGCGCCTGCTCGGCTCCGGCGACCCGGTGATGGGCGAGCTCATCGACGCCACGGTGGCCGCGATGGGTCCGCAGTACCCCGAGCTGGTCACCGACGCCGGTCGGCTGCGCAGCGTGTGCGAGGGCGAGGAGGCCGCGTTCGCGCAGACCCTCCGCACCGGCACCACGATCTTCGACACCGCCGTCGCCGAGGTGCAGAAGGGCGGCGGCACGGTGCTGCCCGGCGACCAGGCGTTCGCCCTGCACGACACCTACGGCTTCCCCATCGACCTCACCCTCGAGATGGCCGCGGAGAAGGGCCTGCAGGTCGACGAGGACGGCTTCCGCCGCCTCATGACCGAGCAGCGCGACCGCGCCAAGCAGGCCGAGCGCGCCCGCAAGGCCGGTCTGTCCAGCCACACGGCGTACCGCGAGGTCATGGACGCCGCCGGCACCACGACGTTCACCGGCTACGACGAGGTCGTCTCCGAGGCGACCCTGCGCGGCCTGCTCGTCGACGGCGAGACGGTCCCGAGCGCGCGCGAGGGCGACAGCGTCGAGGTCGTGCTCGACCGCACGCCGTTCTACGCCGAAGGCGGCGGCCAGCTCGCCGACGCCGGCGTGATCCGGCTCGCCGACGGCAGCGTGCTCGAGATCGACGACGTCCAGCAGCCGGTCCCCGGCCTCTACGTCCACCGCGGCCGCGTCGCGTCCGGCGAGGCCGTCGTGGGCAGCGGCGTGGTCGGTGCGGTCGACCTCGAGCGCCGCCGCGCGATCTCCCGCGCCCACACCGCCACGCACCTGGTGCACAAGGCGTTCCGCGAGGCCCTGGGCGAGACCGCGACCCAGATGGGCTCGGAGAACTCGCCGGGCCGGTTCCGCTTCGACTTCCCGTGGGCCAGCGCGGTCCCGGCGTCGGTCATGGCCGACGTCGAGGCCCGGGTCAACGCCGTGCTCGGCGAGGACCTCGCCGTCCACGCCGAGTACATGTCGCAGGACGCCGCCCGCGCCGCCGGCGCGATGGCGCTGTTCGGCGAGAAGTACGGCGACCGTGTCCGCGTCGTCTCTGTCGGCGACTGGGCCCGCGAGCTCTGCGGCGGCACGCACGCGCAGCGCTCAGGCCAGGTCGGCCTCGTGAAGTTCCTGTCCGAGGGCTCCATCGGTGCCGGCGTGCGCCGCGTCGAGGCGCTGGTGGGCGCCGACGCCTACCGCTTCCTCGCCAAGGAGCACGTGCTGCTCTCGCAGGTCGCCGAGATCGTGAAGGCGCGCCCCGAGGAGCTGCCCGAGCGGATCGACGGCATCCTCACGCGTCTCAAGGACGCCGAGCGCGAGATCGCGAAGATGCGCTCGGCCCAGATGCTGGTGAACCTCGACGGGATCATGGGCACCGGCCAGGAGGTCGGACCGGTCCGGTTCTGGACGTTCACCGCGCCCGAGGGCACCGACGCGGGCGGACTGCGCGAGATGGTCACCCGCGGGCGCGACAACGCGCGCAAGGAGATCGCGTCCGTGGTGCTCGGCGCCGCGGTGGCCGACGGCAAGGTCAGCCTCGTCGCCGCCACGAACGAGGCGGGTCGGGGCGCGGGCCAGTCCGCCAACAAGGTGCTGCAGGCCGCCCTCGGCCCGGTCTCCGGCCGCGGTGGCGGCAAGGACGACATGGCGCAGGGCGGCGGCACCGATACCGCCGGCGTCGACGCGGCGTTCGCCGCGGCGCTCGAGTCGATCAAGGCCTCGGTCGGCCTGTGACCCACGCCGTGCGCCGCGGCGTACGCGTGGGCGTCGACGTCGGCTCGGTCCGGGTGGGTGTCGCGCGCAGCGACCTCGAGGGCGTCCTGGCCGTCCCGGTCGAGACCCTCGCCCGGCCGAAGGGCCGGGCGCCCCGGACCGACCTCGCGGCCCTCGTGGCGCTCGTCACGGAGCACGAGGCCCTCGAGGTGGTCGTCGGGCTGCCGCTCGGCCTCGACGGCACGGAGGGTGCCGCCGCTGCGGCCGCCCGCACCTACGCCGGCGACCTCGCGGCGGCGCTCCGCACCGGCGGCGCCGACGTCCCGATCCGGCTGCTCGACGAGCGGCTGACCACGGCCCAGGCCTCGAGGGACCTCGCCGCGGCCGGGCGGAACTCGCGGGACGGGCGGTCCGTCGTCGATCAGGCGGCGGCTGTCATCATCGTGCAGCACGCGCTGGACGCGGAGCGGTCCACCGGGACCCCTCCCGGCACGCTGCTCGAGACCTCGTACGACGATCCCCGGGAGGACCCCGCATGAGCCAGCTCGGCCTCGGCATGGCGCCGGAGGACGCGCCTGCCCGCCGCCGTCGCTCGCGCGGGCCGCTCGCGGTCCTCATCGCCGTGGTGGCCCTCGTGGCCGTGGCCCTCGGCGCGTTCGTGGGCCTCCGCTCGCTCACCGGCACCTCCGACTTCCAGGGCAGCGGCACCGGCGAGGTGACCGTCGTCGTCAAGAAGGGCGACAGCCTCAGCGCCATCGGGCGCACGCTCGCGGCCGCCGGTGTGGTGGCCGACGACGGCGCCTTCGTCGACGCCGCCGGCGGCGACCCGCGCGCGCAGGGCATCGCCCCCGGCACCTACGTGCTCCGCAGCGGGATGAGCGGCGCGGCCGCCGTCGAGCTGATGCTCGATCCCGCCTCGCGCAAGGTCGCGAAGGTCGCCGTGCCGGAGGGCCTGCGCCTCGACAAGACCCTGGCGATCGCCGCCAAGGCCACGGGCATCCCGCTCGCCGACCTCAAGACGGCCGCCTCGAAGGCCGGGTCGCTCGGGCTGCCCGCGTACGCCGACGGCAACCCCGAGGGCTTCCTCTTCCCGGCCACCTACGAGTTCCAGCCCGACGCCACCGCCGACACCGTCGTGAAGACGATGCTCAACCGCTTCGACCAGGCGGCGTCCGACGTCGACCTCGAGGCGGCCGCAGCCGCCCGCGGCGTCGACCCGCTCGCCGTCGTGACGATCGCGAGCATCCTCGAGGTCGAGGTCGCCCCTGGCGACTACGCCAAGGCCGCGCGGGTGCTGTACAACCGCCTCGACAAGGGCATGCGCCTGCAGCTGGACTCGACGGTCAACTACGCGCTGGGCAAGTCCGACCTCAAGCTGTCCGCGGCCGACCTCGCGACGGACTCGCCGTACAACACCTACAAGGTCAAGGGTCTCCCGCCTGGGCCGATCGCGTCGCCGGGCCAGGCCGCGCTCGAGGCCGCCCTCGACCCGGCCGACGGCAGCTGGCTGTACTGGGTCACGACCGACATCGACGCGCGCACCACGGAGTTCGCGACGACCTACGACCAGTTCCTGGTGCTGAAGAAGAAGTTCCAGGCGAATGCCGGCTGAGGTCGACCCCTCCGCCCCCGTGCGCCGCGCCGCGGTGCTCGGGCACCCGATCGCCCACTCGCTCTCGCCCGTCCTGCACCGCACGGCCTGGATCGCGCTCGGCCTGCCGTGGGAGTACTCGGCGGTGGACTGCACGTCGGACCGGCTCGCGGCGTACGTCGGGTCCCTCGACGCCTCGTGGGTCGGCCTGTCGCTCACGATGCCGCTGAAGCAGGCGGTGCTGCCGCTGCTCACCGAGTCCGACCCGCTCGTCGACGCCACCGGCGCCGCGAACACGCTGCTGCTCGACGGCGGCGCCCGGCGGGGGGCCAACACCGACGTCGAGGGGATCGAGCGCGCCCTGCTCGAGGCCGGTGCCGGGCCTGCGGCGGAGGCCGCCGTGGTCGGCGGCGGCGCCACGGCCCGGTCGGCGGTCGCGGCGCTGGCGCGTCTCGGCGCCCGTTCGGTCACCGGCTACGTCCGCCGCTCGGAGGCGGGGGAGGAGCTCGTCGCGACCGGGTCCGCGGTGGGAGTCGAGGTCGAGGTCCGGCCCTGGGATGCTGCCGGCGAGGCGCTCGAGGCCGCGACGGTGGTCTCGACCGTCCCGCGCGGGGTCGCCGACCCGCTCGTCGGCGCTGTGCCGGCCGCGCCGGGCGTGCTGCTCGACGTCGTCTACGACCCCTGGCCGACCCCGCTGGCGGCCGCGTGGAGCGCTCACGGAGGTGCCGTGGCCTCGGGCCTCGGGATGCTGCTGCACCAGGCGGTCGGGCAGGTCCGGCTCATGACCGGCGCGGAGCCGCCGGTCGAGGCCATGCGCGCCGCCCTCGAGGATGCCGCCGCACGCCGCTGACCTGCGGCGGGACCGATCCCACGGACGTCTGCTCCGGTCGGGGAAGTCAAACCTCAAGCCCGGGTCTCCCGAGGTCGATGGGACAGCGTGCGGGTCGTCCGGCCCCCAGCGTCTGCGAAGCGTCCGAGGTGCTCCATGTCCGACCAGCCTTCTGGCCGCGCCGCGCGGCTCGACCGCGCGCTCAGCGACCTGCTCACCCAGGCGCCCGAGCTCGAGGCCGCCGCCGTGGTGTCCTTCGACGGCCTGGCCATGGCCTCGAAGCTCCCCGCCGGCATGGACGAGGACCGGGTGGCCGCGATGAGCGCCGCCCTCCTCAGCCTCGGTGAGAAGGCGGCCCAGGGCCTCGGCCGCGGAGACCTCTCGCAGGTCTACGTCGAGGGCGAGACCGGCACCGTGTTCCTCGTGTCCTGCGACGACGAGGCCGTGCTCGTGGCCGTCGCCGCTGCGGGCGCCAAGGCGGGGCTCATGCTCTTCGAGGTGCGCCGCGCCGCAGCCGCCATCGGCACGGTCCTGCACGAGGACGCGCCGGTGCCGGCGGAGTCGACCATCGACGACCAGGCCCTCGCCGACGCCGAGGCGGCCTACCAGGCCCATCGCGCGTCGCTCGTCGAGGCCACGCCGTACCCAGCGGCGACCTACTACCCCGAGGAGCCCGAGGTCCCCGAGCTCCTGACCGGCGGCGAGCCGCCGAGCCTCGAGGCGCCCGCGCCCGAGTGGCAGCACGCCGCGGCGAGCGCCTGAGCGAGAGGCGAGAACGGTGAACCTGGAGGGCACGCTCGACGCGTTCGGGCTCCCTGATGTCGTCGCGCTGCTGGCGGGCACCGGCAAGACCGGTGGCCTGCAGCTGCGCCACGCGCAGGGACCCGGCCTCGTCCACGGCGTGGTCTGGTTCCGCGAGGGCCGCATCAGCGGTGCCTCGTCGGACCGCTCGCGCGCATCCCTGGTCCGCCGGGTCGTGGGCTCGGGCGCCGTCGACGACGCCGCCCTG
>WBZP01007203.1_pt1 | contig 10779 bp, 10 predicted proteins | sample 5204301 | NCBI WGS metagenome assembly WBZP01 (sample SAMN12412401, study PRJNA552823) | activated sludge metagenome | isolation source: activated sludge from nitrification reactor of wastewater treatment plant... | place: USA: Pennsylvania | collected 2017
GACAGCAGTTACCGTCGAAAAGACGTTGTTCCGACAACCGAATCCGCGGGTGAGCCCGCGGACGGGACAACCCGCCGAGGCGCGTGAGCGCGCCGGGGACCCAGGTACCTGGGGCGAATCCGACGACCGTCGGTAGAGGACCTTCTCACCCTCGAGCCCGTCAGCTAACCCGGTAGGCGGCAGAGAAGGAGTTGAGTTCCGCATGGCGTTTTCGCCTGCCACATCCGTTCGCCTCGCCACGATCGCGCTCGCCGGCGCGGCTGTGACCGCGTCCGCCCTGCCCGTGCAGGCCGCGCCCACGCCGGCGCCCGCACCCGAGCAGACCACGGTCAGCCCGGCGCAGAAGCGGGCCCAGGCGCTGCGTGACAAGCGCGCCGCCGCCCGCGAGCGCGCCAACCGCGCCCGGGCCTCGCTGGTTCGCGTCGCGTTGAACCAGAAGGGCGATCGCTACGTCGGTGGCGCCTCCGGGCCCAACGCCTTCGACTGCTCAGGGTTCACCATGTGGGTCTACAAGCAGGCCACCGGCAAGTACCTCCCCCACTTCTCCGGTGCGCAGATGGACAAGGCCCGTCGCGTCGGGCGCAAGCACCTGAAGCCAGGGGACCTGCTCTTCTACGGCCCCGGCGGGTCGCAGCATGTGTCGATGTACATCGGCAAGGGCAAGATGATCCACGCCACCAACCCACGCAGCGGCGTGCGCGTCGACAGCATCAACATGGGCTACTACCGCGCCCGGTTCGCCGGTGCAGGCCGGATCATCGAAGGCTGATCCCGTGGATGAGAGACCTCTCATCCACGTTTCACAACCGTTTCATCTCCACAGCGTTTCCTGAGGGTGTCAGATCCACACCGAAAGGAAGCATCATGAAACGCACAGCCGCCCTTCTGGCCACTTCCGCCGTCGCCGTCACCGGCTTCGGCATCGCCGGCGCCTCCGCCGCCCAGGCAGACATGGACATCGAGCGGGAGAAGTCGAAGCGCTGCAGTGGCGCCTCCTTCGCGACGCTGTCGCTGGAGAAGGAGTTCGGCCGCATCGACGCGGACTTCGAGATCGAGAACGCCACCCCGGGTCGCAGCTGGAACGTGCGCATCAAGCACAACGGCAACACCGTGCTGCGCACCTCCCGGGTCGCGGACTACGAGGGCGACCTCGACGTCATGCAGCAGGTGCGCGACCGCGCCGGCAAGGACCGCTTCATCGCACGCGCCAAGGGCCCCAACGGGGAGGTGTGCCGTGTCAAGCTCGGCATCTAAGCGCGCAGGGCTCATCGGCATCGCCGTTGCCGCCCCACTGCTGATCGCTGGATGTTCGTCCTCCGAGCCGGCCGGGACCACCGTCCCGGCCGGCGAGGGGGCGATCGAACTCAGCTCCCCGGCCGCACCGCCCGAGCCGACAGCCACCGCGCCGACGGCGACCGACCCGATCGCGGACCTCGAGGTGGACGACCAGTTCGGCGACGGTACCGAGGTGGCTGTCACCTCGGTGCTCCTGGGCCGGGAGCCGGCACTGCTGGTGATCACGGATATGACCGGACAGGTCCTCGGCGTCAAGGAGGTCTCGACTCGCAGCCAGCCCACGCAGGTGAGGCTGCAGACACCCGTGACGACCAGCCAGGAGTTGATCGCCTCGCTGTACCTCGACGACGGCAACGGCCGGTTCAACCCCGACGACACCCCGATGCTCGACGAGGAGAACGAGCCCGTGAGCGAAGACTTCGACTACGTAGTCCAATAGAGGAATGCGAACTTTGCGTAGTTCCACGAGGGTTCGCATCCTCGGCTGGGTGCTGATCCCGGTGCTGCTGGTCCTCGCCATCTCGTGGGTGGCCGCGTGGACACTCCTGCTCCAACGTGTCGATGACCGCATCGACACCGAGTTGCTGGGGGAAGTGTCCGAACTGCGCCTCCTGGCCGAGGAGGGCGTGGACCAGCGCACCGGGCAGCCGTTCACCGATGTCCGGTCACTGCTCGAACAACACATCCAGCGCAGCATCCCCGATCCCAACGAGACGATGTTCGTGATGGTCGACGGCGAGGTTGAGACCCGCAGCAGCGACGACCCGCCAGTACGCCTCGACCTCGATCCGGCACTGCTGGATCAGGTGCGCGACGTACAGGACGTCACCCTCGGCAACCTGCAGACCACCGCCGGCGACGTGCGCTGGGTGGCGGTGCCGGTCGAGTCGGGCGGCCAGCAGGGCACGTTCGTGGTGGGCATCTTCGCCGACCGCGAAGGTACCGATGTCGCACAGGTGATGAGCCGATTCGCCGCCATCGGCGTGGGGGCGCTCGCGCTGGCCGCGCTGCTGGGCTGGTTCGTGGCCGGACGCCTGCTCGCCCCGTTGCGGGACATGCGCCGGACCGCCCACCAGATCACGGAGAACGACCTGTCCGGGCGCATCCCCGTGGACAACGACGCCGGCGACGACATCGCCGAACTCGCCCGCACCTTCAACGACATGTTGGACCGACTCGCCGAGTCGTTCGCGGCCCAGCGCGCCTTCATCGACGATGCGGGCCACGAACTGCGCACGCCCCTGACGATCGTGCAGGGCCACCTCGAGCTACTGGAGGACGACCCGGAGCAGCGTGCAGTGACAGTGTCCCTGGTCCTGGACGAGTTGGCCCGGATGAATCGCATCGTCCACGACCTGCAGACGCTGACCAAGGCCTCCCAGCCGGGATTCGTCCGGATGGAGGCCGTCGACCTCGGGGGCCTGCTCGACGAACTGCTTGTGAAGGCGAACGCCCTCGGCGACCGCCGCTGGGAACTGCAGGTCCGTGACAACGTCACGGTCGTGCTCGATCGGCAGCGGATCACGCAGGCGATGCTGCAGTTGTCGGAGAACGCCGTGCGGCACACCGGACCCGGGGACGTGATCCGTATCGGCGGGCGTCTGATGGGCCAGGATGTGGAGCTGTTCGTCGCGGACAGCGGCCCCGGGATCGCACCCGAGGACCGCGAGAAGGTGACTCAGCGCTTCACCCGTGGGGCCGGGAAATCACCCGATCTCGACGGCGCCGGCTTGGGCCTGGCACTGGTCACCGCCATCGCCGAGGCCCACCATGGCCGCCTGATGATCGGGCGTAGCGACCTCGGCGGCGCCGACATGCGCCTGACCCTGCCTGCCCACCGTTCCTCCCTGGTCGAGGTGGCCGAATGAGCCACATCCTGCTGGCGGAGGACTCCCCCCGCATCGCCTCGTTCGTCGTGAAGGGCCTGCGGGCGAACGGCTACTCCGTGACCCACACCGGCGACGGAGTGGAGGCGCTGCACCTGGCCCAGTCCGGCGACGTGGATCTGTTGATCCTCGACATCGGCCTGCCGGGCATGGACGGGTTCGAGGTTCTCGAGACGCTGCGCGGCACGGGCAGCCGACTGCCGGTGCTCATCCTCACGGCACGCGATTCGGTGCAGGACACAGTGGCCGGCCTCGACAGCGGCGCGGACGACTACATGGCCAAGCCCTTCTCCTTCGACGAACTCCTCGCGCGCGTGCGGCGTCGGATACGCCCGGAGACCGCGGCCACCGAGTCGGCACTCTCCCACGGCGACATCCACCTCGACCTCAAGACCCGCCGCGTGACGGTCGGTGTCGTCGAGCACGAGCTCACCGCGCGCGAGTTCGCGATGCTCGAGATGTTCCTGCGCCATCCCGGGCAGGTGCTCTCCCGCGAACAGGTGCTGAACAGCGTGTGGGGTTACGACTACGACCCCGGCAGCAATGTCGTGGACGTGTACGTGCGCTACCTGCGCAAGAAGATCGGCAACGACACCATTCAGACGGTGCGCGGGATGGGCTACCGGCTCGGCTGAGTGATGTCGCGTAGCCGCGGCCCGACCGCCGCCGCCACGTAGACCAACCACGCGATCATGCCCACGTGCAGGACGTCGTTGGCCGAGAAGTAGAAACCGTCTCCGCCATCCCACAGCGCTTCGGTGATGCCGGCGGCGTAGTACGCGAAGTAGGCGACGTTCACCAGGATGAGCAGTACGGCGGCGATCAGGATCGGCCGTGACGCCGGTTCCTTGCTGCGCGCCGCGAGCACGATCACGAGGATGATGCCGGGAAGCGCGAACAGCATGAGCACCTCGAAGGAGAGCAACAGGGTGCTCGGCAGCAGGACGCCCACGATCGCGACGACCGTGTAGACCACCGCGTTCGCGAGGGCATAGATCATGACTCCCCTGCGCGCCAGGGTGCACGCGTAGGCGACCGCCACGAGCATCGCACTGACACTCCACGCCTGCGTGATGCTGTACCCGACCTCAAGTGCGTTGGTGTAGGTGCAGAACTGCTTGCCCGCGCACTTCAACTCGTAACTGAAGGCCTGGTAACTCACGCCGGCCTGCGCCGCGCCCACCCCGCCGAGGATGAGCGCGACCCCGAGCCATCCACGCGACATCTGGCCACGCCGGGTCACCAGGAAGCCCACGCCGACCGCGATCCACAGCAGGGCCAGGGTGAACACCAGGAACGTCCCGAGTGGCTCGTTGAGCACCACCGACCCCACGTCCACGCACGGCCGCTGCTGACACCACTGCTCGGGCGTGATCGGCGGGTCGTACGGGACCTCGGCGAGGGCACACCCGGACAACACCAACAGCACAGGGACCCAGAGGAGGCGGCGCATGGGTTCATCGTGCCGCATGGGAGCTGAGGGTTGACACTCCACACATCGCGATATATCGTGAGTGCAACGCGTACGAACGAAGGAGAAATCACATGAGCTACGCACACCCGATGCCCGGATGGGCGATGATGACCGCCGGACGCCCCGGAAAGGGTCGCGGCCGGCACCACCACAAAGGACCCTGGGGCCAGGGCGGACCGTGGGGTCCCCCGCCGCGGGCCCGCCGCGACCGCGGCGACGTCCGCCTCGCGATCCTGTTGCTGCTCGACGAGCAGCCGCGCCACGGCTACGAGATCATCACCGAACTCGCCGACCGCAGCGAGGGGCGCTGGCGCCCCTCCCCTGGTTCGATCTACCCGGTACTCAAGCGCCTGACCAAGGAGGGTCTGGTCGCACCGTCGCAGGAGGAGGGCAAACGCACCTTCTCGCTGACCCCGGCCGGCAAGACCCTGGTCGACCAGCAACGCGAGGAGTGGGGCGAGCCGTGGGCACGCGACGACGAGACGCCCGACGAGGCGATGAAGCTGTGGGCCGAAGGCCGCCAGTTGGGCGCCGCCGTCTGGCAGGTGAGCCAACTCGATGATCCGGCCCAGATCGATGCGGCCGTCGAGGTGCTCGCCGAGGCGCGCAAGAAGATCTACAAGATGCTCGCTGAGTAGGCCTACGCCAACGGGCCGGGGGTGTAACCCACCTCGCGGGCCAGCATCGACGCGGCGATCCGCGGCGGTGTCACGGAACTGAGCGAACGCCACACCTTCACCGCCACCGGGTTGGTCAGGGAACCACTTCGCCCCATGAGGCGAGACATCCTGACGACCCGGGCGGTGCGGGTGTGGCGTTCGAACTCGTATTGGGCGAACGCGGGGCCATACGCACCCGTCTGCCGCACCGCCCGCGCCAGCACCACGGCGTCCTCGATCGCCATGCACCCGCCGAGGCCGAGGTTGGGGGTGGTCGGGTGCGCCGCGTCGCCCATCAGACTGACCCGACCCACCGTCCAGGTGGGGATGGGATCACGATCGAACAGGTCGTTGTGCAGGATGGCCTCGGCAGACGTCGCCGCTACAGCCTGCGGCAGACCCCCGGCCCAGTCACCGACACCCTGCATCACGCTGGCCTTACGTTGCTCCGGGTCCTCGGACACCCCCGCCGGCGACCGGTGGGCCGCCCACCAGTAGACCGTGTCCGCATCCAGCGGGTGGACCGCGCCCCGCCAACCGTTCGCCTGGGTCTCCCGCATCATGCCGGGATCCTCGACGGTGAACCCGGCGATCCCCCGATACGCGATCTCTCCGCTGTAGCGCGGCGCTTGTTCACCGAACAGCGCCGAGCGCACCACCGAATGCAGGCCGTCGGCACCGACGACGATCTCAGCGCGTTCGGTGCTCCCGTCGGCGAAGGACAACTCGACCCCGTCGCGATCCTGTGCCAGACCGACGAGTCGTCTGTCCGGCACGAAAGTCCCGTCGGGCAGTTGCTCTCGCAACGCTGCCAGCAGATCCGAGCGCCGCACCACGTAGCCCTGCCCGCCGGTGATCCCCGAGACATCGAAGCCTGTGATCGTCCGGCCGTCCGGGGTGGCGGTCTCCGCCCACCGGAACGGGCACACCGGCAGATCCCAGAACCACTGCGCGACCCCGATCGCACGCAGCCCCTGCAGCGCGCCCGGCCACAGGCCGATGCCCGCACCGATCGGCTCGATCGTGGGCGCCTGTTCGTAGACCCTCGCCGGGACACCGACCCGGTGCAGTGCCAGCGCCAGTGACAGCCCGCCGATCCCGCCGCCGATGATGTGCATGCCCTGACTGTGGCACGCCTTGGTCAACGACGTCCCGCCGATGAGCGTAGTCTCGAAATGAGGATCCGAGGGAGCAGAGATGGCTGATGGCGCACACCAGCCGCATGCTGATCTGATTCTCTCCTCGACGCATCTGGGTCTGTGGGACTGGAACATGCAGACCGGTGAGACCGCCTTCGACCAACGATGGGCCGAGATCATCGGCTACACCCTTGCCGAGTTGCAGCCGGTGTCGATCGAAACCTGGCAGAAGTACGCCCACCCGGATGACCTCGACGCCTCCGATGCACTCATCCAGCAGTGCGTCTCGGGACTCCGGCCGTACTACGACATCGAAGTCCGTATGCGCCACCGGGACGGCCACTGGGTCTGGGTGCGCGATCGCGGGCAGATCGTCGAATGGGACGCCGACGGCAAGCCGGTTCGCATGGTGGGCACACACGAGGACATCTCCCAGCGCGTCGCGGAACGCCTGGCCTTGGCCGCCTCCGAACGGCAGTACACCGCGATGTTCAGCGATCACGATGCGGTCATGCTGCTGGTCGAGCCCGGGTCCGGGACGATCGTGGACGCCAACAAGGCGGCCGTCCGCTTCTACGGCTACACACTTGATGAACTGCGGGGCATGCCGATCACCACGATCAACGTCATGGCACCCGACGAGGTCGCACTACGACGCCAACGGGCCGCGCAGCGCAACGAGCAGTACTTCGTATTCCCGCACAGGCTCGCCAGCGGCGAGATCCGCATGGTCGATGTGCACTCGTCACCCATCGTGGTCCACGAGCGCACCCTGCTGTTCTCCATCGTGCGCGACGTCACCGCACACCTGCGAGGGGACCTGCTGGAACTGATCGCCGGCACCATCACCGATCTGCTGGGTGCCACTTCGTCCGAACTCGACGCGGTGATGGACCGTTCCATGCAGCGCGCCGCGGGGACATTCACCGTGGATCGTGCACATCTGCTGACCCTCGTCGCGGACGGTACCGTACGCCGCGCGTGGGGCTGGCCGGAGCCTGCTCGCTGGTCAGACGGTGAGCCGGTGCAGTGTCCGTGGCTGACCGGTGCAACCACTGAGGTCCGCACGATCCCGGACACGCGTACTGTGCCTCTACCCGTGCGCGGGGAGTTGCAGCGACTCGGCCTCGGACAGGCCACCTCGATGCTCATCCTTCCGTTGCAGGTCGGTGGGCATTCGCTCGGCTTCGCGGTGTTCGACACGATTCACGGCGCTCGGCGGTGGAACGACGATGAGGTGGAGGTCATGCGCCTGGTGACGGGCGCCTTGGCGCAGGCACTGGACCGCAGGTCGGTGCTCGAACGCCTGGAGCGGGCCGACCTGGTGCTGCGCAACACCGACGAGGCCACGTTGGTTCTCGACCCGCAGCGACGGATCGTGGAGGTGAACCCCGCGTTCACTCGGATGACAGGCTACGAGCCGGACGAGGTCATCGGGAGGCACCCACGGATGCTGGGGTCCAACCGCCACTCGGACGACTTCTACAGCAGGATCTGGAACACCATCGATCGCATCGGCTACTGGCGCGGTGAGATGTGGAGCAAGGCCAAGGACGGGCGGTTCTTCCTCCACCGCACGACCTTCTCCGCAGTCGACGGAGAGGCGGGCCCTGAAGGCTACGTCGTGGTGATCGACGACATCACCCGACTCAGCGAGCAGGAAGAACGTCTCGAGATGATGGCGTACTACGACGCGCTGACCGGCCTACCCAACAGGCCGCGGTTCCACCAACTGCTGACCGACTATCTGAGCAGCCGCCAGGACGACGATCCTCCCGGAGCGTTGCTGCTCATGGACATCGACCGCCTCAAGACAGTGAACGACTCCTACGGACACTCCGCCGGCGACCATGTGATCGCAACGGTGGCCACCCGACTCGCCAGCGGGATGCCCTCTGGAACCAGCCTGGCCCGCTTCGCCGGCAACTCGTTCGCGATGCTGCTTCGGGCATGCGCCGATCTCGACATGGCCCTGGACGTGGCACGGGAGGCGAACGCCGCGATCGGGGTGGCCACCCCCGTGCCAGGCGGTGGCGTCGTCTACCCGACGGTCTGTGCCGGAGCGCTGCTCATCGACTGCGCGGACTGTGGCGCGGAGGACGTCCTGCGCAACGCGGACGCCGCCCTACATGCGGCGAAGTCGTCCGGACCCGGCTCCCTGCGCGCATTCGCGGGCGACCTCGTCCACCACACACGGGCCCGCCTGAATCTGGAAGCTCATCTGCGGCAAGCGTGGGAGACACGTCAGTTGACCCTCGAGTACCAGCCGCAGTTCGAGGTGGACGGCGTGCGACTCGGAGGCGTCGAGGCACTGCTGCGGTGGCGCACGCCGGAGGGGGAACGCGTCGCCCCATCAGTGTTCATCCCGCTCGCCGAGGAGATCGGCCTCATCCGGGAGATCGGAGTGTGGGTCCTCGAACAGGCCTGCCGCCAGGGCCGGGCATGGCACGACGCCGGACTCGTTGACCTGCAGGTGTCGGTCAATCTGTCCGCGGCCCAACTGCCAGACGACGACCTGGTCGACACCTTGTCCGGGATTCTCAACGCCACCGGGTTCCCCGCGGAGAAGCTCGAGATCGAACTCACAGAGTCCACGGTCCTGGCCGCCGAGGAGACCTCCGACACTTTCCTTGAACGGCTCCCCGACCTCGGTGTCCACTTGTCGATCGACGACTTCGGCACCGGCTACTCCTCGTTCTCTGCCCTCAAACGGCTGCCGCTGGATCAGTTGAAGGTCGACCTGAGCCTGATCCGGGACATCGCGGAGAACCTCGACGACCGCGCCATCACCTCAGCGATCATCGCGATGGGGCACACGCTCGGCCTCAAGGTCCTCGCGGAGGGAGTGGAGACCCAGGAGCAACTCGAGATCCTGCGCGAACTCGGATGCGACCGGTTCCAGGGATTCCTGATGAGCCCCTCCCTGACGCCTGAGGAGTTCGCGCGGCGCTTCCTGACGACGTGAGCGGTCATCCCGCCTCGTCATAGGCCCGGCCCACCCACGCGAGCACCTCGTCGTCGACGTCCTCCACGGCGTGGATTTCGAGGTGGTGGTTGTAGAGCCCGGGCCGGATCTCGACCACCTCTTTCCACCGCGGGGAGGTGTCCCGGTGCAGCAGCCCGATGCTGAGCACCAACGGCGCCGCCCGGTCCCCCAGCCACCGTTGAGGGCTCCACAGGAAGGCGAAACCGCGTCGGCGCGCCCAGCCCACCTGCGTCCTAGCGACGCGCAGGTCCGCCCCTCCGCAGTCGGCGATCCGCGCGGCCACCAGGTCGTAGACCTCCCGGCCGAGGTCGTCCTCGGCGAAGAAGGCTCGGCCCGGGTCCGTCACCGCGAGCGGATGCCCTCGCGGGCCGTCTGCACGGCCATCCAGACCGCTGCCAGCAGCAGCACGATGCCGAAGCCTATGCGCAAGTTGCCCGTGAACAGCGACCATGCCGCCCACAGCCCCAGCCAGATGAGTCCGACGATGAGGACCACCATCATCAGGCTCGCGAGGCGGCGGCGGAGGATCGCCTCGATCACCAGCATCGCGAACGCGATCCACACGATCGGCCACAACAGTCCGGTGGTGTCGAACAACAGCAGTGTGCCCAGCGCCGCGAGCAGGATCGAGGCGGACGCCGCGGACCACACCCGGAGCAGCCGTCCACGGATGTTGTCGTCCTGCCGCATCGGCTCGGCGCGGTGACGCAGGTGCGCATGGACAGGCTCGACCGGCAGCGCGGGCGCGTCGAGCCCGAGCTCCACACCCTCGAGTTGTTGGCGGACGACCATCTGTCGTTTGCGGATCTCCTCGACCTCCGCGGCGAGTTCCTCGGCCCGCGGGGTCGGGTCCTGCGGGGAGATGCCTTGTGCGCGCTCGGCGGCTCGCGCAGCACGCAGCGCCTCGCGGGCCTCTGACAACTCCAGATCCGTGTCAGCCAGCTTCTGGGTGAGGAACTTGCGGGCACCCTCAAGGTCCCCTCGCGCCCACTGCTCGGTGGGCGCTTCCTTGTCCAGGCCCGCCCAGGCGACCGGCTGACCCCAGGACTGCCGGACAGTGCCCTTGCGTTCGTAGCGCACACCCGCAGGTGCCCGTTCTCCGCCGAAGACGTCGTGTGTGTCGAGCCCCCACAGACCCCGATAGTCACGCACCCACGGGGTGTCGTCGGTGACCACCACGGGGTTCCAGGGCTTGTCCTGGCCGGGGCCGACCGAGACGCCGTCGCCGCGCTTGTAGTCGATGTACGGGATGCCGATAGCACCGGAGTCGTCATCCTCGTGCCACGGCAGGATTCGCAGGAACGCCCGACGGACCGTGTCCAGCCAATCGGGCAGCGGG
>WBZP01007204.1_pt1 | contig 10777 bp, 12 predicted proteins | sample 5204301 | NCBI WGS metagenome assembly WBZP01 (sample SAMN12412401, study PRJNA552823) | activated sludge metagenome | isolation source: activated sludge from nitrification reactor of wastewater treatment plant... | place: USA: Pennsylvania | collected 2017
CCGCCACCGGCCACGATGCCCTCTTCGACGGCAGCCTTGGCGTTGCGAACGGCGTCCTCGATACGGTGCTTGCGCTCCTTGAGCTCCACCTCTGTGGCTGCTCCGGCCTTGATGACCGCAACACCGCCGGCCAACTTGGCCAAGCGCTCCTGCAGCTTCTCGCGGTCGTAGTCGGAATCGCTGTTCTCGATCTCGGCGCGGATCTGGTTGACCCGGCCCGCGATCTGCTCGGCGTCGCCGGAACCTTCGACGATGGTCGTCTCGTCCTTGGTGACCACGACCTTGCGGGCCTTACCCAGAAGGTCGATGTCGGCCGAATCCAACTTGAGGCCGATCTCCTCGGAGATCACCTGTCCGCCGGTCAGGATCGCGATGTCCTGCAACATGGCCTTGCGGCGATCGCCGAAGCCAGGGGCCTTGACGGCCACGGACTTGAACGTGCCGCGCACCTTGTTGACGATCAGGGTTGCCAGAGCCTCGCCCTCGATGTCCTCGGCGATGATGGCCAGTGGCTTGCCGGACTGCATGACCTTCTCGAGGATCGGGAGCATGTCCTTGACCGAGGCGATCTTGCTGTTGACGATCAGGACGTAAGGGTCGTCCAGGACCGTCTCCATGCGCTCCGTGTCAGTCACGAAGTACGGGGAGATGTAGCCCTTGTCGAATCGCATGCCCTCGGTGAGCTCGAGTTCGAGCCCGAAGGTATTGCTCTCTTCGACAGTGATGACGCCCTCTTTGCCGACCTTGTCCATGGCCTCGGCGATGATCTCGCCGACCTCGGTGTCAGCCGCGGAGATGCTCGCGGTGGCCGCGATCTGCTCCTTGGTCTCGACCTCCTTGGCCATTTCCAGAAGCTGGGTCGAGACGGCCTCAACGGCCTTCTCGATGCCCTTCTTCAGGCCCATGGGGTTGGCGCCGGCGGCTACGTTGCGCAGGCCTTCCTTGACCAGGGCCTGGGCGAGCACAGTGGCGGTCGTGGTGCCGTCACCGGCAACATCGTCGGTCTTCTTGGCGACCTCTTTGACCAGCTCGGCGCCGATCTTCTCGTAGGGGTCTTCGAGCTCGATCTCCTTGGCGATGGACACGCCATCGTTGGTGATCGTGGGGGCGCCCCACTTCTTCTCGAGGACGACGTTGCGACCCTTGGGTCCCAGCGTGACCCGGACGGCATCGGCCAGGGTGTTCATTCCCCGCTCGAGCGCCCGGCGGGCTTCCTCATCGAACGCGATCATCTTTGACATCGGGTGCGTTCCTCCGAAAGAACGATTGGTGTGTTCCGGCGTGGCGCCCGCGACGGCCGATCCGCTCCAACCCCACTCTTCGGGGATCGGGCCGGATCTCGCCATGCCGGAGATTGCTGACTCCCAGGGACGGGCTCCAACCGTGGTCGGCTGTCACTCGGCACCTGAGAGTGCTAATACATGATTAGCACTCTCGCCCCGAGAGTGCAAGCCCTCGATCACCAACCTGGACCCCGCACCCCCGACCACTCGTGGATCGTATTCAACCGCCAGGTTGACAAACCGGTCATTGCGCTAGGAAGGTGTACTCAACCGTCAGGTTGAGGAGATGTCTTGAGTGATCCCGGCAAGGACCTGTCGCCCGTGTTCGCGGCATTGGCCGACCCGATCCGCCGCGACATCGTCGCCCGTTTGGCGGTGGCCGACGCCACCGTCACGCAACTGGCCCAGCCGTACGACGTGACTTTGCAGGCGGTCTCCAAGCACATCGGCGTTCTGGAGGATGCCGGCTTGGTCTCGCGTCGTCGCGATGCACAGCGTCGACCGGTCCATCTGGAGGCTGAGGTGTTCGACCTGATGACCGGCTGGATCGAGCGCTACCGGCGTCGGGCCGAGGAGCGCTACCAGCGCCTCGACGCTGTGTTGGCCGACATCCACACCCCGGTGGCCGTCCACGACCCGAGTCAGGCGAGAAGTACCGACGAGAAAGGCCAATCGGCATGAACAGTTACCACGCACACGAGACCTCGATCGTCTCCGACCCCGACGTCCCCCTGGTTCGCATCACACGGGAGTTCGACGCACCCGCCGCGAGTGTGTTCCTCGCCCACGTGGATCCTGGTCTGATCGTGCAGTGGCTGGGTCCGCGCGACCTGGTCATGACGGTCGACCACTGGGATCCTCGCACGGGGGGCAGTTACCGCTATGTGATGACGCGTCCCGGCGAGCAGCACGCTTTCCATGGCAGTTTCCACGACGTCCGACCGAGCGGGTTGATAGTCCAGACCTTCGCCTACGAGGGCGTACCCGATGCAGTCGCCCTGGAGCGACTCGTCCTCACGGACCTGCCCGGTGGTCGCTGCCGCCTGAACGCGACCTCGCTGACGGACTCGTTCGAGGCCCGGGACGCCCACATCGCCAGCGGCATGGCCAAGGGCGTGATCGAGGGCTACGAGCGTCTGGACGCCGTATTCGATTCGATGTGATTCGCGTCGCGTGCGAGCCGGGGCGCCCGGCCCGGAAGAGTTCACCGCCCTGGCGTTCCCAGTTCCAGGACCTCCGTCGGGGTCACAGCATCCACAAAGGCCCGGTCGTGCGACACCAGGACCAGCCCGCCGGTGTAGGCGGCCAGCGCCTGCTCCAACTGTTCCACGGCTTCGAGGTCCAGGTGGTTCGTCGGCTCGTCCATGACGAGCAGGTTCGTGCCGCGGGCCTGAAGCACCGCCAGCCGGGCGCGGGTGCGCTCGCCGGGCGTCAGGGTCCCGGTGGCTCGCCCCACGTCATCGGCCCCGAGCCCGAACTTGGCGAGCAGGGTCCGGGCGGATTCCGGAGTCAGGTCCGGAAGCTCGGCCCGGATCGCTTCGAGCAGTGGGACGTCAGGCGCCGCCGGCTGCCGGTCTTGACCCACGACCCCGAACACGGCGGCCGGACTGACTCGCCGGACCCCTCGCATCACCGGCAGGTGGCCCAGCACAACGTCGAGCAGGGTGGACTTGCCGCTGCCATTGGGGCCCACGATATGGAGGCGCTGCCCGGTGCCCACCGACAGTGTGACGGGCCCCAGCGCGAAGGCACCACGCCGGGTTTCGGCTTCCTGAAGTGCCATCAGTTCGCCGCTGCCGGCCGGCGCTCTGCCGAACTCCAACTGCAGGGACCATGTGCGTCGGGGCTGTGGGACGTCGGTGAGCCGCTCGACCTGACGTTGCAGGCGACCTGCGGCGGACCCCCCGGCGGTGGCTCCGTCCAGCATGCGATCACGAGTCACTTTGTCGACGCGTCCCGCGGCGTAGGACTTGCGTGCATGTCCCGTCCCCCGACTAGAGCGATCGCTCGCGGCGCGGATCTGTTCGCGAAGACGATGTCGGTCGGACTCGGACTGTTCGAAAGCCGTCTGGGCGGCCGCTCGAGCCCGCTGCCTCTCGACGTCGAACGCGGCGAAACCACCTGCATAGCCACGGATGTCGTCCAGCACCGGATCGAACTCCACCACTGCCGTGACCACGTCCCGCAGGAGAGCCCTGTCGTGGCTGACGATCACGCATGGCCCCCGATGGTCTGCGATGGCCTGACGCAACAGTCTCAGGCCTTGCTCGTCCAAGTCGTTGGTGGGTTCATCGAGCAGCAGGATCGGGTGCAGCGACAACCGGATGGCCGCAAGGCGCATTCGAGCCGACTCGCCACCGGACAGGGTCGCTGCCCGAGCATTCGCCATAGACGTCAGACCCACATCGGCGAGCATCTGATCACTGCGACTCTCGAAGTCGGCGCCCCCCAGCGCCAGCCACTGGGCCAGGGCGACGTCGAAACGTGCGGACCCATCGGGCTGTTGCGCGGCAACCGCCGCCACTGCCATGTCATAGGAGGCCTGGGCGGCGGCGACACCGGACCTGCGGTGCAGGTACCCGCGCACCGTCTCGGCCGGTTCTGAGTCGGGTTCCTGCGCGTACAAGGCGATGGCCGCGCCGGGCGGGTCCGCCACGACCGCACCCAGTGCAGGGGCCAGCGCTCCAGCCAGAGTCAGCAACAACGACGACTTGCCGCATCCGTTGGGTCCGACCAGTGCCACGACCTCGCCGTCGGTCACTGTCAGGTGCAGGTCGTGGATCACGTCCCGCGGACCCCGCGCGACCGTCAGACCCGAGACCGTCAGCGTCGTCACGCAGTGCCACCGGAGGCGCTGGGCAGCACCGACAGCAGCCGTCTGGCCGGGTCCCGCACCGCGAGGTCGGTGGTCTGGGGTCCGTTCCGTTGCCGTTGGCCGGGACCCACCCCTACCCCACCTCTGGGACACATGCTCCTGATTCAAGGGCACTCGGGCCGTGGTTGCCATCCCTGCGACCCGTTGGCGTCGGCGGCGAGACCTGCCGCTCGCGGGCCAGCATCCGGGTAGTGGCGAAGTCAGGGTCGTGCGAGTGTCAGAATCAGGGAAGAGAGCCGAGAGGCGAGGAGGCTGCCATGTCACGCCACGGACACGAGAAGTTCGACGATCCGGCACAGGACGTCGTCGAGGAGCTCTACCACGCCGTCTCCGAAGAGTTGGGCACCGATGGTCCCGCCGAGACATTCGGCCATCCGGACGAGAACATCGTCGGACGCCTCGTCGAAGAGGACGAGGGCGTCCGGGCCGACAGCACGTCAGAGGTTCTTGCGTTGGACACCCACGACGTCGAGGACCTGTCGGCCGAAGAAGCCGCCATGCACATGGTCAGCGAAGAGGACGAGCAGCGCGATCCGTCGCTGACCCGGCGGGCACGAGAGGCGCTCGAGGAGTTCTGAGTCGTGGGCGCCGGCCCGCGTTCCATCCGCCGTCGGGCCAACTGGCTGAATCTGTCGACCCCCGCCGGGCTGTTGCTGACCGCGTTGTCGGGCGCCCGTCCGCGACGCACCCCCGATGGCTTGTACGTGGCGACCGGCTATCGCTGGGCGGTGCCCATGGCCGGTGCGTTCACTGTGGGCGATGTGATCGTGACCCGGCAGCGCAGGGAAGGAGCCGACCCCACATCTCCGCTCGCGCAGCAGGTGTGGGAGCACGAGAAGCGGCATGCCGCGCAGTACGCGTACCTGGGTCTACTGTTCATCCCCGTGTACGTGGCAGCGGCAGGCTACTCGTGGGCGGTCGGGGGCGATGCCTGGTCGTACAACGTGTTCGAGACCCGGGCCGACCTGGCGGACGGCGGTTACCACAGGGCGGAGCTGCGGCCGATGGCCCGCCTGGTCAGCAACCGCCTGCGACGGCGGGGATGACCGCGATGCTCGAGCCGTCCGTCAGCGCGGTGTCCAGGCCGGACAGGAACCGCACGTCCTCGTCATCGACGTAGACGTTGACGAACCGGCGCAGTGCGCCGTCGTCGTCCAGGATCCGCGCCCGGATCCCAGGTGCGAGGGACTCGAGCGCCTCCAACGCCGACCCCAGGGTCTCGCCGGGTTCCGCGAGAGTGACCTCGGAAGAGTCACCGGTGTAGGTGCGCAAGATGGTGGGGATGCGAACAGTAACGGCCATCAGCCGTGCCTCCATAGTTGGTGCGGCGACCGGGATGGCCGCTGCTGAGCGGGATTGGGTCAGTGTCTCGTGAGGGCCTCGTGGACTTGGGCAACGGCGGGTTCGATCACAGCGGTGGGCCCGACTTGGTCGGCGACCGCGTCGAGGGTCTTGAGGCCGTCGCCGGTGTTCAGCAGCACGGTCTCCTGGTCCCGTGACGCCTGACCGGTCGCAAGCAACTTCTGGAACGTCGCCAGGGTGACGCCGCCCGCCGTCTCGGCGAAGATGCCTTCGGTGCGGGCCAGAAGGCGGATCGCGGTGACGATATCGGGGTCGCTCACGCTGGCGATCGCACCGCCGGTGCGACGTACCGCATCGAGCGCATACGGACCGTCTGCCGGATTGCCGATGGCCAGACTCTTGGCGATCGTGTTGGGCTTGACCGGACGCACCACGTCCAGACCATCGGTGAACGCCTGGGCGACTGGGCTGCACCCGTCGGCCTGGGCGCCGAATACGCGATACGGCGATTCCTCGATCAGCCCGAGTTTGGTGAGTTCACGCCAGGCCTTGTCGACCTTGGTCAGGAGCGAACCCGACGCCACCGGGATGACGACCTGGTCGGGGGTGCGCCAGCCCAACTGTTCTGCGACCTCGTACCCCAAGGTCTTGGACCCCTCGGCGTAGTACGGGCGCAAGTTGACGTTGACGAAACCCCACGACTCGGTGACCGGGTCGCCGATCAGTTCGCTACACAGGCGGTTGACGTCGTCGTAGTTCCCTTTGACCGCCAAGAGGACGCCGTCGTAGGCCGCGGTGGTGATGACCTTGCCCGCTTCGAGGTTCGATGGGATCACGACCACGGAGGCCTGCCCCGCTCGAGCCGCTGCGGCCGCGACCGCATTGGCCAGGTTGCCGGTGGATGCGCAGGCCAACGTGGTCAGGCCCAAGCGTCGTGCGGCCGACTGGGCCACGGCCACCACCCGGTCCTTGAACGAGTGGGTCGGGTTGCCGCTGTCGTCCTTGACCCACAGCGGTGCGGTCATGCCCAGAACGTCGGCCAGGTTGTCTGCACGGACCAACTTGGTCATGCCGGGGTTCAGGTTGGGTTCGCTGCCCGCGTAGGCCGCGACAGGCAGGAACGCCGAGTAGCGCCACAGGGATTGAGGGCCGGCCTCGATGCTTTCGCGAGTGATGCCCGTGAAGTCATACGCGACTTCGAGGGGGCCGAAGCACTCGATGCAGGCGTAGGCAGCGCCGAGGGCGTACTCGGCGCCACACTCACGGCACACCAGGCCCGTGGCGTTGCCGAAGTCCGGCGAAGGGTTTCCGGGCAGCACAGGTCCGGTTGAAGCGGAGGTGTTGGTCAACACAGGCACGGTGGTGTTCTCCTCATCTTTCCCTCGACGGGACGGACTTGGCACCGACTGAACGGTTGCCGGGGCTTCACTGGGCCGTTTCCCTCTGCCCCTCTGGATGAGACATGTTTAATTGTGTTCTGGCACTGTACCGGAGGTACGTGCGAAACAGGGAGTCCGGATGCGGTCAGAGGTACGGTCCTGGTTCGACCGCCGCACTTCTGCTGCGGCGGACTGGCCGCTCGCTGATCTGGTTGCTGCGAAGGGCGACCAGCGGATCGATGTCATCCTGCCCGCGCTGAACGAGGAGTCGACCGTCGGGGACATCGTGGCCACGGTGCGCCGCGAACTCATGGCGCCTGGTGCCGCCTTGGTGGACGACCTGGTGGTGGTGGACACCGACAGCATCGATGACACCGCCCAGAGGGCGGCTGAGGCCGGAGCCCGCGTTGTGTCGAGTCGGTCCGTGCTTGCCTCGATCCCGCTGGAACGAGGGAAGGGTGAGGCCATGTGGCGAGGCTTGGCGGCCACCCACGGTGACCTGGTGGTGTTCGTGGACGCCGATCTCCGCTCGTTCACGGCCGACTACGTCACAGGGCTGTTAGGGCCCCTACTGCTGGACGCCGATGTGCACTTGGTCAAGGCCGTCTACGACCGGCCACTGGTGGCCGGGGACGTTCGCATCGCGGCAGGAGGAGGTCGGGTCACCGAGATCCTGGCCCGTCCGTTGATCAACGCGCTGTGGCCCGATCTGTCGGGCGTTGCTCAGCCCCTGTCGGGTGAGTACGCCATGCGACGGGCCCTGCTGGAGCTGCTCCCCATGCCATGCGGCTACGGGGTCGAGATCGGTCTGCTGGTGGACACGTATCGCACGGTCGGCTTGGACGGGATCGCCCAGGTGGACTTGGGCGAGCGGGAACATCGCCATCAGGACGCGACTCGGTTGTCACGTATGTCGGCCCAGATCCTGCACGCCGCCCTGACGCGCAGAGACCCTCGTGCAACGGTGTACGAGCCGCCGAGTGAGCCGACCCTGCCTGTGTTCAGTCACGAGGGAGGGGTGTTCGGAGTGCAGGAGCATGACATCCAGACATGCGAGAGGCCGCCGCTGCTGTCGGTTCCCGAGTACTTGGAGGAGCGGGACCGGGTTGGGGCGGCGGAACGGTCAGCGCCGGGCGCGGTGCACGGCTGAGCGTGCCTCTTGGCGCTGCTGGCGCAGCCGGCGCAGCCGGCGGACCAGTACGGGGTCGGCCTCGAGGGCCGCGTCACGGTCGATCAGTCGGTTGAGCAGTTGGTAGTAGCGCGTGGCCGTCAGGTCGAACTGCTCACGGATGGCTTCTTCTTTGGCTCCGCCGAAGCGCCACCAGGAGCGCTCGAAGTCCAGGATGCGCGCCTCTTGGCCAGTCAGGCCATGCTCGGCGTTGGCCCGGTCGTCCAGGTCGAAAGCTGTGTTGATCATCGAAGGTTTCCGTAACTTCCTTCTCGTGTCAGGTCTTGTGCTGCTTCACGTCCGGCCAGTGGGTCGTGCCCCTGGGGTCGCGAGCCAGTCTAGGCCCGGGGTCCGACTCCGGCGGGGATGCCGAACTCGGGTGTCTGCCTGTCCGTTGGTCCGTCGGGCATCTGTTGCCAGGTACCCGACGAGCACCGGCGGTAAACACGGTGATCGACGCTGCCGGGCGGAACGCCGTCGATCGTGGCCATAATGCGACCGGGCACGGGTCAACATCGCCCAGCCGGCCAGGATGCCGGCCCGTGTCACGCAGACAGTGACTCCGGCAGCAACGCCGGGGTTCAGCCGCTCGGTTTGGGGCTCACCCGACGGGCGAAGAGGTATCCCCACCCGTTGGTCGCCCAGTGCAGCCCCATGGGGGCCAGCAGAGAGCCTGAACCGATGCGCAGCAAGCAGAACACGAATCCCCCGATGCCCGTGGTCAGCACCGAGCCGACGATCCCCAACAGTCGGGCCCGCAGTCCGCCGCCACCGACGGCTCCAAGACGCTCGTTACGCAGGTGCAGGTCCAGCGACGGCAGGATATGCCATAGCCCGAACAGGACCGATGTCCACAAGGTCGCCCACAGAAGGCCGTAGCGCCGGGCCAGCATGGCCCACAGCACTCCGCGGAAGGCGATCTCTTCGAACAGCACCGTGCCGAAAGGCAGTTCGACCATGGACTGCCAGAACAGCCGGGGGAGTGACAGCCCTGCGATGTTCTGGTCGTGGAACGCCTGTCTGGTGCGCTGCCATGTCGTGCCGACGGCATACACGGTGAACACCAACAACACGGCGATCCCACCCCACACCAGACCAGGGATCCATGTGCGAGGGGCGAGCCCCAGGTCGGCCCAGGTGCAGCCGTCCAGAACCCCCAGCGCGAGGACGACGATCGAGCCGCCCAGGGTCCAGAACAGGTAATAGCCGGGTACCGCCTTGTTGGCGGCGACGTTGATCATCAGCAGCAGCACCACCACGGCGATCACGGGCCACAGCGGCAGGCCGGACTGGACCTTGGGCAGCGCATAGCCCCAATCCAGTAGCCATTCGGTGATCATCCAGCCTCCACCCCGGGACACCTGATCCTATGCGCCGCCTACGGGGCGGAGCGGCCGGGCCGGGCATCGATTCCGGCCTGGAACCTGGAAACCGCTCGGGGTGACCGGGGTCGACCGTCGCGACGGGGCCAGGGCCGGGCCTCAGGCGCCGGAGTTGAACTCCTCGAGCTTCTTCGTACACGCCTGCACCTGAGTGATGCCGTCAGGATTGTCGATCAGTTCCCCCGCCAGATTGGTGGCCTGCTCCTGCAACTCTCTGGCCTGCGCCGTCAGCGCCTTCGTGTCGGCCTTCAAGGGGTTCTTCAGGGCCTTCTGCGACGCGGCGATGAACTCGTCGACGCTGCGGCAGTACTGATCGGCGGCGGTGCCCGTCGGAGTCGCCTCGACGCTGGGGGTGGCCGACCCGGTTGCTGCCGCGCTGTCGGTTGCTGCCGCGCTGTCGGTCGCAGCGGGGGTGGAGGTGGTTGTCAGGGTGCAACCGGCTAGCACCATGGGCATCACGACCAGGGCCAGGAGCAGGCGTCGCATGGCGATCCTCCGGGTCAGGTGGTGGGCCGAGCGTATCGCCTTGACGAACGGCGGATCGGACAGTTGGGTGTAACCACACGGGAAGCCGAGGAGAACCATGGTTACGCGGGTGAGTGACAACCGGACAGAGAACCGGTACGAACTGTCCGTCGACGGCAAGCCGGCCGGCTTGATCGACTACTTCGCGGTCGAGGGTGGCCGCAACCTCTTCCACACCGAGGTGTTCCCTGGCTTCTCAGGGCGAGGCCTTGCGGCCGAGATGGTGGCTGGAGCCTTGTCCGACCTGCGCTCGCAAAGCCTGTACCTGGTGCCGACGTGTCCCTACATCCAGGGCTATTTGCGCAAGCATCCCGAAGACATGGACCTGCTTTCCGAATCCGTCCGCGAGCAGATGCATTTGGGCTGACTTCCCTGACCGCAAAACGGGGGCTCAGGCGGAAGAACGGGGCCGGCTCGCCCCCGTTCTTGACCCTGAGCCCCCGTTTTGGGGTCCTGGCGGGAGGAAGCGGTGCGGTCCTACGACCAAGGTCCGATTGTGGCCGGGATCCGGACAGGACGAGTGTGGGTCATGGGTGAAGAAACCAATGGAGGTCCTCCCATGAAGAACACGAAGATCGTGGCGGCGTCAGCGGCCGCTCTGCTGTCCCTCGGGCTGGTCGCAGCTCCCGTGGCGAGTGCCAATGCGCAGCCGCCGGGTCCCGGCAACCCGGGACATGGCTTGTCGGTCGATCGCTCCACATGGCGAGAAGCCCGCCAAGCACTGAAAGAGGCCCTGATGGCTGCCCGTGAGCAGTTCCACGTCGACATGAAAGCGGCGATCGAGACCCTCAAGGCCGATACCGCGGACGAGCGCGAGGCGCTCAAGTCGGTCGTGACCGATCCGGAGGCCACCGACGAGCAGA
>WBZP01007205.1_pt1 | contig 10777 bp, 11 predicted proteins | sample 5204301 | NCBI WGS metagenome assembly WBZP01 (sample SAMN12412401, study PRJNA552823) | activated sludge metagenome | isolation source: activated sludge from nitrification reactor of wastewater treatment plant... | place: USA: Pennsylvania | collected 2017
TCCGCTACTTCAAGCCCTTGCTTGAGAATGGCCTGCCGGCCGAGCCACCGGCCTGGTTGGCCCGCATCCCGGTGGTCGGACCGAATGTCGCCGCTTACTGGCACGAGCTGGTCGCCAGTCGCGAAGAAATGAACAACCTGTTGCATCAGTTTATCGACCCGACGCGCCGACTGGCGCTCGCCGCCGTGTCGCTCTTTGCGCAGGGCCTGTTGCAGCTCGTTCTGGTCATTTTCTTCGTCTTCTTCATTTTCCGCGATGCGCACATTTATGTCGATGCTTTGCACACCGGTAGCCGCATTCTTGCCGGTGATCTCGGCGAACGGATGTTGGCTCTGGCCGAGGGAACGGTCACCGGCGTCATGGTCGGCATTGTCGGAACAGCTGCGGCGCAAGCGATTGTCGCCATGATCGGCTTCATCATCGCCAGTGTTCCGGGGATCGTCGTCCTCACTGTTGCAACCTTCTTCTTCTCCATGATTCCGGTCGTCGGGGCGACCTTGATCTGGCTCGGCGCCGCCGTCTGGCTGTACAACGAAGGGCAGCCCGGCTGGGCGATCTTCATGGTGCTCTGGGGAATGTTCGGCATCAGCAGCGTGGACAACTTCCTGAAGCCGATCCTGATTTCGCGCACAGCCAGCTTGCCGCTGCTGCTGATCGTCGTCGGTGTTTTTGGCGGGGTCTTGGTGTTTGGCTTCATCGGCCTTTTTCTCGGTCCGACGCTGCTTGCGCTCGGCCAGGTTCTCATCCGCGAGTGGCTGGCGCATGCGCATCCCGGCGCTTCTGCCGCGCCTGCCGGCGAGGATGGCAACAGATGATCGAAACGGACGATCTGCCGGCCGTTCCGCTCGACCGTCTGCTCTCGGCCGAGTCGAAATCGGCACAGGAAGACGCTTTTCAACGTGCTTTGCGCCCGCGACGCCTGGCCGACTACGTCGGGCAGGCGAAAATCCGCGAGCAGCTGTCGATTTTCATCGAGGCCGCCCGGCGCCGGGCCGATACGCTGGATCATGTGCTGCTCTTTGGTCCACCGGGGCTCGGCAAGACGACCCTGGCGCACATCGTCGCCGCCGAAATGGGCGTCAGCCTGCGTTCGACCTCCGGACCCGTTCTCGAGCGCGCCGGTGACCTGGCCGCCATCCTGACCAATCTCGAACCACGCGACGTTCTCTTCATCGATGAAATCCACCGCCTGTCACCGGTCGTCGAGGAGATCCTCTATCCGGCGCTCGAGGACTTCCAGATCGACATCATGATCGGTGAAGGCCCGGCGGCGCGCTCGGTAAAGCTCGATCTGCCGCCCTTCACACTGGTCGGGGCGACGACGCGCGCCGGCATGCTGACCAACCCCTTGCGCGATCGTTTCGGCATCGTCGCGCGCCTCGAGTTCTATACCCCGGAAGAACTGACGCTGATCGTCAAACGTTCCGCGCAGCTGCTCAACGTGCCCGTCGATGCCGGCGGTGCGCTGGAGATCGCTCGCCGCGCGCGTGGGACGCCGCGTATCGCCAACCGCTTGTTGCGCCGTGTGCGCGATTTTGCCGAAGTTCGTGCGAACGGGCAGATCACCCAGGATGTCGCCGACTCTGCCCTGCTGATGCTCGACGTCGACCACGGTGGCCTCGACATGATGGACCGTAAGCTGCTGGCGGCGGTGATCGACAGGTTTGCTGGCGGGCCGGTCGGCATCGACAACCTGGCGGCGGCGATCGGCGAAGCGCGCGATACGATCGAAGACGTGCTCGAACCGTATCTGATTCAGCAGGGCTTTCTGCAGCGGACGCCACGCGGACGCGTCGCCACCGCGGCAGTCTACCGTCACCTCGGCCTGGAGAGTATGCTTGGCGACCCGCAGGGTGAACTCTGGCGCGGGTCGTGAGCGACGTTTCATGACCCCTTACAGTCACAAACACTTACATGGATGCCTCACGCGCTGACTTAGAATCCGCTCCGCTCACGAAAGCGCAGCCGAATGTGAAGCGTTTTGTCATGCCGGCCCGCATCTACTATGAGGATACCGATGCCGGTGGCGTGGTGTACTACGCCAACTATCTGAAGTTCTTCGAGCGTTGTCGCACCGAGTGGCTGCGTGCCGTCGGTCATCAGCAAGCCGATCTGTTACGCGATCCAGGGATTGCCTTCGTCGTGCGCAGTGCCAGCGTCGACTACCTGAAGCCGGCACGGCTCGATGATCTCCTGCTCGTCGGCCTCGAAGTCGAGCGCCTGAGCCGCGCCCAGATCTTCTTCCGACAGTACGTTCGCCGCGCCGACGAACGGATGGCTGGCGCCGGCGAAGACCTGGTGCGGGCAAGGATCCACGTCGTCTGCGTAAATTCCGCGTTGATGAAAGCGGCTGCCATCCCATCGTTTCTGAGGTCCAAACTGGAAGCACTGCAATGAATGTTTCGCAAGACCTGTCGATTCTCCATCTGATCCTCAACGCCAGCGCGGTCGTGCAGGCCGTCATGCTCCTCCTCGCCGGTGTGTCGTTCATGTCGTGGTATTACATCTTTCGCAAGTGGTTTACCGTCAAGCGCGCGCGCTCACAGACCGATCAGTTCGAGCGCGACTTCTGGAGCGGCGGCGATCTCAACAGCCTCTACCAGAGCGCGATCAACGACCGGCACAGTACGGGCAGCATGGAGCGAATTTTCGAAGCCGGATTTCGCGAGTTCACCAAGCTGCGCAGCCAGAAGAATCTCGATCCAAAAGACGTCATCGACGGTTCGCGGCGGGCGATGCGCGCCACTTATCAACGCGAGATGGACAGTATCGACTCGCACCTGGCCTTTCTCGCTTCCGTCGGCTCGGTCAGCCCCTACGTCGGCCTGTTTGGTACCGTCTGGGGGATCATGCACTCGTTTCGTGGTCTCTCGAACGTCGGACAGGCAACGCTCGCGGCGGTCGCACCAGGGATCGCCGAGGCGCTCGTGGCGACAGCCATTGGCCTGTTTGCAGCGATTCCGGCGGTGGTCGCCTACAACCGCTTTGCCTACGAGATCGATCGCCTGTCCTCGCGCTTCGAATCGTTCATGGAAGAGTTCTCGAACATTCTGCAACGCCAGATGAGGTAAAGCCATGCGCTCGCGCCGTCTGAAGAACGAAATCAATGTGGTTCCCTACATCGACGTCATGCTCGTCCTGCTGGTCATCTTCATGGTGACGGCACCGATGATGACGACCGCAAGTATCGACGTGCCGTCGGTCGGCAAGGCGGCTCAACCGCCGGCAGAAGCGCTGCGCATCGAGGTCAGCGCCGACCAGAAGCTCACCCTGGTGTTGCCGAAGCAGGAACCGCGTCGGGTGACACGCAGCGATCTGTCCCAGGAAATCGTGGCCGCACAGCGCCGCAATCCCGATCTGGCGGTGCTCATTGCCGGCGACCGCGCCGTCAGGTACCAGGCCGTACTCGACGTGATGGACGAACTACAGCAGAAACAGGTCAAGCGCATTGGCCTGCTGGTGCAGCCGACCGGCAAGTGAATCCATGTCCGCGCAAACCGTCGACACGCTGACGCGATCGCCGTTGGATGACCCGGCCAAGTGGCGCTCGCTGGCGCTCTCGGCGGTGGTTCATCTGCTGTTGATCGGCGCGCTGTTTATCGGCATGCAGTGGAAAAGCAAACCGCCTTCGTCAGTGGAGGTCGAGATCTGGCGAGCAGCGCCGCCGGCACCCTCCGCCACGGCGCGGCCGGAACCGATGCTGGAGGAAAGACCCGAACCCAGGCTTCCTCCCAAGCCCGATGCGAAGCCTGAGCGCAGCGTCAAGGCGGAATCCAGGCCGGAACCGAAACCGGAGCCCAGGCCGCAGCCGAAACCAGAACCGCCACCGATTGCCAAGGCAATTGCAAGACCCGAAACACGACCACCGGTCAGGCCCGACATCGCCGTCAAGGAAGAAAGGAAGCCGAGAGCGCTGCCGAAGAAGCAGGAGGAAAAACCGCCGGAAGCAGCCAGAAAGGAGGTGCCGAAGGCGAAGGAACCGCCCAAGAAGGAAGAGGCGAAAACGAAGGAAGCCGCGAAGAGGGACGAGCTGAAGTCCAGGGAGGCCGAGAAAAGGGACGATCCGCGGACCAAGGAGCCGCCGCGCAAGGAAGATGCGAAAAAACAGCAACCTGAACGCGGGTCGGGCTACCGTGAAGCTCTGGAGCGAGAGGACAAGGAACTGCAGCAGCAGAAGGCTGCCCAGAAGGCAGCGGCCGATCAGCGGGCGCGCGCCGACGCCGAGGCGCGGCAGATCAGGCAGCTGCAGGCCGAACAGACGGCGAGCGAACACAAGCGGGCACTCGCCGAGTACATCGAGAAGGTGCGCGGCAAGATTCGCGGCAACATTTCGCTGCCTCCGGGTATCCAAGGCAATCCGGAGGCCGTTTTTGAAGTGACGCAGTTGCCGACCGGCGAGGTGCTTGACGTCAAGGTCCGGCGGTCGAGCGGCAACCCGGCGCTCGATACGGCGGTCGAGCGTGCCATACGCAAGTCGTCACCGCTGCCCAGGCCGGCGCAAGCTGAACTGTTCGAGCGCATCCTCAAGATCCCCTACCGGCCGCGCGAAGAGTAGTGCGCCGGACGGCGATGCGCCCGTCGGCGACGGGCTCCAGCCAGGCAGCATCGGCTGCACCTGCGGCGCGCGGAGACGAGTTTCCATACGCTTCGGCGACGACATAACGTTTCGTTACAAATTGGCAGACTGCGGAGGCGATATAATCGCGCATTCAGTACGGGACTTTGCCATGTTTGGAATAGTGCTCAAACTACGTCGCATCGGTCTGCTCGCAGTCAGCCTGCTGGCATTGTTGCACGCTGCGGCACAGGCTGAGCTGACGATCGAGATCACCGGCGCCGGCGCCAACCGCATCCCGGTGGCGATTGCCGATTTCGGCGGAGACGCGGCTTCGGCGCGCATCGTGACCGCGGTCATCCGCGCCGATCTCGAGCGTAGCGGCCTGTTCAAGCTTGTCGACACCGGCGGCGCAGTGGTCAGCGAAGCATCCTCTCCGGCCTATGATGAGTGGCGAGGTCGTGGCGCCGATGCACTCGCCGCCGGCAGCCTTGGCGAAGGTGCCGACGGCCGACGCGAGGCGCGTTTCCGCTTGTACGACGTCAACAAGCAAAGCGTGCTCGCCGGTTCGGCGTATATCACTTCGCGAACGATGCTGCGTGCCACCGGCCATCGCATTGCCGACGTCATCTACGAGAAATTGACCGGAGAGCCCGGTATATTTTCGACGCGTGTCGCTTATGTCGTCCGGGCGAGCGCCGCGCGTTACGAGTTGCACGTTTCCGATGCGGACGGACAGAACGCGCAGATCGCGCTGATTTCCAAAGAGCCGATCATTTCGCCGACCTGGTCGCCTGACGGCGGGCGCCTGGCTTACGTCTCCTTTGAGAACAAGAAACCGGTGGTCTATGTTCATTCGCTGGCTTCGGGCAAACGGATCGTTGTCGCCAACTTCAAGGGCTCGAACTCGGCGCCGGCCTGGTCACCCGATGGGCGCAAGCTGGCTGTCGTACTGAGCAAGGACGGGGGTTCGCAGATCTTCACGGTGAATGCCGACGGCTCCGGCGTGCAGCGGCTGACCACGGCCAACTCGATCAATACCGAGCCAGCTTTTTCTCCTGACGGCCAGTCCGTCTACTTCACTTCGGATCGCGGCGGCAGTCCACAGATCTACCGCGTCGGCGTGGCTGGCGGCGATGCCCAGCGGGTCAGCTTCGAGGGGAGCTACAACGTGACGCCGCGCATCTCGCCCGATGGCCGGACGATGGCCTTCATCAGCCGGCGCGAGGGCAGCTTCCGCCTCGCCGTGATGGACCTGGCGAGCAAGCAGGTCCAGGTTCTGACCGATTCGCACAAGGACGAATCACCGACATTTTCGCCGAATGGTCGAATGATTCTCATCGCCACCGAAAGCGGTGGGCGGGGCGTGCTGTCGGCGGTATCGATTGATGGTCGCATCAAGCAGCGCCTGTCGATCGGCGCGGGCGATGTGCGCGAACCGGCGTGGAGTCCGTTCAACAAGTGATGCTTCTTTCTAATCCGGAAAAATACTGCAGGAGAAATCTCATGAAATCACTCGTCGCCCCGGCCGTTCTGGCTTTCTTGCTGGCAGCCTGCGGTTCGACGCCGGAGAGCGGCGACCAGGCGACCGGCGCTCCGGTCGAAACACGTGGCGGATCGGGAGGGGTTGCCACGGTGACGACGAGCGGTGTCGAAAGCCGCGGATTGCCGGCGGTGCTTACCGACCCGAAGAGCATTTTGTCGAAACGTAGCGTGTACTTCGATTTCGACAGTTACGAAGTGAAGAGCGAGTATAAGGATCTGGTGACCGCGCACGCCAGGTTTCTGACCGAAAACCGACAGTTCAAGATGCTGGTCCAGGGTAATACCGACGAACGCGGCAGCCGCGAGTACAACCTGGCGCTTGGTCAGAAGCGCGCCGACGCGATCAAGAAGATGCTGGCCCTGCTCGGCGCGCGGGAAGATCAGCTCGAGTCGGTGAGTCTCGGCGAAGAAAAGCCGAAGAATGAAGGGCACGACGAGGCGGCTTGGGCGCAGAATCGGCGTGGCGATATGCTGTATAGCGGCGAGTTCTAGGATGTCGGAAGCGCCGCTGCTCGGGCACGCGCCGAAACGCTTGGTACAGTCGTGGTCGGTTTTCCTGCTCGCTATCGCGGGTGTGTTTCCGGCGCACGCCGGTCTGCTTGACGATGACGAGGCACGTCGTCAGATCAGGGACCTGGCGATCAAGACCAACGAGCGTCTGGATACGCTGTCGAAAGGACAGATCGAGCTGGCCAATCAGATCCAGGCGTTGCGCGAGGAGAATGCGCGTTTGCGTGGTCAGGTCGAGACCTTGACTTACGAACTCGAGTCGGCAAGAAAGAGGCAGCAGGACTTCTACGTCGACCTCGACGGCCGTCTGCGCAAGCTTGAACAGGGTCCCAGCGTTGACGCCAAGCCGAGCGACGACACCAAGCCGGTCGCCGAAGCGCCGCGCAAGCCGGCCAGCGATCCGGCTGCCGAAACGCGTGAGTACGAATCGGCGCTCAATCTGTTTCGGGCAAGCAAGCTGAAGGAGGCCGCGCTCGCCTTCGACACCTTTGCCCGCGCCCATCCCGAGAGCGCGCTGACGCCAGGCGCGTATTTCTGGTTGGGCAACGCGCATTACGCCTTGCGCGATTGCCGCAAGGCGACCGAAGCGCACCGTCTGGTCGTTGCCAAGTGGCCGGCTAACGGCAAGGCCCCCGACGCCTTGCTCAATATTGCCGTCTGTCAACAGGAGCTGGGCGACGGCAAGGGCGCGCGCGCATCGCTTGAAACACTGGTCGCCAAGTATCCGGACAGCCCGGCCGCAAGTACCGCCCGACAGCGCCTGAAGAAATAGGCAGGTGAAGGATTCGTTGCGCTCCACGGGCCTGAAGGTCAGTGAGATCTTTCTCTCTCTGCAGGGAGAAAGCTCACGCGTCGGCCTGCCGACGGTGTTTGTCCGCCTGACCGGCTGTCCCCTGCGCTGTGTCTGGTGCGACACGGCGTATGCGTTCAGCGGCGGCGAAATGAAGTCGCAGTCGCAAGTGCTTGCCGAAGTTCAACGTTACGGCGTGCGGCACGTCTGTGTAACCGGCGGAGAGCCACTCGCCCAGTTGGCGTGTCGGCCGCTGCTTGCTGCACTTTGTGAAGCTGGCCACGCGGTGTCGCTCGAAACCTCGGGGGCAACCGACATCGCTGGGGTTGATCCGCGCGTCGCACGTGTGGTCGATCTGAAGGCGCCCGGGTCTGGCGAGTCGGCAAGGAACTTCTGGCCGAACATCGGCCTGCTGTCGGCGAGCGACGAGTTGAAGTTTGTGCTCAAGGACCGGGCCGATTACGAATGGGCGCGTCAGCTAATCGCCGAACGCCAGTTGTCTGAGCGATGTCCCATCCTATTCTCGCCGGTTGCCGGCGTGCTCCCTGCGACAGATCTGGCTGACTGGATTCTCGCCGATCGCTTGCCTGTGCGTCTGCAGGTTCAACTACACAAGCTGCTTTGGGGTAACATGCGAGGCAAATAAGCCGCCAGAGCCCTGCCTTGACAGACGAACGCCGACGCCACAGGCGCATAGCCTTTCATTCCTCCGCCCAGTTGATTCTTGGTCAGGAGTCGTATGCTGTGCACGTGGTGGATTTGTCGCTCAAAGGTGCCCTGCTTGATCGGCCGCCGGCGGCCGGCTTGGCGACCGGCACTTCCTGCCGGCTCGAGGTCAGCCTGGGGGCAGAGCAGGCGATCGCGCTGCAGGGTATCGTCGCGCATGTCGATATGCGGCGAGTGGGGATTATCTGCCGTGTGATCGATATCGACAGTGCGACGCATCTGCGTCGCCTGGTCGAACTCAATCTGGGTGCTTCGCATCTTCTCGAGCGGGAACTGTCGGCCTTGCTCGAGGACGCTGTTGCTGGCGGAGGGTACGGAGAAGGCGACAGACCACCATCGTGAACGCACGTCTTCGCTTCGCCATTTCGGTCATCGTTCTCGGTTTGTTGATGACCGGCCCCTTCGTCGTCACGGCGGCACTGATTTGGGCCAGTGCGCAGCCAGCCGAACAGGCGCTACTGGCCCAGTTGATCGTGCCGCATCTTTCGCTCGGCGCGCTGATGACCATCTTTGGCTTCGTCGTCGGCCTGCTTGTGATTCGCCATCTGTTCCGCCAGTATGTACAAGGCTTGCTCAAGATGGTCGAGAGCCTGCGCCTGATGCTGTCGGCCAACCGCAACTTTCGCGTCCACCCCGAAGGTCCGCCGGAGGTCCAGTTGCTTGCTCAGGCGACGAATGACCTGGCACAGCAGCGTGATGGGCTGATCGACGATGTCGCTGCCCAGATTGCTGCCGCCAAGGCGTCGGTCGAGGAGGAGAAGAACCGGCTGGCTGCCCTCATGTCGGAGTTGGCGCAAGCGGTTGTCGTGTGCAATGCCGATGGCCGCATCCTGCTTTACAACAACCGCGCGCGGCTACAGTTCAAGGCGCTTGTTCAGGGCGGGGCTGTCATTGCTGGTGGCGCGCTGATTGGTCTCGGACGTTCGATTTTTTCGATTCTCGAACGTAATCAGATTGACCATGCGCTTGATGTCGTTCGCCAGCGCCTGGGCAAGGGAATGGCGACCGCCATGGCCAACTTCATTACGACGGCCCGCGGCGGTCAGTTGTTGCGTGTCCAGCTTGTTCCCGTGCTGACCTCAAACGACGCAGTGACGCGCGAAATCAGTGGTTACGTGCTGACCGTGGAGAATATCACGCGCAGTCTCGAGCAGGAATCGCGGCGTGATCAGGTGCTCCAGTCTCTCACGGACGGCAGTCGCGGCAGCTTGGCGAACATCCGCGTCGCGGTCGGCAACCTGCTTGACTACCCGGATATGGGGGGTGAGATTCGCGAGCGATTCATCGGCATCATCAGCGACGAAGTGCTGCGCATGAGTCAGCGTTTGGACCAGACGATGAGCGAGTTCGCCGATTCCCTGAAGACGCGCTGGCCGCTGGAAGACGTGCTCGGTGTCGACATCATTGCCGCGGCACAGCGCCGTCTGGAGCAGCAGCTCGACTTGGCGACGAAGACCGAGCAGGTCGACGAGGGGCTGTGGCTACGGGTGGAGAGTTTTTCTCTCGTTTTCTCGATCTGTTTTCTGGCTTCCCGCCTGATCGACCACTACCAGATCAAGGAGCTGCGTTTTCGTCTGCTTCCCTTCGGCAAGCTGGCCTACCTTGACCTCATCTGGGCTGGTCACGCCATGTCGTCCGAGACCTTCTACACTTGGGAAACCGATGCCATGCACGTCGGCCGGGATGCCTCGCCGCTCTCATTGCGCGATGTGGTCGATCGCCATGGAGGTGAGATCTGGTACGACCGGGAGAAGGCTGCCCATCGCGCCTTCTGTCGCTTCGTCCTGCCGGTGGCGACGCCGGAAGACGCAACGCATGGAGAAACGCTGTTGGAGGACGGCTTTCGCCCCGAATACTACGACTTCGATCTTTTCCATTTCCGCGACCAGAGCGTAGACCTGGATCGGCCGCTGTCCGACCTGACCTACACGGTTTTCGATACCGAAACCACCGGCCTCGAGCCGGCAGCCGGCGACGAGATCATTCAGATCGGTGCAGTTCGCATTGTTAACGGCCGCCTGCTGCGCCAGGAGAGTTTTGATCAGCTCGTTGATCCAGAACGCTTTCTGCGCCCAGAAGGTGTTCGCATTCACGGCATCACCGACGATATGGTGCGCGGCCAGCCGCATCTCGACGTCGTCCTGCCGGCCTTTCACGATTTCTGCAGCGACACGGTGCTGGTGGCGCACAATGCCGCTTTCGACATGCGTTTTCTGCAACTGAAGGAAGAGCGTACCGGTGTGGTCTTCAGCCAGCCGGTTCTCGATACCTTGCTGCTTTCCGGCGTCTTGCAGCCAAACCAGGATTCGCATCAACTGGATAACATCGCGCAGCGGCTGGGAATCAACATCGCCGGGCGGCACAATGCGCTCGGCGATGCCTATGCGACTGGTGAGGTGTTTCTCAAGATGCTGCCCCTGCTCTCGCAGATGGGGATCATTACGCTCAGGCAGGCTCTCGAAGCCTCCGAGAAGAGCTACTTCGCCCGCGTCAAGTATTGATCTCGAAGGCAGTTGAACGGACCCCGACTGTGCCGCCTGGTTGATCGCTGCCGTCGCGCGGCGGGGCGAAGCTGCAGCAGTTCTCATTTCAAATTCCATGGCAGCGTGTGGCGAGGGTCACTACTGTTGGAAGGGGTAAATCAGCCGGTA
>WBZP01007206.1_pt1 | contig 10777 bp, 11 predicted proteins | sample 5204301 | NCBI WGS metagenome assembly WBZP01 (sample SAMN12412401, study PRJNA552823) | activated sludge metagenome | isolation source: activated sludge from nitrification reactor of wastewater treatment plant... | place: USA: Pennsylvania | collected 2017
GGTTTTGCGATAAAGCACCGCCATGTAGCGCTCTTCGGTCGTATCGGGGTCGTTGCAGTTGAGCAACTGCATCACCTCGCCCTCGGCGATGGTGTTGGTGGTGTCGGCCATGATTTCCATCACCCGCATGCTGCCGATGCCGACCATCATCTGAAACGAACGGGAATAGAGAAAATCGCCTACCAGCACACTGGCCTGATTGCCCCAAACCGCATTCGCCGTTTCCCGCCCGCGGCGCAGGCTGGATTCGTCCACCACGTCGTCGTGCAGCAGGGTGGCGGTGTGGATGAACTCGACGATGGCGGCGGCGGCGATGTGATGGTCGCCCGCGTAGCTGCCAGCGCGCGCCGCCAGCAACACGGTGACCGGCCGCAGCCGCTTGCCGCCGCCGTCGATGATGTAGCCGGCCAACTGGTTGATCAGCGCCACGTCGGAGTGAAGCTGCCGGCGGATCAGGGCGTCTACGGCTTGCAGATCGTGCGCGATAGGCGCGCGGATCGGTTCGATGTCCATGGGGGAAGCGTGGCTTGGCTAAAGACGCCCGCCATGCTACGGATTGGCCGCAGCAGGGTCAAGGCGAGCGCCTAAGCAGCGCTAGCCACTGGAATTTGTTTGACCTGAGCAAAGGTGCGGGGCTAAAATCCGCGCCCTTGCCTCAGCGGCTCATCCATGCAAACAAGGATTGAAATAAATATGTACGCTGTCATCAAAACCGGGGGCAAACAATACCGGGTGACCGAGGGCGAGACCCTCAAGGTCGAGAAGCTCGAAGTCGAGGAAGGCGCCTCCGTGGAATTCGACCAGGTGCTGATGATCGCCGACGGCGACCAGGTTCAGATCGGCGCGCCCTATGTCGAAGGGGCCCGGGTGACCGCCACCGTCAAATCCCAGGGGCGTGGTCCAAAGGTGCTGATCGTCAAGTTCCGCCGCCGCAAGCACTACCGTAAGACCCAGGGCCATCGCCAGTCCTACACTGAACTGTGCATCAGCGGCATCGGCGACGCGCGGGCTGCCGCTTCGGTGGCGTCGAATCCGGAGGCTTGAACCATGGCACACAAAAAAGCAGGCGGCAGTAGCCGCAACGGTCGCGATTCCGAATCCAAGCGCCTGGGCGTCAAGCTCTACGGCGGGCAACTGGCGCGCGCGGGCAACATCATCATCCGGCAGCGCGGCACCAAATTCCACCCTGGCCGCAACGTCGGCTGCGGCGTTGACTACACCCTGTTCGCCAAGGTGGACGGTCAGGTGGTGTTCGAGACCAAGGGTCCGCTCAACCGCAAGTACGTGAGCGTCCAGCCGGCGCAGTGAACGGCCGGTGGTTCGGGCGCGTCAAAAGCCCCATCCGGGGCTTTTTCTTTGCCCGCAATTCGAGAGGGACGCCATGAAATTCGTTGATGAAGTGACTATTCGAGTCGAGGCCGGCGACGGCGGCAACGGTTGCGTCAGTTTCCGGCGCGAGAAATACGTTCCTTTCGGTGGCCCCGATGGCGGCGACGGCGGCGACGGCGGCGGCATCTGGCTGCAAGCCGACGCCGAACTGAACACCCTGGCCGATTACCGCTTCACTCGACGGTTCCAGGCCGAGCGCGGCCAGAACGGCATGGGCGCCAATTGCACCGGCCGCGGCGGCGCCGACCTGACCGTGGTCGTGCCGGTCGGCACGGTGGCCCACGACGCCGATACCGGCGAGCTGATCGGCGATCTGGTCGAGCCGGGCCAGCGGCTGCTGGTGGCGCGCGGCGGCTTTCACGGCATCGGTAACACCCGCTACAAGAGCAGCACCAACCGCGCGCCCCGCCAGTTTAAACCCGGCACGCCTGGCGAGGCGCGCGACCTGCGGCTGGAACTGAAGATCATCGCCGACGTGGGCTTGCTGGGGATGCCGAATGCCGGCAAATCCACCCTGATCCGCGCGGTGTCCGCCGCCCGGCCCAAGGTGGCCGACTATCCCTTCACCACCCTCCATCCCAACTTGGGCGTGGTGTGGGTCGGACCGCTGAAAAGCTTCGTGATGGCTGACATTCCGGGGTTGATCGAAGGCGCGGCGGCAGGGGCGGGGCTGGGCGTCCAATTCCTCCGGCATCTGTCCCGCACCCGGCTGTTGCTGCATCTGGTGGATGTTTCGCCGTATAGCGACAGCGGCGACCCGGTGCGAGATGTCGAAATCATTCTCGGCGAATTGGCCCGGTACAGCACTGAACTAGCTGGACGCGAGCGCTGGTTGGTGCTCAACAAGCTGGATCTGTTGCCGCCGGAGGAACGCACGGCGCGAGTGGATGAAATCACGGCGGCGCTGGGCTGGACCGGGCCGGTGTTCGGGATCGCCGCCCTTAACGGCGAGGGGACCGAGACGCTCATGAGCGCGGTCATGGAGCGGCTGGAACAGCGGCGGCGGGCGGAAGCGGCGGCCGAAACCACGGCGCTGGCGGATATTGGAGCAGACGATGTTCGACAAGAAGACACGTGAGCAACTGGGTGTGGCCCAGCGCTGGGTGGTCAAGATCGGCAGTGCGATGATCACCAACGACGGGCAGGGCTTGGACATTTTTTCCATCGACGCCTGGGTGGCGCAGATGGCGGAACTGCACCAGTCCGGGCGGGAATTGCTGCTGGTCACCTCCGGCGCCGTTGCCGAGGGGATGCGGCGGCTGGGTTGGGGCCAGCGGCCGACCGCGTTGGCCGATTTGCAGGCGGCGGCGGCGGTCGGGCAAATGGGGCTGGTGCAGGCATGGGAATCGGCCTTCGAGCGCCATGGCATCCAAACCGCGCAGATTCTGCTGACCCACGAGGACGCATCCGACCGCCAGCGCTATCTCAACATCCGCAACACCCTGCGCACCCTGCTGCGGCTGCGGGTGGTGCCGGTGATTAACGAAAACGACACCGTGGCTTTCGAGGAGATCCGTTTCGGCGACAACGACACGCTCGGGGCGCTGGTGGCGAATCTGGTCGAGGCCGAACTGTACGTCATTCTCACCGATCAGCAGGGGCTGTACGATAAAAACCCGCGCCAGTTCGTCGATGCGCGGCTGATTGGCGAGGGTCGGGCCGGCGACGCGGCGCTGGAGGCGATGGCGGGCGGCGCTGGCAGCCTGGGCAGCGGCGGGATGATGACCAAGCTGCACGCGGCGGCCAAGGCGGCGCGATCCGGGGCGTTTACCCTGCTGGCCTGGGGCCGGGAACCGGAGGTGCTACGGCAGGTCGCGGCGGGCGCGGAACTGGGTACCCTGCTGCGGCCGAGCCAAAGTCCGCTGGCGGCGCGCAAGCAGTGGCTGGCGGTGCAATTGCAGGTTCGGGGCCGGCTGCATCTGGACGCCGGCGCGGTGCGGGCGCTGCGCGCGGCGGGGAAAAGCCTGCTGCCGGTCGGAGTGACCGCCATCGAGGGCAGGTTCAGTCGGGGTGATCTGGTGGCGTGCCTGGATCCTGGCGGGACCGAAGTGGCGCGCGGGCTGGTCAATTACGATACTGAACAGGCGCTGGCGTTGCTCGGCAAGACCACCCGCCGGATCGAGGCGTTGCTGGGTCATGTGGATGACCCGGAGCTGATCCACCGCGATAATCTGGTGCTGGCGTAGTGTGGAACCGGGGTTGAAGAGCGCGGTTTTCAGGGTGGGAAAGAATCGGCGTCACTATGCAATATATTAAATATAATAGATTTTCTGGCTGGTTAAACGAGAGCTTACGCAACTCCCTACGGTTTTAACAGCGGCTCCAGCGTCGGCCAGACGTTGTCCAGAACCCTTGGCTGCGCCTCGGCGCGCGGGTGCAGTCCATCCTCCTGAATCAGCGCCGGGTGGCCAGCCACGCCCTCCAGCAGAAAGGGAATCAGCGGAATATCGTAGCGCTTGGCCAGTTCGCCGAAGGTTGCCTGAAACTTTTGCGTGTACAGCGGGCCATAATTCGGCGGAATCCGCATCTCCGCCAGCAGCACCCGCGCGCCGGCCTGTCGAGACCATTCGATCATCCGCCCCAGATTGTTGGTCATCAGCATCGGCGGCTGCCCGCGCAGCCCGTCGTTGGCGCCCAGTTCCAGAATAACCAGAGCGGGACGGTGCTGTTCCAAAGCCGCGGGCAAGCGACTCAAGCCGCCGCTGGTGGTGTCGCCGCTGATGCTGGCGTTGACCACCCGATGCGGAAAGCCGCGCTCCGCCAGCCGGCGTTGCAGCAGATTGACCCAGCCCTGTTCGGCCGGGATGCCGTAGCCGGCGCTCAAGCTGTCGCCCAGCACCAGGATCACTGGCGTCTCGGCGCGGGCCGCCAGGCCGGGCAGGGTCGCCAGCCACAACAGCAGAATGGGAAGCCATCGTGAGCAAATCGATTTCATCGTCGGTTTCAATCCACGCCAGCCAATCAAGGCCGGCGAAACAAGCGGGAAACGACATTAGCGTAGTCGCCGCGCTGCCATTGGACAAGCCGGCCACCGATTGCATCGTGCGGGCCGAACAACTGGGCAAGCAGGTCCTCAGCCCGGAAGGGCCGCTGATCATTCTCGCCGACATCAGTTTCAGTATCGCCCGGGGCGAGAGCGTGGCGGTGGTCGGGGCGTCCGGTTCCGGCAAATCCACTCTGCTGGGCCTGCTGGCGGGGTTGGACACGCCGAGTAACGGCCGGGTGTGGCTGGCCGGCGCCGATCTCGGCGGACTCGACGAGGACGGCCGCGCCCTGTTGCGAGCGCAGCAGGTTGGCTTCGTGTTCCAGTCCTTCCAACTGCTGACTGGGTTGACCGCGCTGGAAAACGTGCTGCTGCCGCTGGAACTGGCCGGCCAGCCCGACGCCCGCCGGCTGGCGCTGGAACTGCTGGAACGAGTCGGTTTGCGAGCCCGCGCCCGCCACTATCCGTCGCAACTGTCCGGTGGCGAGCAGCAGCGGGTCGCCATCGCGCGCGCCTTCGCCGGTAATCCCGCCGTGCTGTTCGCCGACGAACCCACCGGCAACCTCGATCAGAAGACCGGCCATCGCATCATCGAACTGCTGTTCGCGCTTAACCGCGAGCAGGGCGCGACCCTGATCCTGGTGACCCACGATCCGGAATTGGCCGCCTATTGCGACCGGGTCTTGGAATTGGACGACGGGCGGTTGCGCGGGCAGCGGGAGTGATAGCCATGGACGCGCTCAACCTGATCCGCATGGCCCTGCGCGCGCTGCGCCGCGACTGGCAATCCGGCGAGTTGCGGGTGCTGGCGGTGGCGCTGCTGACCGCCGTCGCCAGCGTCGCCGCCGTCGGTTTCTTCACCGACCGCATTCAACTGGCGATGGAGCGCAAGGCCAGCGAGTTGCTGGGCGCGGATCTGGTGATCGCCGCGCCGGCGCCGATTCAGCCGCTGCTCGCCGAGGAAGCGCGGCGGCGCGGTGTGCAAACCGCCGAGACCTTGAGCTTCCGTAGCGTGGCGCTGGCTGGCGAGACTACGCAACTGACCGAAGTCAAGGCCGCCGGTCCCGGTTATCCGTTGCGCGGCGCCCTGCAGGTCAGCGACCAGCCGTTTTCGCCACCCCGCATGGCGACTACCTTGCCCGACCCCGGCCAGGTTTGGCTGGACGAGCGGCTGATGCAGGCGCTCGACCTTCATGTGGGCGATTCGATCGACCTCGGCACGCGCGCCTTTCGCGTCGAACAGGTGCTGGCCTATGAGCCGGACCGGGCCGGCGATCTGTTCAGCATCGCCCCCCGGCTGCTGATGAATTTGGCGGACGTGCCCTCGACCGGGCTGGTGCAACCCGGCAGCCGGGTCGAATACCGTCTGTTGCTGGCCGACGAGCCGGCGGCGCTCGAATCGTTTAAAACCTGGGCACAACCTCGACTGGCGCCCGGTGAAAAACCGCAAGGGGTGCGCGAAGCCCGCGCTGAACTGCGATCCGCGCTGGATCGGGCGCAGCGCTTTCTGAATCTGGCGGCGCTGGTCAGCGTGATCCTGGCCGGGGTCGGCGTCGCCATTGCCGCCCGCCGCTTCGCCGCCCGCCACTGGGACAGCGTGGCCATTATGCGTTGCGTCGGCGCCACCCAGGCGCTGATCGTCCGGCTGTTCGTGCTGGAACTGCTGGCGCTGGCGGCGCTGGCCGGGGCGGTGGGTTTGCTGATCGGCTACCTGGCTCAGTACGGCTTGAGCGGCGTGCTCGGGTCACTGGTCAGCGCCACCGAACTGCCGCCACCATCCTGGCGGCCGATCCCGCCGGCGCTGGCGACCGGCTTCGTCACCCTGCTCGGCTTCGGGCTACCGCCGCTGTTACGCTTACGGGAAGTGCCGCCGCTGCGGGTGTTGCGCCGCGATCTCGGTCCGGTCGATCCGCGCCTGCTGGCCTTGTACGGCCCCGCCGTGCTGGCGGCGCTGGCGCTGCTGGTCTGGCAGGCCGGCGAATGGCGGTTGGCGCTGTACGTCTGCGCCGGGGTGGCGGGGACGGTCGTGGCGCTGGCGCTGGGGGCGTGGAGCCTGGTCAAGGCGCTGGGCCTGCTGCGCGGCCGGGTTGGCGTGGCCTGGCGCTTCGGGTTGGCCAACATCGCCCGGCGCGGTTCCGGCAGCGCGGTGCAGGTGGTGGCGCTGGGGCTTGGACTGATGGCCCTGCTGATGCTGACCCTGGTCCGCACCGATCTGCTGAGCAGTTGGCGGGCTAGTTTGCCGGCCGACGCGCCCAACCATTTCCTGATCAACATCCAGCCCGGCGAAGTGGACGGACTGCGGGCCTTTCTGCGCGAGCGCGGCTTGAGCGGCGCCGAACTGTTCCCGATGGTGCGCGGCCGGCTGACGGCGATTAACAACCGCGCCGTGGGACCGGGTGACTACGATAACCCGCGCGCCAAGCGACTGGTGGAGCGGGAATTCAATTTATCCTGGACCGATCGCTTGCAGGAGGACAACCGCATCCTGTCCGGTCGCTGGTGGAATGCCAGCGAACACGGTCAGGGCATCGCCTCGGTCGAGACAGGACTGGCGAAGGATCTGGGCATCACCCTGAACGACACGCTGCGCTTCCAGGTCGCCGGCCAGGCGCTGGAGGCCAAAGTGACCAGCCTGCGCAGCGTGGAGTGGGACTCGTTCCGGGCCAACTTTTTCGTGGTGTTCCCGTCCGGCGTGCTGGACGCCTATCCGGCGACCTGGATCACCAGCTTTCACCTTCCCGCTGGGCGGAAGCCGCTGCTGGCGGAATTGGTGCGTCAATACCCGGCGATTACCGTGCTGGACGTGGAAGCGCTGATGAGTAAGGTCCGCGAGATCATGGACCGGGTGATCGCGGCGGTCGAGTACGTGTTCCTGTTCACCCTGGCGGCGGGGCTGGTGGTGCTGTACGCGGCGATTCAGGCCACCCAGGACGAGCGGCGATTCGAAAGCGCCGTGCTGCGCACGCTGGGAGCGCAGCGAGCAGTGGTGCGGGAAAGCCTGCTGGCGGAATTCGCCACCCTGGGCCTGTTGGCCGGAGTACTGGCTGCCACCGCCGCGACCCTGCTCGGCTACGTGCTGGCCGCCCATGTCTTCGAGTTTCCGTACCACTGGAACCCGTGGATCTGGCTGCTGGGCGGCGGCGCGGGCGTGGTGGGCGTGGGACTGGCCGGGTTGCTGGGCGCGCGCTCAGCGCTGAACCAGCCACCCTGGCGGGCGCTGCGGGAGCTTTAGAGACTGTCTAAAAACCCCTCGCCCGCAGGCGGGAGAAGGGCAGGGTGAGGGTTTTTTTAAATCGCTTAGCTCAGCCAGAGGCTGTCCAAAAACGCCTCTTGGGAGGCAAGTCGGACTCCATTACAAGATAGCTTTTGACTGAATAAGGTGGATTGGTCCGGATGAGTTTCTGCATATTCCCTATGCCAGCCAGCTTGCCACCTGCGTGGCCCAAGCGATCGTCGATCACTCGGTGCAAGGGTTCTTCTCGAGCGCGGCCATTTTGGCCCACGCCAAAGTGAACCGAACCGATCGTTTCGGCCCAAGGAATGGCCATTCCGATCCCGTTATCGTCATTTTGTCGCGGTTATCAGTCGTTCGTGGGTACTTGATCAGACGTGGCACGAAGTGTGCCCTCATATCGCTGGCGTAACTCGAAGGAGAGATTACTATGGCTGCCCACTTTGCGGAAATTCGACCGAACGATGGTTTTGACGGATTTGCCTCCCCGAATTGGCAGATGGTGCCTGTCGGTGGCTTCAAGATAGTATGGCTATGGAATGCCGCAGGACTTCCCATTGCAAGCAGCAACTCTCGTATCGCCACGGTGCGGGCCTCGACCATCTTGAATATGACGATCCTGACGATAACTGGCGTGCGAGCGGGGAGTTGTCAGATTCAGGTAGGTTTAGGGCCACTATTCGACGCCGTTCTCGATGTCTCGGTGAAGAATAAGAAGACAGTGCGAACCGCGTTTCATTATGTCGATGACGGCCGCGTTCAAAAGACCAGGCGCCAAATCGCTGACTTGAACAATTTGATCGCCGCATCCAATCAAATTTTATTGCCTCAGGCGAATATCGAAATCACTCGTCATAGCGCGGCGGTGCTACCGATCGCGCAGAATCTGAGGCGGGTGGTGCGCTTTTCTTCACATCTTCCCGGTGTCGCGGCGCGCCAACACGAATGGGATATCGTCACCGGTCACGCGGACAGAACCGCCGATTTCAACGTGTTCTTCGTCGTGGAATACGAGCAGGATAGGACGCCCCATATTGATGATTCTGCTGACGCAGGCACGCTGGGCGGAAGCTGCATTTTCGAAGACAACACCGTAGACCCGGCGGGGTTGGTGTTAGCTCATGAGCTTTTGCACCACTTGGGCGTTGATCATACCAACAACCGCCGGGATCTGATGTTCGATGGTTCGCCGAGCGGCTCCTTTATCCCCAAGGACCACGCCAACACGGCTAACCCTTGATCCACGCAGAGGGACAAAACCTTGTCGGCTATGTCGATCCAATCATTGCTGGTCTTGGCCGTGTCCACTCTGGTACTGGTGGCAAACCCTCTTGATGGAAATCTCGCTATGGCAGAACAGACCGTTAACATTGAACAGCAGGTCGAGCAGGCGTTTCAAGCCGCGCGCAACAACGAGTTCGACCGGGTCAGCCAATTGCCGGCGCTGGGGCCTCGCGTAGCCCCGTTGCTGGCGCCTTATCTTCGTGATGCTCAGGTGGATCTACGCCGCGAGGCGGTCGCGGTACTCGCCGCCATTGGCGGCGCGGCGGCCTTGCCCTTGCTGCTGGAGGCGCTCGGCGACCAAGACGCCGACATCAGTGAACGCGCGGCCCGCGTCCTTTACGCGCAGTATGAGCCGACCTCATTGGCGCGCGACAAAGCGGCTGGCCTGGCGCTGCGCGCGAGCGTCTTGGCGGGCCATCGCACGGCGGCTGGCCTCTTGTTATTAGGGTATTTCCCCGATGCCGAAAACGAGCAGGCGTTGCGCGTCGTGGTCGATGAGTTTGGCGCGGAACGCACCAAGCTTTCGGATTGGACGCCGTTAGTGGCTGTGGCGCTGCCCGCCCAGGTTGCGTTGTCGCAACTGGGAGATCACGCCGCCCGCGAGGCATTGCTGCGCGCTATCGACCGCGCGAGTATCGCCGAGGCGGAGTTTTTCCTGTCGGTGCTGCGCGACATCGATTCGCCGACCGTGTTGCACGCGGTCAAGAAAGCTCTGGGCGATAACCGAGAGATTGCTAGCGGGGTTCCATCCGGTGCCGGGCCGCGCCGCAGGTTGAGCGATGCCGCGGTCAACGCTTTTGTGCGGCGCTTGAATCTGAAGGTCGATTTCGAGCTGGCCGACAGCCGCCGCTATAGCGACGAGCAGGTCGCCCAGGTGCGGCGCTTGATCGATACCTCATTGCCGCGATAGGCGTGCGCGCCTTCGTGGCTATTTCACCGCATCCGTTGGCGTCGCTTCGCATGGATCGCCGTTTTCGTAAAGGATACTCCTGCTGGCCTACCTCAACGTCCTGCCTGGGTAGAGCGGCCGGAGCGCAATCTCCCAAGAGGCGTTTTTATACGGTATCTAGCACTCTAAGTGATTGAAAAACAACCCTCAACCCTGGCCCTCTCCCGCTTGCGGGCGAGGAGTTCTCATACAGCTTCCAAGGTAACAGCGTTCACGCCCCTTCCGGCGGCTGGCCCTTCAACGCATTTCCAACTCGTCCAGATGCAGATCGAAATGCTGGATCGCTTCCGCCAGGCTGCGGATTTCCTCCGGCGTCGGTGCGTTGGCCGCCTCGGCGCCGGGGCCAGTCCTGGAGAGCGCCAGCCGGGCCAACTGCTTGAGTTCGCGCAGGCTGTCGTCGTCCTCGAAGGCATCCATGACCTTGCCGCATTGCACCAGTTGGTCAAAGAAGTCGTGGCCTTCCTGCTGGGCTCGCGCCAAGGCGCCAATCCCCGCCAACCAGATTTGGCTGGCCAAAGCCAGCGTATCTTCCACCTTGCGCGTTGCGCGCATACATTTCTGCAATTGCTGGTACGCCATCATTGCTGCTCCTGTAAAAAACCCAAGAACGGTCATCCGTAACAGCCGGTTCCGGGTGTTCCGAACCCTTATGGTGATTCTCCGTGGCGGACCTCTAAAAAGCTTTTTAAACCGTTAGTTACCATCCAGGTTAGGGCGGTTCGAACAGCCGGGCGACAGCCCCGATCCACCGTCGCTTTCCACATTAACGGTTCGGATTAGAATAAACACACTAATGGGCATAAAATGCGGAATCCAGGTATTTAGTCATGCTAACTCAATGAGGTAAGCCCCCGGCTCTGCCGGGGGACTCACCGAGGTTTGACCTATACGACGGTCGTTGTGAATCTGGAGTCTCGACCAAGAGACGAGGATTCACGAT
>WBZP01007208.1_pt1 | contig 10777 bp, 8 predicted proteins | sample 5204301 | NCBI WGS metagenome assembly WBZP01 (sample SAMN12412401, study PRJNA552823) | activated sludge metagenome | isolation source: activated sludge from nitrification reactor of wastewater treatment plant... | place: USA: Pennsylvania | collected 2017
GACAGCGTGTCGCCACCGTCGTTAAAATCGACGTTCTGCGAGTCGTCAAACGCGCCGTTCTTCGGCCCCACCTTTTTCTTTTTCTTGGGCGGCGCCGGCGGCATCGGCTGCATCGCGATCTGCAGACCCTTGAGCGGATCGTCGGTAAACTGCGGACCGGCTTGCTTGACCACTTGCGGCTTCGGCCTCGTGATCAGCCAGATTCCGATACCGGAGCCCGCCACCACCACCGCCGCGAAGATGCCAGCCAGCATCTTGACGACGGCGCGGTTGTACTTGGCGCGCTCGGCCTCCTCTTTCATCTGGCGGTCGAGTTCCATGTGCTTGGCGGTCCACTCTCGGGCCATCTGACCAAGCAGCGGATGATCCGCGACGCGACGCTTGTCGTTCGTATCGGTATCCGTGATCGTGTGTTCCGCCGAGATCGATCCACGCTCGAGCTGCGCTTTGACATCCCGCAGCGAGAACGGACCGTAGTCCATGCGGTCTTCCTTGGTGATCAGCCAGCGCTCGTGCTCTTCGTCGAGTGCGCCACCTCGTGGCGGCGGCAGTCCGGGCAGATTTCCCGCCGGACGCATCGCGGAGATCGAGCCGCTGCCACTTCCCTGCATCGGCGGAACGGCTCCACCGTCGGGACCACGGAGACCTGGCAGTCCCGGCCCGCTGGCTGGCTGCGCACCAGCATCTTGCGGCACCGACCCCGCTCCGCCCTCAGTTCCAGTCTCTTCCTTCGCCGAAGTGTCTGACATGTCTCTCTGGTGGCGGTGTCCCCGCTCCGTCGCCCGTCCGAAGCCGATCCAGCCGCTCATCAATGACGATCTGCCGCATGACGATGAAGGGCTACCTAACACCCCCCACGAGGCCCTCGGGCGGAGCGCCTCGCGTCCATAGTACCGATTGATGACGGACCCGGTCAACGCTGCCCTTTTTCGGGCGCTGACCGCCAAAATGGGCGCGATCGGCCTACCAGCTGGCAGGTCTGCCAGGAATGTGCGACGCAGGACCACACGCAGCGCTTGACACGTCATTTCCGCAGGTGTTATGAGCCCGCCTGCGCTTTTGGGGCGTCGACAAGCGGTAAGTCACGGGTCTTTGGAACCCGCATTCGTAGGTTCGAATCCTACCGCCCCAACTGTTCTTAGCCTGCGGGCACTACGGGCATGGTGTTGGTTGGACCGTACGTGGGGGATTCCGCTTAGGCCAGGAACCACATCTAATGATCAAAGCCCTCAGCATCTTCTCTGGTAACGCGAACCGCGAGCTGTTTGAGTCGATCTGTAGCGTGATGGAGGTTTCACCGGGCGCCGCGCTCGTGAGTAACTTCTCCGACGGAGAAACCTTCGTCGAGATTCGCGAGAACGTCCGCAACGTCAACTGCTTCGTGGTTCAGCCGACGTGTTCGCCGGTGAATCAGAACCTGATGGAGCTGCTCATCATGATCGATGCGCTCAAGCGTGCATCGGCCGGCTCCATCGTCGCCATCATCCCCTATTACGGCTACGGGCGGCAGGATCGCAAGGTCAAGCCTCGGACGCCGATATCGAGCAAGCTGGTCGCCGATTTGATCACTGCCGCCGGAGCCGATCGCGTCGTTTCGATCGATCTTCATGCTGGCCAGATCCAGGGCTTCTTCGACATTCCCGTCGACCACCTCTACGCGATGCCGGTCTTTATCGACTATCTGCGGACCCGGGGGCTGACGAAGGAAGAGACGGTGGTGATCTCTCCTGATGCGGGTGGCGTCGAGCGTGCCCGGGCCTTCGCCAAGCGGATCGAGTCCACGATGGCGATCATCGACAAGCGTCGTCCGCAGCCCAACGTATCCGAGGTGATGAACATCATCGGCGACGTGAAGGGCAAGCACGCAGTGATCTTCGATGACATGATCGACACCGCTGGAACGGTGACTCAGGCGGCCAAAGTCATCCTCGATCGGGGTGCCAAGAGCGTGCTGGCCTGCGTGACCCACGGGGTGCTCTCGGGGCCTGCGATTCAGCGCATCAATGACTCGGTGCTGTCGGATGTGATCATCACCGATACGATTCCGCTGTCTGCAGCTGCCCGCGCTTGTCCGAAGATTCAGGTGCTATCGGTGGCCAAGCTTCTCGCCGAGTCGATCAAGCGCATTCATCACGGCGACTCGATCTCCAGCCTGTTCGTTTAGATAGCCTGTTTGTCTGGCTAGTACAGTAGTCCGATGTCGGCGGCCTGCTTCTTGACGGACTCACGTACTTTGCCGTCGAAGCCGCCTTTGCTGGCTGGTGTGCTGTCTTTCAGGTAGGCGTCCCGCTTGGCTGCGAGTCCGTTGATTTGGTTTAAGACCTCGTCGCGCTGCTTGCGCTTGTCCTCGAGGTAACGGCTGCGTTCGCCGGCACTCATGGCCTGCATCGGCTCGGGTAGCGCTGCGGGGGCAACGGCCTCAAGTCGAACTTTGTTGTTGGCGACATCTTCGAGGAGATCGCCATCGCTGACAGCGGCAGTGCGGCCGCGTGCCTTGGCCAGACCGAAGTAGCCAGCGCGAGCTGCCTGTGCCTCGGCAGGGGCGGCCAGGTTCGACTCGGCCTTGCGACGGATGCTGGTTCGGCGCTCGGCATCGCCCCACGGAATCGCTGTCTCGGTGAGCGCTCGGTTGAGCCGCGCTAGCTCCTCGTCGAACGGCGTCTTGACATCGGTCATGCCGCCCGACTGATCAATGGTTGAAAAGTCTCCACCGGTGAGGCTGGCAATCTCAGTGAACGAGGCGCGGGTGTCTTCGTCGCTGCCGCAGCGAACCGTGTTGATGCGAATGCCCCGGCTGCGAGCCTCGCGTGCGATGGTGCGGAAGTCGAAGCCATCTTGATAGTCGCTGTGCGGAGGGGCGTCACCGACGAGATAGACCATCTTGAGGGTGTTTTTGCCAGGTCCCCAGCTGCTGCGATAGACCGCGTCGTGAAGTGCCTTGGCGACATGCTCGGGCGTATCGCCACCACCACCGGCCGCAAACGACGTGAGGTTTTGATAGACCCCATCAATGTCGTCGGTCAGATCAAAGAACTTGGTGACATATTCGTCGCCGACATCGCGGTAGGCAACCAGACCGACGCGCAGCTCTGGGGCTGGCTGGCCCTGTGCGATGTAGCGGGCAAGCTCCCAGATCTTCTTTTTGGCACCGCTGATCAGCGAGCTCATCGAGCCGGTGGTATCGACGACGAACACCACATCAACCTGTGGGCGCTGCACCGACACCGGCTTGGGCGGCGTGGCGACCAGTACGGGCTGCGGTTTTTCGACGGGAGGTGGAGACTTGTGGGGCAGCGAGAAAGCGGCCCACAGTCCCAGGGCCGAGGCCGTTCCAACGAGAAGATAGCTAAGTGCGGGTCGGATGCGCTCCATCGACGTTTGCTCCTAAAGCCGGGCGTTGTGGGCATAGAACGCGGCAGCGGGCGCGCGGATCTAGCTTCGCACGGTCGGCTTGCAGCGGCCAGGTTCAGCGTCGGACAAGGGTGAGTCAGGACGCAGCCAGAGGCTAGGAGCGCTGACGAGAGAAGCGGAGGAAAAAACCCAGGATCGGTGTCAGCAGCGTGATGATCGACAGACCAAACAGCAGAAACGTGATGTCGACACCGAGCGAGCTGGAGTTTGGATTGAGTCCCCAGCGCACCGCCAGGATTCGGCCACGTGGACGGCGCAGACCCGCGCTAGCAACGCCGGCTCGGAGCGATGTGGGGAAAGAGTCGCTCACTTGGCGGCTTTGGCTGCACGACATTCTTTGACGGCTTTTTGCACGTCATCGAAAGCTTGGGCCGGAACGACGGTGCCCCGGACGGTGCTATAGACAGCCTCCATCGCCTGCTGCCAGGTCTTGCGCTCCGCTTCCGAAACCGGAACCGTCGTGACGCCATTCGCTACCAGCTTCTTGAGCGCCTCTGTTGCCATCGTGTTGACTTCGGTATCGATCCGCTCGCTCGCTGCGCGGAAGACCCCGAGCAGCTGCGGTCGAAGGTCGGCGGGAATCTTCTCCCAAGTCGCTTTGTCCACCACGGTCACGCCGGTAAGCGACGAGTAATCCATGTCCAGCATGTACTTGGCCTTCGAGTACATGTTGCCGGCCAGGACCAGTACGGGCGGATAGCACAGTGCGTCGATCTTGCTGGTCTGAAGCGAAGGCACCAGATCGGAGCTGCTCAGCACCACGGGATGCTTAAAGCCAGCCTTTTCCCACGCCTTCACGCTGGCGGGATCGCCTTCCCACACAAACAGGCGGGAGTCCTGCATGGCGCTCAGCGTCTCGCGCTTATCCGTTGAGAAGAAGCGGGTGAAGCCGATTTCGCCCCAGGCCAGCACCACCACGCCTTTTTGCTCTAGGATCTTCTCGAAAGCCGGCGCCGTCTTGCTGAGCACACAGCGATACTCCTCGCGGTTACGGACCAGCATCGGCAGATCGATTGCCTGCGGATCGGGCGCGATCACGTGCAGGCCGACCGTACTGACGCCCACAGCCTGGAGCTGACCGATCTTCATCTTCTTGATCATCTCGCCTTCGTCGCCCATCGTGCCGCCGGCGAAGATCTTGAGCTCGACCCTGCCGCCGCTGATCTGGGACCAGCTCTGGGCGGCTTTTTTTAGGTGGATCTCCCAGGTCGATCCGACCGGAGCTCGGGTGGCGAACTTGATGACGACCTTGTCGTTCGCCTGTGCGGGGGATGCCGTAGCGAGGCAGACAAGCGAGAGCAGCGAGAGCAGGCCTTGTTTCTTCATGGGTATTCCTTCAGGGAGCAGGCTCACAGTCACCGGAGCCATCGCTTCATTACATCAGAACTTTTGTCTGTATCGGATAAGACGAAGAACGGAGCGGAAACATTTTGTCGAATCGCGCGGGCTCACGCGAAAGCTAGTCCACAAAGAGATCGGACAGCTTCGACAGCAGCCAGCGGGCACGCTCTTGCGCGATGATGTTGCTGAGTCGCTGCTTCTTCCAGCTTGGATCTTCAGACAGAACGTCGGTCGCAACGACCTGCTGGAGCAGCTTCACAAACTCGGCTTTCTTTTGCTGCGCTTGCAATACGCCTTCGGCATACGACACCAGCGAGCCGAGCTTGCGGCCCTGGCCCTGCTTCTGCGCGATGTCGAGATGCTTCTTCGACGACACCGGACCACCGCCCTGATCCTCCGGTCGCGAGGCATCGAACGAGACGAAAAACTCGTGAATCGCCCCTTCATCGAACGACTCATCGAGCCCGAGTGCTCGCTCCATCACCTGGCCCACCAGCGGAAAGTCGCCAAACAGGTTCGGGTCATCTTTGGCGGTTCCAATCGCCAGCGCCCAGCCCGCGCCCGCCCAGTACAGATAGGGCACATCTTCCTTGCTGAGCCGCAGCAGCGCCGCCCGCGACTCCTCTTGCTTGCCCGATAGAAGCGCCTTGCGGAAGCCGGGATGGCTAAGCTCCAGCGCATCGAGCGCATAGTTGCGACCGCGCAGATACAGCCGCCGAGCCCGCAACAGCACTTGCTTGCCTTGATCGATGTCCTTGTCGGACAGGCGGTCCGCGTCCTGGTTCACGAACGCATAGGCGTACTGAACAAAACCACTCGCGAGCGCCAAGCGAATCTGCCTGTGCTCGGGCAGGCTCTCGGCCAGCGTCTCCATGGTCTTCAATCCAAACGGAGCCGCCTGACGAACCAGCATCGGATCATCTTCGGTCCCGTAGCCGCCACCCGTCGAAGACAGTGCATCCGCCGTCGCCTTGAGCGCGTAGCCTTTGACAGAACAACCACTCGACAGAACGACCAGCAGCGCCGGCCCGACTACCGGCAGGACCGCCGAACGCAGCCAGCGCCGACAGTCCGCGAAGAGAGCATCCATAGATTGTCGCCTTTGGTTCCCAATACGTGACGGAACTGTACCATAGGTCCTCTATTGGTATACTGCTTTCACTTCCTATGGTCGATCCCTCGCCGCAAAGCCCAACAGCCTCGCCACCTTCCCCCGATTCCAGCGAGCCGTTGGGCCCGGGCGAGACGGTGGCATTTCCCGAAACGGACCGTCCGAGCCTCGCCGAAGGAACTGGGGAAGGACCACCATCAGCCAGCCGGATCGAGACAGTGCTGCTCTGTCTGCTCTCGGCGGCGATTGTCTTTCTGCCAGTGCTGTCGAGCCTGCGCAGCCTTGCCGACCTGCTGCGAGAGTCGACCCGGCTGCCGTTTCTGACCCACTCGCTCGGCTTCGTGCTGCACAAGCTGGTGCCGACCAACCTGTCCTGGGTGTCGGTGTACGTTCAGAACGGCACGGTCTGGATTGGCTTTTTGGGCGCGCTCTTGGCGGTTGCGGGCGGCAAGCACTTGGGGTTGTCGACGACGGGCTTTCTGTCGCGCGGGCCGGTTCGTAGTGCTGCCGAGGGCTTCTGCGCGACGGTCTTTGTGCTGGTGTCGCTGGTGCTGACCTATGCCAGTGCCCGGATGGTTGCTGTCGAGCGCCTGACCGGCGAAAACGACCTTCTGCCGGGCGGTGTTCACAAGTGGTACATCCAAATCATCATCCCGGTGGTGTTTGCGCTGATGGCGCCGCGCGTGGCCTGGCGAGCGCTCGATCCAGCGGCGAGCGGCGGACACGGTGCCCCGGTCGGTGCCACGCCGCTGCCAGCGATGTCGCCACGGCGGCGGAAAGTGCGCCGGATCGTATGCGGCATCATCCTGGCGGTTGCGGTGGTGATGTTTGCGATTGGCTTTGCGCATGACGGCTCGCCGGCGGTGCAGGCACTGGTGGCGCGCACGGGAAAGATGGTCGGGCTGATCAAGTGGCTGGGTCTGTTGTCGACGGGGATTGGCTTCCTGCTCGGGCTGCCGGTGTTTGTGGTGATGGCGGGGCTGGCGATGACGCTGTTCTTTGCGGCCGGCACTCCGATTGCGTCGCTGCCCAATGAGACGCTGCGCCTGGTCGCCAATCCGCAGCTGCCGGCGATTCCACTGCTGACAATTGCGGGTTATGTGCTGGCGGCGGGTCGCTCCTCGCATCGGCTGGTTCGAGCCTACAAGAGCGTGCTCGGCTGGATTCCCGGCGGCATGGCGGTCATGGTGGTCATCGTCTGCGCGGTCTTTACGACGTTCACGGGTGCCTCGGGGGTGACGATCCTGGCGCTTGGCGGGTTGGTCTATCCGATGCTGGTTGGCGACGGCTATCCCAAGGGCTTTTCGCTTGGCATGGTGACGGCGGCGGGCAGCCTGGGACTGCTCTTTCCGCCGAGCTTGCCGGTGATCCTCTATTCGGTGGCGGCAAGCTCGCCGGGAGCGGTGGCGCCGGTTGCGGTCGATCAGCTGTTTATCGCCGGGTTTGTGCCTGGCTTAAGCCTGGTGGTGCTGGTGTCGCTGTACGGCATGATCCAAGGTTATCGCTCGGGGGCGCCGCGTCAGCCGCTCAAGTGGAAGGAAGCGCGCGAGGCCGTCTGGGCAGCCAAGTGGGATCTGGTGGTGCCGGTGGTGGTGATGGGCTCGTTCCTGTCGGGCGTGGCGACCATCGTCGAGTCGGCTGCGATCGGAGCGGCCTATGCGCTGATCGTCGAGCTGACGGTGTTCCGCAACATTCATCCGTGGCGCGATCTGCCGGGTGCGCTGCTGAACGCGGCGGCGCTGGTCGGGGCGGTGGTGGTGCTGCTCGGTGTCGCGCTCGGGCTGACCAACTACTTGGTCGAAGCCGAGGTTCCGACCAAGCTGGTCGAGTGGGTGCAAGCGCACATTCACTCACGTTGGGTGTTCCTGCTGGTCCTCAACATCGGCCTGCTGGTGCTGGGGAGCGTGCTGGAGATCTACTCGGCGATCGTGGTGCTGGTGCCGCTGGTGGCTCCGCTCGGCGTTGCGTTCGAGGTCAATCCCGTCCACCTGGGCGTCATCTTCCTGGCCAACCTGGAGCTTGGCTTCCTGTGTCCGCCGATGGGTCTGAACCTGTTCTTGTCGGCGACGCGCTTTCAGAAGCCGCTGCCGTACCTGTATCGGCAAGCGCTGCCCTTTTTGGCGATCATGACGGTCGGCGTGCTGTTCATTACCTACGTCGAGAGCGCGTCGCTGTGGCTTTTGCGAGTGCTGGGCAAGGCCTAGGGCATGCTTCTGGGGCTCAGCAGCCTGCTCGGTGCGCCGGGAGGGATTCCGTCGTTTAATCGGCTGCTGGTGCGAGCGGCGGCAGAGCTTGCCCAGCGTCATCGCCAGCGTCTGCACGTGGTGGCGCTGACGGACCAGCCAGGGGTCGATCCGGGCTTCTTTGCTGGGCTGCCGAGTCCGCTGCCGACCTATGTTGCCTGTCACGGGAGTCGGCTGCGCTTTGCCCACGAGCTGCTCTTGCACCTGCCGGCTCGGCCTCCGCTCTTGCTGGGGCATGTCAACCTGTCGCCGCTTGGGGTGCCGTTTCGTCGCTTTGGCGTGATTGCCCACGGGACCGACGTGTGGACGCCGCTGCCCACGCTGCGTCGCCTGGCCTTGCAGCAAGCCTCGGTGGCCGCTGGGGTCAGTGAGCACACGCTCCACTCGCTGTGTCAGGTGCAGGGGGTGCTGCCCTCGCGCTGTCAGAGGCTTGTGAATGCCCTGGATGAGACTAGCTTGGCGATGGCAGAAGCGACGGTGCAGACGGCCGATGAGCGCGGTGAGCGGCTGCGGGTGCTCAGCATCACACGGCTGCATCCAGACGAGCCCAAGGGCATCGACTTGGTGCTTCGTAGCCTGCCGAGCCTGCCTCGGATTGACTATGAGGTGGTCGGGGAGGGCGATGCCTTGCCGGCGCTGCGGGCGCTGGCTGACAAGCTGGGCGTTGCGGATCGGGTGCGGTTCCTGGGGCGACTGTCCGAAGCCGACAAGCACGCTGCGCTCGGGCGCTGTCATGCCCTGGTGCTGCCGTCGAGTAACGAGGGTTTTGGGATTGTCTACCTAGAGGCCATGGCGCACCGCAAGCCCTGCCTGGCCGCGCGGGTGGGTGGTGCGCCGGAGGTTGTTCTGCATGGCCAGACCGGGCTGGTCGTCGAGCCGACCTGGCAAGCAGTGCGCGACGGACTCGACCGGCTGAGCGAGCCGGCGCTGCGGCAGCAGTTTGGGGTGGCGGGCTATCGCCGACTCCACGAGCACTTCACCTATCCCGCTTTTGCTCGCTATGTCCACGAGCTGCTGACACGCCTGACCGAGCTGGCCTAAGCCGCGACTCTGAGACGCCAAACGAGGTGGCGGGTCGACCGGCGGCTTTGCTAGGGTGGGCAGACGGTGAGTGACGAGGCAGAGCACAGCACGATGCGGCGAGTCTGGGCGGCCTTGCTGTCGATCGGGCTCCATGTTGTGCCGGCGCTGCTTTTGTCGTCGCTGTCGATCCTGGAAAAGCTGCTGCCGCCACCTCCGCTGACGTGGGAGATCGTGCCCGCCAAGCGACCGGTGCCGCCGCCGCTGCTGTCGCCGCCGCCTGTGCCTAAGCCGCTGCCTCAGGCCTCGGCGGACGAAAAGCCGGCGCCTCTGCGCTCGCGGGGGCCGGAGCCGGGGGGACGCCTGGGGAAGCCGGCGCCACCGTCGAAGTCTCCACCGCCAAAAAATCCACCGCTGCGCAGCCTTGCGGGGATTGGGCCCAAGGAAATCGAGGCGGATCTTGGGGTGCGACTGGTGCTGCGTCCGGCGGAGATCGCGCGCTCGCCGCACCGACAGTCGGTGGTGGCGCTGCTGGGGGCGTTTCCGGATGCGCGGCTGCTGGTGGCGGGTAGCTCGCTGCTGACGGGAGAGGCGCTGGCCGAGGCGCTGGTGCGGGACGCCGAGGTGCTGGTGATTGCCACCACGGACCCCTCGGGGCAACGACGTAGCCAGACGGCGCTGGTCGCGCTTGGCCGCAAGCTGCGACCGCTGTACGAGCAGCTGAACGCGCGGCGGGTGCCGTCGTGGGATGATCGCGAGCTGCTCTTTTCTGTCCCCGACCTGCTGGCCTTTCTGCCCCGACCGCTGCCACCGCCGGGGGCGCCACCGCTGGACGCTGCGTCAAGGCCAGACGCTGGAGTGTCACCCTCGGAGGTGTCCGCCGCGCCGCGTCTGGTCGATCAGCTGCCACTTCTGCGTCGCTCGCTGCCGCCATCTGGACCGCCGCTTGCCGCCGAGATCTTCAACGTCCAAGGCCGGCTGCAGCTGCGCGGTGGGATTCCGACGCCCCGGCTGGTGCAGCTGTCGCTGTCAGCCGATACCGATCCGCAGGTTCATGGACGGCTGGTGCTCAGCTCTCCCGAGGAGTCAGCCCAGCTGCGCGAGGCAATCCTGGCGATCGGGGACAAGCTGCGCGGCGACTGGCGCTTCAAGCTGATGGGCATCTCAACCCTGACCGACCACCTGCAGCTGACAGTCGAGGGTCGTGAGCTTGTCGTGACTGGCTTTGTGAGCGGCTCGACGGTGCGATCCCTGCTGGGCCTGGCCACTGCGTCGCTCCAGCTGCTGCCCTCGGGTGCACCGCCGCCACCGCCGGATCTGCTGCCGCCACCCCCAAGCGATGCCGGTACCCTTCCGCTGTAACGACCGCGCCAGATCGTGTGTTTGCGGTCGTTAGTCCTGAATCAGCATTGCGCGGGGATCGGTCTGCCACTCGGTGAGCGTCGGTGCGTGGCGGTCTTTGTCGGCGAGCAGCGGACCTTGGGCGACGATCTCGGCATAGAGCACCCGCAGCTGCGGATCCTCGCATCGAGTGCATCGCTGGAGTCGACCGACCCCAAGGGCATCGAGTACCTGACGCAGTTCTTCGGATGCGACTGGACCGCGGACGGGGTCATAGCTGGGTCCGAGGAACTTCCTACGAGCCCTGGCG
>WBZP01003594.1_pt1 | contig 10770 bp, 13 predicted proteins | sample 5204301 | NCBI WGS metagenome assembly WBZP01 (sample SAMN12412401, study PRJNA552823) | activated sludge metagenome | isolation source: activated sludge from nitrification reactor of wastewater treatment plant... | place: USA: Pennsylvania | collected 2017
CCTGCACGCTGGGCGGCGGGTCGATCGCCTTGAGCTCGACCCGGTTCACCCGGATCCCCCAGCGCCCGGTCGCGTCGTCCAGGACGCCGCGCAGCTGGGCGTTGATGTTGTCGCGGCTGGTCAGCGTCTCCTCGAGATCCAGCGAGCCGATCACGTTGCGCAGCGTCGTCACGGTCAGCTGCTCGATGCCGAGGATGTAGTTGGCGATCTCGTACACCGCCGCCCGCGGGTCGGTGGGCTGGAAGTAGATCACGGTGTCGATGTTGACGACCAGGTTGTCCGAGGTGATCACCGGCTGCGGCGGGAAGGTCACCACCTGCTCACGCAGGTCGACCACGGCCCGCGGCCGGTCGACGAACGGCACGAGGAAGTGCAGCCCCGGCGTCAGAGTGCGCGAGTAGCGGCCCAGTCGCTCGACGATCACCGCCGTCGCCTGCGGGACGATCCGCACGGCCTTCGACACCGTGGCCAGCGCGAACACCACCAGCAACAGCAGGACGACGAGCGCAGCCGCTCCGGGTAGATCCATCGTCAGTCAGCTCCCGATTCCGAGATGGGGCACGACCACGGCGGTCGCACCGTCGATCCGCACCACACGTACCGTGACGCCCGCAGCCACCGGTGGGCCCTGACCGTCCAGGCGGGCCGACCACAACTCACCGTCCAGCCGGATCCGGCCGGTCTCGCTGGGCCCCACCGCGGCCACCACGACCGCGGTACGGCCGATCAGCGCGGCCGTGTGCATGGGCGCCTCGGGGATGCGCCGCTCCATGTAGCGGCGCAGCGGCGGCCGGACCCCGAGCAGGAGGGCCAGGGTGCCGACGGTGAACGCCACCAGCGACACGGCGAGGCTGTCGGTCACCACCGCGGCCAGGGCGGCCAGCAGGGCTCCCCCGGCGACCATGAGGAAGATCAGGTCGAGGGTCATCACCTCGACCACCCCGGCGATGATGGCCAGCGCCACCCAGATCAGGGGCAGTGCGTCCTTCCAGCGGTCCACGTGCCCCGACCTCCTCGGTCACCGCTCCCGGGTCACGGGAGCCCGTCCCTGTGCTTACCCGTCCCTGTGCTTACCCCTCCCGACGAAGCCGGGCCACCCATCGGTTCCCGGACGACTCCACCCGCAGCGGCACCCCGAAGGTCGTCGTCAGGTTCTCGTCGGTCAGCGTCTGCCCGATCGGCCCCGCCGCGGTCACCCGGCCGCCACGCAGCAGCAGAGCGTGGGTGAAGTTCGGGGGGATCTCCTCGACGTGGTGGGTGACCAGCACGATCACCGGCGAGCGGCGGTCACCGGCGAGTTCGGCGAGATCGGCCACCAGCGTCTCGCGACCACCCAGGTCGAGCCCGGCCGCCGGCTCGTCGAGCAGCAGCAGCTCGGGGTCGGTCATCAGCGACCGCGCCAGCTGCACCCGCTTGCGCTCCCCCTCGCTGAGGGTGCCGTACGTGCGGTCGGCGAGGTGCGCCACACCGAAGGCCCCCAGCAGATCCCCGCTGCGCCGGTGATCGACGCTCTCGTAGTCCTCGCGCCACCGGCCGGCCACCGCGTACGCGGCGGTCAGGACGACGTCCGCCACCTTCTCGTGGGCGGGCAGCGAGTCGGCGAAGGCCGCACTGGACAGGCCGATCCGCGGCCGCAGCTCGAAGACGTCGACCCGGCCGAGCTGCTCGCCCAGCACCGAGGCGATGCCCGTGGTGGGGTGCATCCGGGCACCGGTGATCTGCAGCATCGTGGTCTTGCCCGCCCCGTTCGGGCCGAGTACCACCCAGCGCTCGCCGTCCCGCACGGTCCAGGTGACGTCGTCGAGCAGCCGGGACCCGTCCCGGACCACCGACACGCCCGACAGCTCGATCACCGCAGGGCGGTTTCCGTGGTCATCGGGCACGGCGCTGTCGGGCAGGTCGGACATGTCTGTAGACCCTAGGGGATGCGCCGTCGCCATACGCTGACGCCATGCGCGAGGTCCTCCCCGTGCCCCGATCCGTCTGCCTGGCCGCCTGGGGAACGGCCTGGTTGCGCGGCCTCGTGCCGCTCGGGGCGGCTGTGTCCGCCGGGTACCGCCCGGACGACGAGCCCACCTATCCGCTCGCCGACCAACTGCGTCAGGTGCGGGCCTCGGGGGCCACCGGATTGCGGGTGGTGCTGCCGATCCCGGGCGATGTCGCCGGGTTGCCGGGGCCGGTCGGGGTGAACCGGGCGGCCACCGCGGCCCGGGAGTGCGTGGTCACCGTCGGCGGCGTCCGCGCCACCGTGCTGGTGCCGGAGATCAGCCCGTTCGGCCCCGCCCGCGATCGCGGGACGGCGGTCGCCTGGCGCGCCTACCCGGCCGACGACGTCCGCGTCGAGGTGCCGGGGCTCGCCGAGGCGCACCGCGCCCTGACCGAGGCCGTCCTCGCCGCCGCCGACAGTCTCGCCGTGCTCGACCTCGCCCGCTGGCGCCCCGGGACCGCGCAGGAGCGTGCCGTCGTCCAGCGCGCCGAGCTCGACCCGGAGGCGCTGCCGCCGCTCGCGGCCGGCACCCCGGCGAAGGCCCCCGGGGTCCTCGCCAACGCCGCCCGCTGGCGAGCCCTGGTCACCCTCGCCCTGGGCGAGGACGGGGTCGGCATCTCCGCGCACGAGTTCGAGACCCGCTCGCGCTCGCTGCGCGGCCTGGACGACGCGGCGCGCCGCGCCGTCCAGGCGGCGGGCAACGCCGCACTCTAGATCGGCCCGATATCTCCGATTGCACCGGGAATCAGGTGCAGACCGAGATCTCGGGCCGATCCTCGGGGGATCTCAGGGGCCGATCTCGGGGTGATCTCAGCGGGCGACCGCGCGGTACACCTCGAGGGTGCGGTCGGCGATCGCCTCCCAGGAGAAGTGGTCCTCGGCGCGGCGCCGGCCCGCGCGGCCCAGTTCGCGGGCCTTGGCCGGGTCGGCCGTGACCTCGGTGAGCACGGCGGCGAGGTCGGCCACGAAGCGGTCGGGGTCGCGCGGGGTCCCGGTGCCGTCCTGGACCTGGTCGATCGGCACCAGCCGCCCGGTGACGCCGTCGTCGACGACCTCGGGGATACCGCCGGTGGCCGTTCCGACGACGGCCGCCTCGCACGCCATCGCCTCGAGGTTGACGATGCCCAGCGGCTCGTAGACCGAGGGGCAGACGAACGTGGTGGCCGCCGAGAGCAGCTGGCACAACTCGGCGCGGGGCAGGAAGCGCTCGATCCAGACCACCCCGCTGCGCTCGGCCTGCAGCTCCTGTACCAGCCCGGAGACCTCGGCCATGATCTCCTTGGTGTCCGGCGCACCGGCGCACAGCACGAGCTGCACGTCCTTCGGTAACGCACGGGCGGCCCGCAGCAGGTAGGGCAAGCCCTTCTGCCGGGTGATCCGACCGACGAAGACGATGCTCGGCCGGTCCGGGTCGACGCCGAGGGCGCGGACGGCGTCCGGGTTCTCGTCGCGGCCCCACCCGGCCAGGTCGATCCCGTTGTGCACCACGTGCACCCGGTCCGGGTCGATCTGCGGGTAGCTGCGCAGGATGTCGTTGCGCATCCCGCCGCTGACCGCGATGACACCGGCGGCACCCAGGTAGGCGGTCCGCTCGGCCCAGGACGACAGCGCGTACCCGCCGCCCAGCTGCTCGGCCTTCCACGGGCGCAGCGGCTCCAGACTGTGGGCGCTGATCACGTGCGGGACGCCGTGGAGCAGGCTCGCCAGGTGGCCCGCCAGGTTGGCGTACCAGGTGTGCGAGTGGACGACGTCCGCCCCCGCGCAGTCGGCGGCGATGGCCAGGTCGACCCCGAACGTGCGCAGGGCCGGGTTCGCCGCGGACAACTCGGGCAACTCGGCGTAACTGCTCACCCCGGGCTCCTCGCGCGGGGCGCCGAAGGCCCGGACCCTCACCTCCACCCGCGATCGCAGGACCGCCGCGAGGTTCTCGACGTGGACCCCGGCACCCCCGTACACCTCGGGCGGGTACTCCTTCGTCAACAGGTCGATTCGCACACTCGACACCGTAGTGCGACGTCCCGCGACGCCATAGGGTCGGGGTATGGCGAGTCCCAGGGTCATGGCAATCGTTCTTGCTGGCGGCGAGGGAAAGCGGCTGATGCCCCTGACGGCCGACCGGGCCAAACCGGCCGTCCCGTTCGGAGGGGTGTACCGGCTCGTCGACTTCGCGCTGAGCAATCTGATCAATGCGCGGTACCTGCGCATCGTCGTCCTCACGCAGTACAAGTCACACAGTCTCGACCGTCACATCTCGCAGGCCTGGCGGCTCTCGACGATGCTCGGCAACTACGTCGCGCCGGTGCCCGCCCAGCAGCGCGTCGGCAAGCACTGGTTCCTCGGCAGCGCCGACGCGATCTTCCAGAGCCTGAACCTGGTGCGTGACGAGCAGCCCGACATCGTCGTGGTGGTCGGGGCCGATCACGTGTACCGGATGGACTTCTCGCAGATGGTCGACGCGCACGTCGCCTCCGGGGCGCCGTGCACGGTGGCGGCGATCCGCCAGCCGATCGAGCTCGCCGACCAGTTCGGGGTGATCCAGAAGGCGTCCGACGGCTCCAGCCGGATCGCGGAGTTCCTCGAGAAGCCGCAGAACCCGATCGGGCTGGCCGACGACCCGTCCCAGGTGCTGGCCTCGATGGGCAACTACGTCTTCGACCGCAAGGCGCTGGTCGAGGCGGTCACCCGCGACGCCGACCTCGAGGGGTCCAAGCACGACATGGGCGGCGACATCGTGCCGTACTTCGTCGGGCGCGGGGAGGCCAACGTCTACGACTTCATCGACAACGACGTGCCCGGGTCGACCGACCGCGACCGCAACTACTGGCGCGACGTCGGGACGCTGGACGCCTACTTCGAGGCCCAGATGGACCTGGTCTCGGTGCACCCGGTGTTCAACCTCTACAACTACGAGTGGCCGATCTACACCCACCTCGGGCCGTGGCCGCCGGCGAAGTTCGTGCACGGCTGGCACGGCCGGGTCGGGCACTCGGTGAACTCGATCGTCTCCCCCGGGTGCGTCGTCTCCGGGGCCCTGGTCGAGAACTCGGTGCTGTCCCCGAACGTGGGCGTGCACTCGTGGGCCACGGTCAGCGACTCGGTGCTGATGGACGGCGTGTCCGTCGGCCGGCACTCGGTCGTCCGGCGCGCGATCGTCGACAAGAACACGATCATCGAGGAGGGCGCGCGGATCGGGATGGACCCCGACGAGGACCGTGCCCGGGGGTACACGGTCACCGAGTCGGGGATCACCGTGGTCGACAAGGGAACCATCGTCAAGGGCGGCTGAGGGCGGCGATCCCCGGCACCCTCACCCCGGCGCCCTCACCCCCGGTGCGGTCAGCCGCGCGGGACGACGAACCGTTCCAGCACCGCCCCGCCGAGCGGGAGCTCCGCCCACGGGGCGTCGACCCGGAGCAGAGCGATCCCGTTCGTCGGGAACTTCGCCGCGACCTGGGCCAGGGCGAGCGGGTCCGACCCGTCCCCGGCGAGCAGCAGGGTGGCCGCCGACAGCGAGGGTTCGTGCCCGATCAGGGCCAGAGTGTGCACCGACTCCTCGCAGCCGCGGGCGGCGTCCAGCACCCCGGCGGTCGAGGAGTGGTAGAGCCCCGGGTCGAGCCGCATCGGCGGGGGGCTCGGCAGCTGCTCGGCGATGATCTCCCAGGTGTGCCGGGCCCGCTGCGCGTCGGAACAGATCGCCAGGTCGAGGGGCGGGCCCTCACTGACGAACCAGTCCCCCGCCGCGTGCGCGTTGCGCCGGCCCTTGCCCGCGAGCGGCCGTTCGTGATCGGGCACCCCGTAGGGGTAGGCCGACTTGGCGTGCCGGATCAGCACCAGGCGATGCACCGCGGGGCTCGAGGACATGCCGTGCATCATGCCCGGGCGCCGCCCCGGGAACCACTACCCGACGGCGTGGAAACCGCCGTCGACGTGGACGATCTCGCCCGTGGTCGCCGGGAACCAGTCCGACAGCAGCGCCACACAGGCCCGGGCGGTCGGCTCCGGGTCGTTGATGTCCCAGCCCAGCGGCGACCGCTCGGGCCAGTTCTCCTCGAAGGTCCGGAACCCGGGGATCGACTTGGCGGCCATGGTGCGCAGCGGCCCCGCCGCGATCAGGTTGCACCGGACGCCGCGCGGCCCCAGGTCGCGCGCCAGGTAGCGCGAGGTGGACTCGAACGCCGCCTTGGCGACCCCCATCCAGTCGTAGACCGGCCACGCCCGGGAGGCGTCGAAGGTCAGCCCGACCACGCTGCCGCCCGGCCCCATCAACGGCAGGGCGGCCACGGCGAGCGCCTTGAGCGAGAAGGCGGAGATGTGCACCGCGGTGGCGACGTCCTCCCACGGGCAGTCCAGGAAGCCACCGCCCAAGGCGCTCTGCGGGGCGAACCCGATCGAGTGCAGCACGCCGTCCAGGGTGGGCACGTGCGCCCGGACGGCGTCGGCCAGCCCCTCGAGGTGGGCGGTGTCGGTGACGTCCAGCTCGACCACGGGTGCCTCGCGGGGCAGCCGGCGGCTGACGGTCTGGGTGATCCGCATCTGGCGCCCGAACGAGGTGAGCACCACGGTCGCGCCCTGCTCCTGGGCGAGCCGGGCCACGTGGTAGGCGATCGAGGAGTCGGTGAGGACGCCGGTGACCAGGATGTTCTTGCCGTCGAGCAGTGCCATCTGCGCTCCGTCGGAGTGTGGGTGGTGGGCGGGGCCGGGTGGTTCGCGAGGGTGCCGGATCAGTGGCCCATGCCGAGCCCACCGTCCACCGGGAGCACGGCTCCGTTCACGTAGGCCGCTCCGTCGGAGGCGAGGAACCGGACGGCGTGCGCGATCTCGTCGACCACCCCGAACCGGCCGGCCGGGATCAGCGCCGCGTAGGCCTCGCGCCGGGCCTGCGGCAATGCCGCGGTCATGTCGGTCTCGATGAACCCGGGCGCGACCACGTTGGCGGTGATCCCCCGCCCGCCGAGCTCGCGGGCGATCGACCGGGCCACGCCGACCATGCCCGCCTTGCTGGCCGCGTAGTTCACCTGACCCTGCCCGCCGTAGAGGCCGACCACGCTGGAGACCAGCACGATCCGGCCCCTCTTCATCCGCACCATCCCCATCGCCGCGCGCCGGGCGCAGCGGAAGGCGCCGGCGAGGTTGGCGTCGATGACGCGCTGCCACTCGTCGTCCGTCATCTTCAGGAGCAGGTTGTCGGCGGTGATCCCGGCGTTGGCGACGAGCACCTGGACCGGGCCCTGGGCCGCCTCGACCTCCCGGAACGCGGCGTCGACCGACGCGGTGTCGGTCACGTCGCAGCGGACCCCGAGCAGCCCCTCCGGCGGCTCCCCCGACCGATAGGTGACCGCCACGGCGTCCCCGTCGGCGGCGAGCGAGCGGGCGATCGCCAGCCCGATCCCCCGGTTTCCTCCGGTGACCAGGACGCTGCGGGCGCTGCCATCCATGCGGGACTCCTTGCTCGGTTCGGGGTCCGGGTGCCGTCTCCGGGGTCCCGGTGCCGTCCCGGGGGGCGGGTGCCGCCGCGGGCCGGGCGACAGGATACGGTCCGACCATGCATGCAGTGCAGATCACCGCCTTCGGCGGGCCCGAGGTGCTGACGTTCACCGACGTGGTGGACCCCAGCCCGGGCCCCGGCCAGGTGCTGGTGGAGGTGGCGGCGGCGGGGGTCAACTACGCCGACACCCATCAGAGCGAGAACACCTACCTCGCGCCGCAGCAGCTCCCCTTCGTGCCGGGCGCCGAAGTGGTCGGCACCGCGCTCACCGGCGAGCACACCGGACGACGGGTGGTCGCCCTCACCTCCGGCGGCGGGTACGCCGAGCTCGCCGTCGCCCACGAGTCGGTGGTCTTCCCGGTGCCCGACGAGGTGTCGGACGCCGCCGCGCTCGCCCTGGTGCTGCAGGGCACCACGGCCTGGCACCTGCTGCGCACCTGCTGCCGGATGACGCTCGGCGAGTCCGTCGTCGTCCAGGCCGCGGCGGGCGGGGTCGGCACGCTGGCGGTGCAGCTGGCGCGCCGCTGGGGTGCCGGACGGGTGATCGCGATCGCTTCGACCGGGGCCAAGCGGGACCTGGCCACCTCGCTCGGGGCGCACGTCGGCGTCGACCTCTCCACCGCCGGCACGGCCGCCGAGGTGCGCCAGGCACTGGTCGAGGCCAACAACGGCCGCGACGTCGACATCGTGCTCGAGATGACCGGCGGCCACGTGTTCGACGGCTCGCTGGCCGCGCTCGCCCCGATGGGCCGGCTCGCCGTGTTCGGCCTCGCCTCGCGGACGCCCCCGAGCCCGGTCGACCCGGTGCGACTGGTCGCCACCTCACGGGCCGTGATCGGCTTCTGGCTGGTCCACGCCATGCACCTGCCCGGCGGTCTGCGCCCGGCGATGGAGGAGCTGTTCTCCATGGTCCGCACAGGTCAGCTCGCCCCGGTGGTCGGTGACACCTACCCGCTGGCCGAGGCCCGGCGCGCCCACGAGGACCTGCGCGCGCGGCGCACCACCGGCAAGGTCGTGCTCCGGGTCCGTTGAGGCCCGATGGGCGCACCGGATGGGCTCACCTGACCGGTGGGTTGGCCTGACCGGTGGGCTCGCCTGGACCGGTGGGTTGGCCTGACCGGTGGGTTTACCGGGCCGGTGGGTTTACCGTTGAGGCATGGGTCTGCGGGCGTGGCTGCGCGAGGAGAGCGAGCACGTCCAGAGCATCACCCATGCCCGCCGTTCCCACACCGACGACCTCGATGTGCGGGTGAGCCGCTACCTGCTCTCGATGGGCATCCGCACCGCCTGCGTGCTGCTCGCCGTGGTCGTGCAGGGGCCGTGGCGGTGGGTGTTCGCGGTCGGGGCCGTCGTCCTGCCCTACATCGCGGTGGTCCTGGCCAACGCCGGCTACTCCCGGCGGGTCGTCCTGCGGCCCCCGGTCGAGGAGCCGCCCACCGTGCCCGCGATCACGTCCCGACGGGACATCCAGGCCTGACCCGTGACCGCTGATCCCGGCGTACCCGGCGGGCCCCCGAGCGCGGCCGACCTCGGGGCCGCCCTGCGCCTGATGCGCCGTCCCGGCTGGGCGTTCGGGCTGCTCGCGGTCGTCGTGCTGTCCGTCGCGTTCGTCCGCCTGGGTGAGTGGCAGCACGCCCGGTACGAGGCCAAGGTCGAGCGCAATCGGTGGATCGACGCCAACTACACGGCCGCCCCGGTGCCCCTCGACGATCTCCTGCCCGGTTCCGGCGCGCCGCTGCGCCCGGAGGTGCAGTGGCGTCCGGCGACGGTGACCGGGCACTACGAGGCGGTCACGCAGCAGCTGCTGCGCAACCGTGCGCTCGGGAACGCGGCCGGGTTCGAGGTGCTCGTCCCGCTGCGCCTGGCCGACGGCTCGGCGCTGCTGATCGACCGGGGCTGGGTTCCCACCGGGAGGACGGGCGGGGTGCCGGACGCCGTCCCCGCGCCGCCGCCGGGGCCGGTCACCCTGGTCGTCCGGTTGCGTCCCGGGGAGGGCTCGGACCCGCGCACGTCGCCGCCCGGGCAGCAGTACCGGGTCGACCTCGCCCGGCTGGCCGACGTCGTCGGCGGGCCGCTGCGCCAGGGCTACGGCGTCCTCGCCGAGGAGTCGCCCCGGCCGGATCCGGCGCCCACGCTGATCCCCCACCCCGACGAGGACCTCGGCCCGCACCTCGGCTACGCCTGGCAGTGGTGGGTCTTCGCGGTCGCCGGCTACGGGCTCTTCGGCCACTACCTGCTCCGGGACGCCCGCCGCAGCCGCGGGGTCGGGCCGATCACCTGGTCGCCCCGGCGGCCCCGTGCTCCGCGGGGGCCGACCGACGAGGAATGGGAGGACGCCGCCACGGAGGACCCCTCCCGGGGCTCAAGGTCACCCGCGCCGCGCCGATAGTCCCAGCGTGTGCCGGGCTCTCTCGGGCCCTCCACACCTCAGGAGCAGCAGGCGAACGCGAGGTGGGACGGGATGGATCTCGGGCTGACCGACCGCGTCTACGTCGTGGCCGGGGCCTCCCGTGGACTCGGTCGTGCCTGCGCACAGCAGCTCGTGACCGAAGGCGCACGGCTGGTCCTGTCCGGTCGCGACGAGGAGGCGCTGGCGGCCACCGCCGAATCGCTGGGCGGGCCGGAGCGCGCCATCGCGGTCAGTGGTGACCTCGGCGAGGCCGGGCTGGAGACGTGTCTCGCCGCCGCGGCGATCGCCCGGTACGGACGGCTCGACGGGGCCCTGCTCAGCCTGGGCAGGCCGGAGCCGGGAACCGTCTCCGACACCGACGACGGTCAGTGGCGGCTGTCGTTCGAGTCGCTCTTCCTCGGCGCGCTGCGCCTGGCCCGCGCCGTCGCCCGCAACGTCTCGCACGAAGGCGGTTCGGTGCTGTTCCTGCTCCCCCGGGCCGGGTACGGCGGGCCCGACGCCCGGGCCGTCGAGACCGCGCTGTGCGGCACGGTGGTGGCCACCGCCCGGGCGATGTGCGCCGAACTCGGCCCCCGCCCGGTGCGGGTGAACACCCTGGTTCCCGGCCACGTGGAGTCGCCGAGCAGCCGCGAGGCGGACGAGGCCGCCCAGGCCCAGGAGGCCGTGCCACTGCGCCGCTTCGGCGAGCCGCTCGAGTTCGCCCGGCCCGCCGTGTTCCTGCTCTCCCCCGCCGCCAGCTACGTCAGCGGCGCGGTCCTCACCGTGGACGGCGGACTCACCCGACCGGTGTGAGGCCCCGGCCCCCGCGACGCCACCCTCTGTGACTCCCCGGCACCGTGATTCCCCCCTTGATCAGACCGGCGAGCCGATCCGATCGAGGGCCCGGGT
>WBZP01007217.1_pt1 | contig 10769 bp, 14 predicted proteins | sample 5204301 | NCBI WGS metagenome assembly WBZP01 (sample SAMN12412401, study PRJNA552823) | activated sludge metagenome | isolation source: activated sludge from nitrification reactor of wastewater treatment plant... | place: USA: Pennsylvania | collected 2017
GCCATACATATCTCCTAAAACATAAAATTATTATAACATATTTTAGAAAAAAGTAAACTAATTTTTACCATCTCTCAAGTGACTTATTTCCTACTCTCCGCGTTTCGGCTGTTACAAGGACTGTTCTCTCGTGGCTTTCATTTCAGGCTGTCCAAGCATGAATAAATGGTTTTAGAACTGACCAAAGTGCTGGAAGACCTACAAACAGCAATGCACCAATGAAAATTCCAAAAACAACCAGCAACACCATAAACCAATTAAAGTCACGCTCATTGATAAAACCTTTTTGATATTTCATCATGATGAAGCGGCATCCCGGATAGCGTCAGCACAAGAATAGCTCCATCTGCGAGGGGCACCTGAAAATCGTTCCCACTCTTGACCCGTGTTCTCTGCAATCTCTGCCGCGGCCAACATCCCGGCACGGAAGGCTTCTTCGTACCCTGCCTTAGTACCGAGTTTTGAATACGTTACACCGGGGCTATAAAACCACTTCTCAAACACTTCGTTCATTTCGCTATCTCCTTGTCGATTGCTGCATCGAGATCGTCCCCGAATGTGGAGCATTCCCAATATCCGACCCAGTATTCGAGTCCCCATGCAGCAGGGCGAGAGTCAGCACGCAGCCAGCGATACCGCTCCGCATCTTTCTGCGCACTGGCGAGATTCTCCTTGAGCACGGCGTTCTCTGCTTGGAGTTGCTTGATTGTATTGTTGAAGATCGTCTGCGCCGAGTCGATAGCAAGCGCAGTTTGCCTATCTTGGATTCCTTCAAATTCAGTTATTGCCATACATATCTCCTAAAACATAAAATTATTATAACATATTTTAGAAAAAAGTAAACTAATTTTTACTTTAATTTATTGAATGCCCATTGTTTTTCTAAGCAAGCATAACATAATCCACATTCCCCATCAATTTGTTCTGTGCAAGTGTGAGTTGTGGGCAAAATATGTTCGATACCTAATTGGTAATAGGCGTCAAGAATATGATATTTGAAAAGAAACACAAATGGTAAATGCAATGATGGATTATCAGGATGTTTAACGGGTCTTGGTGGATATCTGCCCCCAATAGATTCTAAAGGAACTGCATTAGTTCCACCATACAATATCCAGTTTTCATCTAACAGCCGTTGAAATACTGGTTTAACACTTTCACTAATTGGATTATGAACATCAATATGATGAACCACTTTATTTTTAAACTCAGATAGTTCTAAAACATTCATCGCGTGCTTTTTTGTCCCAACTTGAGTAGCAGTAAAACAATGAATTTCAGTATTTAATTTTTTCATTTCCTTATCTTTGATTAACATTGATAATAAAAGAGTTGAATCCATTCCACCTGAAAAAAGTACAGCAACTTTTGGAACATCTTCTAATGTTACATTTATAACTCGTAGATCATACGGTTTTAAACCAGCAATTATCTGCATTTTTTACCTCAAAACTGTATTTTAGTTTTATTAAAATCTTTTGGCATCACATAATCGTTTCGTATTTTCTTTTCCTGTTTTAGAAACTGAACAATTTCTTCTAAGTGGATGTCATCCGCTATTGGAACAAGTTTATAAGCATATTTTGAGGCTGATGGTAAATTTATAATCATACCGTTTTTTCTTGCATTTGAAACTAAAATATTAATGGCATCTTTATTTTGTGGGTTATTGATAAAATTTGAAAGTTCATAATTACATTTTCTAAATATTGATTGTTTATTTTTATCAACAGATGAAATTGAATACATTAAACGAATGACTGACGGAAAATTGTCAATTGATTTTCCACCTGCTGTTATTGCATTAAGAGTATATGGATATGAACCAATAAATCCATCAATATTTCCATTCTCAAAAGCTATTGGCATTTGTTCGAACGACATATACACAATTGAAATATCTTTTAATGTTAGTCCAACTTCCTTTAATTTTTTATCAATTTGAACTATAGTAGCTGATCCACGAAGTTGCGCAATTTTTTTACCTTTAAGATCTGCATAACTATTGATTGATTTATTTACAATGAAATTTATACCATCAGCAGCGACATTTGAAATTGGGTAAATTTCATGTCCATTTGAATTTGAAATTAAAACTGGTGGTAAAGTACCGCTCACAACATCATATTCACCTCTATTTAATAAAGCAAGTCCACCAATAGCGGCATCAAATACTCCTGCGGGCTTTTGATGAACTATTACATTAGCATCAAACTTTTTACAAAATTCTGGCATTAAACCGATAGAACTATACGGTTCACTCATAGATGTTACAACTTTTATTGTTGTATTAGCAAATGTTGAAGTTGCTAATATTAAACTTAAACCAAAAACAATTTTTTTAATCATAAACTAATCCTCACAAATGTATTTTTTATATATTTAAGAATAAAATGAATAGCTAAACCGAAAAATCCAATTGCAAATAATAGAGCATAAACTTTTGGAAAATTCAAAAATTGAGCTGATTCTAATAATCTAAAGCCTAAACCTGAATTTGATCCAAACAATTCAGCAACAATCATCATTCTAAAGGCAGTATTAATGCAAATATCAATACTTGGAAAAATTATAATCATTGAAGCTGGAAAAATAATTTTTTGAATGACGTTAAAGTATCGATTTTTAAATTTTTAATAAATTGATGATATTTACTTTTTATTTCTTCGGCAGCAAATATTGATGAAATTAAAATAGGAACTATTGACGCCAAACAAATAACAATTATAGAACTCCAAATAGAAAAACCAAAGGCAATAATAATTATTGGTAGTAATGCAGTAATAGGTAAAACACGAATGAATTGAATGATTGGATTAAATAATAAAAACAATGTTCTATAATAACCCATAAGTAATCCAAATGCTATACCAAATGGTATACATATACTTAAACTATAGAATAATCGTTCAAATGAACCAAATGTATCAGTCCAAAATTCAATACTTAAAATTTGATTTTTAAATTCCCAAAATACTGAAGTTGGTGTTGGGATATAAAATTTATTTAAACTTTCAGATACTAAATGCCAAATAACAATAAGAACTATTGGAATAATCGAAGATTTTAAAATGTCAAATTTATTTTGCATATGCATATACATCAACTAAATTATTACAAAGGCCGGATTTTTTATTATCATTTTTAAAAATAATATATGATTCTCTATTTTCGATATGTTTTAAAGTTATTTTTTTACCCGTGTTTTTATTCACCGCAAAATAGATAAATCCTGCATTATTTGAAATATTTTTCTGACATTCCTCAAAAGAACAATTTCCAACCATGAAATCTAAATAATTAAATACTTTACTTGATAATTGGTTTGATAATTCAATTTCCAATGATGCAGGTCCAGTTCGAGAATTAAAATCAATCAAATAAAATTTGTTATCTTTAACTATAAATTGAACTGAATAAAATGATTTAATCATATCATATTTTTCAGATTTAATTAATTTCAAACAGAATTTTTTAGCTAGATCGTATTTTATATTATTTTGTAGATTTGATTCTCCATAAATGAGCATTGGTTTACCTTCATCGTCTATAATATATTCTTGTTCTCCAGCGTCAACGCAATAAACTTCACCATTACCATTTGATACAAAAAATAATAAAGCCAATTCTGTTGAATTAATGAATTCAGTAATTTGATAATTGTTATCATTATTATTTTTTATTTCACCAAATTTATATTTTCGGTAACCAATATCATTGACGTCATAACTGCCACTAGAATAAATTGGTTTTAAGAAAACTATGTCTGTGTCATCAAAATTGTCTTGTTTTGGTAAACACACATTTAAACCATTAAAATAAGTATCAATAATTATTTGAGCTCTGTCAAATAAAATATTTTTCTGTATTAAATTTAAAACATTAACATTTTCTAAATTTATTTTATGATGAAAAAATTTATCATTCATTTGGAGGATAATATCATAATTACCGTTTTTTATAAAATCTGAATTGAATTCAAAATACTCAATATTTTGATATGGTATATTATATCTTGTTTCCAAATCTTCATCTTTCCATTCTCTAATTTTAAAGAAGTGATGAATTGAATCTGGATAATTTTTTATATATCCTTCAGCTCTTCTATAAGAGCTTAAATAATTGTTTCCAATATACGCTATTTTCATGTGTTTAATAAACCTAATAATGTTTTATTTGTTATTTTTTTATTTTCAATTTTGTGAACCATATTTTTACTGTCAAAATATAAAATCGAATTTGACAATTCAAGTGCTTCATTTATATTATGGGTTACATAAAGTATTGTTTTATTTTTAATAATCTCTTTTAATTCATTACGTATTGAAAGAGATGTTAATTCATCAACTGAGCACAATGGTTCATCCATAAGTATTAAATCCGAATTTGGAGTAAGAATTGATCTAATTATAGATGCCCGTTGCTTTACTCCAATAGATACATCACTCGCTTTTATATTTATCCATCGTGAAATATGCATTTTTTCAGCCAAATCAAAAATTGCTGAATTATCACAATTTACTAATTTAATATTTTCTTTTATTGTTAGCCAAGGGAAAATATAAAAATCTTGATATGCTATACCAATCGTTTTATTTTTAAGATATTGATTATGATTTAAATTAGAAATATGAATACTTCCCGAATAATTATAATCACCCAAAATTGTTTTAAGTAACACAGATTTCCCACACCCCGATTTTCCAATAATTGAAATAAATTCTCCATCTGATACATTAAATGAAATATCTGATAAAATCTGTTTTTCATTGATTGAAATATTTAGATTTTCAACGTTTAGCATTTTTGATAAAAATATTTGAAATTATAATTGAGAAAAGTGGTAATAAAACTGTCAATAGAGAACCAGTTACGATTATTTCAGGTATTTTGTTAAAATTGCCGTACGCAAAAACTGGCAAGCCAATCATTATAGATAAAATAATTCCGTAAAAAACTGATTTTTCATTTAGTTGTTTATTGAGCAATGTTAAAACTGTTGGAATTAATGTTGACGCCCTTAAAGTTCCATAAAATAAAAACAAATGTAGTATTTGTAAACCTGGAATATTTGCCAAAATAAGTGAAACACTGGTCAATAATAAAATTGACATTTTTGCGGTGAAAATTGAATTCAAACCTAGTTTATGTGCAATATCATGTCCTGCTATACTTGATATTGCACACATTTTTGAATCAAGTATAGATGTTAGCGCGGATATTGTCATAAAAAAGAATGTAATAACACCTATAATTCCGATGGTTGCAAAAATTGTTTCTATATTTACCATTGATTTATTATCAATTTTAATATCTGCTCCTGCTGCAGTTAAGCCTATTAACCCCATCATTAATGGAACTATTGCAAAAATAAATGCTGCAGTTATAAATGATTTTTGAGTAACATTATTTTTTGTTGCATATGCTCGTTGCCAAAAACTCTGATCTCCAAAAGGTCCAGATATTAAACCAATGGAAACAGGTAAACCGAAAGATAAAAATAATAACCATGAATCATTAGTAAAGAAATCAAAATACTTTTTATTTGCACCACCTAATCCATCAATAACAACAGAAAGTCCACCAGCATAATAGATAACACTTGGTACTAAAATTGCGCCTAATACAAGTATTAAGACCATTTTAATAAAATCTGTTATAACTGATGCTTTCAATCCAAAAATATAAGAATAAATTAATGGAATAAATGCTAATAATATTGTTGAATATATAAATGGCATTCCTGTTATTTTTTGGATAAATTGTCCTCCAGCCAATAATTGAACAGCAAAGGCACAAACAGTTAAACCAACTAAAGTTAACCAATAAAGTGCTTGTACTCTATTTGAATATCGAGTACTCATAAACTCGGATAATGTAAATCCTTGAGGATGTAATTGTTTTATTTTAATGGCAAAAAATGAAAATAATAATAAACATAACACATTTGGAACGGTGAACCAGAAAAGTCCTATCCAACCATGCATATACGCCTGTTGAGCTGAAACAAATAATGCCGGAGCCCAAATCCATGTGGAAGCAATTGAAAAACTGGATTCCCAAAAATTTAGTTTTCTATTAGCTAAAAGAAATCCATCTTTTGTGTGTTCGACACGATTTTTATATGAAATAAAATATGCAATAAAACCAAAAAGAACTAACGTATTTAATAATAAAAAGAAACTAAATTGAAAATTTAACATTTTACCTCACCTAAATGAATTTTGTTGATTATAAAAATCCGATTTATTTAAATTAAATAACGGAATAAAATCAGAAGTTACTGCAGAAGGAACAATATTTGTAAAAAACAAATATGATAAACTTGGCATCTTTAACTTATAGTTAAAGTATTCATCATCTCGATAAAAATTATTTATGAATTGTTTAGCCGCAAATTTATATGTATTCCAGCTATTTTGAATTTTTTTATCTCCATTAAAAATAGACCAATTTTGAAAATCGTCTGAACTAAAAAAGTGTTGTCGTTTTATTTGATCAATATTTATTTTTAATCGATTTGAATTTTGTAAACATCGAATTGGCATTCTAAAAAACACTGATTGCCATTTAAAATTAAAATTTATCCACCAAAAGAAATCATAAACTGTTTCAATTGGTGCTGGTGCTTCTAATGCTGACTTTGATAAAATATCAAACCATTTATTTGCCGCATGTTCTGACATTTTAACTCGGTATAGACATTTTAAAATATTTTCTCGTGTACATGGTTGTTTTAAAAAATTAAAACCAAAATCTCTAACTAAATAAAGAATTAGATCTGCACCAAATAATTGATCGTTATGCTCACCATCAATTATATGATATTTTGGATTATTTAAAATTGAACTAAATTGTTCACTAGATTTTACAACACATTTATTTTTTATTTTTGAATGATAAAAATTAGGATTTTCACTGATGCTGTCCCGATTCATAAAGATAACTAAATTATTTTTTAAATCATATTCATTCATTACCTGAAAGAAAGATGACAATATTGCTGTTGAATCAATCCCACCTGAATATAATATTCCTATTTTTTGATTATTCTGTTTTGAAAAATCTAATAATTCTGTTGCACGATTAAGACAACATTCATCATATGTTTTCTTATGATCATTTATAGATAACTTTAATTCAGGTTTACAAACAAAATTGTATGGAAAAATAGTATCCCCAAATCTATCAATATGTATTACATTTCCATAAACCATCTTATAAATTTCATACCAATCTCTAACATCGATTTTTGATTCATCTTTAAAGAATGTTTTAAAGCCACAGATTAATGAATTCATATTGCCGCCTTATGAAAAACATCAACAAAAAGATTCATAAAAATTACGTGTGCTTCCTCATAAGTTTTAGTATCATTTAACAATTTTGCATATTTTTCAAAAATTGCTATAGTTCTTATTTTTGCTAAATTTCTAGAAGTGATTAACATCTTTATTTCATTATACGCATATTCTGGAGAAATTTCTAAAATTCTTGCATATTCTTGAATTTCTAAAGAATACTGATTTTCTGAGGGGATTGATGAGTCAATAGCAAAATGTAATGAAGATAAATCCTCAGTCATAAACCAATCAAAACGAGTTAAACTGGTTTTTAAGATATTTTCGATTTGTTCAAAATATTGTCCACGTATTTTTGCTAAATTTTTTAATTCATAAAATCGAGAAAGATCAGAAGTTATTAAATCTTTATTTACAACTATAATTTCTTCAACACCTAGATTATTTTGTAATTTAAAAATTGTATTTTCATCATTTTTTAAAAATAGTTCTATTCCAATATCTGTCACATTTTTAAAACTAAGCATCATGTGATCATTTAGTACTGCCGTTTTTAAAACTTTTATCTTACAATCTAAAAGACCCGCAGCTAAATAATTGGCAATCGAAGAATGCTGTGTGCAATAAACAATTAAATTATATTCACCATCAACAAGTAAATATAAATTATTAGTATCTCTATTTAATGATTGCTCAATTATTTTTTTCATAAATCTGCATATTCTAAGAAAAAAGTTACAGCAGTTTTTTCGAATACATTAGCCTTAAAGAAATTTGTTGCTGTATGAATATCGCATCTGTTAAATGTCATAATATCTCCGGGCTGCCAGCGTACGCATGCATTTTCAGACATTTCTTCAAAATATTCAGGCTTAAGATGACTATATAAATCATTTACTCTTTCTTTTGACACATAATTTTTATCTATGTTTGTCATATGAGTATATTCAGTAACAGCTCGAATATATTTTCCTTCATGTTTTTTTAATTCTTCATAGTCATTTTTAATAAAAATTGCTGCTTGCCCATACCAACGTTGATTCATAATAGTAAAACGATTATATTGTTCTAAATATTCTTTACCTGGAGTAACAGAAATTTCAAGTGGAAAAACAACAATTCTATATAATTTTGTATTTGGATCAACACCAGTATCTGCGTGTAAGGTGTATGGACTTCTGGTTCTGAAAAAATTACCAGTGCCCAATTCATTTGAGAATTTATATGGATATGTACAAACACTATCTATTTTTGATTTAAGAAATTCAAATGCTTTTGATCGATCATTTACTATTCTTCGCTGATATCCGCCAACATTCATTTTTTTAACATCATTTGCTTCTTGTTCCATTTTAAGAAGATATGCTATTTCATCTGGAGAAATAGCATTCTCAAAAACTTTAGGTGGTTCCCATCGTTCTTCTAATTTTTCAACAAGTTTTGGGTTTATTGGTTCTCTATTATCTATTCCGTTCCAAATAATATTCATATTATTCCTTTACTTAAATGCAATAATTGTTTTAAACATAAGACGAGAATTTATGGTCTGTATATTTTTAAATCCAATTTTTGATAATTTTTCATAATACCATGACAGCGGTTTAGTAACTAAAACACCGTCAATTGCTTTTGCTTTATTTTCTATTTCTTCTAATGTCATACCTCTTTCTTTTTTAAAGTCGATATATTGTTGTTTAGTTAAATCATCACTATCCATTTTATCAGTAATAATTAAAATGCCATTTTCTGTCATTTGATTAAAAACATCATGCAAATATTCTTCTCTATTTTCAATAAAATGTAATGTCCAATTAATAATTACAGCATCCCATTTTGATATTCCCAAAATAGGAAATGTGTCTGATAAAATTATTTTATCAATATGCCTACTTTTAGCAACCATATCTTTTGATTTTTCAACACCGTAAACATTAACAAAACCGTCTTCAACAAAAGAATTTACCGTCTCACCAATCGCGCTCCCAACATCAATAACATATTTTTCTTTAAAATCAATAAAATGATTTTTTACCATCTTCACGCTTAGATCAACAACTTTAATATAATCTGGGATATTGTTTAATGCCTCTTGTCTAAATCTTAAAGCTATAGTTTCATCAAATTTCCATTCACCACTTTTAAAAACAATTCTATCTTTTTGATTTTCAAATTTTGGCCAGGAAAAACGTGAAGTTCCATTAGAAATAATTTCTTCTTGTAATAATGGAAAACGGGTGATTTCCATTTTTTCATTTTTTGTACATTTTAGCAAAAACCTATTTGTTGATTCTGTTATTGGTTTTTGTGAATTAAAACTAACAATATCATTGTATGGATCCTGACAATTTTTTGATGGATTTGGAAAAATCTGTTCAACCTCAAATGAAAAATTATTAAAAAGTATATTGAATGCTCTAATTGTCGGCCTCAAGCCGACACCAATAAATGAATTAAAAGTTTCACTCTTTTCGCCAACATTCATCAATTGATCAGTTATTAATTCAAAAACAGCATGGCCATTATAAAAATGATATGTTGATAATGAATCAATAATGATGAGTTCATTTGATATACGTGTAATATTTTTTATAAACGCTAAAATATCCGTAAGTGAATAAACTACTCCTAAACAAATAATTATATCAAAAGTACTTGAATTTTTAATTAAAAAATTAATAATATCATCATTAATAATTGTAAACGATTCTTGAATAAAAAATTTTGAAAGTTCTTGTTCTGCACATTTCGAATATTCTGATTGAACTTCTACACCTGTATAATGAGCTGCTCCATATTTTAATGCCCATGCCCCCATGGCTCCAATACAGCACCCTAAATCTAAGATTGTTTTTCCTTTTATTTCATCAGGATGTAAGCACGCAACACATTTATTAAACATAGATTCAGATGTGGTTTGCGCAAATTTTCTTAGTTTCCTATTATCATTTTCAATAAATGAACTAAATCGGGATTCAAATATATTTTCTATCATATGTTCTCTTATGGGTATCAGCAACAATAAATATTTATACTTTAAAAATAGCGAGGAAAAAATGTTTGAAACATCCTTTGAAAATTTTTATTTTGAAAAATGTATAGCAAAATTAAAAATTGTAAGTAATAAAAAAAATACAAATGTTATAATACTTTTACCTGGTCAAACAATGCCGCCAGAAATGTTTTTTGAAGTTAAAATTTTTGATGATAACAGTACAATATCAGAAAAAATAATAAATTCAGGATATGATGTTGCATTCTTAAATCCAGTCGGATTTGGTAATGCCGAAGGTAAATTTACAGATTTGTATACCAGAGACACATTAGCAAAACAAATTATTCTTGTTGTAAATTATTTGAAAAAACAATATCAAAAAGTATTTTGTCATGGATATTGCAGCACTGGTTCAGCTCCATTAGTTGCTGCTTCTAATAATAATAATATTGATGGAATTTTATTACAAAGTCCTG
>WBZP01007218.1_pt1 | contig 10768 bp, 10 predicted proteins | sample 5204301 | NCBI WGS metagenome assembly WBZP01 (sample SAMN12412401, study PRJNA552823) | activated sludge metagenome | isolation source: activated sludge from nitrification reactor of wastewater treatment plant... | place: USA: Pennsylvania | collected 2017
TCATGAATGGTCGTCTTTTTTGCCGGCGTCATTTGAACATCTCCTTATGTCCCGAGATGTTCGCTATTTCAACCTATTCCCTCCAGCCGTGCAATCCCTTCATGCGATTGCCCTGGGAGAGGGAGCGGAGTTACTTGAGTCGCCAACGCGCCGGAGTATAATCCACCGACTTACGAGGTAAAGGCTTATGAAGCAGACGCTCATTCACGACGACCGGCTAAGACGGCAGCTCGACTTCCTGATCGAGATCGATCGGCTGAAGCAGGTGCTGCGCCGCGCCTTTCTGCCGGGCACAGACCGCAACGAGAACACGGCCGAACATAGCTGGCATCTGGCCGTGGCCGTCCTGGTGCTGGCCGAATACGCCGCCGAGCCGGTTGACCTGGCCCGCGTCGTGCGCATGGCCCTCATCCACGACATCGTCGAGATTGACGCCGGCGACACCTTCTTCTTCGATGCCATCGGCGCGCTGGACAAGGCCGACCGCGAGCAACTGGCCGCGGCGCGCCTCTTCGGCTTGCTGCCGCCCGACCAAGCGGCCGACTTCCGCGCCGCCTGGGACGAGTTCGAGCACCGCCGGACGCCCGAAGCACGCTTCGCCTCGGCCCTCGACCGCTTCATGCCCCTCGTCCACAACCATCTGACCGAAGGGCGCGCCTGGCGGCTCAACGGCGTGCGGCCGGAGCAAGTGCTGGCCATGACCGAGCGCATTGACCCCGGCGCGCCGGCCATCGCCGCGGCGGCCCGCGTCCTGCTGGCCGATGCCGTGGCCGCCGGCTACTTCGACAGCGCCCCGGAGGCTGCCCATGCCCCTTAAGCACGCCATTGCCCAGGTCATCAACGGCCGCGACCTGTCCTTCGCCGAAGCCGAGTCGGCTATGGACGCCATCATGGACGGCGCGGCCTCCCCGGCCCAGATCGGCAGCTACCTGACCGCCCTGCGCATGAAGGGGGAGACGGCCGATGAGATCGCCGGCAGCGCCCACTCGATGCGCCGCCACGTGGTGGCCGTGGATGTCGCGCCGGACGGCCACCCGCTGGTGGACACCTGTGGCACGGGCGGCGACGGCAAGCACACCTTCAACATCTCCACCACGGCGGCCTTTGTCGTCGCCGGGGCGGGGCGGCGGGTAGCCAAGCACGGCAACCGCGCCGCCAGCAGCCGCAGCGGCTCGGCCGACTTGCTGCTGGCCCTGGGCGGCAATCTCGACCTGACCGCGCCGCAGGTGGCCGAATGCATCGCCGACGTGGGTATCGGCTTCCTCTATGCCGTCCACCACCACCCGGCCATGCGCCACGCCATCGGCCCGCGGCGCGAGATCGGCCAGCGCACCATCTTCAACCTGCTCGGCCCGCTGACCAACCCGGCCGCGGCCACCCACCAGCTCATGGGCGTCTATGACCCGGCGTTGACGGCCACGCTGGCCGAGGTGCTGCGCACGCTGGGCAGCCGCGCGGCCTACGTTGTCCACGGCGCGGACGGGCTGGACGAGCTTTCGACGACCGGCGTCAACCGCGTCAGCGCCCTGCGCGACGGCGCGGTGACGACGTTTGACTTCGACCCGGCGGCGGTCGGCCTGCCGCGCGCCCGGCTCGACGACCTGCTGGGCGGCCTGCCGGAGGAGAACGCGGCCATCAGCCGGGCCATCCTCAGCGGCGATGACCGCGGCCCGCGGCGCGACGTGGTGCTGCTCAACGCTGCCGCGGCCCTCAGCCTGGAGACGGGCGACTGGGCCGGCGGGCTGGCGGCGGCGGCGGCAGCCATTGACGGCGGCGCGGCCCTGGCCACGCTGGAAAACTGGATCGCCATGACCAACAGCTTCCGCGCCTAGCGCCCCGGCCATGCCCCTTGCCCCGCCTGTCTACCTGCGTCTGGGCGCGCCGTCGTTGGACGGAACCTACGTCTGTGTGCGCGAGCACCGCCCGCCACAGACGCCGGGCCGGGACGCCGGGCCGCTGGTACTGCTGACCTTTCACCCCGGCTTCATCGCCGGCTCCTACGACGAGTGGGACTACTTCGCGCGTCTGTCGGCCGAACTCTTTCAGACGCCCGGCGCGGGCCACCGGCTGCGCGCCTTTACGCTCAACCACCCCGGCTACGCCCACCCGCCCGGGGCGGCGATTGACCGCTTTCGCCTGGAGGCTTACAGCATCCGCCGCCAGCCGGAGGCGATGCGCGCGGCCATGACCTGGCTGCTGAATGGGCCGCTGGCCGATGAGAAGGACGTTGTATGGGTTGCCTATGGCCACTCAATGGGCGGGTTGGCTCTCGGCCAGTGCCAGACGGAGGCCCTGGTAGAGCAGATGGCTGCCGCCGGGCGGCGGCTGCGGCCGGCGCGCATCCTGTCCGCGCCCGCCTTCTGCCTCCATCCGCAGGCGCGGGCGGTCATTCCTCAACTCGATGCGCTGCACATGCTCAAGCTGACCCTCGGCCGGCTGCCGCTCTACGAGCCGGTGGCCACCGGCCTCTACCGCTCTTTCGCGCCGCTCTTCTACCGCCTCAGCGCGCCGCAGTTCTCCATCGGTGGGCTGGGCGGCTTCACCGGCTTCCGGCGGCTCAACCCGTTCGTGCTGCTGGAGCAGGGGCGGGAGCTGTTGCGGCTGGAGGCGGCCGACGTTTGCGGCCCGGATACGCTGGCCGACGCCCACGTGATCCTGGCCCGGCAGGACGGCATGATTGACTGCGCCGCCACGCAGATGCTCATTGACGCCGCCCGCCGCCAGGGGCATCGCGTCGGCCTCCACGACGTGGACAGCACCCACCTGCTGGAACTGGACGCGCCCGCCGTGGCCGCCGGGATCGTGTGGCAGGTCATTGCTGAAGCCGCGGCGTAGCGCGATTCGGGAGAATCGCGTTACCGATGTGGTATACTCTATTTGCTGACGTTATCGTTGTGTCGCTGTCACTGTGAGAAGCAGGATGACCCGTTCTGCGGGATGAGCAATATGACAGTTGAATTTGAAGTGGCTTACAAAGAACAGTTGCGGGAAGAGATCGAGTCAACACCGGGCGAGTATCTGCCGGCGTTGCTACAAATCGTTCGCCTTTACCGCCAGAGCGTTGTGCTCAGACCGGCTGACGATAGCTTTCGCCAAGGGTGGCAGGAAGCGATGAGCGACCAGACTCTTCCCCTTTCCGAACTGTGGCACGATCTCGATGTTGACTGAACCGGATCAACACCCGATTGATGTACGCTTTACGCCAGAATTCAAACGCAATGTACGCGCACTGGCCAAACGCTATCGCACTATTCGCTCGGACATTGAACCGGTTATCTCTCAACTTAGAAACGGCGATTTTGTTGGCGACCAGATTCCACGTCTCGGCTATACCCTTTACAAGGTTCGTATTCGCAACACCGACTCGCGCCGCGGCAAGAGCGGCGGGTACCGGATGATCTATTATCTACGTACCTCACAAAACATCGTCCTCATTACGCTTTACTCGAAGTCAGACCAGTCAGACGTATCAGCCAACGACATTAGGCGGATCATCCGCGAATTCGAGGAAACAACGCTCTGAACCAAATTGCTCCAATACTGACCACTGACTACTGACCACTACCATGAGCGTCACCAACCTAGCCAAACGTCGCGGCGAAATCCTCGACGAGATCATGACCCACCACCGCGAGCGGCTGCCGCGGCTGATGGCCGAAACGCCCCTGGCCGACCTGCGGGCGATGGCCAGCGTGGCCCCCGCGCCGCGCGACTTCCTGGCCGCCGTGCGCGCCTCGGGCGTGTCGCTCATCGCCGAGTGCAAGAAGGCCTCGCCCAGCAAGGGGCTGATTGTGCCCCACTACGACCCGGTGCAACTCGCCCGCGCCTATGAGAAGGGCGGCGCGCGGGCCATCTCCGTGCTGACCGACACGCGCCACTTCCAGGGCACGCTGGAGGATTTACGCGACGTGCGCGAGGCGGTGCGCCTGCCGGTGTTGCGCAAGGACTTCCTCTTCCACCCCTACCACCTCTACGAGGCCCGCGTGGCCGGGGCCGACGCCGTGCTGCTCATCGCCGCCGTGCTGAGCGACGGCGACCTGAACGAACTGACGGCCCTGGCGCGGCGGCTGGGCCTGGCGGCGCTGATCGAAGTCCACGACGAGGCTGAGTTGGCCCGCGTGTTGCCGCTGCGCCCGGCGCTGATCGGCGTCAACAACCGCAACTTGCAGACGTTCGAGGTAGACTTCGAGACTACGGCCCGGCTGCGCGCCCTCATCCCGCCGGAGATCGCCGTCGTCGGCGAGAGCGGGTTGAAGACGCCCGACGACGTGGCCGCCATGCGCGCGGCGGGGGTTGACGCGGTGCTGGTGGGCGAGGCACTGGCCCGCAGCAAGGACACTGTGGCCGCGGCCCGCGCCTTCGCCGCCGCCGGGCGAGCAGAGTAAGAAGCTCACGCAAAGGCGCAAAGAAGCAAAGGCGCAAAGGAGGAAAGAAATTAAGTGCTTTCTTCTCTTCCTTTGCGCCTTTGCCCCTTAGCGCCTTTGCGTGAGCTCTTCTACACCAGCGCGGCTCCCAGGTCGAGCGCCTCGCCCGGCTCCAGCAGGCAAACACGGACGTGGGGGGCCAGGTGGGCGGCGTAGTCGGCGAAGGCCCGCGGCGGGTGGTGGAGCAGGCGGGGCAGGAACGAGCGCAGGCCGATGGGGAAGTAGGTTCCCCAATGGATGGGGATGGCCAGCGCCGGCCGCAGCACGCCTAGCGCCTGCGCGGCGCGAAACGGGTCGAGGTGGCCCGCGCCCAGCGTCGGCCCCCAGCCCCAAACGGGCAACAGGGCCACGTCGAGCTTGTCGCCGATGGACTCCATACCGTGGAACAGGTCGGTGTCGCCGGCGAAGTAGACGCGGCGGCGGGCATGAACCAGGTAGCCCAACGCGCGGGTCCGCGGCCGGCCGGGCAGGTGGCGGTTGGGGTGGTTGGCCGGCGTGGCCTCGATCTCGACGCCCTTGATCGTGACGACCTCACCCGCGTCCATCTCCGCCACCGGCCCCAGGCCGTGGCGGATCAGAAAGCCGGCCGAGCCGCGCGGCGCGAGCAACAGCCGCCCGCCGGCCAAGCGCCGCAGCGACGGCAGATGGAGGTGGTCAACGTGCAAATGGGAAATGAGAATGGCGTCCACATCCCAGCCGGCTGGGTCGGGCGGCGGCGACGTGCGCGCCAGATGGCCGACGCGCGCCGTCAACAGGGGGTCGGTCAGCAGGTGTAACCCGTCCAGTTCGAGCCGCAGGGTGGCGTGACCGACGTAGGTGATGCGATCCATGGGGCAATTATGGCCGGCGCGCCGGGCGGCGCAATCAGTTGGGCGCCTTAGGCACCAAAAAACCCGGCCATAAAGCTGCCGGGTTTTCTGTGCGACCGAGTTCACCCCGCGTACGACAATTCCCCATATCGTACAAGCTTAATGTAACAGCTTGCCGGCGGAATAACATCGGCTTTTTGATTAAGTTATCTACACAAAAATACGTAGAGGTTATTCAGGGTAAACCCTGGAACTGGCTCTAATTCGGTCAATTAAGGTCTGAAACAAGTGGATTGCCTAAAGTTACCCGTTTCCATCGCGCTTGTCCAGTGTTTAATACCCTAGCGATGACCATTCAAATAGTCCGGCCCTTGGGCCGGCTGCTGCCATAGATAGAACACGGAAGGAGAAAGAGGAGTCCTGTATGACCAAGACTAAAGTTGCCATTGTGACCGACAGCGTCGCTAACCTGGCCCCGGAGACGATCGCCGCGCACAACATCTACGTCATCCCGCAAATACTCAACTGGGAGGGGCAAAGCCTGCTCGACCAGATTGACATTACGACCGAGGAGTTCTACGCCCGTCTGCCGCAGTCGAAAGACCTGCCCAAGACCTCGCAGCCCTCGCCGGGCCAATTCACCGAGCACTTTCAAAAGGTGGCCGAAGGCGCGGAGAGCATTGTGGCCGTCTTCGTTTCGTCGGCCCTCAGCGGCACGATCCAATCGGCCCATCTGGGGGCGCAGGCGATGGGTGACTACCCGATCGAGATCGTTGACTCGCGGTCGGCGTCGCTGGGGCTGGGGCTGCTGGCCTTGGCCGCGGCGCGCCAGGCCGCGGCCGGCCACGACTACCACGAGGTGGCCGAGTACGTGCGCGGCCTGGCACCGCGGATGCGGGTACTGTTCGTGGTGGATACGCTGGAGTATCTGCACAAGGGCGGCCGCATCGGTGGGGCCAAGCGGTTGGTCGGCTCGGTGCTGTCCATCAAGCCGGTGCTCCACATCGAGAACGGCCAGATCGAACCGCTGGCCTCGGTGCGCACCAAGAGCAAGGCCATCGCCCACATGATTGACGTGGTGCTGGGCGAGATGAAGGGCAAGCAGCACATTCACGCCGGGATCATTCATTCCGGCGCGCCGCAGGACGCGGCCTACGTCCGGCAGCAGATAGAGCAGGCTGTGCAGCCGGAGGAGATGTTGATCAACGTGCTGACCCCCGTCCTCGGCGCCAATGTGGGGCCGGGCGTTGTCGGCATGGGCTACTACACGGAGTAAGAAGTTGTTAGTTATTAGTTGTTAGTTGGTAGTTGTCAGCGGTCAGATACTAACAACTAACAACTAACAACTAATAACTAACAACTACTCCTCGTACAGTGACGCCAGCCCCTGCTTCAGCATCATCCGCGCCAACTGAGTGCGGTTGGCCACCTCCGCTTTGCGCAGGATGTTGGCCACGTGCGTGCCCACGGTGCGGATGCTGATGTCCAACATGTCGGCGATTCGCTGGTTGTCGAAGCCGCGAGTCACGAGCCGGGCCACCTCCAGTTCGCGGTCGGTCAGCCGTTCGGCCAGCGTATCCACGACACGCGGCGTCGTCAGCGATTGCACCAGCCGGCGGGCCACCAGGGGATTGAGCGGCGACTGCCCGGCGTGAACCTGATGAATGGCGTTGATAAGCTCCTGGCCGACGTCCTGCTTGAGCACGTAGCCCATCGCCCCGGCGCGCAGGGCTTCGATGATCTGCGCGTCGTCGCTGAAGCTTGTCAAAATGAGCACCCGCGCCTCCGGCCAGTGCTGGATGATCTCTTGTGTGGCGCCAATGCCGTCTTTCCTGGGCATGAGCAGATCCATCACGATCACGTCGGGCCGCAGCCGCAAGGCTTGCTGCACGGCTTCCTCGCCGTCGGCGGCGACGCCGGCCACGCTCAGGCCCGGCTTGGTGGCCAGCATCGCGCACAGCCCCTCGCGCACGATGGTCTGATCCTCGACAATTAACAGCTGAATTGGGGCCGTCATGGCTTGCCTCCCTCCCGTGGCGTGGCGCGGCCGCCGCGCCCGCCATTGACCACGCTCAGCGGCGCGCGCGCTTCGATGCGTGTGCCGCGATTGGGGCGGCTGGTAATGAGCAGTGTGCCGCCCAACTTCTGAATCCGCTTCTCCATGCTGTCCAAACCCATCCCACCGCGTCGCGCTGCCTCGCGCCGCCGGAAGCCGACGCCGTTGTCGCGAACGATCAACGTCAGCGCGCCATCGGCGGCGCGCAGGGTGACGGCGACTCGATCAGCGCGCGCGTGGCGCAGGGCGTTGTTGAGCGCCTCCAGCGCCACCCGATAGAAGGCCTCCTCGATAGTCACCGGCAGCTCGGCGACGCCCTCGACAAGCAGAGTGGTGGCGATGTGGGCGCGCTCCTCGACCGACTCCAGCCGATCGCGCAGCGCTCCGGCCAGGCCGCGGCGGGCCAGCGTGTCGGTGCGCAACTCGAAGAGCAGCAGGCGCATTTCGCCCTGGGCCTGGTAGACCCGTTGCACGATTGACTGGGTATGAAGCTCCACTTTGGCCAGGTCGCCGCTGCGGGCCGATTCGCGGGCGGCCTCGGCGAACAGTCCGGCGCTGAAGATGGTCTGCGTCACTGCATCGTGGAGTTCGCGGGCCAGCCGTTCGCGCTCTTCGAGGATGGCCGACTGGCGCGTCCTCTGCCGCAACTGGATGTTTTCCACCGCCGCGCCAAGCTGGTCGGCGATGGTCGTTAGCAGCAGCGAAGAATCGGCAAACGTGAAAGGTGTGGCGCTCCACAGGCTGAGGAGGCCGAGGCGGCGGCCGTGGGCGCGCAAGGGGGCCACAGCCACGGCCCGCACCCGCTCGCCGAACAGGTCGGACGGCGGGTCGTCGGCGATCCACGGCGCGCTGTCGGAGGTCAGATGGTTTAGCAGAGCCAGGGCCGCCGGCGCGTTCAACAGTTCGGCCAGGCCGTAAGCGCCGTTGTCGAGGCAGTTCGCCAGGCACAGTTCCGCCGGGTCGTCCGGAGCCAGGTGGACGGCCGCCGCCGGGCAACCGAAGGCCTGTGTCGCCAATTGGAGGGCGCGCGACAGGACGCTGTCCAGGTCGGGGTCTTCCAGCGTGGCTGCGGTGATGCCGTAGAGCGCCTCCAGTTCGCGCGTGCGCTCGCGGACGCGCGCCTCCAGTTGTTCGGCGTGGGTCTGCACTTCGCCGAACAGGCGGGCGTTGTCAATGGCCACGGCGGCCTGGTTGGCAAAGGCCAGCATCAGTTCCTCGTCCTCGGCGGTGAAGCTGTGCGGTTGTTCGCGGTCGGCGGTCAGTGCGCCGATGCACACCCCCTTCAACAGCAGAGGCACGCCCAGCCAGGAGCGGATGTATTCGAAGCCGGACAAGTGCGACCAATCTTCGGCCACTCGCGTGTCATCAATGAGGTACGGTTTGCAGGAGTCATAGACCCGTTGCAGGTTGGTGGGCGTGTGTTCGAGAACGGCCTCGAGTTGTTGCTGGCCGACGTGGACTTCGCCCCGCGCCGTGAACGCCAGCCGCCGGCCGTCCAGCAGCACGATGCCGGCGCTGGCAAAGGGGATGAGTTGCTCCAACTGGGACAGGATGCGCTGCAAGACTTCATCCAGGTGCAGCCCCAGCGTCAGACTGGCCCCGATCTCGCGCAGGCTGCGCTCGCGCTGGCGGGCGCGTTGCTCCGCCTCCAGCAGCCGCCGGTTCTGGATGGCGACGGCCACCAGATCGCACACTTCGCGGGCAATGGCGACTTCCTCGGGCGTAAACGTGTGCGGCTCAGCGGTGGCGATCCACATCCCGCCCAACAGAGTTTCGCCGGCGCGCAGCGGCACGCCCAACACGGAGCGGCCACCCATCTCAACCAACCGACGCATGGCAGGCGAGTCGGCGGCCAGCGGTTTGATGTCGGCAAAGACGTAGATGTTGCCTTTGGCGACGGCGTCCAGCGCCTCCGGTTGGGTAATGGGCAGGCGCGAACCAGAGGGTAGATAGTAGGAGCTGCTGCCCACAACCGCCACTTCGGCCCGGTCGGGGTCATAGAGGCTGATGCCGGCGGCCAGACAGTCTATCGTCTCCTCGACGAAACCCACGGCGATCTGGACGACCGCGGCCAGCGAGTCGGCCGACAGAATGGCCAGGCTGATGCGCTGCAAGTGCTCCAGGCGCGAGGCATAAAGGCGCAACGCCTCTTCGGCGCGCAGCCGTTCGGCGATTTGCTCGGCCAGTTCACTATCGGCGGGCAGGGAGTCGTGGCTGGTCTCGGCTTCGGAACGAGAGCGGCCCCCCGCAGTGGCGGATGGTGACGGATTCATGTGGCTCCCGCAGTGGCCAAGGCGACGGCGCGATGGCCGCATTTGGATACGTCATTATACGTATCTTTTGGACGCGCGCAACTATTACGTTTGACGGCCGCGCCCTTGACAGCCGGGAGACGCGCCCTATACTTATGATACAAAGTATCAATAACGACCGGATGAGTTAGGCAAATGCTCGAATCGTTGCGATGGAATGGGAATTGGCGGGGGCTGGCGTGGCTGGCGCTGACCGTCGTCTTGCTGGCCGGCTGCGGCGGGGGCGCGGCGAAGACGGCTGCCCCGGCCGCCCCTCTGACCTTGCCGGCGGTCGAGGCCGCGGCGCTGGGCGGCCGCCCGCTGCGCGTCGTGGCCACCACCAGCCTGATTGGCGACGCCGTGGCCCGCGTCGGCGGCTCGGCCATCGCCCTGACGACGCTGATGCCGCCGGGGCAAGACCCGCACAGCTATCAGCCGGCGGCGGCCGACCTGGCCGCGGCGGCCGACGCCGACCTCATCTTCGTCAATGGCTGGAACCTGGAAGAGGGGCTGCTGGGCGATCTGGCGGCCACGGGCGGCGCGCCGCTGCTGCCCGTCTCGGCCGGGATTGTCCCGCGGTTGGCGGGCGACGGCGGCGCGGCCGATCCGCACGTCTGGCAAGACGTGGCCAACGTGATGCAGTGGGTGGACAACATCGCCGCCACGTTGAGCGCCGCTGACCCGGCCAACGCTGCCGCCTACGCCGCCAACGCCGCCGCCTATCGCGCCGAACTGGCCGAACTGGATGAGTTCGTGCGCGCGCAGACGGCGACAATCCCCGCCCAGCGGCGCGTGCTGGTCACCAACCATGACACGCTGGCTTATTTTGCCGCCGCCTACGACTTCCGCGTGCTCGGCTCGGTGCTGCCCGGAGCCAGCACGTTGGCCGAGGGGACGGCGGCCAATTTGGCGGCGCTGGCCGAGACGATGCGCGCCGGCGGGGTGTGCAGCCTGTTTGTGGAGACGACGGCCGCCGACCAACTGGCCCGCGCCCTGGCCGGCGAGTTGGACGACTGCGACGAGGTGCGCGTGTTGAGCCTCTACAGCGACGCTCTTGGCTCGCCCGGCAGCGGCGCGGATAGCTACGTGGACATGATGCGGGCGAATGTGGCGGTGATTGTGGAAGCTCTGGGTGGAAGCGCGGGGGAGCAGGGAAGCGTCCCCTCGCCCTCAGGGAGAGGGTTAGGG
>WBZP01007220.1_pt1 | contig 10767 bp, 7 predicted proteins | sample 5204301 | NCBI WGS metagenome assembly WBZP01 (sample SAMN12412401, study PRJNA552823) | activated sludge metagenome | isolation source: activated sludge from nitrification reactor of wastewater treatment plant... | place: USA: Pennsylvania | collected 2017
GGCTGCACGGTCTGGCCGTTCAGTTCGCGGGCGACCCCCGGGTGCTCGCGGGTGCGAAGTTCGAGCAGGTAGTCGGAGAGACAGTTCAAGTCGTGATAGGCGGCCCACGCCTCGTCGTCGCGGCGCAGCAGGTGCGCCGCCCGGAAGAGATTGCCCTCGGGGTTGAGGCCAAGCGCGTTGGGGTGCCACAGGGCCGACTGCACGCAGAGGCACTCGAGCCAGGCTACACGTGCGTCGGCGGGCAGTTCACACGTCCGGTGCGCGACGTCGAAGCCGTAGAACGGCACGCCGTCGAGGAAAAGGGTGGTCTCGCCCTGTTCGTCCCAGCGCAGCCAGCGGCGCGGGCCGGGGGGGAGCGCGATGCGGCACCAGCGTTGGTCGAAGAGTCGCCCCCACGCGCTGCCCGGCCGCACGGTGCGCCGGGGGAGCTGCTTCGCCGCGTGCAGGGAAAGATGTTGCTCCCGGGGTGCGGTGGCTTCGACCCGGAGCGGTCGCGCGTCGTGCCATATCATTTCGGCGAGGCGCGCGACCCCGCGCTGGACTCGCAACGGGGTGAGCGAAATCAGGGGATTGAGGGGCGGCATCGGTGAGAACTTTGGAACTTGCCGGAGAGCGTGCAATCCTTTCCCCGCGGGGGCGTGCGGTGCCTTGACTTGCGCGGAGATGCGGAGGCAGAGTCCGCCACCGAGTTCAGGCCAACCCCACTGCCGCCCCATGATCGAAGCCAGCGAGCACTTTTATCACGACGACCCCAATCACGGGCCGCCCGATGTCGCCACCCGCCTGCGCAGCGTCAATTATTTCTTTCTTGGCAACGGCCTGATCCAAGCCGCACTGCAGCATGCCCCGGAAGGCGACGGCACGCTGGCGGGCCTGCTGGTGATGAATCCCGACCGGCTGCGGCAGAAGCGCGCCGCGCTGACGATGGACGCGCGGAGCGGCCTGGCCGCGACCTTGTTGCGGTTGCGCGCCGGTGCTGAGACGCACGAACCTCGTGCCGCCGCCTGCTCGGTGCGCTGGCTAAAGTCTGCGAGGGTGCCGACTGTTGCCCTCACATGGACGGCTCCCGGCTGCCGGATTGAAGAACGCTTTTCCTGTCCCGATCTTTCGCGCGCCCGCGTGCTCCGCCAATTGGTCGTGCTGAACACAACAGGCCGCCGGCTGACGCTGGAAGTTTTTACCGGCGTGAAAAAGCAGACCCTGCGCCGGCGGGTCGTGCTGCCGCCGCACGGGCGGTGGCAGTCGTTGATCAGTTACACATTGGACGCAAAAGCGGACCGCGTCCGCGCTGCGTGGGAACGTCGCGGGGCCGTGACCACCGAGGCTCGGATTTTTTGGGGCGCACTCACCCGGGTCCGCTTCGGCCACACAATGCTCGACCACTATTTCGCCGCGGCCCGGGCGCAGTTGCCCACGGCGGTGTCGCGGATTGGCTGCGTGGACGGCAGCATCTGGCAATACAACCACGAATGGCTGCGTGACCAGTCGGTCGTGGCGTTGGCGCTCACGATGCTTGGCGCTACCGGGCCGGCAAAGACGATGCTCACCCGGCTGCTCGACAAGTTTGTCACGCCCGAGGGCGACACGCTCGACTCGAGCGTGAAGCGCAATCCGGCCGAGGTCGAACTCGACCAGAACGGCTACCTGCTTTGCACGCTGAAAGACTATGCGCTCTGGACGGGCGATCTCGATCTCATTCGCGCGAAGTGGGCCAAGGTCACGGCGGTGGCGGAGTTCCCGCTCCAGCCCATTTTTCGACACCAAGAGAGCGGGTTATTGCAGAACTGCCGTGAGTTTTGGGAGCGACACGCCATCCACGGCATCCAGCCCGGGATGGAGCTGAGTTATCAGCTCTGGGTGTCAGAAGGCCTCGCCGCAGCGGCAGTGTTGGCGCGTCTCACCGGCCACAGCCAGCAAGCCGTGCGATGGGATGCCGAGTCGGCGCGGTTGCGGCGTGCGATGCTGTCGGATCGCAGGTTCAAAATGCATGATCGCCGTGGATTCATCAAACGCCGCGCCCCTGACGGCCGGGTGCAGGAGACGGTTACAGCCTCGCGGACCTGCGGCCTGCCCGACAAGGTGCCGTTGATGTCACCCGGGCCGCACCGGCTGAATCCGGACGCGTCGGCGGTGCTGCCGATTGTCTTCGGCACGGTGGCCGCCGACTCGGCGGTGGCACGGCGAACCTTCCGGTCAATCGAACAACTTTGGAACCAGGCCGGCAATGGGGGGGGCTATGGCCGTTACCACGTCACTTCCGAGCCTGATTCGCCGGGCGGTTGGCCGTTCGCCTCGCTGTTCGTGGCGCGCGCGGCGGTTGAGGCACGCGATGACGCAAAGGTCTGGCGCATCCTGCGTTGGCTCGACACTGTGCCCGGTGCGAAGGCGGGCACGTGGTTCGAGTTCTATGGTGAGCGGATCGCCCCGCCGCTGCCACAAGTCGGCATCGTGGTTTGGAACTGGGCCGAACTCGTCGTGCTCTACGTGCGGCACATCCTTGGCATCCAGCCGGGCGAGGACGGCGTGAGCGTGCAACCCCGTCTACTCGCAGGTTTGTCCGCAGCGGACGCGACCATAACCATCCGCGGACGCCGGCGGCGCTTGCGTGTGACCAAGAAAGGACGGAGCGGCCGGGTGGCAGTCGTCATGCGCGGCACGGTCGCCACGAAGCCCGGGGTATGGCACCTCGGTTATTAGCGACGGAAGTGAGGCTCATCCGGAGGATTCGCCCGATCCATGACCGGCTACAGCCCGAATTCCTTCAATCCGGCTGGGTCGGTGAGCTGCACGATCGTCGGTTCGGCCGCCGTCCAGTCGAGGAGCCCCACCAGCAGCCGGTAGTAATCCAGGCCGAAATACGCCACGAGCCAGCGGTCGCCCGCGCGGCGGATGACCTCCATGCCGGTGATGTCCGCGCGGAGCGGGCGGGGCACCATGTCCGGCCAGCGCAGCGGATTGTCCGAGACCACATAACTCCAGGCATGGTGCCCGCCGAAAAACAACAGCCAGTCGCGACCGCGCGGCTGCACGTTGCTCGACTCGCACTGGTTCCACGCGCTGAAGCCGTAGGCGATGCCCTCGTCCCGCCAGTGCAACAGGTCGCGGGACGACGCCCGCGCCACGCAGCCGTTTCCGTTCTTCTGCACCGCCGTGTAGTAGAGCTGGAATCCGCCGTCGTGCGCGATGACATGCGCGTCACGGCACGCCGCGCCGCCGCTCGTCGGGCAGAACGCCCAGCCGTATTCCTCGGGCCGGATGACCGGCCGGTCGCCCGTCCGCTCCCAGTGGAACAGGTCGGTCGAGGTCGCCACGCCGATCCGCTGCGTGTTGTCGGTCGCCACGCCGGTGTAGAACATCCAGTGTCGGCCGCCGTGGGTGAGGACGTAGGGAGCGAAGACATGCCCGTGGTCCCAGCCCCGCCCGTCGATGAAGAAGCACGCCTCGTGCGTCTCCCAGGTGAGGAAGTCGCGCGTCGTGGCGTGGCCGAAGAAGAGCTCGTTGCCCGGCAGGCCGCAGCTCACACCCGGCGTGCCGGCGATGTGATACAGGTGCCAGGTGCCGGCCGCCTCGTGCAGGCAGAAATCCTTCAGGTAGAATCCGGGCGGCGCGTAGCCCGTCCTGAACCAGTCCTCCCGGTGCTGCCGCTGGCGCGTCACCGCGTCCAGGTAGCACTTGTAGTCCATGTTCTCAAAGCCCACGGGCCGATTCATGACCGGGCCGCGCGCGGAGGCCACCGCGAAAATCGGCGCGCGGGCCCCGGCTAATACGTGCAGCGGCGGGCCTCGTCGGCAAAGGCGTGGAGGAGCTCGGGCCTGGCCTCGAAGAAATGGTCGGACGGGCTGAGGATGAGTCCGCCGCCGCCACCGGCCTCGTGGAAACAGCGCCGGACCTCCGCGCGCGTTTCCTCCGGGGTGGCGGTGGTGAAGTAGCGGTTCTGGTCGAAACCGCCGATGAAGCACACCTGGTCGCCGATGCGGCGCTTGGCCTCGGCGAGGTCCATGTCGCCGCCCATCGCGGGCGGGGTGAAGGTCTCGAGGGCGTTGGAACCGAGCCCGACCAGCCGTTCCAGGATCGGCATCATGCCGCCGCACGTGTGGTAGACCACGCGCTGGCCCGCGGCCCGGGCATGGGCGATGACTTCGCGGTCGTAGGGGGCGACGAATTCATCGAAGACCTTCGGCGAGATGACGGTCGAGGAGGCGTCGCCGCCGCCGTGCTCGATGAGGTCGTAGCGCACGCCCTTCATGGAGTCGACGAAGCGCACCTTGCGGTCGCACAGGATGCGCAGGAAGGCGTGGACCCAGGCGGGGTCGTCGTAGGTCGCGAGGATCATCTCCTCGACGCCGTAGAGGACGCAGGCGTCCTGCCAGCATCCGGGCTGGCCGTAGAGGTCGAAGCAGTTGGTGTTGCCGCGGATCAGGGCGGTATCGCCGTAGCGGTCGGCCAGCCGGTTGATCGGCTCGGGGTCGCAGAGGGGCTGGGGCGCGAACTCGGCGATGAGGTCGATGTCGGCCGGCTCCTTGATCAGGCGCTCGGAGACCCACGCGGTGTATTCGTTGCTCTGCAGCTCCATGCTCAGGGTCTTGCGCGGCGTGACGATCGCGTGGCGCACCGTGGTATACTCCCGGCCGGACACATCCTGGTGCTCGAAGCGCCAGGTGGCGGAGGTGAGGCGCCGGGCTTCGAGGAAGCCCGGCACGTGCTCCGGTTCGTAGACCGCGCCGCTCCGCGGATCGGGCCGGTGGGCCTGCACCCAGCAGATCGGGTCGAGCCCGAAAGCGGCGAAGAATTCATCGTCGGTCTTCCCCGGATGATACTTGTCCATGTAATAACGCATCAGGTGATGCGTGGTAGCCGGCAGGTGATCGGTCGGACGGCGGTCGAGTGCGGCCACAAGGCGTTGTTTCGGGGACATGGAAAAGGGAGGTGACGTTGCGGCGGCTGGCGGGCCGGCCAAGGCGGGGATCGGCGCGGTCAGGGGGACGCGTTATCCGGCCAATCGCCGTGGGTGAGGAACCCGGCCAGTTCGGTGAGGCTGGCGCTGCGGGCCTCGCGGACAAAGAAGCCGGAGGCGGCGCACGCACAGGCGAGGCGGTCGGCGGCGGGCAGGCCAAGGAGCCGGCCCAAGGCGTAGCCGGCATTGAAACGATCGCCGGCGCCGGTGCTCTTCTTCGGCCGGGCGCAGTAGGGTCCGTGGCAGGTGGCGCCACCATCGGGACCGGCTAGGGCGGTCGACCGGATGTGGTGGATGACCACCTCGCTGATGCCGAGACGGCCGCGCAGGGCAGTGGCGAGGGCCAGCGAGCTTTCGGGGGCGGCCTCGGTGCAGGTGGCCAGGTCGAGCAGGCGGGCGAGCACGTTGGCCTCGTTCCCGTTGAGGCCGAGGGTGAGGGGGCCGCTGGGTTCGAAGGCCGCCAGCAGGTCGAGCATGCCCCGGATGTCGGCGGGGGCGCGGCCGGAGGGATCCACCAGGTCGATGAAGAACGCCGGCTGGTGCGTGAGTCGCGAGTAGACTTCGCGCTGGAGCAACGCCCACACGGCGGTCATGTGCGGGTAAAGGGTCCAGTCGGTGAGGGCGATCAGGCCGGCGGAGGCGCAGGCGGCCGCATAGCCGCCTCCGGCCAGCTGGCCGGCCACCCGCTCCGGGGTGAATTCGGCGAGTTGGGCGACGGAACTGAACATCAGTTTTCCGTCCTGGAACTCGAAGGCGAGGGTCCGGCCGGGCTCGCGGCCCCAGCTGTGGGCGGAACGGAACCGGGCGGTGACGGGTTGGAACGAGGGGTGGGCGGGCTCGCCGAGCGTGGCGAAGGCGTCCACCGGCACGCCGAGCGCCGCGAGGCCGTCCCCCATGTTGATGGCGCAACCGCCGCAGTGCACGGCGTTGACGACGATCTCGCGCAGGCTGCTGCGGCCGGCGGCGCGGGAGATCAGGGCGCCGAAGTCGGAGATGGCGGCGACAGACGAGAATTCGGCGAGCGACCGGCGTTCGCCGACGACCTGGATCATCTCGTCCACAAAACCATCGAAGCCGATGGCGACGGAGGGTAGCGGGCGTTGCCGGCCGCAGAGCTGTTCCGCCAGGGCGCGGCGGCGGGCGGCGGGGCTGCTCATGGGGTGCGGCGGAGTTCGGAGACCAGGCGGACGGTGGCGGGATCGTCCTCGATGAGTTCGGGGAAGCGGCCGATGCGGGGATCGGCAAAGAAGTTGTCGTGGAGGTCGTCGTTGGCCGTGGACACTTCCCCGATGATGCACTCGGCGCTGGCGGGAAAGAACTCGTGCCAGACCCCGGGCACCAGCGTCACGCGCGAACCGGCGGCAAGCGTGAAGGCCCGGCCGCTGCGCAACCGCCGGGGCTGGCCGTCGACGGGCACGAGGAGGCTCGCGGGCATCCGGCCGGCCCCGGGCTTGCGGGGCCACAGCCGGAGCGTGAGCCGGCCCGCGCGGCAGATGATGTCCTCTTTCTTCCTCGCGTGGGTGTGGCAGGGCGTGGTCTGGCCGCGGCGCGCATACATCAGCTTTTCGCAATACTCGGCCTGCGTCGCGAGGTTGATGAGGGTCAGGCCATAACGGCGGAAATCACCGAGGCCGAAATCGGTGATGTCCCACGCCGGCCGGGGCGGCAGGGCCCAATGATGGCGGGCAAAACACGCGGAGGCCTGCCGGTGGCTGCGGTTGATCTGGGAACGTCTCATGGGGTGAAAAGAAAATCGCGGTCCAAGGTCTGGACGACCCGCCGGCCGGAAACGGCCGTGAAGATCGCCCGGTCGCCCATGAAGCGGACGCTGCGCACCGAGTCAAATCCGCGGGGCAGGGCGAGCACGCCCATGACGTAGGGAATGCGCAGCGGGCGGTCGCGCCGCAATGGCAGGGTGGTCGCGATGCCCCGGCGGGAGAAATCGTTCGGCCGCGCCGATTCGGCCAGGCCATAGTCGAAATACGCCGTGACGTCCTCCAGCCCGAGGATGCGGCGGTGCCGTCCGTTCCACGGTGGGTAGTGGCGGCCGCCATTGGAGTGCCAGAACAGCGTCGAGGTGAGCAGTTGCGGGTCGCGCAGGGCGAACCACAGCCAGCGTTCCCGCCCGAAGGTCACGGCGGTCCACGCCGGGCCGCGCGACCGCGCCCCCGCCAGTTGCACGAGGTCGGTGAATCCGGCGCGCGCGGGATAGCGGCTGAGATCGGCGGTGCCGCCGGCGGCGATGGGCACCGCCCGGAGGGAGCGGAACCACGCGCCGGGCTGCAGGCTGGAGTAGCCGCCTCGGGCCGGATCCTCGAACGCCCGGGGCACCGTCCGGCCGAAGCGGAAGGGGGAGGTCGCGATCCGGCCCGAGCCGTCCGCGGCGGGAAACGCGAGCATGGCGTGGTGCCCCAGGCACATCGGGCCCGCGCAATCTTCGATGACATGTTCCTGGTAGACGACCGGTTCGCCGGCGCGCAGCACGATCCGCTTTGTCACCCGGCCCGGACGGGCGCGGAGAGTCAGTCGCGCGGACAGGGAGACATGTCCGGCGGTGGCCTCACGGGTCACGAGCCGCCACGTTTGTCCCGCCGTCTCGCCGTGCACCGGGTGGCGTTCGCCGCGGAAGGGCGCGGCGTTGCCGCCGAACGGGGCGCAGAAAAAATCCCCCCGGAGCGGGCGCAGCACCGCGGGAAGATGGCGGTCCACCTCGTGCGGCTGCCATGGGGACAGCGCGAAGGGCTGGATGCGGCCCCGGTCGGTGTTGAAGAATACCGGCCCGAGATGCCCGCCCTCGCGCGTCAGGAAGCCCTCAACGCAATCGCTGGCGAGCCGCCACGAGGCGGCGCCATGGACCACGCGTGGTGACTCGGCTGCGCGCGACATGACTCAGAGTGGGATCCCGCCCGGTTGGTGATGCGACGCCGGTGCGGCAGTCAAAATCTCATCGAGGCGCTGGGTTTGCGGGTGGGAGCGGTGATACCGGCGGAAGGTCTTCATGAGGCGACGAGCGCAGCGCAACATAGCCCGACGCTCTGCCATGTCGATCCCAGGGTGCAATGGCACGAGACATTGACTCCGCGTTCGCTCCGGTTCTTGGCTTACGCGGCCGCCTCACCTTCGCTGCACCGTTGTCCCCGATGAAATTCCGTCCCGCGCTCTTCCCGCTCGTCCCTGCCTTGCTCGCGGTCGCCGCCGCCCTGGTCGGCGGCGTTCCCGTCCGTGGGCAGGGACTGTATCCCGACGACGCTTCCTACCGTGCCCGGTTTCGCGAACGCTGCGCGTTGATCCGCGAGGCTATGGCTAGGCAATCCTGGCAGGCGAGCGTGGACCTAGATTCGCGCCGACGGATCTACCTGGGGGTGGTGAAGCTCGCCACGGGCATCGATGCCGCAACCGGTCTCCGCTACCTGGAGGACGCCGTCGCCGCCCCGAAGCCCGCGTGGAGCAGCTTCGAGACCTATGCGTTCATGGATGCCGTGCTGCGGCTGGGACCGAAGCTCCCGCCTCCGCTGGTGGAAAAGATCCGCGGACGCCTCGCGGCGAGTTTCACGACGGACTTCGGTTTCACCGACAACCACATGCTGCAGTTCCGCACCGCCCGCTACCTCTTTGGACAGACCTGGCCGGACGGCCAGGGGCTGGCCGACGGCACGACACCGGCGCAGTCGCAGCGGGAGGCCGCCGCCTGGATCGAGCGCTGGATCGACGCCAACGTCTCCCGGGGCATGTATGAATACGATTCCCCGAATTATCACCACCTCTACCTGCTGTGTTTCGCCAGCCTCCATGAGTATGCCAAGGACGAGCATCTGCGGAAGAAAGCCTGGATGCTGCTGCAGGTGTTGCTTGCCGACTGGGCGACCGAATACCTCGAGGGCGTCTGGGTCGGCGCCCACAGCCGCGAGAAATTCAACCAGGTGCTCCACACCCGCGAGCACACCGGCGCGGCGACGCAGTTCGGGCGGCTGTTCTTCGGCGGCGCCCCGCTCCGGCTCGATCTCGCCGAGACCTACTACATGGCCCTGGGTTCGCTGCAGGCCTTCGAGTGCCTGCCGTTGCTTGGGCGCATCGCGACGGATCGCACCCGGCCCTACGTGCTGCGCGAACTCAAGGCGCCCCGACGCGGCCCGCGCATCGGGGCCGGCGAGCCGACCTGGAAATACACCTACGTCGCGCCCGAGTTTGCCCTCGGCTCGTCGTGGGGCGACCTGACAGACGTGGAGAACCATCGCTGGGATCTGACGTGGGTGTCGCCGCAGGACGGCGCGACCTGCTTCTTCATCAACCCGTCCTACTCGGGACAGCAACTCAGCAGGTATTTTCCCCCTCCGCCCGAACTGTTGTTGCCGGACATCGTGCGCCAAAGGCCCTATTATGCCGACCCGAACAAATGGATCGAAGGCACGCCGCATGAGGATGTGTTCCAGCACGAGAACACGGTCGTGGCGGTCTACGCTATCCCGCCGGACGAGGCCCGGCAGCACATCAACGGTTTCTTCCCCCACGTCATCGCGGAGCGGCGCGAGGAGGCGGGTTGGATTTTCGCTCGCGCCGACGGGATATTTTTCGGCGTCTGGACCAGCGTGCCGGGCACCTGGCATCGGGAGGCGGACCACGACCGTCTGACCCTGCTGCATCCGAAGACAGCGGTCATCCTGGAGGCGGTGGCCGCGCGGGAGGAAAAGGACTTTGACTCGTTCTGCGCGCGCCTGCGTCAGAACCGGCCGGAATTCGACGAGCAGACGCTGACGGCGGCCTATACCACGACGCGCGGCCATCGGATCCAATTCACCCACCGTGGGGCGCGGATCGTGAATGGAGTTGCCGCGAACCTGGCCGAGTGGCCGTTGTTCGAGGGGCCGTGGCTGAACAGCCGGCGCGGCACCGGTGTGATCACCCTGCAATATGGCGCGGAACGGGTGACACTCGATTTCACCACCACCACGGTCCGGACAGAAACCCTGGCCGGCGAGCCGACGCAACCTCGACCGGGTGGCTGACGATGCCGGACGGCTCCGATCCACCGCCTTCGACCTACCGCGGCTCGTCTACTAACCAGACACCCTCCGTCGCTATCGCGCCACTCCTCTTGATCCGATCTAGGCAGAAGAATTCCCGCGGATAACGCGAATGGGTCGAATTTCAGAGGAAGCGTCGTGAATTCTCTTGGTATAACTCAACGCACTGTTTGGTGACTGCCTGGGCTTGGAGATTTCCGGGGTCTTTCATTTCCGCGTCGCGGCGAGTTGGGTGCGGATAAAGGCGGCCCCTTGGCGCACGAATGCGTCGCCGTCAGGGCAGACGTTTTGAAAGATGCCGCGGCGCCAGCCAAAGTCGCCGGTGGCCGGGCCGGTGTTGTAACCCTCGAGTCCGATGTAGGCGCACGGCGTTTCATTCAGGGCGGAAAAAATTGTCGGCCAGGGCACGAGGCCGCCGCCGGGAACACCCCGGTCGTTTTCGCACGCATGCAGGCCCCAAAGCCGCTGGCCGGCGGTCCGGATTGCGGTGCCGAAGTCGCGCACTTCGGTCATGAGATGGTAGGAGTCAATCAACACCCGCAGGTTGGGGGCGCCACCCGCGAGTTCAATCAGGCGCAGGGTCTGTCCGGGCGTGTTGTTCACGTGGGAACGGAAACGGCTCATCGGTTCGAGGACGAGCAGCACGCCGCGGGACCGGGCGTGCTCGGCTAAGGCATGCAGGCCTTCCGCGGTGCGAGGCAGTTCGTCGGCGGGGGGGAGGCGGCGCAGGGACTTGCCAGGCCGTCCGTATATCGCGCCGGCGTATGCCACAGCGCCCAACTCGGCGGTCTG
>WBZP01007221.1_pt1 | contig 10767 bp, 6 predicted proteins | sample 5204301 | NCBI WGS metagenome assembly WBZP01 (sample SAMN12412401, study PRJNA552823) | activated sludge metagenome | isolation source: activated sludge from nitrification reactor of wastewater treatment plant... | place: USA: Pennsylvania | collected 2017
GTCGTGCCATCGGAGTAGTTCACCCCCGACCCCTTCGGCACCTCGACCGAATGGAACGTGGAGAGATCGACGTTGATCGGATCGTTCGGGTAATTCCCGACCATCCCGTAATTCCAGAACTCTGTCCGGATATTGTTCGCGTCGTGCATCCCCTTGCGCTCATACAGCGAACTGCCCCGTTTCGCAAGGGGGACGGGGTACGTGATCTGCGCCTGGGCCAGCGGGAGCGCCAGCACACCGCAGAGGAGCGTGACAACAATGCGGGTCTTCATGATCGAATGGGTCCTCATGGCCGGCTCACAATGATGAATTCAGGGAAACGCCGATCTCGATCCGGCGTGGAGCGTAGTACCGGGTGGGATCGGCAAGTCCTGCGCGATCGATGTACGGCACCAGCGAATAGTCGGCACTGCCGGTATTGGCGAACACGGGGCCGTTGAAGTAACGCGCGTTGAACAGGTTGAAGACGCGAGCGAAGACGCTCAGATTCCAGGAGCCGATCTTGAAGTACTTCTCGCCGCGCATATCCACCAGGAACCCTTCGGGCTTCCGTCCGGAGTTGCGCTCGACCTGGCCGGTCAATCCCAGACCGATGGAGGGCGTGTAGGGCTGGCCAGCGGCGTAGCGCAGGACTGCACTGACGGAGAACTCCTCGGGATCCGACAGTTGGACGGTCATGTTGATCGTGTGCCGCTGGTCCCACGAGAACGGGATCGTCTGCGGACGCGCATCGAGACCCGCCTGTGCCAGGTTTGCGGTCTCCTGCGGATCGCTCGAATTCCCTTGCGCCATCTGCCACGTGTAGTCCAGCGATGTGCTCAACAAGCCCATGCGGCGCTGGTCGAGCGAGAGCGTGAAACCCGTCACGTTGCCGAAATCGATATTCGCCAGCCGCGAGTATTGCGCGCCCGTGTATGTGTTCACGAACTGCACGCCGAGCAGATCGCGGATGTCCTTATAGAAGAGGTTCACCGATACCCCGAAGGCATCCGTGAGGGCGTTCTTGTACCCCACTTCGTATTGCACGGTCCGTTCCGGCTTCACGTCCGGATTGCCCAGCACGCCGTAATCCAATGCCCCGGCCTGCAACAGGGCCAGACGATTATAGTCCGCATTCCGGTACATATCGCCCAGATTCGGGAGCTGATAGAAATGCCCGTACGAGAAATAGATCGAAGAACGCGCCGTGATCGGATAGGAGATACCCAGACGCGGGGCAACGGAGATCTTCTTGGTGGTGGCCTTCGTTCCGGTGGGTGCGCCGGGGATCGCATTCGCCGGGTTGGCAAGGTCCAGAGGCACCGTCGCCCGGCCGTCGAAGTACTCCATGCGGGCACCCGCGCGGATCGTCAGGTCGTTCCATTCGATGAGGTCATGCACGAACGCGGCACCGGAGATCGGGGTGTACGAGCGTGCACCCGGATGCTCGGGGGGATCGTCGTAGACGCGGGTCAGAACCGCGTTATTCCCAAACTGCTTGGACAACAGCCAGCCCGGAGCACCGAATTCCATCTTCGACCACTGGATCTCCGCACCGGCCTTCAGTTGATGGGCACGCGACACCTGACTCGTCACGGACGCTTTCGCCAGATAGGTGTCGGTCTTCTGCATGTACCGCCCCAGGTCCACACCACGGAGGATCGCGCCGAGATAGTGGTTCACGTCCAGACCCTGCGGTCCCTGCTGCACCAGATCGTACCGGGGATCGAAGAAATCGTCGTACACCCAATCCGTATAATTGAAGTAGTTCTGCCGGAGACTCACAGTGTAGAACGTTGACGCGGACAGTGTGTGCGTGAGATCGAGCCCATGGACAAAGGACTGTTTCTTCTGCGTGGTCGTCCCGTCGGGGTTGAGGCGCCACGAGAACGCGCCGTCCAGCTTCTTCCCATCGATCACGTTGAAGAGCAACTGATAGCTGATCTCCAGTTCCGGGATCGACCGGTTCGTGATCTTCGCAAGACCGGACCATTCACGCGAGTACGACATGGCCACTTCTGTGCCGTCGCCGGTCGGCAGGGCGACCTGATGCAGAAAATCGATGGAGTCGCGCGGGTTGAACGTCCGCGTACCGTAGAAATAGTCGTCGAACAGATACCGGCGCGCGTTCACGAGGAAGAAGGTGTGCGGGATGCCGGTAGGACCGCTCACGCTCAACTGGAAGTTCTGGGTCGTTGCCGGACGGAATTTGAAGTCCAGATTCCGGTAGCTGTCGTTGCCATAGAGGAACGACCCGGCGTACGCTTCGGCGTCCACGGTGAAATTCTCACCACCCGATTTCAGAACGGTGTTGACCACGCCGCTCATGGCCTGGCCGTACTCGGCATCGAAGGTACCGGTGATGACCTGGACCTCCTGGATCAGCGAGCGATCGATGCGGACCGTGGAGGTATTATCGAAGACGTTGTTGACCGACACACCGTTCACCTGATACTGCACCTCGCCTGCGCGGCCGCCACGGAAGTGGCCGTCGACGACGCCGGCCTGCAGGTTCACGATGTCCTGCAGTTCCTGCACGGGGAGGGTCTTGATGTCGTTGTCGGAGATGGTCGCCGTGGTGCTCGTGGCACCCACATCGACGACAGGCCGCTGGGCCGTGACCACCACATCGGACGTGGTGATGGAGGCATCTTCGAGGACGGCATCGAGCTTGGTGGTGTTGTTGACCGAGACCACAACGTCACGGGCATTGAACGGGCGGTACCCCACGAGGCGGACCTGGACGGTGTATGTCCCCGGGGGGACATTGATGATGGAATAGTATCCATCGATATCCGTCACGCCGCCGAGCTTGGTGCCGGCGATGATGATGTTCGCACTGGGCAGCGGTTCCTTCTTGTCATCGACCACGCGTCCTGCGATCTTCCCCGTGGTACCGGCGAACAGGGGGATGGCGGCACAGACAAGCAGCAACGCGACACAGCACAAGCCGATCCTGCGTATCATTGGGTTCATGGCGGGGCGTCCCTTTGCAACACATCCCCCACCCCGCGCTCTCGCGCGGGGTGAGGAGGTGAATGAAAGACAGCTTACTTCATCAGCAGCATCTTGCCGAGCACCGTGGCGCCCGTGGAGACCATCTTCAGCCGGTAGAAGTACGAACCGGAAGCGAGGCCTGCCGCATTGAACGACACGCTGTGATCGCCAGGCTGACGCATGCCGAGCGTCTGCGAGTTCACGAGGCGTCCGAGGACGTCGAACACATCGAGCACCACTTCACTCGGCTTCGCCATCTGGAACTTGATGGTCGTCGACGGGTTGAAGGGGTTCGGGTAGTTGCCAAGGAGCGCGAATTCATCGGGCTGCTGGCCCTGGCCGTCACCGACCGCCAGAACGTTGCTCGGGTTGATCCAGAACAGCGCCGGACCGTCATCCCAGTCGCCCGGGCGGCCAAGCCACGTCTTCGTACCGTAGGAACCGCCGTTGAAGGAGTCGCCATCGTAGTAGATGAGGGAGAACCAGGCCAGACCATCACCACGGCCTGCCGCATAGCCCAGGCTCGTCAGCTTGATCGCCATTTCGGCGGTGTAGCCCGAGTCGGCGGTCGTACCGACCGTGTCCACCGTTGTACCGCCCTTGAGGGCGATCTTCACACGGACGATCGTCCCGAGGGAGTCAAAGCCGTCCTTCGAGAGGTCGAAGAGACGCTTCGTCGCACCCGCGGAATCCACCCGGAACGCGAACCGGTAGCGTGCCAGAGCGGAGTCACCATCCAGGTTCTTGCGGTGGTTGAAGATCACGTTGAAGCCGTCGAAACGGTTCTCGTTGTCGATCGACTGCACGAACTTGTCCTTCACATCGAAGCCCAGATACAACGTGTCGTTCTTCACGACATACTTCACGGTCGCCAGGCCTGCATCGAGGACCGGGTTCTTCGCGCCGTTCACTTCCGGCTGCGACTGACCGCTGCGATACTTCAGGGTGTTCGGATACGCCGAACGGATGGCCGCATCACCATACTTCATGGAGATCGACGGGGCGTTCTTCCAGATACCGTCGGTCAGCACACCGTCGATGACGGGGGCCGGCCAGTTGCCTGCGGTCGGGACCTCGAAGTCCGACGCGACCGACGGGGTCGCACCCGACGCGGTCGTGACGTCCGAACGCATGAAGATCTTCAGATGGCTCAAGGAGCTGGCGTTGCCCCACGGACCCTGGAGGAACACGCGGTTCGCGCTCTGCTTCAGCGTGTCGACCGGCCACCCATAATCGTTGTCCCAGATCGAGCAGCTCCACATCGCGATGTCACCACCGACCTGCTGCGGCTTGTAGCCCCAGTACTTCAGGTTGAACACGAACTCGGTCGTCCACGAGGTATCGGCCTTCGTGTCGCTGTTCGTGGTCCCCTGGACGAACGTCGTCGCGTTCCAGATCTGCTGCAACGAATCCGGACGGGGATGCACGTACGGTGAACCGGCCCAACCAAGGAATGCCGGCAACGCGCCAACCACTGCGGTGGTCGTGTCCGCCCAACCTTCAGACACCCAACCATAGTAGCACTCGTAATTCTGCTGCGTGTTGTCCGCGCGGCCCGGGGAACCCTGCAGACCGGTGGCCGCCGGATAGCGCATGTTCATCAGAATGGCATCGTTGTGCGCCCAGAGTCCGGCACCGATGGACTTGTCGCGGCACAAGATGGCAATGTACAGACTGTCACCCTTGACCAGGAACTTCACCGTGGCATCGGTCGGGTCGGTCGCCGGCTTGATGCCGTTCTCCCACACCCAGCCGCCGCCCGGATCGCCGGACGACTTGCCCATCTGCACGCGGATCGAATCGGCGACTGCCCATGCTGCTTCATTGAGCTTGCCGTCGAGCGTGATCGCGGCTGACGTATTGCGGGCCCACACCGCGTCGGGACGCTTGGTCATCTGACCGAACGCCGTCACCGAGACGAGGAGCAAGGCCACAACAGCCATGGTAGAGAGTTTTGCTCTCATGACGTATACCTCCTGTGGTGATTGAATGATGGAGACGGGACACCATCTCCAGGTGTACAACGTGGATTACGGTTGTGCGACAACGGTTACAGACTGCTACGAGAACGGAACAACGGGTACGACGACGGGGGACGACAGCAGACCTTGCGATGTCTCCCCCGGGGACTGGACGGTCGTGCATCCGCACGACTCGCGCAAACTCAATGATGTCGGTGCAATGATCTGCTGTCTGCGGTGCGTGTTCTGGTGACGCACGGCGTGAAGAGCCGTCTCGATCGCGAGGACGCCCAGGTCGTGGATCCCGACGCGGACCGATGAGAGCGCGGGCGTCAGGAAGGATGCGATCGGCACATCGTCGAAACCGGCCAGCGCGATCTCGTCGGGCACCTGGATCCCGGCATCGCGCAAGGCACTGAGCGCCCCGATGGCCATCGCGTCGTTGGACGCGAAGATCGCCGTCGGACGATCCGGCAGGGCGAGAAGGACCCTGGTCGCTTCAACGCCCGATGCTTCGGAGAATGCTCCGGGGACCACCAGCCGTTCGTCGGCGGCGATGCCGCGTTCGGCGAGGGCCGCATGATAACCGCGCACACGTTCATCGGCGTCGGTGTTCCCCGGGGTACCGGTGATGATCGCCACGCGCTTGTGCCCGTGGTCGAGCAGGTGCGCGACCATCGCTTTGGTCCCGCCGAAGTTGTCCACCGTGATCGAATCGTAGGCCGTGGTCTCGATCGGATAATTCAGCAGGACCACGGGGAGCGACTGCGGCAGACTTTCGTTGAGCGTCTCCGCGTCGATATGCGGCGACATGATGACAAGCGCGTCCACTCTCCCCCGCATCATGGTCAGCGCCGCGCGGATCTGCCGGCGGTTGTTGTGCGAGCTGGACACGACGAGATGGTAGTTCGACTGCTGGGCGGTCTGATCGCCGCCGCGCAAGACCTCGGAAAAGAATTCACCGAACAGGTCGGGCAACAAGAGGCCGATCGCTTCCGTCTTCCTGCGGCTCAGGCTCCTGCCGGTGGCATTGGGGACGTACCGGAGCTCGCGGGCGACATCGCGCACATGCTGACGGGTACGCTCATCGACAGGGCCGACGTTGTTCAACGCCCGCGACACGGTCGCGATCGATACGCCAGCCTTGAGCGCCACTTCTTTAATGGTCGTCGGCATGCGGGCCTGATGAACACTGATGGGTGACAGGGACACTGAAAATGTAAACGCTTACATTGGAGTGGAAAAAAAAACTGTGCGGCCTCGGCCGCCATGTAAGCGTTTACATAGTACTACTCCGGATCGATATTGTCAAGCGTAAAGTTAAAAAAAATGCCGGGGCAAAACCCCGGCATTATGACTCCTCAATCCCGCAAAGAACCATGATTATTTAGTCGTTCTTTGCCCCCGCCTTTACCCACTCCCGCAAGACCTGCACCTCGTCCTCGGTCAGCTGCACCGGCTTCTCCTCCGGCTTCCGCCGCTTCCTCACCGGCATCTGCTTGCCAAAAGGCGGATCCGCCATCACCTTCTTCACCAGCAGACTCTCCTCCGGCTTCCCCGGCACCACGGCCGGACCGTGCTCGCCGCCCTTCATCAACCGCGCATGGTCGTCCAGCGCGAGCTCACTCGGATTGAAACTCTCCTCGGAATGGCATGGCAGACAATACTTCTGCAGGATCGGCATCACATTCGTCTTGAACGATGGCACACTGTCCGTCTGCTGCTTCCCGGCACCCAGGAGCCCGAGACAGGAAGGCACCACCAACGCCACCAGCACCGCCCGACGCATTTTCATGACTCTTTCCTTTAGAGATAGATGTGGAATAGGACATGCAATTCATTATCCGGAACGTCCTTCGGATCCTCAACCACGAACCGGTACAGGGGCCGGACCTCGACACCGCTCACCGGGAAGAACTCGAACCCGACGCTGTACCGCGACACCGATCCGGTCTTGAGGTCCTTGTCGGGATCATAGAAATCGTACATGAATTTCAGATCGACCCCGGGCGTCACGACATAATCCACCTCGCCGAACCCCGCATACGCCGTCACCGTCGATGCCGTTGTCGTCCGGATCATATCCACCTCGCCCAGCAGGGTCAGGTCCCCCACGCTGAACGTCCCGAACGAGCCGGCCACCGTCTCCCCGCCCCCCGCGGTCAACTCCCGGCGATACGCGTTCGCGCCGAGACCGAGAAAGACATTCTCCCCGAGGGTGAAGAGCCCTTCGGCGCGCCCCAGATAGGCCTTCCTGCTGTCGCCACCGCCGAACCCATCGTCCGCATTGAAGATCCCCGCGCTGATGCGGAACGCTCCCGGCGCGATGGCCGCTTCGAGCCCGGTACGCTCCGGCCGTCCCGTCGCCGGACTGAATCCTGTATAGGTCCGCACGAACGCCGTGTGATCGTCCATCCGCATCCCAAAGTTCGGCACGAACTTGCCCACCTTGACGTGGCCGTTCGCAGGAAGGACCTTAAGCAGACCGAAGGCTTCGAACCCGGTATACACTCCCTTCTTCAGATAGAGGCCCACCTTCTTCGAGACCTGGAAGTTCAGATACAGGTCGCCCTGCATCTGCCAGAAGGTGTTCTCCGTATGCGCGGTGGTCCCGGCGGAATCAGGGATCGATCGCACCATGTACAGCGTGCGAAGGTCGAATCCCACACCAAGGACATTGGTGATGATGTTCGTCAGCGATTCGGTGCTTGCGCCGTCCGACCATGCGGGAACGGGAAGTTCCTCGCGGCCATACTGGGCCCCGAAGGCCTGACGCATGCCGCCGCCCGAGGGGTCGACATGGCATGACTGACATTTCATTCCCGTGCGCGCCGAGAACCGCGGGAGGGCAAGGGCGGCTGCAGCACATCCCGCCATCACTGCCACGACCACGATCATACGCCGGATGACGACCATGGAGATATCCTTTCGTGTTTGAGAGAGCAGCATCGTTCGTTCACTCCCTGTAGGCGTCGGGGGCGATCCCGAGTTCCGCCATCTTCCGGTAGACCGTCTTGCGATCCACATCCATCAGGCGCGCGATCTGGTTGATGTTCCCGCGGTGCAGCCGGAGCATGCGGACGAGATACCGCTCCTCCGCGTTGCGCAGGACCGCGCTCAGATACTCCTTGTACGGCGCCATCCACTCGCCGGATGCGGCCGTGCTGCCCCCCGCCCCCGGTTCATCCTCACGAGCCTGCACCCCGGGGAGGTCCACGCTCACGATCGTGTCACCCGTGCACGTGATGATCGCCCGTTTGACGATGTTCTCCAGTTCGCGGATGTTCCCCCGCCAGGGATATTGCATCATGGCACTGAGGACCTCCGGCGTGGCCGCGCGTACCCGGCCACCGGCCAATCCCCCGTGCTTCTGGAGGAAGGCTTCAACGAGCAGGGGCACATCCTCAAGCCGCTCCCGCAGCGGCGGCAGGGTGATCGGGAAGACATTGAGCCGGTAGTACAGGTCCTCCCGGAAATCCCCTTCGCGCACCATCACCTCGAGGTTCCGGTTCGTGGCCACCACGACCCGTGTATCGACCTGGATCGGTGACGAACCGCCCACACGTTCGAACGTCTTTTCCTGGAGGACACGCAGCAGTTTCTTCTGGACACCGGACGTGATGTCGCCGATCTCATCAAGGAAGAGGGTGCCGGTTTGTGCCTCTTCGAACCGTCCACGCCGTTGTGCCGCAGCCCCGGTGAACGCCCCCTTCTCATGGCCGAAGAGCTCGCTCTCCAGCAGGGTCTCGCTCAGCGCCGAACAATTCGTGGCGATGAACGGGGCATCCTTGCGCACACTATTGAAGTGCAACGCCCGCGCCACCAGTTCCTTGCCCGTTCCGCTCTCCCCCTGGACGAGGATCGTGACATCCGTGTCCGCCACCTGTCGGATCTGCTTCAACACCTCCCGCATGCGCGGGCTCCGGGTGATGATGTTCGCGAAACTATAGGTACCCTGCACTTCCTGCCGGAGCTGGTGCAATTCCCGGTCCTTCTCCTGCAGGAGCAGGGTCTTCCGGATCTTGATCAGCAGCTCATCATTGTTGTGCGGCTTCGTCACATAGTCCGCCGCGCCGTGACGCATCGCATCCACCGCCGTCTGGATCGAACCGAAACCGGTCACCATGATCACCGGCATCTCGGGATACCGCTCCCGGATGCGGGACAGCAACACCAGTCCCGTCATCTTCTCCATCATCATGTCGGTGATCACCAGGTCCACCGGGGCGACACCGAGGACCGCAAGGGCCTCTTCCCCGTTGGCCGCCAGCGTCACGCTGTATCCCACGTCCTCCAACAGGGTGCGGGTGGCGACGCGGAAGGCGCGGTCATCATCCACAACGAGGATCGTCGTTGCCGCAAGCGAATGGTCGGTCATGCGTTCACCCCCTGCGCCACGTGAGCAAGCGGGAGATGGATCACGAATGTCGTCCCCCCGCCTGGCACGCTCTGCACGTCGATCGTCCCCCGGTGTTGTTGAATGATCCCGTACGTGACGGACAGGCCGAGCCCCACGCCACTGACCTCCGCCTTTGTCGTGAAGAAGGCGTCGAAGATCCGTGGCAGGTGTTCCGGTGCGATGCCGACACCGGAATCGCGGACGGACACCACCGCCTGATCGCCTTCCCGGTGCAGACCGATGTCGATCCGTCCGCCCGCGGGCATGGCGTCCCGTGCGTTCAGGAGGAGATTCAGGAGCACCTGTTTGAGTTTATCCCGTGACCCTGATACCGGATCCACAGGACCATCGACGGTCGATGCGATCCAGATCTTCCGCGCGGCGAACGCTTCCTTGTGTGCCCGTGCCATGTCCTCCACCAACGCCGCCAGGTCCACGGGGGTCATCGGGGCCTCTGTCACGGAACCGCGGTACACGTCGAGCAGCTGACGGGTCAATGACGCCATCCGTGTCACCTCTTCGATCGCGAGGGTGATGAGCTCCTGCGCTTGCGCGTTGTCGCCCAGGCGCCGGAGTGACGACTCCAGCAGGCTCCGTGTGTTGTGGATCGGGTTGTTGATCTCATGCGACAATTGCGCGGCCATCCTGCCGGTCACGGCGAGGCGCTCGGTCCGCACGAGTTCTTCCTGGGTCTGTCGAAGGCGTGTCATCGCATCCTCGAGGTCCCGGTTCCGGCGCACGAGATCGCGGTTCACCTGATCCAGACTGGCGATCTTGTCCGCAAGCGACTCGCGCATCTCATCGAAATGCTCCGCCAGCATCCCGAGTTCATCCTTCCGTCCGCTGCCGGACGGATCGGGTGCCGACGCGCGCACGGTGAGATCGCCCCGTTGCATCGCGGTCGTCGCCTGCACCAGTCGCTCCACCGGGCGTGCAACAGTGCGCCGGAACACCACGACGGCGACGCCGACCGCCACGACCGTGAAGATCACGAAGATGATGACCGAGCGACGCCAGTTGCCGCGCGAGGCTTCGGTGATGCCCGCAAGGGGGAAGCGGACATCCGCCGCGCCCAGCGTGTAGTTCAACGGCACTGCATGGCACTTCTGACACACTTTCGTCGCATTGAATGGGATCACCGCGCGGAACTGATCGCCGGTCCGCAGGAACACCGGTTGGCCATCCACGAATGCGCGCATCTGTATCGAATCCTGCAACGGCGTCGGATGCACCTTCTCGTGCACCATCCGGATCCGTTCTTCGCTGAGCAGTTCCTCGCGGAGGTGGAGGTCGTTCGCGAGCACGTCAAGAGAATCGAAGTGGCGGATCGTGTTCACACGTTCGAGATAAGTGGTGTCGATCTCCTGACTGTACACCATCATGCTGACGAGGCTCTCCCGGATCAGATCGGCCGAGGTATTGGCGGAGAGC
>WBZP01007222.1_pt1 | contig 10767 bp, 8 predicted proteins | sample 5204301 | NCBI WGS metagenome assembly WBZP01 (sample SAMN12412401, study PRJNA552823) | activated sludge metagenome | isolation source: activated sludge from nitrification reactor of wastewater treatment plant... | place: USA: Pennsylvania | collected 2017
ACGACCTATTACATCATCGCCCCCGCCGAGGCCAGCAGCAATCTTGCCCGGTTCGACGGGATTCGCTATGGCGCGAGGCGCGAGGGTCGCGGTCACATCGGCGTCGTGGAGCGCACCCGGGCGGAGTACGCGGAGGTCCGCCGCGCGCACGACCCGTCCGGCGACGGCGCCTTCGACATCGAGTACCGCATTCTCCGGCGGGACGGCGAGGTGCGGTGGCTGTCGAACCGCGGGCTGACCACGTTCGCCGGCACGGGGACGTCGAGGCGGCCGGTTCGCAGCGTGGGCGCCGTGATCGACGTGACCGAGCGCCGCCGCGCCGAGGACGAGCGGAGCAGCCTGGAGGCACAGCTCGCCCACGCGCGGCGGGTCGAGACCGTCGGCCGCCTCGCGAGCGGAGTGGCCCACGACTTCAACAACGTCCTGCACGTGATCCTCGGCTTCACCCAGGTCCTGCGGCGCAAGCTGCCGCCGGGCTCGCAGGTCGTGGAGTACGTCGCGGAGATCGAGCGCGCGGCCGGGCGGGCGCAGGACGTGACCCGCCAGCTCCTCGGCTTCTCCCGCAAGCAGGCCTTCTCCCCCTGCCCGTGCGACCTCAACCGGCTGGTCGCCGCGGCCAGCGGCGCCCTCGCGCGCCTCGTCGGCGACGAGGTCGAGCTGAGGGTACGCGTCGGCGCGGGGCTCTGGACCGTCAACGTCGACCCCGCGCAGGTCGACCAGATCCTGATGAACCTCGTCGTCAACGCCCGCGACGCGATGCCGCGCGGCGGGCGGCTCACGATCGAGACGTCCAACGCCGAGGTCGACGAGGCGTTCTGCCGGGACCACGCCGGCGCGCGCCCGGGTCGGTACGCGGCGGTCGGCGTGAGCGACGAGGGCGTGGGGATGGACGAGGACACCCTCGCCCGCGCCTTCGAGCCGTTCTTCACGACGAAGCCGACCGGGCGGGGAACGGGCCTCGGCCTCGCCACCGTCGAGGGGATCGTGGCCCAGAACCGCGGCTTCATCACCGTGGAGAGCGCCCCCGGGCGCGGCACGACGTTCCGCGTCCACTTCCCGCGGCTGGCCGGGGAGGCCGCAGGGCGCTGAAGGCGGACCGACGTGCTCCCGCGAAGACACGAACGGCGCCGGCCCGCGGGGGCCGGCGCCGTTCACCGGTGTCGATTCAGGCTGGTTCTAGACGTGCGCCGCGCGCCAGGACTGGAGGACGAGCATGTAGTTGGCGCGGCTGTAGACGGTCGGGTCGGGGCACGCCTCGAGGTTCATGGAGCCCTGGGCCTGGCGGAGCGAGTGGTACTCGTGCTCCTCGAGCCACTGGGCGAGCTCCTGCTTGAGCGTGCCGAGGTACGCCGGGCCGCGCTTGAGGAGGCAGGAGACGAGCTGGACGGCGTGGGCGCCGGCCATCACGGACTGGACGACGTCGATCGCGGTGTGGACGCCGCCGGAGCAGGCGAGCGACGCCTTCGTCTTCGGCGAGAGGAGGGCGAGCCAGGTGAGCCGCAGCGGCAGCTCGGCCGAGCTCGAGAGGTGGATCTGCCGGCGCACCTGCAGCTCCTCGACGTCGATGTCGGGCTGGTAGAACCGGTTGAACAGCACGAGGGCGTCGGCCCCCGCCTCGTCGAGCTTCGAGGCGAAGTGTCCCATCGACGTGTAGTACGGTGAGAGCTTCACCGCCACCGGGATGCGGACGGCCTTGCGGACCGCCTGCACCATCTGCACCGTCCGCAGCTCGATCTGCGCCCCCGACTCCTGCGGGTTCGTCCCGAGCATGAAGACGTTCAGCTCGAGGGCGTCGGCGCCGGCCTGCTCGATGAGCTTCGCGTACTCGAGCCAGCCGCCCATCGAGTAGCCGTTCAGGGAGCCGACGACCGGCACCGAGACGGCCTGCTTCACCTTGCGCAGGTGCTCGAGGTACTCGTCGGGCCCGAGGTGGAACGACTCCGGGCTCGGGAAGTACGTCATCGCCTCGGCGAACGACTGGCCGTGGGCCTCGGTGTGGATGAAGGTCGCCACCTGCTCGCGGGCGATCTGCTCCTCGAAGAGCGAGTGCATCGTGATCATCGACGCGCCCGCGTCCTCGAGCCGCTTCACCGTGTCGATCTCGTCGACGAGGGGAGAGGCCCCCGGCATGAGCGGATTCGACAGCTTCATTCCGAGGTACGTGGTGCTGAGGTCCATGTTCGTGCCTCCTCCTCAGTTCTTCGCGCCGGCGGGAACCGGGGCCGCCTCGATCTCGGCGTCCGAGATCTGCGGCACGGTGAGGCCGGACAGCTGCTTGTAGATCGCCACGCGCTGGCGCGCCTGCTTCTCGGCCGAGAGGAGCAGCCGCTTGAAGCGCTCGGGGTCGAGCTTCTCGACCATGCGGAAGCGCGTCTCGTTGCGCATGTACTGCTTGGCCGAGACCTTCGGGTCGCCGCTGTCGAGCTGGAGCGGCGGCAGGCCCTGGGCCGGGCGGCGCGGGTCGAAGCGGTAGAGTGGCCACACGCCCGAGTCGACGGCCAGCTTCTGCTGCTCGGCGCCGTAGGCCATGTCGTAGCCGTGGGCGATGCAGTGGCTGTACGCGATGATGAGCGAGGGGCCGTCGTAGCTCTCGGCCTCCTGGAAGGCCTTCACCGTCTGAACGTCCTTCGCGCCGAAGGCGACGCGGGCGACGTACACGTGCCCGTAGGCCATCGCCATGAGGCCGATGTCCTTCTTCCCGACCTCCTTGCCGGCGGAGGCGAACTTCGCCGACGCGCCGGTGGGGGTGGACTTCGACGCCTGGCCGCCGGTGTTGGAGTAGACCTCGGTGTCGAGGACCAGGATGTTGACGTTCCGGGTCGTGGAGAGGACGTGGTCGAGGCCGCCGTAGCCGATGTCGTAGGCCCAGCCGTCGCCGCCGACGATCCAGACGTTCTTCTTCACGAGGTAGTCGGCGAGGCCGAGGAGGCGCTGCGCGTCGTCGCCCCTGACGCCGGCGAGCGCCTTCTTGAGGGCGGCCACCCGCTCGCGCTGCGCGGAGATGCCGGCCTCGGTCGTCATGTCCGCCTCGAGGAGGGCCTTGACGAGGCTGTCGCCGAGCTGGCCGTTCACCTTCGTCAGGAGAGACGTCGCCTGCGCGTGGAGCGCGTCGACCGCGAGGCGGATGCCGAAGCCGAACTCGGCGTTGTCCTCGAAGAGCGAGTTGCACCAGGCCGGGCCGCGGCCCTCGGCGTTGACGGTGTACGGCGTCGTGGGCAGGTTGCCGGAGTAGATCGACGAGCAGCCGGTCGCGTTCGCGATGAGGGCGCGGTCGCCGAAGAGCTGCGTCATCAGCTTGATGTACGGCGTCTCGCCGCAGCCCGAGCAGGCGCCCGAGTACTCGAAGAGCGGCTGGAGGAACTGCGTGCCCTTGAGGTCGAGCTTGACCTCCTCGCGCTTCGGGTCGGGCAGCGAGAGGAAGAACTCGTAGTTCGCGGCCTCGGCCTCGCGCAGCGGCGGCATCGGCGCCATGTCGATCGCCTTGTGCTTGGGGTTCGACTTGTCCTTGGCCGGGCAGATCATCACGCACAGGTTGCAGCCCGTGCAGTCCTCGGGGGCCACCTGGATCGTGTACTTCTTCCCCTTGAACTCGTTGCCCTTGAAGTCGATCGACTTGAACGTGGCGGGCGCCTCGTCGAGCGCGGCGCCGTCGTAGACCTTCGCGCGGATCGCCGCGTGGGGGCAGACGAACGCGCACTTGTTGCACTGGATGCAGATCTTCTCGTCCCAGACGGGGACCTCGAGGGCGATGGCGCGCTTCTCCCACTGCGACGTCCCGGTCGGCCACGTGCCGTCGATCGGGAACGCCGAGACCGGGAGGAGGTCGCCCTTGCCCTCGATGATCACGGCCTGCACGCGCTTGACGAAGTCGGGCGCCGCCTCGGGGACGGTCGGGCGCATCTTCCCGGTGCCGGTCGCGGCCCCGACGGGGATCTCGTGGAGGTTCTCGAGGGTCGCGTCGACGGCCGCGTAGTTGCGGCGCACGACCTCCGCGCCCTTCTTCCCGTAGGTCTTCTCGATCGCCTTCTTGATGTGGCCGATCGCCTCCTCGCGGGGGAGGACGCCGGAGATCGCGAAGAAGCAGGTCTGCATCACGGTGTTGATGCGGTTGCCCATCCCGGTCTCTTCCGCGACCTTGTAGGCGTCGATCGCGTAGAGCTTCAGCTTCTTGGCGACGATCTGCTCCTGGACCTTCCGCGGGACGTTCTTCCAGACCTCGTCCTTCGCGAACGGAGCGTTCAGCAGGAACGTGCCGCCCGGGATGGCGTAGTCGAGCATGTCGTACTTCTCGAGGAAGCCGAACTGGTGGCAGGCCACGAAGCCGGCCTTGCGGATGAGGTAGGAGGAGCGGATCGGGCCGGGGCCGAAGCGCAGGTGCGAGATCGTGATCGCGCCCGACTTCTTCGAGTCGTACACGAAGTAGCCCTGGGCGTCGTTCTCCGTCTCCTCGCCGATGATCTTGATCGAGTTCTTGTTGGCGCCCACCGTGCCGTCGGCGCCGAGGCCGACGAGCACCGAGCGGTTGCGCTCGTCGGACTCGATGTCGTACTCGGGGTCCACCTCGATCGAGGTGTGGGTCACGTCGTCCACGATGCCGACCGTGAAGTGGTTGCGCGGGCCCTCGCGGCGGACGAGCTCGTCGAACACGGCCTTCACGTGGCCGGGGTGGAACTCCTTCGACGACAGGCCGTACCGGCCGCCGATGACGAGCGGGTCGACCGAGAGGGGAGACAGCCCGGCCTCGCGCGCCTCGCGGATCGCGGTGACGACGTCGAGGTAGAGGGGCTCGCCGATCGACCCGGGCTCCTTGCAGCGGTCGAGGACGGCGATCGCCCGCACGGTCGAGGGCAGCGCCGCCGCGAAGTGCTTGATCGAGAACGGCCGGAAGAGCCGGACCTTGAGGACGCCCACCTTCTCGCCGCGGGCGACGAGGTGCTCGACGGTCTCGTGCGCGACCTCGGCCCCCGAGCCCATCATCACGATGACGCGCTCGGCCTGCGGGTGGCCCACGTACTCGAAGAGCCGGTAGCTGCGGCCCGTGAGCTCGGCGAACTGCGCCATCGTCTTCTCGACGATCTCGGGGCAGGCCGTGTAGTAGCCGTTGCAGGCCTCGCGGGCCTGGAAGAAGACGTCGGGGTTCTGCGCGGTGCCGCGGAGGACCGGAGCGTCGGGGCTCAGGGCGCGCTTGCGGTGGGCCGCGACGAGCTCGTCGCTCATCATCGACTTGAGGTCGGAGTCCTCGAGCCTCTCGATCTTGCGGACCTCGTGCGAGGTGCGGAACCCGTCGAAGAAGTGGAGGAACGGCACGCGGGCCGAGAGCGTGGCCGCGTGCGAGACGAGGGCGAGGTCGTGGGCCTCCTGCACGGAGCCCGAGGCGAGCATCGCGAAGCCGATCTGGCGGCAGGCCATCACGTCGGAGTGGTCGCCGAAGATGGAAAGGGCGTGAGCCGCGACGGCACGGGCCGCCACGTGCATCGTGAACGGCGTGAGCTCGCCCGCGATCTTGTACATGTTCGGGATCATCAGGAGCAGGCCCTGCGATGCCGTGAAGGTCGTCGTGAGGGCGCCGCCCTGCAGGGCCCCGTGCACCGCGCCGGCCGCGCCGGCCTCGGACTGCATCTCGACCACGTCCGGCACGTTGCCCCAGACGTTCTTCTTGCCGTGAGCGGACCACTCGTCGCTGAACTCGCCCATGTTGGAGGACGGCGTGATCGGGTAGATCGCGATGACCTCGCTCACCCGGTGGGCGACCGAGGCCGCCGCTTCGTTGCCGTCCACCGCGACCATTTCCCTCTTGACCATTTCGACTGTTCCTCCAGAAGAGGTGCGGTTAGACCACGATCGTCTTCTGCACGATGCAGGCCAGCCGTTTACGTCCTGATTGGGGGGAACTTCGGTCGATCCAGCCGCAAGTTCTGCGGATCGCGAGCGGATTGGGCGATTTCTTGCGTCAGGAGGCCCGAAACCGGCCCATTCCGGGGGCCATTTCGCGGAACGCCGATTGCAGACTTCGACGACATGGCGCCCGCCGCCCATCTGCACCCCACTCCGTCGGACCACGCGCACCGCCGGGTCCTCGTCGTCGACGACGACCCGAGGGCACGCCTGGCCGTGGCCCGCCTGATCGAGCTCGAGGGTTACGAGGCCGGCGTGGCGGCGGACGGGGAGGAAGCGAGCGGCCTGCTCGCCTCGTGGCGGCCGGACCTCGTCGTCACCGACCTCAACATGCCGCGCCTGGACGGGCGCGGCCTGCTCGAGCGGGTGAAGAGCGTCCTGCCCGGCACGCCCGTCATCGTGATCTCCGCCCGCGGCTCCGCCGGGGCGGCGATGCTCGATGGGCTCGATCCCGTCGACTTCTTCGCGAAGCCGGTGCCGGTCGACGCCCTTCTCGCGCGCATCCACGACATCCTCGGCGACTGAGGTCCCGGCTTTTTCTCTGGCGCGGCCCGGCGACGGGACGTATATTCGAAGTGCGATCGAGCACCGCGAGACGACTCCCTAATCCGTCCCACATTCGAGGAGGAGTCGAGCATGAAGCCGGTCTACGACGCGCCGATCCGGACCTCCGGGGCCTTGCTCGATCGCGTGATCGCCGGCGGGGAGCCCACCGTCGTCGCGTTCGAGGAGCCGGGCTGCGGACCCTGCGTCTCCCTGCGCTCCGCGCTCGACACCCTTGCCCGCGAGTTCGCGCACCGGGTGCGGATCGTGCGCGTCACGGACGCGACCGAGGGGTGGCTGGCCGCCCGCTGGCACCTCGCCTTCGTGCCCACGCTCGTCTTCCTGAGCCAGGGGCACGAGGTGGCGCGCATCAAGGGCGATCCCGGGTGGCAGGCCGTCCGGGCGCACCTGCAGTTCCTCCTCGACGGCGTGAGCCCGCCGGACCCGGCCGAGGGCCCGCGGCACACGCTGCGCGCCCGCTTCGGTCCGGCCCGTCTCGAGGACGCGGAGGGGCGAAGGCCGGCCGGCCTGCTGTTCGCCGGCCACTGAGCCTTCCGGGGCGGGCGGCGGAGGGCGCTAGTCCTCCGCCCCGTCGGCCGTGATTCGCCGGTCGGACACGATCCCCTGCTGCTGATACTCCTTCAGCTTGTACTGGATCTTGCGCGCGCTGATGTCGAGGATCGCGGCCGCCTTCGAGGTGCTGCCGCCGACGGCTTCCAGCGTCCTCAGGATGGCCTCCCGCTCGAGGTCGGCGAGCGTGCTGCCGGGGATGCGCACGCCCAGGGCGGCCATGCCGGCTGCCGCCTTCGGCGTGTCCGCCCCCGCCGCCCGCCGCAGGGTCGGGAAATGGGCGGGCGTGAGGCCCCCCTCGCTCGAGAGCACGACCGCGCGCTCCATCGCGTTCTCGAGCTCGCGAACGTTCCCCGGCCAGGAGTGCGAGAGGAGGAGGCCGAGCACGTCGTCGGAGATGCCCTTGATGTCCTTCGCGTTCGCGTCTGCGTACTTCCGCAGGAAGTGGTGGGCGAGGAGCGGGATGTCGCCGGGCCGGTCGCGCATCGGCGGGATGTGGATCTCGATGACGTTCAGCCGGTAGTACAGGTCCTCGCGGAAGGAACCCTCCTCGAGCTTCTTCTTCAGGTCGCGGTGGGTCGCGGCCACGATGCGCACGTCGACCTTGAAGGTCTTGTTGCCGCCGACGCGCTCGAACTCGCGCTCCTCGAGGAAGCGCAGGAGCTTCACCTGCACCGTCGGCGTGATGTCGCCGATCTCGTCGAGGAAGAGCGTGCCGCCGTCCGCCGCCTCGAAGCGGCCGGCGCGGGTGTAGACGGCGCCCGTGAACGAGCCCTTCTCGTGGCCGAAGAGCTCGCTCTCGAGGAGCGTCTCGGGCAGCGCCGCGCAGGCGACCTTGATGAACGGCTTGTTGCGCCGGGGGGAGTTCTGGTGGAGGGCCTGCGCGAAGAGCTCCTTGCCGGTGCCGCTCTCGCCGAGGAGGAGCACCGAGGCCGACGAGGGCGCGACCTGGCGGATCGTCTTGAAGACCGCCAGCATCTCCGGGCTCTCGCCGACCAGGTTGTCGAGGCGGTACTTGTGCTCGAGCCGCTCGCGGAGCGACCGCGCTTCCTCGACGAGGCCCTTGCGGTCGAGCGCCTTCTGAAGGACGACCTCGAGCTCCTCGACGTCGATCGGCTTGCTGAGGTAGTCCTCGGCCCCGAGCTTCATCGCCTTGACCGCGGTCTTGACCGTGCCGTACGCGGTCATGAGGATGACCATCGTCTCGGGGCGGATCTCCTTGATCTTGGCGAGCAGCTCCAGCCCGTCCATCCCCGGCATGCGCAGGTCGGTGAGGACGACGTCCGGCTCGGACTTCTCGAGGAGGGACAGCCCGGTGCGCGCGTCGTGGGCGCGGGCGACCTCGTAGCCGTCCTCCTTCAGCAGGGTCTCGAGCGCCGCGGCGGCGTTCACCTCGTCGTCGATGACCACCAGCCGTCCCTTGACGCTCATGCTTCGTCTCCCGCGGCCTGGTCGGGCCGCTCCACCGGCAGGGTGACCGTGAAGGTCGCGCCCCGGCCGGGCTCGCTCGACGCGGCGATCTCGCCGCCGTGCTCGAGCACGATCTGCTGGGCGATCGAGAGCCCGAGGCCGGTGCCCTGGGCCTTCGTCGTCACGAAGAGCTGGAAGACGTCGAGCCCGTCGGGCAGGCCCGGCCCGCTGTCGCGGACGACGAGGGCGGCCCGGCCGTCCACGAGCCCGCTCTCGATCGTGACGACCCCTCCCCCCGGCATCGCCTCGATGCCGTTCTGCACGAGGTTGATGACGACCTGCTTGATCTTCTCGGCGTCCACGAGGAGGTCGGCCATCGGGCCGCCGATCCGGCTGTGGCGCAGGGTGACGCCGCTCGCCCGCGCCTCGGGCCGGAGGAGGCGCATCACCTCGTCGACGAGCGCGTCGAGGTTGGTGGGGCGGAACTGCACCCGGTTGCTGCGCGAGAACTGGAGGAAGTCGCCCACGAGGTTGTCGAGGCGCTTCACCTCCTCGCGGATGATGCCGACGAGCTCCTTGATCTCGCCGGCGACGCCGGCCGGCAGCGGGTTCACCCGGCGCTCGAGGATCGAGAGCTGGAGGGCGATCGAGTTGAGCGGGTTGCGGACCTCGTGGGCGAGGCCCGACGCGAACGTGCCGACGACCGCCATCTTCTCGCTCTGGATGATCCGGGCCTGGGCCTCGTTCAGCTCGCGGTACGCGCGTCGGGCCTTCTCGTAGAGGCGCGCGTTCTCGAGCGCGACCGAGGCCTGCGAGGCGAGCGCCTCCGCGACGTCGATCTGGTCCTCCGTCCAGACGTGCGGCGTCGCCGACGTCAGCACCAGGAGGCCCAGCGTCGCGCGACGCGCGACGAGGGGGAGGATGAGGGCGGCCGCGCCGGCCCAGCGGCGCGCGATCTCCTTGTTCACCTCGGGATCGCTCGCCCAGTCCTCGGTCTCGAGGCGCACCTGCTGCTCGAGGGCCCGCCGGTGCAGGCTGTCCCCCATCACGGTGAGGTCGAGGACGTCGCCGCGGCTGAGCTCGGGATGGGGCAGGCCCGCGACGTGGGCCACGTTGAGCCGCGTCGCGTCGGCGCCGAGCAGGATGTAGACGCGGTCGACCCGCACGATCTCGAGGGCAGTGCGGCCCACGGCGGCGAGGACCGCCTCGGGGTCGAGAGACTCGCCGATGCCCTTGTTGAGGGCGGCGAGCGCGCGGGCCTCGCGGTTGTACAGGCGCTCCTGCTTGAGGTGGCGCGCGCCCTCGACCGCGAGGCAGAGCTGGCGGCCGACCGTCCCGAGGAAGGCGAGCTCCTCCGCGTCGAAGGTGCGGTCGGGCGGGGCGGCGAGGTTGAGGATGCCGCGGCTCGTGCCGTTGAACGCGAGCGGGACGGACGCGTGGGCGAGCGGCTGCTCCAGGCCCTCGCCGATCGACGGCATGCGCGGGCAGTCGACGCGGTTCAGAGCCTGGCGGCCCTCGCCCGTCTCGAACACGCGCCGGCACAGGCACTCGCCGAGCCCGCGCTCGCGGGCGGCCGCGAGGTACTCGCGCGAGACCCCGCGGTGGGCGGCGAGCCGCAGGCTCTTGTCCTTCTCGTCCTCGAGGAAGATCCAGCCGATCGTGAGCGAGAAGCCGGCGAGGAGGCTGTCGAGCGTCGCGTCCAGCATCCGCTGGACGTCCTCCTCGCCGTGGAGCCGGGTCGAGATCTCGGAGAGCATCGCCAGCTCGCGCTGACGCCGCGCGACCGCGCTCGCGAGGTCCTGGCTAGCCGCTGCTTCTCGAAATTCCTGCGTCATTGCCGCCATGATGACACGTTCGGCGCAGGAAAACGCGCATGAGCGGAGTCGCGGCGAAGGTTCTTCCCCTCATTCGCAACGGCTTCGCACGCCTGACGCTTTTGCGGCCCCCGGACTCGCCGCTGAAAGCGCTGCGCGGATCGCCCTGGCGGACCGGCGGAGCGGGACGGCGGGCCGTTTGGTAGAGTCTTCGTACGGAGGCCTGACGTGGAACCCAACCTGGGACGCAACGACCCCTGCCACTGTGGCTCGGGCAAGAAGTACAAGCAGTGCCACCTCGCGGCCGACGAGGCGAAGGCGCGCGAGGCGCGCGCCAAGGCGGCGGACAGCGCGCCCGTGCCCGAGGCGGAAGCCTCGGCGGCGCCCGAGAAGTCCGGCGGCGGGCCGAAGCACCAGACCCGCCAGCCGTGGAAGAAGACGGCGACGAACACCCACGGCTTCGGCAAGACGAGCCTGCCGCGCAAGGTCGGCGGGTCGTAGCCACGGGCCCGCGGCTCGGCAGGGTCGTGTGGGT
>WBZP01007223.1_pt1 | contig 10765 bp, 7 predicted proteins | sample 5204301 | NCBI WGS metagenome assembly WBZP01 (sample SAMN12412401, study PRJNA552823) | activated sludge metagenome | isolation source: activated sludge from nitrification reactor of wastewater treatment plant... | place: USA: Pennsylvania | collected 2017
ATCGTTGCCTACGCCCGCGATCCCGAAACCGCGCAAGCGGCCGGTCGCTACGGGCGAAAGCGCGTCGAGGGGAAATACTCGCTGGCCGGAATGGTGGAGCGATACGACGCCCTCTATTCGCGCCTGCTTGCTGCTGCTTTGCCTACTGTAGGTCCGGCATGCGCCGCGCGTCACGGCGACGCCAGCCGAATTGCGCCCGAAGGCGCACCGACACAACCTCGCAGCTGACGCGGAACCATTATGTGCGGAATAACCGGCATCTTCGACAGCCGCGGCCGGCGCGAAATAGACCGTGCCGCACTGCACCGGATGAACGAGTCCCAGCACCATCGGGGACCGGACGAAGGCAGTGTCCACGTCGAGCCCGGCGTGGGCTTCGGCCATCGGCGGTTGTCGATCATCGACGTCGCGACCGGCCAACAGCCGTTGTTCAACGAGGATGGCAGCGTCTGCGTCGTTTTCAATGGCGAGATTTACAACTTCCAGGAACTTGTGCCGGAGCTTGAAGCGCTCGGGCACGTTTTCCACACGCGGAGCGACACCGAAGTCATCGTCCACGCGTGGGAGACCTGGGGCGAGGATTGCGTGACGCGCTTTCGCGGAATGTTCGCGTTCGCGCTCTGGGACCGGAACCGAGAGACGCTGTTCCTCGCCCGAGATCGACTGGGCGTCAAGCCGATGTACTACGCGGTGCTGGACGACGGCATGCTGCTGTTCGGTTCCGAACTCAAGTCGCTGCTCGCCAACGGCGGACTTAAGCGCGACATCGATCCACCGGCGATCGAGGAGTACTTCGCGCTCGGCTACGTGGCCGAACCGCGGACGATCTTCAAGGGAGCGAAGAAGCTGCTGCCGGCGCACATGCTGGCCGTGCGCCGTGGGCAGCCAATGTCCAAACCGCGCGAGTACTGGGATGTTCGTTTCACGCTCGACCGTCAGATCGGCCTTGCCGATGCCTCCGCCGAACTCGAAGCGCGACTACGCGAGTCGATCAAGCTGCGGATGATCTCCGAGGTTCCTCTCGGTGCGTTTCTCTCCGGAGGGGTCGATTCGAGTGCGGTGGTGGCGATGATGGCGGGCGTCTCTGCCGCGCCAGTGAACACCTGCTCGATAGCCTTCGGCGACCCCAAGTTCGACGAATCCGCCTTTGCCCAGCAGGTTGCTGATCGTTACCACACCCGACACTTCGTCGACCGGGTCGAGAGCGACGACTTTGACCTCATCGACACTCTCGCTGCGCTGTACGACGAGCCCTATGCCGACAGCTCGGCGATTCCCACCTACCGTGTCTGTCAGTTGGCCCGCAAGCACGTCACGGTCGCGCTGTCCGGCGATGGCGGTGACGAGAGTTTCGGCGGCTACCGGCGGTATCGCCTGCACCTGATGGAAGAGCGGATGCGGTCGATCCTGCCGCTGGGTGTCCGCCGGCCGGTGTTTGGCACACTCGGTCGCCTCTATCCCAAGCTCGACTGGGCGCCGCGCTTCCTGCGCGGAAAGACGACGTTCGAGGGCATGGCGCGGACACCCGTCGAGGCGTACTTCCATTCGGTGTCGATTCTGCGCGCACCCATGCGCCAGCAGCTATTCAGCGCCAAGTTGCGCGGCCTTCTTGCCGGCTACGACGCGTTCGACGTGTTCGAGGGGCATTCGGCCAGGGCGGGAACAGACGACGCGCTGTCACTCGTCCAGTACCTGGACCTCAAGACCTACCTCGTCGGCGACATCAACACCAAGGTCGATCGTGCCAGCATGGCGAATTCACTGGAAGTGCGCGAGCCGCTGATGGACCACCCGCTGATCGAGTGGCTGGCGAGCCTGCCTGCTAACCTCAAGGTGCGCGGCAACGAAGGCAAGTTCCTGCTCAAGAAGGCAATGGAGCCGCACCTGCCGTCGGAGATTATGTATCGGCCGAAAATGGGGTTTGCGGTGCCCCTGGCACGATGGTTCCGTGGCCCGCTCAGGGAGCGGGTACGCAATTCCGTACTCGGCCCACGGCTGCTGAGTACCGGTTGGTTCAATGAAGCGTATGTCCAGCAATTGGTGGATGCGCACCAGTCTGGCCGTAACGACTACAGCGCGCCGCTGTGGACGCTGCTGATGTTCGACGCATTCCTGGGCAACCTGGCGGGTGACGTGCAAACCGCACGGGCCGCTGAGGTCAATGCGTAATGGCTCTGCGCGTTTTGCACATCCTCGACCATTCTATCCCGCTGCACAGCGGGTACACCTTTCGTACGGCCGCAATCCTGCGCGAGCAGCGCGCTTTGGGCTGGGAAACGTTCCAGCTCACCAGCCCTAAGCACATGGCTCCGGGACCGGACGAGGAGAACGTCGACGGTTTGCACTTCTTCCGTACGCGCTGGGCGCCGTCGGGGGTGTCCGCGCTGCCCGGTGTTGGCGAGCTCGCGCTGATGAGTGCGCTGGAGCGACGTTTGGACGAAGTCGCGACGAAGGTGTGTCCTGACATTCTGCAAGCGCACTCGCCCGTACTGAATGCGCTGCCAGCCATTCGCGTTGGCAGGCGGCGGGGAATTCCAGTTGTCTACGAGATCCGCGCTTTCTGGGAAGATGCGGCGGTGGATCACGGCACGACACAGGAGGGGAGTCTGCGTTACCGGATCACCCGAGCATTGGAGACTCGCGCGATTCGCCGCGCCGATCACGTCACGACGATCTGTGAAGGCTTGCGCAGCGATATCGTCGCGCGTGGTATCTCGGCAGACAAAGTGACCGTCATACCGAATGCGGTAGACGTGCAGGCGTTCGCGTACCGGCGGCCGCGTGACGAGGCACTGAAGCGAGAGCTGGGGCTGGACGGAAGTACGGTGATCGGGTTCCTCGGGTCGTTCTATGCGTACGAGGGACTCGATCTGCTGATCGATGCGGTCCCTGCAATCGCGCGGGTCCGCCCGGACGTGCGCGTGCTGCTCGTGGGGGGCGGGCCGCAGGACGCGGCACTCAAGGCGAGAGCGGCGGGCCTGAATGTGGCGGACAAGGTATTGTTCGTCGGTCGTGTGCCGCACGCCGAAGTCCAACGCTATTACAGCTTGGTCGATGTGCTTGCCTACCCGCGTCAGAGGATGCGCCTGACCGAGTTGGTGACACCGCTCAAGCCGCTGGAGGCGATGGCGCAGGGGCATCTGCTGGTGGCCTCCGATGTCGGAGGGCACCGGGAATTGATCCGCGACGGCGAGACGGGCCGATTGTTCAAGGCGGGCGATGTCCGCGCACTGGTGGAAGCGATCCTCGACTTGCTTGGCCACCCGGAGCGTTGGGACCAGATACGCGACAACGGGCGCCGCCTGGTGGAGGAAGAACGTACCTGGCGCCACAGCGTCAGCGGCTACGTCAATCCATTCCAGCAGCTCAAGCTGCCTGCGGTAACGTGAACTGGTCGGCTCTTCGCATAGCCATTGTCGGCCCGCTGCCACCGCCCGCTGGCGGCATGGCAGGACAGACCTCACAGCTTGCCGAGTTGCTACAGGGCGAGGGCGCGTATGTCCGGTTGGTGCAAACCAATGCTCCATACCGGCCGGCGTGGATCCGCCGCTTTCGCGGGATCCGTGCTTTGGTCCGGCTGATCGATTACGTCGTTCGGCTCTGGGCCGCTGCCGGTGACGTGCAGTTGTTTCACGTCATGGCCAACAGCGGGTGGTCGTGGCACCTGTTCGCAGCGCCCGCCGTCTGGATTGGACGTATCCGCGGGGTACGGGTTGTCGTGAACTATCGCGGTGGAGAGGCCAAGTCGTTCCTGGACCGGTCTGCTCGCTGGGTGCGCCCTTCGCTCAACGCAGCATCGGCGCTGGTCGTTCCTTCCGGGTTTCTGGAAGGCGTCTTCAGGGCGTTTGGCTTCCGGTCGCAGGTAGTTCCGAACGTTGTCGACCTCGCTCGATTCCGTCCAACCCGTAAGGAGCGCCCACTGCCACCGAGCGAGCCCGTCATTCTCGTCGCGCGGAATCTCGAGCCCATCTACGACAACGCAACGGCGATCCGGGCCTTTGCATTGGCCTCGGCCCGGGTACCTGCACGCCTGGTGATCGCCGGATCAGGTCCGGAGGAGGGAGCGCTCAAGGCTCTGGCGCAGCAGTTAGGTGTGCACGCGCGAGTCGAATTCACTGGGCGCCTCGACCGCGCGGAAATGGCGGCCAGATACGGCTTGGCAAGCGTGGCGCTCAATCCGAGCCAAGTCGACAACACGCCTAACTCTATCCTGGAAGCGCTTGCCAGCGGGATTCCGATTGTCAGCACAAACGTAGGCGGCATCCCGTTCATCGTGAGCGACGAGGAAACAGCGCTGCTGGTGCCGCCAGGGGATCCGGAGCGGATGGCAGCCGCCTTGGTGCGGATGCTGACGGGGCCTGATTTGGCATTGCGCCTGGCAACGGCCGGACTTTCCGAGGTCCGTCGCTTTTCGTGGCCACAAGTCAAGGACAGCCTTGGGTCCGTGTACCAATCCATCTTGGCGCCGGAAATTGCTCGCGGTCGCCCCGCGTAAACGTTATGACAAGCCTATACACCGGATTAGTAGCCAACGTGATCTTTCCCTTGCAGGAACTGGCCAAGGGACACAACACCGTCGCGGTGCGGCGTGCCATGGAGGAATCGCAGTGGTGGAGCCCGGAACGGCTGCGCGATTACCAGGCACAGAGGCTCCGGAACTTCCTTGTCGAAGTAGGCACACGGGTGCCCTACTACCGGGATCTCTTCAAGTCAATCGACTTCGTGCCGAACGACGTCCAATCGACAGCGGATCTTGCGCAGTTGCCTTTCCTTACCAAGCCGATTATTCGCGCCAACACGGAGCAACTCAAGGCGAGCGGAGCCGTTGGACTGGCCCGCTTCAATACGGGCGGCTCAAGTGGCGAGCCGCTGATCTTCTACATTGGGAAGGAGCGCGTCAGCCACGATGTGGCGGCCAAATGGCGCGCCACGCGCTGGTGGGACGTCGACATCGGCGATCCTGAGATCGTCGTGTGGGGATCGCCGATCGAGTTGGGCGCGCAGGACCGCGTTCGGATGCTGCGCGACGGCGTGATGCGGACCGAACTGCTGCCTGCGTTCGAGATGTCGGAGAGCAAGCTCGACGAATTCGTCACACGCGTTCGTCAGCGCCGGCCCCGGATGCTCTTTGGCTATCCCTCGTCGCTGTCGCTGATCGCGCGCCATGCGGAAAAGCGTGGGATTGCGATGAACGATATCGAAATCAAAGTGGCGTTTGTGACGTCCGAGCGCCTTTACGACGAGCAGCGCGAGACGATTGCCCGGGTTTTCGGATGTCGCGTGGCGAACGGTTACGGCGGCCGCGACGCAGGGTTCATAGCGCACGAGTGCCCGAGTGGTGCCATGCACATCACTTCCGAAGACATTGTCGTCGAACTCGTCGATGCCGGTGGTCGTCCCGTTCCGAGCGGGAGCGCAGGCGAGATCGTGGTTACGCATCTTTCGACGACGGACTTCCCCTTCGTTCGGTACCGCACGGGCGACATTGGGGTTATCGACGGGACCACTTGCCAGTGCGGGCGGGGCCTTCCGCTGCTCAAGGAAATCCAGGGACGAACAACGGACTTCGTCGTCGCGGCCGATGGCACGATCATGCACGGATTGTCACTTGTATACGTGATACGTGACCTGCCTGGCATCGAGGCATTCAAGCTGATTCAGGAGAGTCTCGACCTCACACGTGTGCAATTGGTTCGTGGTACGCAGTTTGACGATGGGAATCTGTTGCGCATCGAGGAGGGGCTCAAGCGGAGATTGGGTCCGCGCGTCCAAGTCCTGATCGAGTTAGTCGATCGCATTCCGCCCGAGGTGTCGGGAAAGTACCGCTACGTGACTAGCCGGGTTGCGGTCAATTCATGAATCTCTTGTCGTAGCTTCGCCAAATGATCACCTCTGGGCACCCTCGTTTCAATGATTCGGATCTTGCCGCAATTCAATCAGCTTCCGGGGACCTTGCCGCGTGGAAGGAGGCGTTTAGGCGTTTCGGAGTTGACGCGCCCACCCGGGTGGCCGGGGATTTTGCGGTAGCGCTTCGCGTCGATGACCGGCGCTTCTTCTTGGCGGTGGATCGATTCGCGGTGCGCACGCTCTGTTTTCGCGTCGACAGCGAACGACTGCAAGTCGCTGAGCGTGCCGATGCCGCGGCGTCCGTTAGCGCGAGTCTGGACCCACAGGCCCTATTCAGTTACCTCTATTTTCACGCCATTCCGGCACCGCAAACCGTATTCAAGGATGTCTTTCGAGTACCCGCGGGCCACTTTGCAATGTTGGACAATGGCCGCCTGCGCGTTGCACCGTGGTGGGTACCGCGCTTTGTGGAGAACCAAAACGTACCAATCGAGGAATTGAAGCGGCGATTCCTGTCGCTGGTGCGGCGGGGAGTCGAACGTCAAATCGGAACGGGTACGGCGGGTTGCTTCCTGAGTGGCGGCACGGACAGCTCTACGGTTGCGGGAATGGTCACTTCAGTTACAGGGCTTCCTGCGCAAACCTTCTCCATCGGATTCGACGCCAAGGGCTACGACGAGATGGAGTACGCGCGGATCGCCGCTCGCCACTTCAAGACGGATCATCACGAGTACTACGTTACGCCGGATGACCTGATCGCGGGAATTCCTGCGGTTGCGACGTCGTTCGATCAACCGTTTGGCAATTCTTCAGTCGTTCCCGCTTACTATTGCGCAAAGGTTGCCCGCGAAGCAGGGCTTGATCTAATACTCGGCGGGGACGGAGGGGACGAGCTCTTTGGCGGCAACACTAGGTACGCGAAACAACGAGTGTTCGGAATCTACCAACATCTGCCGCACTTCCTCCGGAAAGGTCTTGGCGGCTCGCGGATTCTCCATTCCAAGGCTGCGGGCCGCACTTCGATTGGACGAAAGGCAGCGAGCTACCTCGAGCAGGCTCAGGTGCCAATGCCTGATCGCCTGCAAATGTACAACCTCATCTTTCGGTTGGGACTGAAGGAAGTGCTGACGCCAGAATTCCTAATGAACGTTGACACCGAGGAACCGCTGCGCCAACAGCGTGAGGTCTATGCCGCGTCGAACGCCGGCGCATTGATCAACAAGATGCTGTTTTTCGATTGGCGCTATACGTTGGCTGACAATGACCTACCCAAAGTGGTGGGCGCCACCAGGCTCGCAGGAATCCCCGTCGGTTTTCCCTTTCTCGACGACGAGTTGGTCGACTTCTCGCTAGTGCTCGCGCCGGAACTCAAGCTCAAGGGGCTTCAATTGCGCTGGTTCTTCAAAGAGGCCCTACGCGGATTTCTGCCCGATCAGATTCTGGCCAAGAAGAAGCATGGTTTCGGTTTGCCATTCGGCGTCTGGGTCAATACACATGGGGCGCTCAAGAGCATGGCATTTGATCGCATTCGTTCGCTCGGCCAGCGGGGGATCGTGCGCACCGACTTCATTGGCAGGCTGATATCGGAATACCTCCCAGCGCATCCGGGGTATTATGGAGAGATGGTATGGATCCTAATGATGCTCGAGCAGTGGATGGAGTCGTGTCCTGCGCGCCCAAGAGCGACCATCGAGTGAACTGTCGAGTCCTTCTCGGCAAGGCGTGAACAAGTCTCTCCGACGATGATTGTCGGGTGGTTATCTGGGAAGGCGGGACTCTTGGTGTAAGGCGGGCGGTGACCTTGAAGCCGCGAGTCAAATGCTGACGCTACCGGCTCCCGCCATCAAGTGATCGATAGAGCGGGCTTTGAAGCGCAATCCGACATTCTTTGATTGGCCACCAAGCCGCTGGTCGCGGTTATCGATCCATGGTCGTTGGAGCGGTGTTCAAAGCAACGGACTCGTATGTCTAGGATTTCTACCTGGGATGACGTTCCCCATATTGGTGACGCAGACAGTGCAGCCTGAGAGCGCGCAATGGTCGACGAAACACAAAACACGCGTTCGGAGCATTCGTTCAGCGCATCGCCACCGCAGGGGCCTTCGTTGGGACGCTGCATCACGGGGTGTTCGAAGGGCGTATCAGGCCCAGGGTTCAACGTTCATGGGTAACTGAGGGATTATCGCGCTGTCCGAAGCGGGTATAGCGTACCAAGGCAGACACCCTACGCCTCTCCAGAGAGGCGGTAGTACAGTCGTCGCCGCGTCGTCGTCACCTAGAGCTTTACCAATGTTCAAGCTGCCACCCCAAGTGCGACGCCAATGGGCAGGGTCCGGCGTCACGCGAACACATCGTGAATCGGTGACCTCCCACCATCGCGGGCGCCTGTGTGCCAAACCAAACGGATGGGACTTGAGACGCTTGCCACTGGCCCCGGACGCAGACGAACTGTCTGGCGCAAGATGACCGATACCAGGCGCAAGATGGCGAAAGGTGCGTTCTGGTCGGTTTCGTTTCGACTGGCTGTCCGCGCGATTGGGTTGCTTAGTACATTATTCCTCGCGCGTTTGCTGGTCCCTGCTGATTTTGGGCTCGTTGCAATGGCGACGTCGATCTTGGCAGCGTTAGAGATCATGAGTGCGTTCAGCTTCGACATTGCACTGATCCAGAACCCAAGCGCGCAGCGGCGGCACTACGACACTGCCTGGACCTTCAACGTGATATTTGGCTTGGTCAATGCGTGCATCTTGCTCGCCCTTGCAGGACCTGCGGCGGAATTTTATGGTGAGCCTCGGGTCACGAACATCATGCGTTGGTTTGCCGTGTACGCGGCATTACAGGGTTTCAACAATATCGGCATCGTGGCGTTCCAAAAGGACCTGGAGTTGCACAAGGAATTCAGTTTCGGTGTCACCACGAAGTTGGTTGCCTTCACTGTGACGCTTTTGTTGGCGTATGCGCTCCGCAGCTACTGGGCGTTGGTCGCGGGGACAATGGCGTCAACCATCACCGGGCTCGCGTTGAGCTACTGGATGCACCCCTATCGCCCCCGCCTGAGCCTGGCGGCACGTGGAGAACTGTTCCATTTTTCAAAGTGGATGCTGATAAACAACGCGCTCATTTTCCTGATTCACCGAAGTGCGGATCTGGCCATCGGGAAGCTTGTAGGGGCGCAGGCACTTGGCACCTACAGTATCGCTTACGAGATATCAAATCTGCCGACGACCGAATTGGTCTTTCCGATCAGCCGCGCCATCTTTCCCGGGTACTCCAAGATGGCGGGGAGTCTGCAAGAGCTTCGCCGTGGATTCGTCGATGTCTTGTCTATCATCCTGTTGTTCGTTGTTCCGGCCGGCGTTGGCATTTGCGTGCTCGCCGAGCCACTGGTGCGCGCTGTCTTGGGCACAAAGTGGGAGGCAGCCATTCCACTTGTACAGATGCTGAGCGTGTTTGGCGTTCTTCGGGCATCCACGTCCAACTGCGGGGCGGTATTCTTAGCGCTTGGCATTCCTCGAGTCCTTACGTATTTGACTCTGCTCTTCTTGGCCATCATGCTACCTGCGTTTTGGATCTGGGTGCCCATGTATGGTGCCGCCGGAGCAGCGAAAGGGTTGGTGGTGGCAGCGAGCATTCAGATGCCGGTCGTCTTCGCCATTGTGGCAAGAAGTATCGGGCTAGGATTGCCGGCTCTATTGAGTGTGGCATGGCGCCCCCTTCTGGCGGCGGCACTGATGGCCGCCGCAATAGAAACCTTGAGGGGCCACCTGGCGGCCGAGCAGGCGGGAGATCTGATGCTGCTCAGCGTGTTAGTTCCATTTGGGGTGGCGGTCTACACGGCGGGCGTGTTTGCACTTTGGAGTGTCGTAGGGCGGCCCGCTGGAGGCGAGGCGCTTTTCTTAGATGCTGGACGAATGCTTGTGAAACGGATTAAGCGCCGGAACGTTGCTTCGGGATGAATTGGCTTTAGACAGACGCCTTCGTAGAAGCAGCCTGAGGCACGCGGCCATGATACCCGTCGTGGTTAGTCGCCGCATCGCCGAAGCGATCTTCGACTGAGTACTTTGGGGGATTTCCAGCAATGCTCGTACGGGCGTACCAGTCCATCGCGCGGTGGACGACGGTGCGAGGGATTCGCCGCGATCGGCAATATTGCAGCAGGCCTTGAACGAAGAGGTATTAGACGCCATGCGGAATGCTGAACTTTGGTATCCGACCAAGTTTGTGCGCAACGGCCAAGGTTTGGTGGCGTCGGGTGACGCAAAGGAAGTAGGCGTGCGCTCTAGGCTCATTGCAAATCGATTGGCCGCCGCATATTGGCCATTAATTCGAACGCATGCCAAAGGGACGCTCGCGGACATTGGTTGTGGAAAGGTCCCACTCTATGAAGCCTATCGAGATATTGTCAGCGAAGTGATCTGCGTTGACTGGCAGCAGTCCCAGCACCGAAATCCGCATCTGGACATCGAAGCGGACCTTAATTTGGGCCTTCCACTGCCTGATGGGCAAGCCGACACGATCCTTGCAACGGATGTCCTCGAGCACTTGCGCGACCCCAAACTGTTCTGGTCGGAATCTGCCAGAGTGTTGAGGCCATGTGGCAAGATTATTCTTGGGGTGCCGTTTCTCTATTGGGTTCATGAGCAACCCCACGATTTCTATCGTTATACGGAATTCGCCCTCCGGGCCTTTTGTGCTGAGAACGCGCTCTCGGTCGCAGTGCTTGAACCGTATGCTGGTCCCGTGGCAGTAGTGCTGGACATTGTTGGAAAGAACCTGCCTGGGCATCGCGCAGCGGAGTGGTATCAGGCTCTTGCGAACTGGCTTCTAGAAAAACGAATGTGCCGGGCAATCGATGCCGACGGTGCGCGGTTGTTTCCACTCGGCTATTGCCTTGTAGCGCAGAAGTCCGCCGAATAGT
>WBZP01004418.1_pt1 | contig 10764 bp, 11 predicted proteins | sample 5204301 | NCBI WGS metagenome assembly WBZP01 (sample SAMN12412401, study PRJNA552823) | activated sludge metagenome | isolation source: activated sludge from nitrification reactor of wastewater treatment plant... | place: USA: Pennsylvania | collected 2017
CGAGGTCCGGGTAGTCGCAGGCCTCGGGGGTGTGGGTGCCCACGTCCAGCACCGCCTGCCCCTTGGCTTCAAGGAACGCCTTCAGGCGCTGCTTGAGGGCGAAGCCGCCGTGGTCCGAGCCCAGCGCCACCCGCGGCCCGGCCGCGGCGGGCGGGACCTGGGCCTGGCGCGCGAGCACCTCCCGCACCACCTCCTGCACCAGCGTCTTGAGTTCCTCGGGTCGCAAGGGCCGCCTTCCGCAACCTCCAGGGGTATCACGGCCGCGCGGACCTGCCAAGCGTAGGGGGTGGTGGAAGGGAATCAACACAGAGGAACAGAGGCACAGAGATGGGGAAAAGCATTGGGGGTGGCCACGGGTGGACCCCCGGGCCATGCACTGCAGGTGGGGTTGGGTAACGGCTTCTCCAAACCTGAAATCGTTTTCCTCTCTGTGCCTCTGTGTTGAAAATTTCCCTCCCGCCAGTGCTATCCTCGACTTTTCTTGGATAGGCCTCTGTCGTTCCACCGCATGCAGCCGTTCGTGTCGCCGGGAGGGGTTCCGGGCCGCTGAGGGTGTCCCTCGGCCCTGCTGAACCCACCGGGCGTTGATGCGCCCGGTTCTTCGAGATGAACGACATGCATCCTGAACTGAATGCGCTCTGCCTGCGCCTGGAAACCGCCCAGGCCGCCCAGAACCTGGCCTGCGCCCGCGCCGCCGGGGGCACCACCTTGACCCTGCCGGGCGCCCTCGGCGCTTTTCTCGGCCCGGGCCACCCGCTCAACCAAGGCCTGGCCCTGGGCCTGGGCGGCCCGCTGCCGGCGGCGGACCTGGACCGCCTCGAGGCCTTCCTCGGCGATCCCGTCGTGCTGGAACTGACCCCGGGGGCCGATCCGGAGCTGCCGGCCCTGCTGGCCGCCCGCGGCTACCGGGTCCGCCAGTTCCAGCAGGTCTGGGCCCGCGACCTGCGGGAACCCCTGGCCGGGGACTTCGGCTCGGCCCGCCCGCTGCGGCCCGGGGAGGAGGACCAGGCCGCCCGGGTGGTCCAGGCGGGCTTCCTCGAATCGGACGACGTCGCCGCGCAGGATCCCGGTTTCGCCCGGGCCATGGCCCGCGCCGAGGGCACCACGGTATTCCTTGCCGACCGCGACGGCCAGCCGGCCGGCGCCGGCACCCTCGGCATCCACGGCGACCTGGCGGTGCTGTCCGGCACCAGCGTGCTGCCCCGGGCCCGCGGCGTCGGCCTGCAGCGCGACCTGATCCGGGCCCGCCTGGCCTTCGCCCGGGAGCGGGGCTGCACGGTCGCCTGCAGCGTCACACTGCCCGGCACCGCCTCCCAGGCCAACCTGGAGCGCTGCGGCTTCCGCGCCGCCTATCCGAAGCTGGAGTTGGTGAGGTAAGAAAGGGGAATTTTCAACACAGAGGCACAGAGGCGCAGAGGTGAAAAAGCATAAAGAAGGGAAATTTTTCAACGCAAAGGCGCGGAGGCGCAAAGGTGACAGGACTGAGGATGCCGATGCACATCGGTTCGTCAGGTTGGTTTCCTGCTCTGTGTCTCTGTGCCTCTGTGTTGAATCCCTCCAACCCGGCCGCAGGCCGTCCAGTCCTTTCCCCCTCTGTGTCTCCGTGCCTCTGTGTTGAATCCCTCCAACCCGGCCGCAGGCCGTTCAGCCCTTTTCCCCTCTGTGTCTCTGTGCCTCTGTATTGAATCCCTCCAACCCGGCCGCAGGCCGTTCAGCCCTTTCCCCCGCTGTGTCTCTGTGCCTCTGTGTTGAATCCCTCCACCCCGGCCACAGGCCGTTCAGCCGTTTTCCCCTCTGTATCTCTGTGCCTCTGTGTTGAATCCCTCCAACCCGGCCATAGGCCGTTCAGCCTTTTCCCCTATGCGCCTCTGCGCCTTTGCGTTGAATCCCTCCAACCCGGCCACAGGCTGTTCAGCCCTTTTCCCCTCTGTGCCTCCGTGCCTTTGTGTTGAATCCCTCCAACCCGGCCGCAGGCCGTCCAGCCTTTTCCCCCTCTGTGCCTCCGTGCCTCTGTGTTGAATCCCTCCAACCCGGCCACAGGCTGTTCAGCCCTTTTCCCCTCTGTGCCTCCGTGCCTCTGTGTTGAATCCCTCCAACCCGGCCGCAGGCCGTTCAGCCCTTTTCCCCTCTGTGTCTCTGTGCCTCTGTGTTGAATCCCTCTAATCCGGCCGCCGGCCGTTCTACCCTGGAACCAATGCGCCTCGCCCCCCGCCATGCCGCCGTCGCCGTGACGGCCCTCGCCTTCTTCGTCGACACGCTGCTCTACGGTCTGCTGGTGCCGCTGCTGCCGCGCTACGCGGCGACCATGGGCCTGGGACCGTGGAAGGTCGGGCTGCTGTTCGGCAGCTACGCGGTGGCGCTGCTGCTGGCCACTTTCCCGATCGCCCGCATCGCCGACCGCCACGGCCGCCGGGCGCCCATGCTCTGGGGCCTGGCCGGGCTGGCCTTCACCACCCTGGCCTTCGCCTATTCGCGCAACTACACCGTGCTGCTGCTGGCGCGGTCGCTGCAGGGGGTGGCGGGGGCGGCCACCTGGCTGCCGGGGATGGCGCTGGTGGCCGACCACTGGCCCTCGGAATCGCGCGGCAAGGCGATGGGCTTCGCCTTCGCCGGGGCCAACCTGGGCCTGCTGCTGGGCCCGCCGCTGGCGGGCTTCCTCGACCGCCACCTGGGCCCGCAGGCGCCGTTCTTCCTGGGCATCGGCCTGGTGGTGGTGGACGCCCTGGGCCGGATCTTCCTGCTGCAGGAGAAGGAGCCGGTGCGGGAGCCGCCGATCCCCTGGCGGGCGCTGCTGGCCAATCCGGTGGTGCGGGCCTTCGCCGGCGCCATGGTGCTGGCCTCGGCCACCTGGACCCTGCTGGAGGCGGCCCTGCCCATGGACATGGATGCCCGGCTGCGGCTGGATCCGCGCGGCATCGGCCTGCTGTTCGCCGGGATGGCGCTGGCCCACGCCCTCTCGTCGCCGTGGATGGGCCGGCTCAGCGACCGCTTCGGCCGCACCCGGGTGCTGCGCCTCGGCCTGCTGCTGGCCTTCCTGCTGCTGCCGCTGCCGGCGCTGCTGCCGGGGCCCTGGACGGTGGGCGCCGCGATGGTGGCCTTCGGCCTCACCACCAGCTTCATCATCAGCCCCTGCAGTCCGGCGGTGGCCGACCAGGTGGAGCGCATGGGCAGCCAGAGCTTCGCCTCCGGCTTCAGCGTCCTGAACGTGTCCTACTCGATCGGCATGATGCTGGGGCCGCTGCTGGGCGGGGCCCTGGTGCAGGGGCTGGGGCTGGCCGGCGGGCTGGCCACCGTCGGCGCGGCCTGCCTCGGTTACCTGCTGCTGCTGCGCGGGCTCTAGCCCGGTTTCACGGCGCGGTAGATCCAGCGCTCGGAGAGGCGCTCCAGGGGCTCCCCGAGGTAGCCGCCCCAGGTGCGGTCCAGGGCCAGGCCGGCGGCGGCCAGGGCCTCGCGGGCTTCGCGGTCGGTGGGCAGCCAGATGTCGTGCTGGAAGCGGCTGCCGCGGCAGAGGCGGTCGGTGCGGACCCGGCGTCGGTCGGGGCTCCAGCGCACCCGTTCGCGGTAGGGCACGCCGTCCTCCTCCAGGTCCAGCCAGTCGCCTTCCACCCGGGCGATGGCGCGGGCGGTGCCGTCGCGGCCCACCAGATCCAGCACCAGCGCGCCGCCGGGGCGCAGCACGCGGGCGAATTCACGCAGCTGCTGCAGGTTCTCCTCCAGGGTCCGGAAGTAGCCCCAGGAGGTGTAGGCGCACAGCACGCCGTCGGCGCTGCGGTCGCGGAAGGGCAGGGCGCGCAGGTCCAGGCGGACGGTGGGGCCGGGGTGCTCGACCGCGTGGCGGCGCAGGTTCAGGGCGCTGAGGTCGCCGCCGACGCTGGTGTAGCCGCGGGCCAGCAGGTGCGGCCGCAGCCGCCCCCAGCCGCAGGGCAGGTCCAGCACCCGCGCGCCCGCGGGCAGGTCCAGGCAGGCGGCCAGGGCCGGGCCCTCGGTGGCCGCCTCCCGCTCCTTGCCGCGGTAGATGTCGAAATAGGCTTCGCAGTCGAAGTCCCGGGCGAACCAGTCCATGCCGAAGGTCTATTCCTCCGGTTCGTCGCCCTTCTTCACCAGGCGCACCGGCGGGAGGGATGGCGAGACGGCCTGCACCAGGCCCTTCCAGACGTAGCGGGTGCCGCGCTTCTGGCCCTGCTTGACGATCAGGCCCTCCTCCTCCAGTTCGCTGAAGAAGCGCCGCAGGGTGGCGGGGGCGCCGTCGTCGTCCTTGAGGCCGAGCCGGGCCTGGGTCTCGAAGCTGGAGAGGGCGCCCTCGGCCTGCAGGGCCTGGATCAGCTTCTCCTTGAGGTCGGCGAGGTCGGCCTTGTTGCGGCGTCCCTTTCCGCGCGGCGTCGCTGGCGGCAGGAACTGCAGGGGGGCGGAGGCCGGTTCGGCCGGTTCCGGGGCGGGATGCGGTGCCGCCTCGGCCGGGCGCGGGCCGGTCCGCGCGGCGGGAACCGCCTCGTGCAGCAGGCCGCCGTCCATGTAGATGTCCATGTCTTCCGGCTTGAACAGCACCACCGAAGAGGCGGCGGGAATGCCCTCCTGGTGGAGGGCGCCGAGGACCCGGTCTCCGATCCGGCGCTTCTGCTCGGCGGACAAAAAGGGTGCCTGGATAACCACGATCGCCATGGGCCGGTTCCTTTGTAGGGGTGAGCGTCCATTTTATCCGAAAAAAAAGGGTTCATGACTATATGGAGGCTTTGCGTAGACTTGACCCCAGGAGTCCGCGTGATGAAGGCCCGCCAGGAAACGAACGCCAAGGAATTTTCCGCCGAGCAGGCGCGGTTCGAAGGATTCCTCCGCAGCCGCCAGCTGAAGTTGACCGGGGAGCGCAAGGCCATGCTGGCGGCGGTTCTCGGCTGGGGCAGCCACTTCGACGCGGACACCCTGCACCTGACCCTCAAGCAGCGCGGCGAGAACGTCTCCCGGGCGACCGTGTACCGGACCCTGGACCTGCTGGTGCAGTGCGGGCTGGTGCGCAAGGACAGCCTGGGCCACCAGCAGGCGCAGTACGAGGTGCTGAAGCCGGGCGAGCACCACGACCACCTGATCTGCCTGCGCTGCAGCCAGGTGATCGAGTTCTACCGCCCGGACCTGGAAGCGCTGCAGGAGGCCATCTGCGCGGAGAAGAAGTTCAAGCCGCTGCACCACAGCCTGCAGATCTTCGGGCTCTGCAAGAGCTGTCTGGGCAAGGTGGACGAGAGTGAACTGGCGGGCTTGGTCTCGCACATCCATACCTGATGTTCGGCGGGGGTCTCCGGCTGCGCCTGTGACCCCCGCACCCCCGCGCTGCAGGCCCGGCTCAGCCGGGCCTGCGCTTGTTCGGGCGGGGGCGTTGCGGGTACATCGGTGGCCCTCGCACCCCCGCGCTGCAGGCCCGGCGAAGCCGGGCCTTTGCTTGTTCGGGCGGGGGCGCTGCGGGTACATCGGTGGCCCTCGCACCCCCGCGCTGCAGGCCCGGCGGAGCCGGGCCTTGGCTTGTCCGGGTCGGGGTAGGCGGTCGGGGGGCCCTTGTTGTGCTTGGGAGCACATCCGGGATCGGGAACCCGCGTTCGATAACCGGAAATCCGGTTGGGGTTAGACTGGGCCATGGCCAAGCTCACGCTCCAGGACCTCCAGCGCCTTCCGAAGACCGATCTGCACGTGCACCTGGACGGCAGCCTGCGGTTGGAGACGATCCTCGAGTTGGCGGAGCAGCAGAAGGTGAAGCTGCCGGCGGACAGCCCGGACAAGCTGCGGCCCTTCGTGCAGGTGGGCGAGGAGTGCAAGTCGCTGGTGGAGTACCTGCGCGCCTTCGACGTGACCCTGTCGGTGATGCAGACCTACGATTCGCTGGTGCGCACCGCCTTCGAGCTGGCCGAGGACGCGGCCAGGGAGAACGTCCGCTACATGGAGGTCCGCTACAGCCCGATCCTCCACCAGCAGAAGGGCCAGACCCTGCACAACATCGTCCAGGCGGTGCTGGAGGGCCTGCGGCTGGCGGAGCGCAAGTACAACATCCGCACCGGCGTGATCGTCTGCGGCATCCGCCACATCAGCCCGGAGATGAGCAACCGCCTGGCCGACCTCACCGTGGCCTTCAAGAACAAGGGCGTGGTCGGCTTCGACCTGGCCGGCGCCGAGGAGGACTTCCCGGCCAAGAAGTTCAAGGACGCCTTCGGCCGGGTGCTGGCCAACAACATCAACTGCACCCTCCACGCCGGCGAGGCCTACGGGCCGGAGAGCGTGCACCAGGCCATCCACCTGTGCGGCGCCCACCGGATCGGCCACGGGGTGCGCCTGATCGAGGACGGCGACCTGCTGAACTACGTCAACGACCACCGGATCCCCCTGGAGATGTGCCCCAGCTCCAATGTCCAGACCAAGGCGGTCAAGAAGATGGAGGACCACCCGATCCGGCTGTTCTACGACCTCGGCCTGCGGGTGACGGTGAACACCGACAACCGGCTGATGACCAACACCTCGGTCAGCAAGGAATGCCTGATCATGCACGAGACCCTCGGCTTCAGCCTGGAGGAGCTGCAGGAGGTCATCATCATGGGCTTCAAGAGCGCCTTCCTGCCCTACGCGGTGAAGCGCGCCATGCTCGCCGAGGTGGTCAGCGAGCTGAAGAGCTTCAAGCCGAAGAGCCTGGAAGTGAAAAAGGAGCACCTGTAGGCGGGGGGCTGGCTAAACTTGACTGAAGGAGTCAGGATTATCCCCATGCTGGATCGCCTCGCCACCTTCCTGGACGCCCACGGGCGGTTCCTGCTCACCTCCCACGAGAACCCGGACGGGGACGGCCTGGGCGCGGCGGTGGGCCTGTTCCACTACCTGAAGGCGCGGGGCAGGGAGGCGCGGATCGTGGTCCACCCGCACGTCGCCGCGGAGCTGGCGTGGCTGGCCCCGGAGGGGCTGGTCGAACCCTATGAACCGGAGGGCCGGCACCGCGACCTGGCCGCCTGGCCCGAGGCCTGGCTGCTGGTGGACGCCTCCGAGCCGCACCGGCTCGGCCCCCTGCAGGCGGCCTTCGAGCGGACGGCGGCGCGCACCGCCTGCCTGGACCACCACCTCAAGGACGCGCCCCAGGGCTTCGACGAGGAGTTCACCGACCCGGGTGCCAGCGCCAGCGCGGAACTGGTCTACCGGCTGGCCGATGCGCATCTTCCGCGGCCCTGGCCGCCGGAACTGCTGGAGGCCCTTTACGCCGGGGTGGTCGCCGACACCGGCAACTTCCAGTTCTCCAACAGCACCGCCGCGGTGCACCGGCTCGCCGCCGACCTCATCGAGCAGGGGGTCCAGCCGGCGCGGGTCTACCAGCGGCTGTACTGGCAGGAGCGGCCGCAGAAGCTGCGCCTGTTCGGCCGCGCCTTCGAGGGGCTGCAGATCCTGGAGGAGGGCCGCTACGCCCGGCTGCAGGTCACCCTCGCCGACCTGGCGGCCAGCGGCGCCAGCCACGACGACCTCGACCGGCTGGTGAACAAGCCGCTGGAACTGCAGGGCGTGGAAGTCGGCGCGCTGCTCTACGAGGCCGCCGACGGCCGCATCAAGTGCAGCCTCCGCTCCCGCGAGCGGGTGGATGTCAATGCGGTGGCGCGGACCTTCGGCGGCGGCGGCCACCGGCTCGCCTCCGGGGCCAAGCTGCCGGGCCCGATCGAGCAGGCCGCCGCGGCGGTCGATGCCGCGGTTCGGTCGCAGTTCGCAACCGACCTTCCGGGTCACTGACCTCTCCTGGACGCCCGCCGGACGCTTCCCAAGGAAACCCCATGGCTCCCAAAGACAGCAGCAGCGCCCCCAAGCTCGAACTCGGCCCGGACTCCCCGCTGCAGGTGGTGGCGCGGCTGGAGACCGAGGCGGTGCCGTTCGTGGCCAAGGCCGCGGTGCCCAGCCTGTTCGGCAAGTTCGTGGTCTACGGCTTCCTGGAGAAGCTCACCGGCAAGGAGCACATCGCCATCGTCAGCGGCGAGATCGACGCCCGCAAGCGGATCCCGGTGCGGATCCACAGCGAGTGCTGGACCGGCGACGTGATGGGCAGCCTGAGGTGCGACTGCAGGCAGCAGCTGGAGGCCGGGCTGCGCTACATCGGCGAGCACGGCGGCATCGTCCTGTACCTGCGCCAGGAGGGCCGCGGCATCGGCCTGCTCAATAAGCTCAAGGCCTACGCCCTGCAGGAGGCCGGCCTGGACACGGTGGAGGCCAACCACCACCTGGGCTTCGCCGACGACCTCCGCAACTACGAGTGCGCGGTGGAGATGCTGCGCTTCTTCGGCATCCACAGGGTGCGCCTGCTGACCAACAACCCGAAGAAGATCGAGGCGCTGGAAGGGGCGGGGATCCACGTGCAGCGCGAGGCCCACCAGCTGGAATCTAACCCGCACAACCTGTTCTACCTGCAGACGAAGGCGAAGAAGAGCGGCCATCTCCTGGATTTCAAGGAGAAGGAGATCTAGCCTCATCCGGGGGTTCTGCGCTGCGCGCCCACCCCCGGAGCCCCCGCGCTGCAGGCCCAGCAGAGCTGGGCCTTTGCTTGTCTCTCCCGAGGGGGGTCAGGCCAGTTCGGCGGTGAGGAAGTGGGGGCCGGCGCCGGTGATGGTGACCGTCACGAGTTCGCCGAAGGGCAGGGGCCGGCCGGCCTTGAGGTGGACGTTCTTCCAGCTGCCGGTGCGGGCCAGCCAGTGGCCGCCTTCGGTGGGGGCGGGGCTCTCGATGCGCACCGGCAGGGTCTGGCCGACCAGCCGGGCGTTGCTGGCCAGGGTCAGCCCGGTCTGCCGCTCCTGCAGGACCCGCAGCCGCTCGGACTTGACCGCCAGGGGCAGGTCGTCCTTGAGCCGCAGCGACGGCGTTCCGGGGCGGGGGCTGTAGAGGAAGCTGAAGCTGGCGTCGAAGCGGACCTGGTCGAGCAGGGCCAGGGTGGCTTCGAAATCCGCCTCGGTCTCGCCGGGGAAGCCAACGATGAAATCGGTGCTCAGGGCGATCCGGTCGCGGCCCCCGCCCAGGTAGGACAGGCGTTCCAGGTAGTCGGCGACGGTGTACTCGCGGCGCATCCGTCGCAGCACCGGGTCGGACCCGCTCTGCACCGGCAGGTGCAGGAACGGCGCCAGCTTGGGGTTGGTCACCAGGACCCGGGCCAGTTCCCGGGTGAAGTTCACCGGGTGGCTGGTGGTGAAGCGGATCCACTCCAGCCCGTCGACCTCGGCGACCCGCTCCAGCAGGTCGGGGAAGCTGCAGCCGCCGGCGAAACTGTTGACGTTCTGGCCCAGCAGTTCCACTTCGCGGAAACCGGCCGCCGCCAGGCCGCGGACCTCCTCCACCACATCCTGCCAGGGGCGGCTGCGCTCGCCGCCGCGGGTCATCGGCACGATGCAGAAGGTGCAGGCGTGGTTGCAGCCCTCGACGATGGACACCAGCGCCTTGGCGGTGCTCCGGCGGCGGGCCACCTCCGGCGGGAACAGGTGGTTGTCCGGGTACTCGCCGGTGTCGATGAGCCGCTTGCGGCCCTGGCGGGCCTGCTCCACCAGCTTCGGCAGCTGCCGCAGGGCCATGGTGCCGAGCACGAAATCGATGTGCGGGGCGCGCTTGAACAGCGCCGCCTGCTCCTGCTGCGCCAGGCAGCCGGTCACCCCGATCAGGAAGTCGCGCTTCTGCTTCTCCTCGCGCAGCCGGCCCAGTTCCGAATAGACCTTGTGCACCGCCTTCTCGCGGATCGAGCAGGTGTTCAGCAGCACCACGTCGGCCCCGGCCATGCTGTCCGCGGCCTCCAGGCCCTCGGCCGCCAGCAGCCCCGCCAGCTTCTCGCTGTCGTGGTCGTTCATCTGGCAGCCCCAGGTGGCGACGTGGAACCTCACCGGCCGCCCCGGAAGGGCGCGGCAGCCGTGCAGGTGTGGGCGGAAGGGGGCATGGGCCTCGATGCGGAACCCTCCATTCTAGGGCATTCCCCGCTCCGCCCCCAGCGCCGTTTCAGGTCCGGCCCGAGACCCGCAGCACCGAGCCCTCGAGCTGGTAGCTGGCGCCGAGGCTCTCCCCCAGCCGCCGGGTCCAGCGCGAGGCGACGTCCCCCGGCCCCGAGGGCGACGCCTGCAGCGACTCGGGTATTGCCGCCACCGGCTCGAAGCGCAGGATCCAGGCGCCGGCGGCGCCCTCGGCGACGATTTTCAGTCCGTCCGGCGCGGCATAGGGGAGCAGCAGCCGGGCCATGGCGTGGACGAAGCCCCGCAGGCGCGGGCCGGGCAGTTCCACCGGGCCGCACAGGATCTCCACCTGCGAACGGAACAGGACGCAGAGCGGACCGAGCTGCTCGCGCAGGAGCGCGGCCCAGGTTTCGCCGGGCTCGAGGCCTTCCGGTGGCAGCGCCTGCATGGCCAGGCTGCGGGCGCGGCCCAAGGTCACGTGGCCTTCGCTGAGCACCGCGGCGAGACGCTGCCGGTCCCGCGCCGACAGCGGCCGGGCCGGATCCGACAGGTCGAGGATGCCCTGGATGCCGGAAAGGGTGTTGGCCAGGTCGTGCAACGCCGCCCGGATCAGTTCCTCGGAATCGCGTTCCATGCCTGGTCGTACTCCTAGCAATATGGCCGACCGCAGGGTACCTTTTAGGCAGCCATCCCCGAAGGGTTTTTCCCATGCAGAGCCATACCAAGCGCCTGGGCGAGATGCTGGTCGACGCCGGTCTCATCTCACCGGCCCAGCTTCAGGATGCGCTGCGGCACCAGCGCTTTGCGGGCGGCCGGATGGGCACCAACCTGGTCGCGCTCGGGTTCG
>WBZP01007224.1_pt1 | contig 10763 bp, 9 predicted proteins | sample 5204301 | NCBI WGS metagenome assembly WBZP01 (sample SAMN12412401, study PRJNA552823) | activated sludge metagenome | isolation source: activated sludge from nitrification reactor of wastewater treatment plant... | place: USA: Pennsylvania | collected 2017
ATTTTCTCCGTCGCCAACACAGTAATCTTTTACCCCTGCTGCAAGACTACCGGGATGCTCCCCTCATCACTCCGAGAGCCACGCTGCGCAAGGAACTGGATCGTCTGGTCAACCGTGCCAAAACCGATGCAGATCGGAAAGCCGTGCTGAACAGCTTCAAGGACCGCGAAATGTTTCGTATCGACATGAAGCACATTGTCGAACCGGACACAGCCCTGCCTGATTTCTCCGCCGCCCTCACACAGCTGGCCGAAACCATCCTTGATCGAAGCTTAAAGGACTGCCAAGCCAAGCTGAACAAATTGTATGGTCCGCCGCGACTGGCCAATAAGAAGCCCTGCCCCTTCACCGTCCTCGGCTTGGGAAAATTCGGAGGGAAAGAGCTGGGCTATGCCTCCGACATCGAGGTCTTGTTCGTCTATGGAGATACCGGCCGGACCGGCGGGAAACACCCCATCGACAACAGCGAATACTTTGAACGGCTTGGGTACGAGCTCCTTCAATGGATCGAAGCGAAACAAGAAGGCATCTTCCATGTGGATGTCCGCCTTCGGCCTCACGGTGGAAAAGGCTCGCTCACGAATCCCTTCGATGAAATCGCCAAGTACTATAGTGACGAGGGGCTTGCCGCACCGTTTGAACGCCAGTCGTTGATCAAACTGCGCCATGTCGCCGGTGACCCGGATCTCGGGAAGCGGGTGGAAATCCATCGCGACCACTATGTCTATAGCGGCAAAGCATTGGATCCAACGATCGTTCTTGATGCGCGCCGTCAACAGTTGAAGCAGCTCGTGGAACGAGACACCGTGAACTTGAAGCACAGCCAAGGCGGGATCGTTGACATTGAGTACGCCATCCAATACCTCCAGATTAAACACGGACAGCGCCTCCCCATCTTGCGGACCCCCAACACCATGCAGGCCCTCGCAGCGCTTGTCGATTGTGGAATGGTGACCAGACAGGACGGCGAGATGCTGCGCAAGGCCTACTTCTTTATCCGGATGCTTATTGACGGCCTTCGTATGGTCCGTGGTAACGCCAAGGATCGCGTCCTTCCACCTGTCGATTCGGACGAATTTATCTTCCTGGCCCGCCGTGTCGGGTACACCACCGACGACTGGCAAGCGGGCGCCCGCCACCTTCAGACCGATATCGCCCAGCACATGACACTCACCAGAGAGTTCTTCGAACGAACATTCGGCAAAATATAAGCCCATCTGAGCCATACCTCGCTGATCTATGTATGACTCGGATACGTGCCGTAGAGCACACGAGTTTACCCTGTGCGAAACAGGCGATAGCTCGACTTAATGACTAGCTCAACAGCTGTCACGTTCGCACTCATCCTGATAGTTGAAAAATCCCCCACCCTAGCCGATGATGATTGGGGGAAACAATCTGGGTGAGTATGGTCCACACAGTAGAGGGGGAATAGATGACCCTGCGCATCGGCCATCGCGGTGCCGGTGGTCACGCACCGGAAAACACCCTCGCCGCCATTGAGCGCGGCATTGCTCTTCACGCACACCTGGTCGAGTTCGACGTACGGACAACTCACGACGGCCAGTTAGTTCTGCTGCACGATGCAACGCTCGACCGAACGACCAATGGTCATGGCCCGATTGCGGACCAGCTCTGGAGCAACATCAAGCGAGTCACAGGTGATGGTGGACAACCCCTACCACTCTTGGCCGATGCGCTCCGCACGGCGTCTGGTCGAGCTGGTGTACTGATCGAGATCAAGACAGAGGGCATCGCCGAACAGATCTGCCGTATGGTCAAAGAAGTCCAATTCAATGGGACTGTCATCTATGCCTCTTTCTTCCACGATGAGTTGCTCAAGGTTCGTCGTGAAGAACCCCAGGCGCAGACCATGGCCCTTATCGAAGCCGTGCCTGTCAATCAAACGGCTTTCGCGAAGGACGCCCACGCCTCCCATGTTGGCGTGGCCTTCGAAACCCTCACGCCTTCATTTCTCAGAACCCTTCATGACCACTCACTCCAGGTCTTCGTCTACACCGTCAACGAACCAGCCGACATCGAAACGGCCAAGGCCATGGGCGTCGACGGCATCATTTCCGATTATCCGGAGAGGCTACTCTGAGTTCCTGACACGTGATCCTCAAATGCTGGGACTTCCCGTGAAACTGCTGACTGTCCCTCGCGGCCAGCAATCATACAGCCTAGCCTGTGAACCAGACTGTTCCTCTCAGCGGGAGCGGCCTCTATTCAGATCAGGTTTCCAGCACACATGGCACAGCAGCTCTGAGCCATGCGTCTGGAACCAATCGGATTAGTCCTCCCCCTTCCCTAACCGCTCTCGCCGGACCGTGTCCATTACCAGAGCCATCGCCGCATGCCGGTTTTCCACACCGAGCCGAGAATAAATCCGTTCCAAATGTTTCTGTACAGTGCGCCAGCTGATCCCGAGGATCGTACCGATCTCCTGGTTAGTTTTGCCCTGAGTCACCCAGCTGAGGATTTCAGCCTCTCTCGGACTCAGTTCCAAGGAGAGTAGCGGCGATGAGGGAATCGTGTGGTGAATCTCTTCGAGCAATAGCACGGATTGTGTTCCATGCGGAAGATGACGAACATGAAGGGATCGCGCTCCACGATCGATCCGCAGTGGTGTGAGGGTAGGAAGCATATCTGTTGAAGAATTGAGTCGAGACTGCTGCTGTCCCAGCCAGTCTCTCAACAGTGTAGGGAGTCGGTTGATTCGGCGAAGTGATTGCAGCCCAAAAGCGATCAAGAGTTTGCTAGCCGAAGAAGTCGCCCAACGGACTCGCCCATCGGGCGCATATGTAAAGGAGGGCATCCTGCCCTTCCTCCATGGTCAAACGCATGGCAGCGAGCTGCTCCTGGATTGTGGTGACGATCCGTGCATTGTCATAGGCCTGAGTCAGATGGGGCCTGAGCAAGTCCAGGATAGCGAGATCCTGATCGCTAAAATCTCGTTTGATGCGGTTCAAACCGATCGCCAATGTGGAATCCTTGGTAACCGCAATGCACGCGCCCATGTTATAGGGAAGTTGTAATGGGCGATAGTATTCGTTGTACAGCGCGGTCGTCCGAAACTGACGCTGCGACACGAAGTCGGTAATTTTATGGCTCGTCAGATCTTTTGTCCGCTCCATATAGGTAAGGAGCGGATGCTGGTGCACGAAACGTCCTAGGATTGCTGCGGCATCCGGAATGGTCGGATGATTATCCGGCCAACCTCGATAGGTCGCGTATCGCCGACGGGAACTCATGTCGTTGCACGAACAAATATCGGTTGAGATCAGTGTTGGGATGGAATGGATGACATGAGTGGTGAGATCCTCCCATGACCTAAAGACGTACAAGTCACGGAGAAACTTGAGGACCAGTTGCGTGCCATGGTGGTTTAACTTTGGCATCGCACCAGATTTTTCACAAGTTGGTTGGGCAGGGGCGCAATACAGCGAATCAGGGGTCGCATCATTGTTCGAGGAGATTCCAGAACTAATTTCTAGCGGATTTGTCTACTGCTTTGCTGAGTCCTGCATTATATATACAGGTGTTTTATGAACGAAATAGGGCCTTTCGACAGGATTCTGTTTTATGACCTGGCTTCTGTACAATGCCACCCCATCAAAATACTGGGGAACAATCTGAAATGGATGAATCTTGCACTGAAACTCAGCAGGTTGTGCGAACCAATTCAACAAAGCCTGGCTCACGTATGGCTTATTGTCAAGGCTTCTTGCAAGACACCAGTACAAGATGCCTGGTCCGGTGGACAGCCGTTGGTTGGCTGGTTCTCGCTCTGGTAGGAAGTGGGTGGATCCTCGCACATGCAGAGTTAGCGGAGAATGCAGACCGAGAGTTGGAACTTCCTCCGGTCGTGGTTCATGGCGAGAGACCTGAAGAACAGTCTGTAGCCATCACGCATGATCTTTCCCGCAACCCCTCCAGCACAGTACTCGTTCCTGCCGATGATATCCAGCAGTCCCGTGGCTATAATCTGGAAGATGTCTTCCGCCTGGCCCCTGGGGTTTTCTTTCAGTCCCGCGGTGGGGCGACCGACGGCAAACTGAACATCAGGGGCACCAATCTTTCCTCAAACCTCAATACCTGGGGGGTCACCCTCCTTGTCAATGGATTGCCATTCAATGCGGCGGATGGGTTTGCTCAGCTGGAGACGATCGATTTATTGGCCGTCGACCATATTGAGGTCTACAAAGGTGCCCAAGCACTCAAGTTCGGTGCGAATTCGTTAGGAGGAGCGGTCAACTTCGTGCTCAAGACCGGTACCAATCAGCCCACTGTCCGAGTTAGTGGCGAAGGCGGCAGTTTTGGCATGTACAATTCTCAATTGGCTTCTGGCTATGCCACAGGACCCTTCAACCTCTTAGGTGAGACGGCCAAAGCAGATTCCTATGTCAGCGTGACGGGCAGCGGCCAAGACGGATACCGCGAACATTCGCAACAGCAGGCCGTTCGTTTCAATGCCAATTTCGGAATCACGGTGGGAACGCGGCACCAAGCTCGTGCCACGATCATCAGTGCCAATGTAAACTCGCAGTTGCCTGGGCCGCTCACGCTGCAAGAATTTGAAGCCAACCCCCGACAGGCTGGAGCGTGGGAAGATGTTGGTGGGAATCTATTGGTCTGCGGACAAGCCTTGCCTTGCCGATATACGAATAACAGCCTGCTGAATCGGATCGGGTTTGTCTACCAGTATCGTGATGAGACAGGAGGGATGTTGACCGTCTCCCCTTTCTACCAATACTGGAAATGGAACTCGAACTTCACCCAAATCCTGGACCACCTGACTCAAGATACCGGTGCAGCGGCACGGTATTCCCAATCGAATATCTTGTTCGGATGGTCGCATCGATGGGTAATTGGAGCCTCACCGTCATATGGGGTCAATCGGCTGAATCTCTTCAAGAATGACTTCGGCAACCTGGGCAGCATTCTTCAGAATCGATATATTCAGACTCTGAGCCTGGGGGCCTACATCGAAGACGAAATCCAGGTATTGCCGAAGGTCGCCATTATTCTCGGTGGAAGGTTGGACTACTCGTCTCGCCATGCCACAGTGACGGATTTTTCCCCACCTGGGATCTTGGCCGGTGCCCGCACCGGAGAGAGGGTCTTCAGTGCCTTCAACCCAAAGGCGGGGTTTGTCGTTCGCACGAGCGACACATCTCAACTATACGGGAATGTGAGTCGTGGGTATGAGGCACCCATCAATATCCAATTGATGCAGCCGCTAAATGCCCAAAGCATAGTACCGAACGGAGCGTTTCTCGACGTTGATGCACAACGCGCCTGGCAATTTGAATTCGGCCATCGCGGAACGGCCCGTCATGGGGATATTGCATGGGATATTGCGGCATATGACCTCGAAATGCGCAAAGAAATCCTTGTCACGGCATTGCAACTCCCGGGAATCGGGGAAGTAGCCACCTATCGTAATGCCGGTGCCTCTCGTCACCTGGGGGTCGAAACGGGTGGAAGTCTGGTACTAGCGAAGGGGCTGGTTGCCTCAGGTTCGGACCGCATGCAGGACCGCCTGACAATCAGGGCCGCCTATACGTGGCGACGGTATCGTTTCCTTGAGGATGCGCTCAAAGTCAGCAACGGAGTTGCTGTGGCCGATGCACAGAATGGCCATGCGATTCCCGGCATTCCAACTCATTGGGTCACCGGGGAGCTGAAATATACGTACCCGCTTGGATGGTGGATCGCGCCCAATATCGAATGGTCTCCTGCGGGATATTTCGTGGATTTTGACAATAGACTGAAGAACCCGCCGTTTGCCATCATCAATCTCAAGATGGGCTATACCCATCACAATTTGACGATGTTTTTTGAAGGCAGAAATCTGACCGATCAAAACTATTCTGGTTCGGTTGCGGCCGGAGGCGTGAATGGTGCAAATGCCGGCACCTCCAGATTATTTCTCCCGTCCTGGCCGCTCAGCTTTTTCGGAGGCGTCTCCTATCAGTGGTCGTAACCCGCTCCATCAGTCGAATCTTGTATTATGGTGATGTAAGCGCCTCGATCAAAGAGATAGCTTGCGGCTGACAGATTCAGACTGATTCAGGCGCGCCTGCAGAGAAAGAGCTACTATCAGACGATGCTTTAATGTCGAGGTGATGACCTCGGCGCCTCGTCGCCATCGCAATCGTCATCGCCGCGTGACGATTTTCCACACCGAGCCGACTATAGACCCGTTCCAGATGCTTCTGCACCGTCCGCAGGCTGATGCCGAGAATCGTGCCGATCTCAGAATTGGTCTTGCCCTGCGCCACCCACCTTAAGACATCCGTTTCTCGCCAGCTCAGTCCGAGGTTGGCAAGATCAGACGTCGAAGGCACCGAGCGGAGTTCCTCGGGGATTAACAAACAGAACGCACCCTGTCTGATAAGCCGCAGGATCACCTTTCCACTCGGACCATGGACAATCAGAGGGCGAGGTGCCTTAGGAACATTGGTCGAAACACTCCATGCCCGTTCTTGCAAACGGAGCCACTCAAAGACTGTGCGATGCAAGCGGTCACGATGTCTTGAGGAGATCAACCTGTATGCCAGCAGTAGCCGCTCTGCCTCTGGCGTCATCCAATGAATGGTCAATCGAGAGGACAGGCAGACAACTGCCGATTCGAGAGCATCAAACGCACCGAAGCGTGCCGCCGTCTCGTGTTGAAGGCGAGTCACAACCTGGGCATTTGCATAGGCCTGAAGGATATGGGGGGTTAGCTCGGACAAGATCCGACGATCCCGCTCACTGTAATCTCTCCCGCTTCGGTGGAGCCCAACGCCGATCAGACCGTCTTGGGCTATGGAGATCCCAAATCCGACGCCGTACGGGATGCCCATCGGGCGATAAAATTCATTGTATAGATCCGTACGACGGAATTCTCGATACGACATGAAGTCCGAGATCTTCGTCACATCTCGTTCCCCTGTTGTCAGGTAATGCATGACGGTCGGGTGTTGATACTGGTAGCGGCCAAGGATTTCCGTGGCGTCCGGCAGTAAAGGAAACTCGATCGGCCAGATCGCATAGCCGGTCACAAGCTGTTGGGTGGTGCTGATTTCGTTATAGGAGTAGAGGTCAGCGGACACTAGAGTCGCCAGACCTTTCACAGCTTGTCGCTTAAAGCTATTAGAATCTCGCAACTCATACAGGTCGAGAAGACATTCAAACAACTGCCGCGTGTCGTGAGATGTAAGTTGGTCCATAGTCGTGAGCTATGAGGATTCATTCGACGAAAGAGCCACGTGGATTGCCGCATGGCGGTTTTCCACACCGAGCCGACCGTAAATCCGCTCCAGATGTTTCTGCACCGTACGAGGACTGATGCCCAAGATCGTCCCAACCTCCGAATTGGTCTTGCCATTCACCACCCAAACAAGGATTTCGGTTTCGCGAGGGCTCAGTCCGAGGAGAGCCAAATCCTCCGCGACATAACCAGCTCGGCGTTCCTCTAGCAGAAGAAAGATGTTCTGCCCCTCGCTTCGAAGACGAACCGAGAGCGTCGATTCTCCACGCTCGACCACCAACGGCTTGCACAAAGCAAAACCATCCATCCGATGATTCTTCTCACTGAGTTCTCGATTCATCCATGCTCGAAGACGACTCGGCAACCATTTCAATCGCCCACCGAGGCGCAACCCATAGGCCTCCCGTAAACGCTGCGCTTCTGGCGTCTCCCACAAGATGCACCCTTCAGGAGTCACAGACACCAACCCTTGGCATAACGCTTCCAGTGTTTGGTTGAGCATAAACATCGTGTCGCGCAATCGAGTTACCGCTTTGGCATTCCTAATCGCTTGACCAATGTGAGGCCGCAGCTGGGTAATCAGGGCCATGTCATCCTTAGTACCGTTACTTCCCCCTTGCAGCGAGAGAGGATGAGCGAAATCCGTCGACACGTTCAAGGCACCGGGGAGTGAGTACAGCTTCAACAAGGACGCATTCAGCCGCGCAAAATCTTTGGCCCTCAGTGGCTCTCGAGAAGCTCGAGAGCGTCTGGTGTTCGCAACGGCTTTTCTCAGCATCATAGCGGAGCTGGTTATACATTGGTTTTTTACCGCTCGCCAATACCATCCTCTCCGTAGAGAAAAGTATATACGCTAGGTGGCGTATTGGCTTTGCTATGCCGCCGAACTATCTTCTCGACTGCGTGACGCATTCCTCACATACACAAGGGGAATATGGGCGACGGACTCACGAAGCGAGAACAGACTGTGTTCACATGGCTGTTAAAAGGATTGTCAAACAAAGAAATTGCCCTGGCCATCGATGTCAGTCCACGAACGGTGCAGAAACACTTACAGCGCGTGTATCAGCACCTGGGAGTACGTACCAGAGCGGAAGCCATTGTATGGTCTCAGGTTCGCAAACCAAAGCCGAGAAGATTGGACTGAATAGGATTCCTCGATAAGGACCACACGAGGGTTTTACTGTACGCCGATCAGCGCATAGTAATCGCTGGAGAAGACGTTTTAGAAATGCACACTGTCATTCCGATCTCGTTTATTTTGAGGCGGCAATAATGCGCGAACGGCGTCAGGTCGAGCCCCTTAGCAAGTGACTGCACCACCTTGGCGTTTTTGACACGACGATCGTGGAACGATCGCCATGAGTTCAATTTGGACGGCACAGAGAATACGAGGGTGCGTCTCAGTTGAGGTTACGATCGGACTCTCTCATGTATCACGAAGATCACATACCCATAGTACAGAAGGCCCCTCTCCCGATTGAGACTGTCTGTCCAATGACTCCTTCTGATCTGAGATGGTGCACAATAGTCCTGCTGGCAATCTGTTGGTGCTCTACCTCGTACCACAGTTGGGCACAGACGTCGCGCCCCATCCCTCGGACATCCGCGGCAACCGAACAGCGCATCCGAGAAGAGGTGCGCTACCTGCAGGAAGAAACCATCAGCATCATAACCCTTCGTGATCAGTTGGTTGTTCAGCCCTCAGTCGATAGTGCCGTGACTAGGAAGAAGGGTATTCAGGACTCCGGAACAGCAGACCTTCCGACTCACCTGCGGCAAGAACCCGACATCAGGATGGCAACATTGAGTGCGCCCGAGTTCATCGTCAGCACTCCAGGAAAACCTTCAAAAGCGGAACGATCCACTCATGCATCAATTCCCTGAATACTCGATTTGCGATCATCGCGCTGAAATAGCCTCCAGGTATACGGGCGATGCACATTCTTGGATCTGGCCTGTTCAGCAAACGAGCAACACCTGGGGATCGGACAACTTGAAGCGAATGCTGCCCGCCGCCATACGCATCTTTGTCCGTACTGGGAGACCAGTGACTCAAAGTAAGTGATTTACACTACTCGTCAATCACACAAGGGGAGAAAGCGCATGACTCGGACACAACGGGCCAGCGTTCTGAGCACCTTGTTCCTGGGCCTAAGCCTTGCCGGTCAGGTGGTAGGGGCGACTACAAACCCAGGAACTCAACCAGTCCAACAGACCCAACGCAGTGGGCCACAACCCATCGCCGCACAACTGTTCAACCTGCCTATCCAATTCGAGGCCAATCAGGGCCAGGTCGACGAGTCGGTCAAATTCCTGGCCCGCGGCAGCGGCTACACCCTGTTCTTGACGCCGACCGAATCGGTCATGGTGTTGCAGCAACGGGAGGCTACATCACAGATCTCCGATCAAGCTGGGCACGATCCATTGGCCATGCCTGAGCCTGCGCCGATGAAACAGGCGGTTGTGCGGACGAAGCTCGAAGGAGCGCATCCTTCGCCCACCATCGATGGGATAGAGAAGCTGCCGGGAATCGTGAACTATTTCGTTGGCAACGATCCGGCCAAGTGGCGGACTAATATACCCACCTATGCGAAGGTCCTTTATAAAGGTGCCTATCCGGGCATCGATCTGGCCTACTACGGGAACCAAGGCAAGCAGGAATATGACTTCATCGTCTCGCCAGGGGCCGATCCGAGCCAGATCAAGCTGGCCTTCGAAGGTGCATCGGACATCGTGGTGGCTAACAGTGGCGAACTCATCCTGATAACGGCATTGGGTGAGGTCCGGCTGCAGAAGCCGATGGTATATCAGGTGGAAAAGGACGGCCACAAAACAGTGGTAGCAGGGAACTATGTCGTACGCCCTGAATCGGCGATGCGGCGCGCGTCACGAACGACAAACCACGCAATCGGCATTGAGCTCGCGGCATACGATAGACAAAAATCACTGGTGATTGATCCGGTTATTGTCTATTCGTCTTTCATTGGAGGCGCAGGCCAGCACAACGCGCCACGAGCGATTCGATCTTACGAAGAAGGGAGCAGTAGAGATCAAGTGTCTTTTCACGCGCCTGGCTTTGCCCATAATGTGGCAGCATTATGTGCCTGCAATGCAACCGGCGCTTCAAAGACGGCAAAGAGCACTATTACTGGAACATCGTCGAGATTGGACAGTCGAGCCCGTATGGGAGGTTGACGGTCCATCTACTTTTTTCACACGGACCTTGTGCCACCAGCTGACAAGAGAGCTATTCAAGGGAGGGGATGTATGTATCTAAGCAGATTTGCACGAGAATTTTCCGAATCGCGATTCAGCACAATCCGAGGGATGCTTGTCGCATGTTTGATGGGCGCCACAGTGATGGCGCATGCGACGGTTGCGCAGGCAGGAAACCCGTGGGCCTGGGGATGGAATTCGAATGGCCAACTCGGCGATGGCACCACTCTCACTCGCACGACGCCGGTGCAGGTGAGCGGCCTGACCAACGTGGTCGCGGTCG
>WBZP01007225.1_pt1 | contig 10763 bp, 4 predicted proteins | sample 5204301 | NCBI WGS metagenome assembly WBZP01 (sample SAMN12412401, study PRJNA552823) | activated sludge metagenome | isolation source: activated sludge from nitrification reactor of wastewater treatment plant... | place: USA: Pennsylvania | collected 2017
GCACATTCCAAAGCGCGAACAGGACAGATGGGCCGAGAGCCAGCCCTGCGAGAAGTCCTGCTTTCCAGCGCCTGACATTGAGCAGAAGCAGAGCTATTGCGCACAATCCGAAAACGAACCAGTTTAGTAAGTGCATAAAGTAAATGGCAAAGGATGCTAGTAGCGTTATAATCAGACTTCGGGGGCTGGATTTTTGTATCGCTCGGTCGAGAAAGACCAGCCCAACCAGCATGCAGGGAAGACCGGCGCAGTATGAAATGAACCCGTACATGAGGTTATAGTTAAATATGAAGGGTAAACTCAAAATGGATACCCATGGATTTCGATTGAACTGTTTCGCTGCAAGAGCAACAGATAATGGAATCGATGCTGCATAGAGCGACAGAAAGACCTTGTTGGCAGTTTCTATTTGGAAAATATAGGACAGGACATGAACTGGGAAATAATAGCCCCAGTATGGAACCAGTGGTGTGCTCAACAGGTAGTACTTCTGATATCCCCACTCTGGTACGTGGTAGTGATTCCAGATAGAGATGGCTGCCAGGTGATTGGGCAGGTCGAGGAAAGGCAGCAGGCGAGGTACCCACAGCGGTAGCATCGCAATCGCGACCCCGAGCAGAAGCAGCAATGCTAGCAGTTGATGGTCACGACCCTCGGCTCGACGGAACATGGGCGGCACCATAGCACGGATGGATAGCTGGTCACTGGGTATCGCAAGCCAGCGCTGAGCGCATCATCCCGTTCTGTGCCAACGCGTCCGGCTTATGGTCCGATTCCCGCGCTGAAGGCCGTGGCCAGCTCAGCCGCCGTTGGCCTGCTCTGTGGATCGCGGCTCAGCATTCGATCGACCAGAGCCGCAAGGGACGGTGGCAGGGTCGGGCAAGCCTCGCGCAAGGGGTGAAATGGCAGCGGCTGACCATCTGACTCCATCGAGATCGGCGGCGTTGAGAAGGGCAACCGACCCGTCAGTAGCTCGTATGCCATTACGCCGAAACTGAAAATGTCTGCGGGAGGGCTGGCTCCTCGGGCGCGGTCCCGACACTCAGGTGCCATGTACATCGGCGTTCCGATGATGACCCCATTGGAAATCAGTGGCTCCATCTCCCGAGAGTCCACGATGGGTGGACCTTCGGCTTGCTTCCTGGCCGCAACGATCGCAATTTCCCCTGTGACCATCGGAGCAGCGAGTGTGCGCCGTGGAGAATCTAGGTCTTGAGGAGTCGGACTGCGGGACAGCGTTGAGAAGCCGAAGTCAACGAGCTTCACCAAGGGGGGCTTCCCTGGACCGACGTCCTCGATGAGCACGTTGGCAGGCTTCAAATCTCGGTGGACAATCCCTGCGGTATGAACAGCAGACAGACCGACTGCAACCTGATGCAGGATGGAGAGGCTCTGCGAGAGCCCCCGATACTCGTCGCGGCAAGTCTTCAGCGTCCGTCCCTGGATGAGCTCCATCACCAGGTACAGAACACCTTGCTCGCTGACATCTACATCCACGATTGAGACCAGGTTGGGATGAACGAGCCTGGCAAGGAGTTGCGCTTCACGCACAAAGCGAACCATTGCGCTGCGATCTGCTCGGGCGGTCAGAACCTTAGCAGCCAGCCTACGACTGTCCGTGGTCCGTTCGACTTCGTACACGGAACCCATCGCACCTTGGCCGATCAGCCGAATGACCCGATAGTACTCTCCGAGCATGCTTCCAGGCGCGAAGTGGTTCTTTCGTGGCGACCGCTTGTCGTCGCTACTCAGCGCTAGATCGAGTACTCGTCGTGAGCGCTGGTCAATCTGGCGACGCAGTTCCTCATTCAATTCGCGAATCTCTCTATTGTTCGCCTCTAGCGTCTGAATCTTCTGGTTGAGATCCTTGCGCATCTCCTCTAGCGCTGCGGCGAGCTGTCCGAACTCTCCAGGATCTTGCGTCGAAATCTCGGTGGAGAGATCACCCTTGGCCAGTCGTTCTGCTGCCTGGAGGAGCTCCTGCTGCTTAGACATGCGAGATTGCACAGCGGCAGAGTCGGCGGCAATACGACCTGCCCGCGCCGTCAGCAGACTAATTGCAATTTGCTGAGATAGCCCATTGAGCAGATCATTGTCGTCATTGCTCAGACCCTCTCGGTTCGGCAGCAATTCCGCATAAAGCGCACCCAGCACTTGCTCTTGAGCAATGAGCAGCGTAGCGATCGCTCTTTTTACGGAGAGCTCGTTCTTGCTCGGATCAGATGGATCTTGCTGAGGTGCTGGGATGACGCCACCGATGGGCTTGCCTTTCGCGAGTGCCAACTGAACCAGTTCTTTGCGATGATCAAATTGCTCCGACCTACCGCCGCCTTCGCCACCATCCACTGCAACTAACTCCAGAGCCTTTGAGCCTGGGGAGAGTAGGTACAGTGCTGCCTGTGAGATCGGTAAAGCCAGGCGAATTTGTTTTAATGCGACCTGCGCCTGAGCTGACTCATCGAGTTTTCCCGCATTTGCAAGGCTGAGTTGAAGTATTGACGAATAGTTTCTGACCCTCTTGTTGATGAGTCGAAATCTCCGCGCCATCACAACGACATTGGTTAGAACCATGGTCAGCGCTGAGAATGGAGCGCTTGATATCGATCCAGGTAGTAGGCCCAGGCTAGTGAGGAGCTGATAGATGGCTGGAATCATTGCCATTAAGAATCCAATCCCGAATAGCCTGGCGTCAATATTTCCAGTTATCGCAATAGCAAAAGAAAAGCTACTCAAATAAGCAAAAATCACCAGAAATGCTACCTGAATATATGGCAGAACCTGGGCCGTAGAAAGACCCCCAAAAAGCATTCCACCCAGCAGAATAGCGCCAAGAAGTGCATAGAGATAATTCAGATACCGAGTTGCCTGAACCGGGCCTGGACCAAAAATGGAATAGTAGAATAGCAAAATGGTTGTCCCTACAAAATAGAGCGAAGCTACCTCAATCTCCCACCACATACCGGGATACGGATAAATGATCGACATAATCGTGGCAAGTGAACTTACTAAATAGATCCCTAGCGACCAACACAATAGCGAAAAATATAGATAAGATCGTTCCCGTCTTCTCATTATGAATATGATCAATCCGACAAATCCTATTCCAAATATAAACAGACCAATCGACAGCTCAAGCTGCGATGATATCCATATATATACCAATATATCGGCAATGCCACCAACAAGCGGTTGAATTGAAATTCCGACCGTTGTGCGTTGAGACTGAACCTTCAGAGTCAAAACTTCAGGTCGATCACCAGCCCTAAGCGGCATGAAGAAGAGTCTCGACCCATCGTAGTGTGCTGTATTCTTCAATGACCTGAGTGGATAACCACCATAGGGCCAGCCATCGAGAAATAGCTCATAGTAGTCGTCGATTTTGGGAAACAGAATGACAAGATCTTTGGTCCGATGCGCTGGCAGTCGTGTTCGTAGCCAGAGGCTTCCGGTTTTGGTGCGGCCCGGTGGATTTCGTAGAGAGGTCGCCTGATGCCAGCCGCCGTCGTTGTGGTCGGGGGCTGCCCACGCTGCTTGGCCATCGGGCAGGAGTGGGGAGTCTCCGTACCGGTACTCCCAAGTGCCAGGGTAGGGATGGACAGGATCGTGTAATGGAAGGTCAAGCTTGGGATAGGAACAGCCAGGAAGGATGAGCAGCAGTATTACGGATATGATCTGGAGCAGCGTGCCGCACAGCTGCGCAGTGCGCTCAGATTCAATCATCGGATGCAGTGGCTTGTCAGCACAGTGGTGCGGCGCAACCATGGTGGTGTCGTCTCCGCCTTACTGACCACCCAGGGCAAGAATGAGGATGCCCAAGATTCCCCCTAGCACCACCAGTCCGCCGAAGACCAAAATTCCCATCCGTTGCTCTGGAATCCCCCAGCGGGCTTGAAACTCGACACGTATTCTCTCGCTCAGTGTGCGAGGCTCTGTTTGCTTTGTAGATAGCTCTCCGGAGTGCCTCGGCACTGCTCCTTTACCGGCCCTTGCTCGCAGATACTGGTCTTCTGCCTGCTTCAGAGCGGACCGGCGCATGACGGGCACTGTTTCCCCTTCGTGCAGTTGGCTAGAGTCAGTCAGTGCTCCTCCCAAAGCTGGCATTTCGGTCGATGCCAGGACCGCCGTGGCATCTTCTGAGCGGCCAAGTGTTGCTCCGGGCCTTACAGATGGACGAGATACAGACGGAGGCGGCTCGGCCGCTTTGGTATAAGCCATCGCCTTAGGGGATATTCGGATCGATTGGAGCGGGTCTTCGTCTGCAGAGTCCTTTGGTGCCGCCACTGCCGAGTTCTTGGGAACATGGAGTGCCGGAGCTTTGACTGTGGGAGCTAGAGCCTTGTCCTGCTCGGAACCAGCTTGTGTAGAGGAGGGAACCGGCCTGGATAGAAGAGAGCGTTGAACCTCTTGAGGAACCTTGAGTCGTCCACTTTGCGATTGCGCCAGGTCGGGTGCGCTCCCTGCACGCATCGGCAACACGCTGCTGACAAAATGTCCGAGTTGCTTCAGGAGCATGGCGACATCGGCCATACTCGGTCGATGGGACGGCTCCTTACCCAGGATCGCGTCCACCATGTTCGCGAGTTGCGGATCAACGTCTGGAATGGCACTGTTCAGCTTCGGTGCCGGCTTGAACATGTGCATCCCGATGATATCCCCTGGTGCCTCCGCATAAAACGGAGGCTGGCCGGTCAGCATCTCAAAAATCATCACACCCAGTGCATAGACATCCGCTCTGTCGTCGATGTTCTTGATGCCTCGACACTGCTCTGGGGCCATGTAGATCGGCGTTCCCATCATGGAGTTGGTACGGGTTCGCACCAAACCTTGAGCGGTGGGGTCAAGCTTCGCAATTCCGAAATCCAGGATCTTGATCCGCTCGCCACCCGGTGTCTCAGCGTCGGGGACCAGCATAATGTTTTCCGGCTTTAGGTCGCGATGTACGATCATCTTGGAGTGAGCGCTCGCCAGAGCAGCTGCGATCTGGCGAGCAATTCGCATGGAGTCCACCTCGCTCAACCTGGCTTCACGCTCGATTCGATTGCGTAGCGACTCTCCCTCGAGCAGCTCCATCGCCAAAAATGCCTCCCCGGTCGGGAGGTGGCCGTAGTCGAAGACCTTGACGATGCCAGCGTGGGCGATCATGTTGGCTGCCCGCGCCTCATTAAAAAAGCGAGCAGCGATTTCTGTATTTCGCGCAAACTCCGGGCGCAGAACCTTCACCGCCGCACGGATACCGATGTCCTCTCGTACCGCCTCGTAGACGACTCCCATCCCGCCTTCACCAATTTGGCGGATGACTCGGTAATGACCGACTAGCTGATGCGACATGGTCGATTCTGGTTGAGGCATGCGGCGTAGGCTTACTTAGGTCCGGCTGGATTATCGCCTACTATGCCAGGTGAACGCAAGGCCCTCGATGTCTGCTGAACCTTGGAAGATTCCTCCCACATCAGCGCCTACCAAAACCCTCCTGAGCTTCCGATCCTCGTGTGAGGGTCTACTTGCCGAAAGTGGATCGTCTTTGCAATGAACGAGCATTCCACAGCGAGCTTTGTCCTCACCAGACTTTTGCAAGCAGTGAAGTTCTCCGGTAAATGCCCTTCCTTATCCAGACGTCAGGACGGTGTCCTGCGACGCTGTTGACCGTGAACGGTTAAACCTGTAGCATACCAGCGGGGGTGTCTGCCGGTGAACCACAAGCGTGAGGGGGGACGATGACGAGGGCGATAGGGGAGCTCTTTGCGGGTCGCTTTGCCATCGAGCGCATCGCAGGAACTGGGGGGATGGGAACCGTCTATGCTGCTCGGGATATGGCTACAGAGCGACCAGTCGCGCTCAAGCTGTTGCAGATGGGTGGGAGCGCGACCAGTGATGTGGATCGATTCGTTCGAGAAGCATCCGTCCTAGCAGAACTGGAGCACCCAGGAATTGTGTCCTATGTGTCTCATGGTACAGCGCCGGATGGTCAGCGATTCTTGGCCATGGAGTGGCTGGAGGGAGAGGATCTCAGTCAGCGACTGCGTCGAGGCCCTCTTTCCGTTCGAGATACCATCACCCTGCTGCGACAGGTGACATCCGCACTTGCGCTCGCCCACATCAACGGAGTGGTCCACAGAGATCTCAAGCCCAGCAATCTGTTTCTTCCATGCGGTGAGATCGAACGAGTCAAGATTCTCGACTTTGGGATCGCTCGACGGATGGCGGCGTCACAAGTAATGACCCGAACAGGGCTTGTGATCGGAACTCCTGAGTATATGGCACCTGAACAGGCGCGTGGCGATAAGGATATTACGGCTGCAACAGACGTATTTTCACTTGGTTGTGTGATCTATGAGTGTCTAGCCGGACAGCCGCCATTCGGCGGTGAGCACGTTGCTGCTGTTCTGGTACGGATTCTGTTAGAGACTCCAATTTCGCTGGTGATACGTCGTCCAGGAACGCCGGAGTCCTTGGCTAGCCTCGTGGAGCACATGCTTCAAAAAGACCCAGCGCAGCGCTTCGCTGATGGTCGCGCACTGCTGCAAGCGGTCGCCAACATGCAAGCCCCGTTGCCAATGGAAAGCGAGCTGGCGAATACGCTGCGAAGCGGCAAGACCGAGATAGATCCTACGTTTGCTAGCGATGAGCAGGAACTCCTGTCCGTTGTCATTGCCAGCGCACCCGGAATAATTGCAGAGGAAGGCCCCACCGCAGAGATGCGAGCTGGACTCCCAGAGCTGACGCGACGAACCGATCTGCAAGCAGCACTTGTTCAGTTCGGTGCGCGCTCAGAGTGGCTTTTGGATGGCGCGCTCGTCGCTACTCTACACGGACTCGGCAGTGCAACGGATCAGACTGCGCAAGCCGCTCGCGTCGCTCTGATGCTCAAAGAACGATGGCCTGATTGTGTCGTAGCACTGGCTACTGGAAGAGCAACTGTGCTCAATAATCTACCGGTAGGAGAAGCTGTCGACTTGGCCGCAAGGCTTCTACGTATTCGTGCCGACAATAGCACCGCTGTGCAGCGATCGGGCGTGTGGATCGATGAGCTAAGCGCATCGCTGCTATCGCGCAGGTTCGCCCTAACCAAGCGTGAAGGAGTATCTCTGCTATCGGGAGAAGGGTTGCCCGCAGATGAATCGCACCTGCTACTTGGGAAGCCCACTCCCTGCGTTGGGAGAGAGCAAGAGTTGGGGCTCCTTGATATGCTCCTTGCAGGTTCGATCGAGGAATCGGTTGCGCAAGCTATTCTTGTGGTGGCAAAGAGCGGTGTTGGAAAGTCGAGATTGTCCAGAGAGTTTCTACGTCGCGTCGAACTGCGTGATGATGCCCCGGTAATTCTACGAGGCGATGGAGATCCAATGACCGGAGGATCTCCTTATGCAATTCTACGGAATGCTCTCAGTCAGTTTCTAGGACTCTCACGCAGCCAGACATCATCCGCAGTTGCCCTCCAGGCGCAGATTATTGAGCGTCTGGGAAACTACTTACACAGCGATAAGCAGCGCGCCACGATGGCATTTCTGGGCGAGCTGTGCGGCGTTCCCTTTCCCGATGACAGTTTGCCGGTCCTACGTGCTGCTCGGAACGACCCGAAGATCATGAGCGATCAGATCGCGGAGTCGGCTATGGCGTTCTTCTCCGGACTTGCTGCGCAACACCCAGTCGTCCTGGTTCTCGAAGATCTTCACTGGGCAGATGCACTTACAATCAAACTGCTCGCATCGACGTTAAGAGAGCTCAGCGAGCAGCCGTTCCTTATCCTGGCCCTGGCACGACCTGAAATTCATGAGAGATTTCCTCGGCTATGGGCTGGACTACGCGTTCGGGAGATCTCGCTCAGCGGATTGTCCAGAAAAGCATGTGAGCGCCTGATCGGAGCGGTACTGGGGAAGGGGATCGATTCGGACGCCGTGGCACGGCTGACCGAACAGGCAGGAGGAAATACCCTATACCTAGAAGAGCTGATTCGCGTGGCAGCGAACGGGCAGTTCAACAATCTACCGTCCACCGTTGTTGCGATGATCCAAGGTCGGATCGGACAGCTCGATCCAGCGGCGCGTCGTGTCATCCGTGCAGCCAGCATCTACGGTGCGACTTTTTGGCGAGGCGGAATCCGAGCACTCCTCTATTCAGAAAAATCTACTCAAGATGTTAGCCTTTCCATTCGACAGCTTATCGAGGCAGAGCTGATTGTTCCACGCGCAGAGAGCCGCTTGCCGGGTGAGGAAGCGTACGCATTCCGTAATGCGCTGATCCGCGAGTCTGCATATGGACTCCTTACCGAGGAGGACCGTCGAGTCGGTCATCGCCGTGCTGCTGAGTATCTGGAGAGTGCCGGTGAACATGATGCTCTGGCCATCGCAGAGCATTTTGAGAAGGGGCTCCTTCCGGTCAAAGCAGCTGAGTACTTTCTCAAGGCAGGACTTCGTTCATTTGAATGCAACGACTTGGAAGAAGCGCTCAGACGAGGACAACGCGGACTAGCGTGCTCTGAAAGTGGACAGACACAAGGTGAGCTTCGCACACTCCTGACCATGGCCCACTGCTGGCGCTTCGAGCTAGAGGATGCATATTTGGATGGAAGAGCAGCCTGGCCATTGGTCTCACCTGGGAGTCGATGGGAGTGCTCAGTGCTGTTTCATGGGATGTGGGCGGCGCTGGTGACGGGACACGAACCAGACTTTGCATCCATGGCAGATGCTCTCTGTTCCTTTCGCCCCACAACAACAGATGCTTCCCGAGATTTGGTGTTATGGGGCTCTCTTGGTGCATCTCTACTGACTTCATATGGAAGGCGCGCTCTCGCTAAGGAGTTATTACAGAGAGCGGAAGCCGTGATGACGAAGTGGCCACATCTTCATGATGAGAATGACCTTCGGGGTGCGCTGCGGATGGGTCAGAGTGACTACATTCGCGCCTTTGAGAGCGACCCTTGGCGACCTCTCATCCTGAGCCAAGAAGCGACCCAGGCTTTCCAAGAGATCGGCGACCGTCGAGATCAAATAACAGCCATGAATCGCTTGGGCCAAGCTCAGGGTGAGCTTGGCGATACCGAACATGGCGAGCAGACGCTTCGAGAGGCATTGACCCTCGCGAAGCGGATCCGTGTGCCCTTTGCCGTTCTGCAAACTGAGCTTCATCTTGCCGCACTGCTTTCCATGAAGGCGAAGGGAGCAGTGCACGCTGAGTCAATGGCACTGACAGAGTCCATCCTCAAGACACCTGGACTCGCAAAAGGATACACTGGGTGGTGCCACGGTATTCTGGCGAGCCTCGCCTTGGCTCAGGGGGAATATGCTCTCGCGGTGATCCAGGCACGAGAGGCTGCGGCACTCTGTCAGCGTGTTCCGTTACGGCTCCTATGGGTACAGTCAATTCTAATACGGGGTCTGTCCCAATGTGGAAGTCATGACGAAGCCGTTGCACTGGCCGAGCAAATGCTCACGTCTCTCATGGAACTTGGGGGCGGATACATCGAGGTGTCAGTTCGGAGTGCGGCCGCCCAGGCGCTTACTTTGGGAGGAAGGAGCGCACGCGCCCAGAAAGAGCGGCAGAAGGCAGCGGAGCGTCTCCAGATCCGCGCAGAGCATATCTCTGATTCCACATCCCGCGAGCGATATCTAACTAGTCAACGTGATCTACTAGTCTTAGTCTAAGCCAAGCCAGATCGTCGGTCGCTCTATCAATCCAAGTTCGTACCTGGAAACTCTGTCGAGAGCGGGATGGAACTCGAAGAGCACTTTTGTGCAGCGCTTGTATGAGCGCAAATACTGTGCAGGGAACACGAACGTTGGTCCAGCAGTCATGCATGGACTTAGTCAAGATACACACCGGAAGGGAAAATTCGTGTCTGCCTTGGTTCATCGCACGGAGGCGTTTACCTTCTATAGAACGCGGTCGGCCCTACCCGCAACTTCACCAACCGAGGTCCAGCCTCTTCCCTTCAGGGAGCCAGTCCGACATGGTCTACAGACTCCCGCCGCAGACCTCAAAACTACGTTCCTCACACCTTCGTCGCCATCCGAATCTTGGGGAACGACTCGCTCCATCTTGCGCACCGCTCCCGGTAGTCCTCTCCCTTATGTCTCGGAGCGCGGAACGCTTGCGAAGGAATCCCCCTCTTTCCGTGACGGACCATACTTCGAGCGGGCTACTCTGCAAGAACGCCTTCCACCAGATCAGCGCTTGTCTCCAGAGAGTCCCGTTCAGTCTGTAGCAGCGCCAACAGAGCCGCCGCCACGCGATGTTCTTCCGATTTCTGCACCTCTGCCGCGTCTTCACCGGATGCAGTACCGGAGTCTGCCTTCATTCCTTCAACGCTATCCATTGCAATCATAGAAGGACTCTCGGAATCGGAACTCTGGGAACTGGGCAGTTGACGAGAATCGTGACTCTGGGAATCAGGTTTCGGAGGGTCCACCGCGTAGGCGAAAGTGAACGGTATTTTCTGCTCTGTCTTAGCCACCAGCTTGTCCGCTTCGGGCGCAACTCGATCTGTTTGTGGAGCGGATACCGGCGTTGATGCCGCTGCAATCACCGCTGCTGGTTCGCTGGGCGGCATCACATTTGGCGGTACGATAACAGCGGAGGGACTGGTCTGAACTTCAGCAGCCGCTTCGGTGAAGTGCTCGAATCCGACGGCGACATCGCCTTCGACCGCCCAGTCGTGGTTTGCCGAGTGAGAGCCGGTCGGTCTGGTGTCCACTTTTGCTGGCCCCGGACCAAAGAGCGTAAGCTGCTCCGTCTGTGGCGTAGCGGACGGATTTGGCGGTGGCGTCACC
>WBZP01007226.1_pt1 | contig 10763 bp, 8 predicted proteins | sample 5204301 | NCBI WGS metagenome assembly WBZP01 (sample SAMN12412401, study PRJNA552823) | activated sludge metagenome | isolation source: activated sludge from nitrification reactor of wastewater treatment plant... | place: USA: Pennsylvania | collected 2017
ACCCCTACGGTTGGACAAAGTTTATGAACGAACAAATCCTTACTGATGTTGCTAGAGCAAATTCAGACTTAGAGGTGACACTCTTGCGCTATTTTAACCCCGTGGGTGCGCACGAAAGTGGTCTTATTGGTGAAGATCCGAGCGACATTCCCAACAATCTCATGCCGTACATTACCCAGACCGCTGTTGGCAAGCGCGACTATGTCAGAGTGTTCGGCAACGACTATGATACGCCGGATGGCACAGGTGTCCGTGACTACATCCACGTCGTCGACCTCGCTCGCGGTCATGTTGCCGCAATTGACCATAGTAAGCCCGGTGTCGCCGTGTATAATCTTGGTACCGGTACCGGCACAAGTGTTCTCGAGCTCATCACTGCGTTTAGCAAAGTATGTGGTCACGACATATCATACAAGATCGCCGACAGACGCCCTGGCGATATCGCAAGCTGTTACGCCGATCCATCTCTCGCCAAACAAGAACTCGGCTGGGAGGCAGCCCTATCTGTCGAGGATGCATGTCGTGATGGATGGAAGTGGCAGAGCCAAAACCCGGGTGGATACAAAGCAATAGGATCGTTATAATATCTCACTATGCAGATTCCAAGGAGCATAAGCCATGCACAAGCCACAGCAAAATAGCTGGAATATAAGCGCAAAAGCAGCATTGCGATGTGCGCGCGCACTGAGGGGGAGCCTTTTGCAGCCATTGGTACTCTCATTAATCATTTCTGCGTTATTTACAGTTACAATCGCCAGACATAATGCAAGCATTGCGTTTACTATGCCGGCAGACGCAGGGATCTATAAGATATCCGTCTTATTGAAGGCTGGTTTTTTTATTTTTCTATGGGTTACCTCATACGCTGTAATCCATTTTATCAATATGATTCGGCAGAAGGACGAATTCTATCGTCGATGGCTAAAATATTCGCTCATTTATGCAATCATTATTCTCGTGGTTTTTCTGCTGATCTATCCTGGTCATTGGGTCTGGGATGAGTTTAACATTCTTGCGGTCGTAAGAGAGTACGTTCCCTATGCATGGCAGAACTACTTCACGAATATATTCTATACATTCAGTCTATACATCTTCCCGAGTGCTATTAGTATCGTCGTAGTGCAGCTCCTCATAATCACATCGATAGTCGGGTACGTTGCCACTGTTGTCAGGACGCTTACAGAGTCAAGGATAGCGTCACTAATCGCCCTCCTTATATTCTCGCTACCGCCGATTCTTATTAACAATTTTTACCCGCTAAGACTCACACTCTACAGCTACACGGAAGTTTTACTCTTCGCGTACCTACTGAACAGTTATCACACAATGAAACTAAAGCTATCGTATCGGTCAATGACAATCGTCAGTTTTCTCGTAGGGATACTCTGTTTCTGGAGAAGTGAAGGGATATATTATCTGATTCTACTGCCGGTGCTCGCCTGTTACTCAGGACTTATCGCCAAGAAAAACTGGTCACTATACAAAACACATGCTATTCTAGCCCCCAGCTATGTCGTCATCATTGTCCTCGGATTAATCACATACCTCACGAGCGACTCTCGCTATTCGATTACAGCAACCATCAATCCTCTATCGGTCATGATACAAAAACCACTCAGAGGTGAAAATATCGCTAAAAAACTGGATGACATAAGTGCCGTCATAGATCTTGAAATCCTACGTCGCTACCCGAGTTATTCAGAGATACCATCGTACTGGAATGGGGCTTTGCGACCAGACTTTTCGAATCATCTCAAGTCTTTCAACTCTGCCTACTTATATATTATCATCCATAATCCTGACTCATTTTTTGCAGCGCGCACAAAAACATTCCTTGCGACAAACGGGGCATATGAACCCTACCCGCCCGTCCTTCCCATAGGGTTGCTGGGCAGAGATAATGAGCTTACGCCAGGTGAGCAGGCGGTCGTTACAAAGTTTGAGAATGATAACGTCCTCACGAGACCTATAAACGCAGCTGTCAAGAAAACAGTAACCCGTGCTCTTCTCGGTATCGACCAGCACGACAAGCTAACACCCCTTGGACACCTAACGTGGAATCTAGTCGTACCACTCTTGCTTCTGACGGCTACTTTGCTCTTCGCAGTGAAAAGAAGACAGTGGTTCTGGGCTATTGCGTCCCTATTGATCCTTCTGCGATTCCCAATCATTTTCTTTACCGCACCCGCAAGCTATTTCATGTATTATCTGCCTCTTTATATGAGCGGACTTACCGTCGCTCTCTGCTATTTTTCAATGAACTCATTGTGGCAAAAAAACAAGCGGGTCCCTGAAGCCATCGCATGACAAAGAAACGCCCGTTAGTTTTTATCGGTGTGGGAATAATAAATACCTTGCTCGATTTCCTTTTTTATACATTCCTCGGCCAAGTCATATTTCGTGATCAGTCATCTATCTTGCTCGTTGGCCTCATATCTGGAACTGCGGCACTACTCGTTGCGTTTCTAACACACAGTTACATCACCTGGAGAGGTCGCAATATTTCGACAAAGACAGTGTTAAAGTTCTTCTCGGTGACAGGTTTTGGCATGTGGATCCTGCGCCCGCTACTGCTCGGGCTATTTATCGAGTTCTCCCTACTCTACCAGTGGGTTTATGGCATCACGATGCATATCGGCTTACCGTTCTCGTATGGGTTCATAGCTAATACGGGTGCGTTTGGTTTTATGGTGATCATTTTACTAATCTACAATTACGCCGCTTATGATCGATTTGTATTCTCAGCAGCGGGTGACGACAAGACTAATACTGATCGTAAAAATCATTGAGCGTCTTTACTCCACTCGCATACATAGAGAGTGTGAGTTGTGGATCTTGGTAAACCTGATGCTTCAGCCGACGGATTAACAACACTCCTGCATGAAACAGCATTGCTCGCTGCTCAGCTTGCGTAAGGTATTTTGGCGCAAGCTCGCTGCGAACATAGTCGCAGAGCTGAGTGTATCGCAGGGACTTTTGGTCACGATACACGATGCTACCATCAACTCCCAGTAGCGCAGGTTCATCGCCCCTAAACAAGAACTCGTACCCACAATATAGTGACTGCATGTTTTTGCCGAAGTCAAAAACCCTCCCGTTGATGATATTACCATCTGGGGCAGGGTCGATAATAGTGACCTTACCTGACGTTCTATCGACAAGAATATTGTCTATTGCCACATCACCATGAACTGCGCCTGACGATGTATAGGTAGCCAAATCTTTCATGACTGCTTTGTTTTTCTTAATAGCAGCCATGATTGCGTACGCATTCATATACTGCTTGCCGTTAATAACAATCGTTTCGGATGTCGTTACTAGGCTGAAATCATCGCTCACACTTTGCGCCTTCTCGAGACATTCATAAAAATGTTTATCGATATACCTCGTGACAGCCTCATGATCAACAACCTTCTGGGTCTTTTTGTGCACAGTTCGATTCAGTGCCCGCCACGTCTCATCGAGCACCCTCTTTGATTCATCGAGTGAAGAATGGTGCATATACTCGAAGAACATCTCGTCATCTGGATGATATTCGAGGTTAATAGCATAATAATCATCGGCTGTTTCCTCGCTCTTGACAGTCACAATATTTTTATCCTTATGAGTAACAAGCCAATCGTACTGCGCCTTCAAACGATCCTTCAACTCGATCGCAATAATCTTCTCAACCACACTCTTGCCCGACTTATCAACAAGTATCGTGATTGCATCAGATCCACCCTTGAAGTAGCGTAAAAGCTTAAAATCCTTGGCGTGTTCTCGCCGATTCACGATTCTAGAAAGGCCATTGCCCTTGAAGTAATTATCTAGGAATAGAGCAAGCTCATGGCTGATATCACGCTCGCGCGCAAGCTTACTAATCAATGCTGGCGTATCCACCCCTTCCCGTAACCTCCTCCACGCCGGAACCCTAGAGCGCAGCATATTGAAGAGCCCTACGATACCCATAGGGATTACGAGAAAGGCCCAAGTCGCCAGTATCTGTGACTTCTCTGCTAAGAGCGGCTGGCTCTGAGCGAGTTGGTGATGAATATTCGAGTAGGCACCGAGGTTTGCAGGCCCAAACGGGATAGACATTGCATAGAATGGCGCTGCAATATGCGCAACGTCAAGCATCAACATTGGCAGTACCGCTAATAATAGCCAAATCGATACGGCGTAACTAAGCCACATGACGAGCGACAAGATAATATACACTCCAATGCGCGATGGGCTCGCAACCTGCTTTAGCCCATAGAGAATAGACCAGTATTTAAACCTTATACGAACCATAATCGTATCGTTGTAAAGCGATGTGAACCGATAAACAAGCCTCATGACTGGCGCGTATTCACTTGTCACCACGAAGATAACGACAAGAAGCCCCAGTGCGACACCCCCCGCACCAATAAGGTACGGCTGTATCGAGTGCGGAAATATGCCAACTTGTACAAAGACTAGTGCGACTACCGTCAACATCATGATATCTACGAGACGCTCAATCACAACCAGGGCAAGTGAAAAACCAAAACTGATTGCCTGACTAAAGGCAATGACCTGTGTTCGGATTAGTTCTCCAACTCGAAATGGAAGAATGGTGTTGAATAGATAACCAATTGATAATGCCTTAAACTGCATGCTTACAGAGGTGTGTGTAACTGGCTTCATGAGGTAACTCATTTTATATGCCCTGATGATGTGCGCGATAAACTGCACGCCGACAGCTAGGATTATGCCAACAGCTGCGATAAACCATGGATAAGCCTCCCCCATTAGCTCGCGAAGGTCGGCAAGCATGGAAGATGAATATATCCCAAAAAAAATGAGGGAGATAATAAACGGAATGATGAGAATTTTGCGTAATGTCATGTGGTTAAAAAATCGCTTACAGTTATGACGGGTATGCCCGCCTTCTCTGCCGCTTCCACACCCGGTTGAGAATCCTCAAAAGCTAACGCCTCACTTGGCTTAATGTTACATATCTTTAGCGCAAGTTCATAGCACTCGGGAGATGGCTTGGAGACTTTTACATCCTCCGCGCTCACTATATGGTCGAAGCAGTCTTCGATACCATGATGGCATAACACCGCCTTAGCGTTCCGTTTTTTTGCTGTTGTAACAAGTATTATTGTATGACTTTTCTTCAAATATTGTAAGTGCTCTATCAGGTGTACGTTCGCTACAGACTCCTTGACGGCGACCTGGTATAGCTCTGCTTTACGAAGTGCAATTTGCTGATAGTCTTCGTCGGACAACCCGGGCGCAAACCAACGCAAGAAGGTATTCGCCTGATATCCGATACTTTTCTTGAACTCATCGTAGGTAAGCTCAACCCCATAATCCTTTAAAGCACCCCGATAGGCCTCGTAGTTAGCCCTATGCGTGTCGGCAAGCGTGCCGTCAAGATCGAAGAAAATCGCCTTAATCATCGTGCGCTGCAAGATATTCGTTTAATTCTAGTGGGGTGCCGAACGAATGAAAATCATCAGTCTTCGCGAGTCGTATCTTTCGTCCATCGGCAATCATCTCTGAGTATACGTATGAGATGTAGTATTCCTTATGGGCCTCAGACAAGCCTTGCGCAATCACACGATCGGCGTAATCCATAAACAGACCTCCACTGGCAAAACAATATGCGCCCCATAGCGCACAGTCTGAGATGACTACCTTTTCGGCAGTCTCAGATACGAATCCGTCAGGGCCCAGCTTCGCGTAACTATATCGTGGATTATCAGAGCTAAATCCGAGCAGCACTCCGTCATACGTTGCGCCGGCGATAATGTCGCGGATATATCCGAAATATTCCTCCGATGAAAACTCGAAGTCGCAATCCATGATAACTAATGGCTCTTCTGGATCAATTATGTCGCGCGCTACAAGTGCCGTCTGCGCGGCACCGTCAGTGTTGTGGTCAAGCATCACAACGTTGGCTTCAGGCAATATCTCACCGATAGAAGTCGCGAGACCATACTCCTCTTCCGCGTCTTTACGCACCACGAATATCAACGTCTTTTCACATTCAATCGCATCAAATGACCGCAGCGCCCTCAAGAACATGCGCGTTCCATTAACCTCAATGAGTGGCTTTGGAGTAGTATAACCTTCATCCCTAAAGCGTTGCCCCAAGCCCCCCATAGGGATTAGTATCTGAAGCCTGTTTGCTATTACACAATCTCCTTGCAGGTGTAGTCTTTGCTCGTTTTACGGGTAGAGCTCTCTCTCATTCCGAACCTCCATCGAAACAGATTGACAAGCGCGGTCTTAAAGATATTCATATTGCGAGCATTTGATACCTGATCCTCCTCTCGCCACGTAATAGGAACATACGCGAAATTAACCTTTCGACGCACAAAATCAAGTATTAGTTCATAATTAAATGTTAGTTTATCTGCAAAGTTAAGATACATTTCCTCCTGCAAATCCGAAAGTGCAAATAAATTGAGTCCGGAGCCAAGGTCGGTAAGCCTGCGTAGTGCAACAACTGAATAGATGGTATTGAGTACATGATTGCCTGCAATACGCTTCATGTCATAGCCAATCAGACGAGACTCCCTCATAAAACGCGATCCGAGCACGGTCTGATGTTCTGGGTGCTTTAGGTGGTAATCTAATAGGTCATTAGCCTCGTCACTTTTTGCCTGATTATCTCCATGCAAAATAAGGACGTGGCTTAGCCCTAGCTCTTTAGCGCGCAAGAAAGCGACTTTGTGTGTACCGCCAAGGTTATAGTTGTCGGTATTCTGAAATACTTTGAGCTTACCGTCCATCGACCTCTTTGCTTTATAGGCTAATGCAGTTTCAACGGTGTTTTGGGTGCTACCATTATCAATAACCGCAATCTCTTCTACGCGGTCAATCAGTCTCTGGTCAATTTCATCAAGCACTCTTGGGAGCTGCTTAGCGCAATTATAGCTCGGTATCGCAATCAGTATTTTCGGCGTTATCGCTTGCATGGCTTTAGTATACACCCCAAAGCAATAAGTCTCAACCGAGCTATCCACGCGCAAAAGAGTGGTAGCCATTATGTAAAAGGGCCTTATCTTATATCAGGATACTGAGTGTTTATAAAATCAATGAGATTAACAGGAATATCCTGTGGACCAAGCCATCCCTTGTCGGGCCAAGAGATAAGTCGCTTCATCTCAGCGACAGCTTCCTCTTCGTCAGCAGGGTTACATGGGTCAAAGCTATATTGAGTTGGTATACGACCGATTGCCCCAACTGCTACATTCGCGCGCTGCGCCTCATGCTTTATCATCTCTGATAATCGACGAGCCGATGTAGCGTGGACAATGCCAACTAGTGATGTTTCGATATCAGGCCCAAGAAGGCCCGCACGGCGCATAACTACAAGACTATTGCGAACATTCTCACCACCGTTTCTTGCTTGTGTCTCGAGGAAAAATGGCTTAAGGCCCGCGGCAATACCTTTGGCATATTCTTCTGCTTGTTGCGCCAGATACTCTGCCTCCGGCACTTGCAGGTCTCCAGAATCTTTACCAATACCCCCAGTGATAACCGCCCAATCGAGGACATCTTTTGGGTTATTCATGGCCTCAACCATTGCTTGAGCGACAAGAGGATCCTTGCGCCCAAAAACAATAGCCCCCGTCTGGCCAGACGCGTCAAAAGCTGCCCCATCGGGTGCGCTGAGGAAATCAAATGTCTCCCGCAATTGTCTGGTATTATTTGACATAAATTTATTTTAGCACATTTAGTTTTATCATGCAACTTTTCTCACAGAGGTGTCATACGCCCCAGATGGCTTATTTGAGTTTATGCCAGCGACAACAGTGTGTGAGCTCTTTAGCCCATTGTACACGTATCTGCTTATAAACCCATCGGCACCAATATGCAGTATGTCCGTCTCTTTTCCTGTTGTTGTATATGTCCTATCGCACCCTCACCCCGAGCGCAGTTGCGGGCATGCGTATGTTGAGCTATACTTAAAATGTATTTAACTATGAAAAATAAATATGGTCAAAGGCGTTTTCTAGCATACAGCCTCGTCATAGTAATACTTGTCATTGCTGGGCTACCTATCTTATACTATGGCCAGTGGTATCCATAGATATAAACCGAAAAATCATACTGACGCTTGTTTTGATGCCGGGTGTATTCTTGGTAGCTATGGTTACTGCCCAGTTGATACCAAACTCTTGGGTTAGCACAAATATCGAAAAATCCCGCGATATTATCCGCGTTGAAACAGTCTACCATGACGCTTATCATGTGCCGAGTGTTCACTGGCTAGCCGCATCTGATGGCTTCTCAGATAACATCTACCTCCAGGAGCAGATTGCAGATCGGTCACATGGAGTTTTCTACGGCGCAATGATACCGAACTATGACAGATATTGGCATGGATATTCAATTGTCTTGCGACCCCTTTTGGTATTCTTTGATTTGTCTTACATCAGGCAGATGCTTGTAATCTGCTTCTTCGTAATAACAGCGATACTGGTCCACCTGATTATCAGGCACATCAATCTTGCTGTGGGCATATTTTTTGTTGTAGCCCTCGCCTTAGTAAACCCGCCAGTTATCATGATATCTCTACAATTTTCTAATATGTTTTTACTCACACTCATTGCATCAACCGTGTTGCTTGTGCTACTCGCGAAAAAGCGGTCCCTTGAGGATATATTCATATTCTTCGCAGCACTTGGATCCCTGACCAGTTTTTTCGACTTACTAACAACCCCTGTCATTACGCTAGGCATCCCCCTTCTACTGTTTGTTGCCTATCGAATCGAACATGGAGAACAAAAAGATCTTCTGCATCATGTGCTCTACATCGCATGTTTATGGGGTGCTGGCTACTTTATTTCATGGGCATCGAAATGGCTCATTGGAAGTTTATTGCTACAGCGTAACATATTCCTCGAAGCAACTACGAAAGTTGCGTTTTGGTCATCGGACTACAGCGCAATCGTGTCCCACAACGTTAGTGCACCCTACGTGCTTTGGCAATGGATAAAGCGACTAGTTCTCTACTTGCCCCTGCTGGTTGCCACAGTTGTAGGCTTTGGGTTCGCTTTATTGAAAAAGGTTCGATTTAGTAAGCGGGCGTTTTTTGCGGGCGTGTCATTCACTAGTATCTTATCAATCCTTATTCCGACCTTACTGCCAATACTCTGGCTAATAGTCGCGAGACAGCATTCATTTGCACACCAGTGGTTTTCGTACCGTCACCTCTTTATATTATTATTTGGGGTGTTTGTGTTGATGTGGTATACCAGCCGATTGCAAACAAAGATGCCTATCGCAAAGAGAAAGCTACGGTCCGTCACCCAAGACAAACCGTAGTATCAAAACGTGTCGTGGCGTCAGTAGGGGGGCGCAATCCATCTTGCGCTAGTTGTAATAATAAGACGTAGCCTACAGTACCGAGGAGAGTTGAATGAAAAAAGAATTAAATATTATCTCCGTGATAATAACCGCCCATTCTGAGGGTATACTTATACACCGTACCCTACGTAGTGTACGCAGAGCCTTAGCAAAACTGCCAATGGAACAGAAATTTGAGATAATTCTCCACGTAGATAACCCCACACCCGCAACACAAGATTACTTAGAGGAACATAGCAGGGGTATATTGCGCGATATTCGAGTCTTTACTAATAAGTTTGGTGACCTCGGCGCCTCTCGTAATTTCGCGATCCAACAAGCCACGGGTAAGTACATATCGACCATTGATGCAGACGATATCATGACTGGTGACTGGTTGAGGCTTGCCGTCGAGACACTCGAGTCAAGTGAATCACCGACCATCGCCCACTCGGAGTTTACTATTGAGTTTGAAGGCGAAAATTCTTTCGTCGTTAAGCATGGCGAAATAGATTACGACACTGACACATTACTTAGTGTATATGCAAACCGATGGAACTCTGTCATTGTCGCTCCAAGGGCACTAATGCTAGACAATCACTACTCTCCGAACAGCCCTGGGTATGGATACGAGGACTGGAACTTCAACTGCCGTATGATATATCAACACGTGAAGAATGTGTTGATTCCTGGTACAGCAATCTTCGTTCGGCGTAAGAAGTTAAACTCAGAGTGGGCTCGGCAGGTTACGTCGATGGCAGTGCTACGGGCAAACCCCTTGCTTGGTTTTGAAAATATCCGGCAAGTCACCAATGTATTCGATGATATTACAACGAGCGCGGTCCTCTCAAAACGCACGACAAGAATCAAGCGCATCGTAAAAAGAAGTCCGATCTTATTACAAACTGCCCACGTGATGCTTCGTCTTATCAGAGAGCGATCCAAGACGGGCCAACTACCAAGCGAGGGTTTACAAGTTCCTGGGTGGTTACAGGAGGAATGGAAGGCCTTACACTCAATAGAGCGAGACATCTTTCCGACCAAGGACCTTCTGTCAGAACTATCTTTTTACGATACTGTCACCCCTGATCACAGAGTCGCCGGAAGATTATATAAACAACTCATTGATCAAACAAGATTTAATCAATACGGTTATATCCTCTTTGCCCCCTGGCTTATCAAGGGTGGCGCAGATAAGTATACGATTGAGTACGCAAACACAATCGCCTCCCAGCTCAAGACTCACGTGCTCGTCGTCGGCACACTGCCCGTGGATGCGCTGTGGAGCGGAAAGCTATCGGAAGACGTTGATTTCATCAATTTTGGACTTACTACAGATGGGGCGAATGGCTCAATCAAAAATCGTATCATGGAGCACTTGGTGGAAAACTCTGGAGCAAAAGTACTTCACGTCATTAATTCAGAGTTTGGATACGACTTCATATCGTCGC
>WBZP01007228.1_pt1 | contig 10762 bp, 6 predicted proteins | sample 5204301 | NCBI WGS metagenome assembly WBZP01 (sample SAMN12412401, study PRJNA552823) | activated sludge metagenome | isolation source: activated sludge from nitrification reactor of wastewater treatment plant... | place: USA: Pennsylvania | collected 2017
GGGGAAGCTCTCCCTCCACGGTAGGACCCACCCCTGACACCCGCCACCCCTGACACCCGCCACCCCTGACACCCGCCACCCCTGACACCCGCCACCCCTGACACCCGCCACCCCTGACACCCGCCAGCCCCCATGCTCGCGAGCCCCGCTCTCGCCACCCCGCCGCCGAACGACCGCCGGTTGGTAGCGTGCCATCGTCGATCGAGGGTCGTTCAGCGGTGCCTACGATCCTCGGCGTCGAGCGAGGAGTCCGGCCGTGGCCAACGAGTCCTGCATCCCGCAGTTCCGAGCCACCGACCGTTGGCCGCGCCGCCCGGCCCACCGCAGGGCCGACCAACGCGGGTTCACCCTGCTCGAGGTCCTGGCCTCGATCGCGGTGCTGGCCGTCCTCGGCGCCGCGCTCACCGGTGCGCTCTTCGCCCTCGTGCGCGCCGATGGCCAGCAGCGATCGCGTGCCGAAGCCGTCGTCGTCGCCCGCAACTTCATCGACGCCCTCGACGCCGCGGCCTACCAGGACTGCGCGGCCACCTCGGCGTACTCGCCGTCCGCGGTGGGTCTGACCGTCCCGTCCGGGGTGACGGTGACGGTCAACTCGGTCACCTACTGGAACGGCACCTCGCCGCCGAGCGCAGAGAACCCGTCCGACGCGCAGTGGGCCACCGCGTTCAACGCCACCTGCCCGCCCGACAAGGGGCTGCAACGGGTCACCTTCTCGGTGTCGTCGACGGCCGGAGCGTCGGACACCACCATCACCCGCAGCGTCCTCAAGCGCTTCAACGGGAGCCTGCCCGAACCCGAGCCGGACCCGCCGCCGGGCGGTCGTCGCTGCGTCCTCAACGCCACCACGAGCGTGGCATCGACCTGGGTGAACGAGTTCGCCGGCCAGCAGGGCACCAACTACTCGACGGGTCCGTACAGCCAGGAGATGAACATCCTCTACCTGGCCGGCAGCCGCCGGTTCTCGTACCTGCGCTTCGACATCGCGGCCAACAAGGTGTGCGACAACGGGGTCACCCTGCCCGCCGGTGCGGTGTTCAGGGGCGCCGAGGTGCGCCTCTACACGTTCAACATCGGCGGTGGACCGGCGTGCGGAGCCGACTCGTGCTGGCACGTCATGGAGCGTGTCAGCGGTGCGTGGGACCAGTCGTCGCTGACCTGGACCAACCAGCCGTGTCCCAAGGGCTACGCCGTGTCGTGCCAACCGGGCGGGACGGCGAGCACGATCCTGTTCCAGCACGGCACCGGGGCCCTGGACTGGAGCGCCCGCTACCAACGGGTGCAGGCCCCGCAGCTGATCAGCGACCTGCAGTCGTTCTACGACTCGCCGTCGTCCAACCACGGCTGGGCGATCAAGGAGGCGTGCGCCCAGACCTACGGCAAGGCGTGCGGGTCGATCTCGCCGGGGTTCCAGATGGTGTCGAGTCGGGCGGCGACGGTCACCCAACGTCCCACTCTCACGGTGTTCTTCTGATGGCTTCCCACCGCCCACCCCGCACGAGCCACCGGGCCGACCAGGGCGGGTTCTCCCTGCTCGAGATCCTGGTCGGCATGTTGATCGGGCTGCTCGTGGTGGCCGCAGCGGTGTTCCTGTTCAACTTCGCGACCGGCCAGGAGCAGCGCAGCACCGGCAGCATCTCGGCGTCGAACAGCGCGTTCCGCACCGGCAACCGGTTCGCGGACGACGTCGCCTCGGTGTCACCGGTGGCGGGGGTGAGCGACCCGGTCGCGGTCGGGGTGACGGGATGCGGGGGCAGCTCCGCGGTGCTGCGGCTGGTCGGCACCGACGGCTCCGGGCAGGTGCAGGTCCGCTCGTACCACCGGGTCGTCGACGGGAGCAGGGTGGAACTGGAGCGTCGCTCGTGCGTCGGGGCCACGGAGGCCGCGGCGCTGGCCGCCACGCCGAGCGTGTCGACGGTGGTCACGGCCCTCGACCCGGGCCCGGGCGCGGTGTCGGTGACGTGTGACGGCGGGCCGGTGGGACCGACGTGCCGGGTGGTGGAGATGACGGTGCGGACCGCGGATCGGCTCACCTTCACGGTGCGCGGCACGGTCGGGTCGGTGTTGGCGCCGACGGCGACGACCACGCCGACCCCGGTGCAGGCGCCCGACGCGGGGACCTGCACGATCATGGCGTCGGCCACTACGTGGGGCGCGACGGGCGGGTACGCGGGGTCGTCAACGGCGACCCACGGGGGCGATCCGCTCATGGCCACCTACAACGACAGCAACACCCGCCGGTCGTTCATGAAGTTCGACCTGACCCAGCCCTGCGCCGACGCCTCGCCGGTATGGCCCACCCTGCCGGGCGGACGGAACTTGACCAACGCGGTGCTCCAGTTGGCGTGGATGGGCGACTCGTCGGACTCGTGCGGGATCTTCCCGGGCATCAACTACGACGGCCAGGTGATCGAACCGTTGGGAAACACCGCGGTGTGGGACGAGGCGACGCTCAACGGGTCGAACATGCCGAGCGGCTCCCAGATCCGCAGCGGGTTCTCCCACAACTTCTCCGCCGGCGCCCAGAACACGCTGGTGTCGCACTCGTCGGCCCAGTTGCTCGACGCGGTGAAGCACTGGTACGCCCCCAACGACTGGGTGAACAACGGGTGGCGTCTGTCGCGCAGCGGCGGGGGCGACACGTGCGGTCGGTCGAACCTGTTCGCGTCGCGGTTCAACGCGAACGTGGACCTGCGGCCCCGGCTGGTGATCTCGTGGGGGCCGTGAGCGTGGGCGCCGGAGTGACGATGCGACGGGCTCGGCAGGTAGGGATCGCCCGCCGGTCGCGTGGTCAGCGGGGAGCGACGCTCGCCGTGGTGCTCATCCTGATGACCGTCGGTCTCATCCTCCTGGTCGCGGCGCTGGCGTTCGCGTCGGTCGGGTTCCGCTCGGGGTCGGCCTACGAGCGCCGCGGGCAGAAGATCGGGTCCGAGCGTGACGCGCTCGACTTCCTGGTGCAGACCATCCGGCCGGACCTGGCCAGGGGGGTGGCCGGTGACACCCGCACGGCGACCGTCGCCGGTGTCACCGCCACGTGCACCGGTGAGGCCGGCAGCGGCCAGGTGGTCGGCAACGGTCGTACCGACCGGGTGATCGACTGCTCCACTCCGTCGATCACCGCCCGCTACCGGATCTTCGACCGCAGCGGCGACCAGCCGGGGATCATCGTCGAGACGCTGTCGACCTCGACGGAGTAGGAGCGGGGGCGTCGGCAACAGCGGGCGGAACTGGCCGTTCCCGCGTGAGCGGATCGTACGGGTGACCGAGTTTGCCCACGCTCGGCCGGCTTGATTCGGGGTTGGTGATCCGTCACACTGTCCTGAACATCATTCACGGTGTATTGACCAGGGGCGGTCAACGATGGGGCGAACCACAACTGGAGCTGCGCGTCGTCGCGAGCGCATCCACACCCAGGGGGGTACGACCCTCGTCGAGGTGCTCGTCGCGCTCACCGTGCTCGGGATCCTGGCGTCCTCCGGAACGCTCGGTCTGATGACCCTGATGAGGACCAGCACGCAGGCCGACCTCCAGTCCCGCACCGACGCGTTGCTCAGCGGGTTCGGCGAGGCCCTCAAGCAGCTCGACTACGTCCCGTGCGCGAGCGGGGTCGAGTACGAGCAGGGATTCCAGGCGGCCGAGACCGCATCGCCGGCCGACGAGCGGCTGATCCAACGCACGGACGCGTCGGTCGAGGTGGACAGCGTCAACGCGGGTGATCGCTGCGACGAGGGCATCGACGCCGGGGTCCAGGTGATCAACGTGAGCGCCCGGGTCGGCGACAACACCCGCAGCGCGCAGATCGTCAAGCGCGACCCCAACGCGTCGCCCGACGGACCCCGAGCGGTGATCGATGCCCCGGTGCCGCACACGGGCGCCGGCGACCTGCTCTACACCGTTGCGCTGACCGCCAAGGGATCGACCGCCACGCTCGGCATTCTCCGTCTGGACTGGGACTGCGGACCCGACGCGTTCACCGACGCGACCCATGCCCGCACCTACACCACCTTCACCGTCGACGATCCGACGGTGCTGTGCACCTATCGGGCCGCCGCTGCGCCCGACGACGTGACCGTGTCGCTCACCGTGACCGACTATTCCCTGGCCACCGCGAGCGCGACCCGGACGCTGACCGTGCCGCCCTGGGGTACCCCGCCCACCGGTCCGACCGCGAGGTTCACGTTCACCCAGACCAGCACCGCTCCGCAGGGCCCGACCTACAACCCCAACACCACGTCGTTCGATGCGTCCACGTCGATGTCGCCCAGCGGGTCGGACCTCACCTACAGCTGGACGTTCGGGGACTCGTCGTCGGGTGAGCTCAACACGTCCACGCTCCTGAAGCCCGTGCACACTTACGCCTCGCCGGGCTCGTACCAGGTGACGCTGACCGTCACCGACGACATCGGCCTCTACGCGTCCGAGAGCCACACCGTCGTCGTCGACGACTCCGGAAAGGTGGCGCCCGAGGTCGTGTTCACGGCCACGCCGAACACGGGGGTCGTGTCCCAGACGGTGTCGTTCAACACGACCGGAACCAGGGCCCGAGCCGCCGGGGCGACTCTCAGTCCCGCGTCGTACCAGTGGAACTTCGGTGACGGTCAGGTCGGCTCCGGATCTGCTCCCACCCACACCTACAGCACGCCTGGTACCTACACGGTGACGCTCACGGTGACCGACTCGCTCGGCAATCAGGCCGCCACCGCGCGCACGGTGGTCTTCTCGGCCGTTCCGGCCCAGCCGCCGGGGTTCGTGCTCACCGACGCCGAAGGCGAGTTCTGGGACGACGGGCACTTCTACTTCGCCTGGACCAACATCCCCCGCTCGCCCGGCGACACGATCTCCTATGAGATCGAGGTCAAGGTCGTCGCCGGGTGTCTGGTGTTCGGCAGCCAGACACGGACCGTCACCGCCGGCGCCGCCGGGACCAACCAGGGATACGACTTCAAGGTCGACTGGCCGGCCAGCAACGTCTGTCTCTGGTCCTGGTACAAGACCCGGGTCCGCACCCACCGCTCCAGTCCCACCGACGGCACGTCGGTGACGGGGTGGTCGTCCTACTCGCCCGCGTTCCAGATCACCCACACATGACGGCGACACGGAGTCGTCGGGCCGGCGGTGACCGGCGGGAGCAGACAGGGGCATCGCTGCTCGAGGTGCTGGTCGTCGTCGCCCTGGTCGGGCTGACGATGGCGCCGCTGGCCGGTTGGGCGTTCGTGGCCGGTCGGACCCAGGACGCGTCGCGCGCCCGCAACCACGACGCGGCGGGGCTGGGGCTGACGAACACGTACTTCTCGCGCGACGTCGAGAACTCGATGGCCGCGGCGAGCTCGACCACCGTGACCGGCACCCCCCGTCCGGCGTCTGATCTGAAGGACTGCGTCGGCGGTGCCGGCGCCGGTGGCCAGGTCCGCCTGGTGCTGGTGACAGCGTCCCTTCGGCGGATCGTGTACTCGGTGGTCACCAGCGGCGGATCCCCGGGCACCTCGACGTTGTGGAGGCGAGAGTGCCCGAACCTCTCGGTGGCGGCCGACGCCGTCCTCGACGACCCGGCCCTGTCCGCGCCGGCCGCCTTGTCGCCCGGGAACATCGACCCGTCGGTCCCGGGCAACAACGGAACGGCGATCGAGCTCACGTCGGGGATCGACTCGGTCTCGACGTCGTGTCCGCTGAAGACCGGCACCGGCCAGGACGCCGCCTGCCGATCGGTGCGGCTGTCGGCGGTGCGCACGAGCGGTTCGACCGTCGTCCTGCAGGCGACGCGGCGGGTGACGTCCTACGCGCCGCCGGGCACCGCTCCGCACGCGACGTTCCGGTACACGATGACCTCGGCGACCGACACCCTCCCGCCGGAGCGGACCCGATCGATCACCTTCGACGCGTCGGCGTCGATCGAGTACCGCGGGGAGCCGCTGACCTACTCGTGGAACTTCGGTGACGGGACCACCGCCACCGGCGCCGTGGTCGACCATGCGTTCGGGGCGTCCACCGCGACCGGTGGTGCCCCGTACGGGGTCGTGCTGACGGTCAGCTCCTCCAACGGGACCGACGCCGCGACCCAGTTGGTGACCGTCGTGCCGCTCCGCCCGGTGGCAGCGGTCACCACGCCGGTGCCCATCGACGCCGTGCAGTTCAGTCCGCTGAACCTCGCCGGCCAGTTGACCAGCTTTGACGACCTCGACTCGTTCGGGGCGACGACGGCGAACCCGATCGTGTCGGCGTCGTGGGACTGGGGCGACGGGACCGCTCCGGTCTCGGCGGGCTGTGCTCCGGGCACGAGGTCGTGCGCGTCGTCGGTCAGCCACGCCTACCTCACGACGGGGCAGAAGTCCGTCACGCTGACCGTGACCGACACCCTCGGCCAGGCCGCAACCCGGGTGGCGACGGTGACGGTCCGTTCCGGGTACTTCTACGTGTCGACGGCGGGCACCGACAACGCCGCGTGCGGACCGCAGTCCAACCCGTGCGCAACGATCGCCACCGCGATCACCAACGCCCAGGCCAACAACCGGACCGGGATCCGGGTGGCCAGGGGGACCTATCCCCGCTTCGATGTCGCCAACGGCGTGTCGGTCACCGGCGGGTTCTCGAACGATTTCTCCTCGCAGGGCGCCTCGGGTGACACGACGACGATCACCCCCAGCTCCTCCGGCGGCTACTTCGGAGGGATCACCGCCGCCAGCATCACGTCGCCGACCACGGTCTCGTCGTTGACGGTGGCGTCGGGCACGGCGGGAGGCGGCAGCAACCCGGCGGGGATCGTGGTGTCGGGCCTGACCACGTCGCTGGTGCTGGACCGGGTGACCGTGGTCGGAGTGACCGGGCCTCATCCGACGGGAATCCTCGTCGCGGGCGGATCCACCGTGACGGTCCAGAGCTCGACGGTCAACAGCGGCTCGGCCACCGGCCCCAGTTCCAGCGCCTATGGAATCCGGGCCATCCAGACCTCGACGGTGAACCTGATCGCCTCGACGGTGACCGCGTCGGCGGGCACCGCAGGCACCAACGCGGGGATCGTCCCGAGCCAGGCCGGGACCGGATGCGGGCCCGTGAACGGTGGCAATGCGGGCGGATCCAGCTCGCCGGGCGGCGGTGGCCCCGCATGCGGCACCGGCTCGCAGCGGAGCGGTGCCGGCGGAACGGGCGGTGACTACTGGGATCCGGGTGGCGCGGGATCCTCAGGAGCGGGTGGGGCCGGCGGCGGTGGAGGTGGCTGTGGTAGCGCGTTCGGCTGCGGCACCAATGCCGGCGGCGGTTCGGGTGGCAACGGCAGCGGTGGCGGCACTCCGGGGTCCGGGGGCAATGCGACCCTGGCCGGTCTCGCGTCGGCTGTCGGGGACCTCTACGTCGGCCCGGCGGGTGGACCCGGCGGCACCGGAGCAGTGGGCTACGGCGGCGGCGGTGGAGGCGGCGGCAAGTCGGCCAGCGCGTCCGGCGGCGGGGGCGGCGCCGGCGGCGGCGGCGGATACGGCGGAACCGGAGGCGTCAGCCCCGGCTTCAGCGGCGGGGGTTCGTTCGCTCTGTACGCCCACGACTCGACGTTCAACATCACAGGTCCGACCACCTTGACCTCCGGTGCAGGTGGCTCCGGCGGAGCCGGCGCGGCGGGCGGTTCGGGCGGCAACGGCGGTTCGGGCGGCAACGGCGGCTCGAAGTCGTGCTGCAAGGCCGGTGGCGGTGGCGGTGGCGGCGGTGGTGGTGGCGGCGGCGGTGGTGGCGGCGCTGGCGGGGGTGCCGGTGGGCCCTCGATCGCCGCGATCGAGAACGGAACCGGGACCATCAACGTCAGCGGCTCGGTCACCTACGTCCGGGCCTCAGCGGCGGCGTCCGGCGGCGGCGGTGGTGGTGGCGGCCCCGCCGGTGGTCGTGGGCCGCTCGGGTCCGGTCAGCAGGGCGGCGGCGACGGGAGCCAGGGCGGCCTCGGTGCGGTCGGCAACCCAGGCTCGTCGGGTTCCTCCGGTCTGCTGTACCGGACCGTGATCAACGGATCGGGGGTGTCATGACCAGGCGCTCGGAGACACGACGGAACACGGCGTTCCGGTGGACGCGCCCACGGGGCCAGGGCGGGTTCATGCTCGCCGCGGTGATCGTCGTGCTCGGGTTCTTCGCCATCATCGGCTCCGCGCTGATGGCCATGTCGATCGTGATGCTGCGGGTGACCGAGTCCCACGCCGCGTCGGCGGATCGGGTCCGGGCCGCCGACGGCGCGCTCGAGATCGTCATCAACGATCTGCGGCTCGACGGCAGCGCCGCCGGCCACGGCTGCGTCGGGTCGGCCACCCACCACGGGTTCGACGACTCCTACGAGGTGTCGACGACCCTCGAGAGCGGTGCTGCGGTGACCGTCGTCGTCGAGTGCTCCGCCGTGGTGACCGCCGAGCGGCGGGTGATCTCGTTGACTGCCCGTCCGGGTTCGGACTGGTCGGTCGCGGGCAAGGCACGGGTTCGCATCGACGACGAGGCCGAGGGTACGCCGAGCCCCGGAGCGGCTCTGCTGGTGTGCGACTGGCAGCTGGGCGCCGCGGTGGCGACGGGGTTGGCGGACTGCCCCGTCTGATCCGGATCGCCCACCTGCCCACCCAGCGCTGTCAACACGCGGTCAACGAACGCGACCGTGCGACGCCCGGTTGGTTCTCACGGTGACCATCACCTCGCTCATCGTGGGAAAACGGGTCGGTGTCCGACGCGTCGAAGTTCCCCGACCAACAGGTGGGTAACACCGGGCATTGACACCCTGAAGGCGGCTCAGGGACACTGGTGGTGCCCGAAACTTTCGGGCTAGCCGCGTTGTCGCACTCGTGCGCGCCCCCCAGACTGGGGAATGGGCTCGGATCGACGAGGGGAGAAGTCCGGCGTGTCGCTGTTCCGGCGAGGACGATCTGGGGATGCAGACCAGGGAGGCGCCCGCGCGCGCCGCGGCGGTCGTCAGATCGAGTTCGACCACGTCGACGAGGGTGCGCTCAACTCCCAGATCGGCGAGTGGGTCGAATCCAACCGACCCCGACTGGGTGAGATCCTCCTCGACCTGGGATCGGTCGACCCCGACGACCTGCTGGCCGCGCTGCAGAAGCAGCAGGACCAGCCCGGCGACGCCGAGAGCCGCGCCCAGCTCGGCCAGATCCTGGTTCAGCTCGGGTCGATCAACGACACCGCCCTGGCCGCCGCGCTCGCCCACCAGTTCGAGGTGCCGCTCGCGGACCTGAGCCAGGTCAAGCCGGAGCCCGAAGCGATCGCCCGGATCCCCGAGGAGCTCGCCCGCAAGCACACGGTGTTGCCGCTGCGCATCGACGACACCGGCCGGGTGTTCGTCGCGACCGCCGATCCGCTCGACACCGAGGCCATCCGTGAGCTGACCACCCACGTCCGCAGCCTCGGACTTCAGATCGGGCCCCGGTCCGACATCGAACGACTGCTCGACTCGTCCTACAGCGCGCTTCACAACGCGGACGAGATGATCCGGGCCTTCGAGCTGTCCGACGACCTCCCCGAGGTGGCCGAGGACCAGACGTTCGCGGTCGACGAGAACGCCCCGGTGGTCCAGGTGGTCAACCGGATCCTCACCCAGGGGGTTCGCAGCCGGGCGTCCGACATCCACGTCGAGCCGATGGAGACCCAGGTGCGGGTCCGCTACCGGGTCGACGGCGCCATGTCCGAAGCGATCGTGCTGCCCCAGCGGATGGGTCCGGCACTCAGCAGCCGCCTCAAGGTGATGGCCGAGCTCAACATCGTGGAGCGTCGCCGCCCGCAGGACGGCCAGTTCTCGATCCGCGTCGACGGCCGCCCCATCGACGTGCGCACCTCGGTCGTGCCGACCGTCCACGGCGAGAAGACCGTGATGCGTCTGCTCGACAAGACCAAGACGCTCATCTCCATGAAGGACCTGGGCATGTTGCCCTCGGTCGAAGCCCCGTACATGCAGATGGCCAAGTCGCCGTTGGGCATGATCCTGTGCACCGGACCCACCGGCTCGGGCAAGACCACCACGCTGTACGCCACCCTCACCGAGGTCAACGACGCCACCAAGAACGTCGTCACCATCGAGGACCCGGTCGAGTACCAGTTCGAGGGCGTCACCCAGATGCAGGTGACCGACACCGGCATGAGCTTCGCCGACGGTCTGCGCGGCATCCTGCGCCAGGACCCCGACGTGGTGCTCGTCGGCGAGATCCGCGACGAGGAGACGGCCCGCATCGCCATGCAGGCCGCCCTCACCGGTCACCTGGTGCTCAGCTCGTTGCACGCCATCGACTCGGTGGCCGCCATCCACCGCTTCACCGACATGGGCATCCAGCCGTTCCTGGTGGCGTCGGCCATCAACGGCATCGTCGCCCAGCGCCTGCTGCGCCGGCTGTGCAGCAACTGCCGTCAGCCGGTGCCGCCGTCGTCGCGCGACATCGCTCTGGTGGCCGAGTTCACCGACGGCCAGATGCCCGACGTCTGGTTCAAGCCCGGCTCCTGTCACCTGTGCAACGAGACCGGCTTCCGGGGCCGCATCGGCGTCTACGAGCTGCTCGAGTTCTCCGACTCCGTGCGAGAAGCGGTCGTCGCCCGGGCCTCACACGCCGAGTTGCGCGACCTCGCCATCGGCGAGGGCATGAAGACCATGCAGATGCAGGCCTTCCACCTGGTCACCGACGGGGTCACCACGGTCGAAGAGGTGCTGCGGTCGGTGTACGCCCCCGGTGTGGAGGAGAAGGAGCAGGCCCCCAAGGAGCTCGGTCCCGGCAAGCGCATGCTGCGCCAGGGTGCGGGAGTCCTGCCCGGCGGC
>WBZP01007230.1_pt1 | contig 10761 bp, 10 predicted proteins | sample 5204301 | NCBI WGS metagenome assembly WBZP01 (sample SAMN12412401, study PRJNA552823) | activated sludge metagenome | isolation source: activated sludge from nitrification reactor of wastewater treatment plant... | place: USA: Pennsylvania | collected 2017
GCTATGTTTGAACTGCCATCCCAGAAAGTAAAAAGCTTTGAGGTGACGCTGGAATATGCGGCAAGAAAGTTCAATACAACCAAGCTCAGCCTGCTGAAAGTGGCCTGATCCATCGTATCAACTTATCACAGCCGGTTCTCCGAACCGGTTTTTTTATGCCGGTTGGTCTGTGCTGTAATATTTCCATTTATTTTCGCCGGAGAATTATTACCCGGAAAAACTCAAAAAGGTTCAATTTAAAAATAGTAACATGGTAGATGTCATTCTCGGTTTGCAATGGGGCGATGAAGGCAAAGGAAAGATCGTTGATTATTTTGCTGCAGGATATGATGTGATCGCCAGGTTCCAGGGTGGCCCCAATGCAGGTCATACATTGTATGTGGGAGATAAAAAAGTTGTACTGCACCAGATACCCAGTGGGATCTTTCATGAAAGCAAGATCAACCTGATTGGTAATGGCGTTGTTCTCGACCCGGTGATATTCCGCAAAGAATGCGAGGCCGTAGCAGCCATGGGCGTCGATTATAAAAAAAACCTCTACATCAGTGAACGCACTCATCTCATCCTGCCCACCCACCGTGCATTGGATAAGGCGAGTGAAATGGCAAAGGGGATAGAAAAGATCGGTAGCACACTGAAAGGCATCGGGCCGGCATATATGGATAAAACCGGCAGAAACGGATTAAGGGTAGGTGATCTGCTTGATAAAAATTTCACAACACAGTATATCAAACTGCGTTTAAAACACCAGCGACTGCTCGATAATTTCAATTTTCAGGAAGATATCGGCGCCTGGGAAGAAGAATTCTTTGATGCATTGGAATTTCTCAAAGGATTCAATATTGTCAATGGGGAATATTTCATCAATGAAAAGATCGCACAGGGTAAAAAGGTGCTTGCCGAAGGCGCACAGGGCAGCATGCTTGACGTAGATTTCGGAACCTTCCCCTTTGTAACCAGCAGCAGTACCATTTCAGCCGGCGTTTGTTCGGGCCTCGGCATTGCTCCGCAAAAGATCAAAGAGGTGATCGGTATCACCAAAGCTTATTGCACGCGGGTGGGAGGCGGTCCTTTTCCAACCGAACTGCTCGATGAAACAGGCGAATTGCTGCGTAAAACAGGCAATGAATATGGCAGTACCACCGGCCGCCCCAGGCGTTGCGGCTGGATCGACGGCGTTGCGCTCCGTTTTGCCTGTATGATCAACGGGGTGACACAATTGGTCATGACCAAGGCTGATATCCTGGACGGTCTCGATGAGTTAAAAGTTTGCCATGCCTACCGCATCAATGGAGAAGAAAGAACCGATGTGCCCTTTCAAATGAACCGACTCAACATGGAAGCCATATATCAACGTTTTGACGGATGGAAAACGGATATTTCGTCATGCCAGACGTACAGCCAGATGCCTGCTAAAATGAAAGAATATATTCAATATCTGAACGGGTATATCGGTGTTCCGGTTAAGTATATCAGCAATGGGCCCGGAAGAACCCAGATCGTAAGCATTTAACGGTAAAAAACAGGGAAAAATATTTGGCCAATTCAAAAATGCGTGGAAATTTTACAGCTATAATCCTACTTAGTTATGATATCCAAATCTGAGAAAGAAAAAAACATCCTGGTCATGAAATTTGCGGCGCCAAAGAAAACCGCGGCAAAAAAAGCTGCACCAAAATCTAAGGCAAAAGAGGAGGACGTGGAAGATGAAGAGGAGTTGGACGAATCCGAAGACCTGAAACCGAAAACCGCCAAAGCCAAAGCTTCATCAAAGAAAAAACAGGATGATGATGACGATGAGGAGGAAGAAGCGGATGTGGAAGATGATTGGGAAAAACCCGAAGAAGATGATAGCTGGGATCCCGATTTTGACGAATTCGACATTCCCAAATCAAAAGGAAAAAAAGCCAGCACCACCAAAAAATCAACCCGCGATGATGATGAATTCAAAGTGGATGATGAATTTAAGGACTTAGGGCTTTTTGATGATATGGATGACGACGCGGCTTTTGATGACGATGATTTTTAATGCTCCCAGTGAAATATAACAGACTGCATTTTTCTGTCAATCAACCCAAAGAATTTTTGAATAAAATGTTGAACTGGTCATCCCGGTTCAACATTTTTTGTTTTCTGGATCATGCGGGTTCTCCAACCAATGATCAGTCATTCGACTGCCTGCTGGCCGTAGGGGCCCATGCCTTTGTTCAACCGCGGGGCAGCGACATCTTTGATCAATTGCAGTACTTCCACCAGGAACATCCTGGCTGGCTTTTCGGCCACCTGGGATATCCGCAAACTCCTGATTACAGCAGCCTTTCAACAGGAAGAATTTCTTTCGGGGATGCTTATTTTTTTTCACCTTCCTGTATTGTCAGGTTGACCGGTTCCGAAGTGCAGATCGAATGCATGCCTCCGGAAAACCCCGCCATCGTCTTTCAACAGATCGATGAGCAACCCGAAGGGATCAGCGGAGAGCAACTAACAGTAACAGATATACGCCCAGATCTTGATAAGGAAGAATATGTGGAGATCATCAACCGCCTGAAATGGCACATCCAGCGTGGGGATTGTTACGAGATCAATTTTTGCCAGGAATATGTGGCGGAACAGGTAAGTATAGATCCATTGTTTGTTTACCAGCAGCTCCGAACGATCTCTCCTAACCCTTTCGGCGCTTTTTACCGGCTTGAAGACCGTTATTGCCTCTGTGCCAGCCCGGAACGATTCCTGCAGAAGCAGGCAGACAGGGTCATTTCGCAGCCTATCAAAGGCACCAGCCGCCGGCATCCGGGTCATCCCGAAATGGATGAAGAGGCCAGGCAATACCTGTTGAACAGCCTGAAGGAAAAAGCGGAAAACGTGATGGTGGTCGATCTGGTTCGTAACGACCTGAGCCGTGTTGCCCTGGAGGGAACGGTTACGGTACCCGAACTTTGCGGCGTCTATGCATTTCCACAGGTATTTCAAATGATCAGTACCATCGAAGCAAGGGTATCCGCTGAGATGCACTGGACGAAGATACTCGAGGCCTGTTTTCCCATGGGGTCCATGACAGGCGCTCCCAAACGACGTGTGATGGAACTGATCAATCAGTACGAACCACAACCTCGCGGATTATTTTCCGGCACAATCGGATATGTGACACCTGGTGGAGATATGGATTTCAATGTGGTCATTCGCAGTATTTTTTATGACGACCAGAAAAAGCTGCTGACGTATAAAGCCGGAAGTGGCATTACGGCCTACTGTGATCCCGCCGCTGAATATGACGAGTGCAACCTGAAAGCGGCCGCCATCAAAAAAATACTCACGGGAGATTAATGGATCTTTCTTTTTTGCTTTCCGGCAGGGGAGGAAGGATAAACCGTGCGTGTGTTGGGAACGGATTCTGCACTCAACAGGCTGTTCACACATTCGTTGAGAATCTGGTATTTATTCACGAGGAACAATTCCATTTTTTCTGAAGGTAACACAAGGTCGTATTGCCCATTGGCCGACAGCCGGTTATCAAAATCAGGGTTGTACCGGTTAAACAGGGCGGTTTCCATCGACAGGTGCCTGGCAACGATTTCACCCACATATTTTCCGGAAATGGTTTGTTTCTCGCTACGGGCTAATTCCTCTTCACTCAGTTTAGGATTGTTATCGATATTGTCGCCGCCTTTATTACTGTAAAACGCACCTGCGTTTCCAAAGCCGGTACTGTTGCCGGGCATGGCTTCCATGACATAATGAGTGGCGATGAATTTTTTTACATGGTTCCTGCTTTCCTGTGGAAGGTAGTATTGGAGATTCCAAAAATTACGGCTGCCGCTTCTTCTGATGGCGTCATACACCCTTCCCGGCCCGCCATTGTATGCCGCGATGACCAGCAGCCAGTCGTGCAATTGCCGGTATAACTCCAGCAGGTACTGGGCCGCTGCGTGGGTACTTTTCATATAATCTCTCCTGTCATCAGCCAGCCTGTTCACCTGCAAACCAAATCTACGGGCAGTGGCGGGCATGAATTGCCAGGGCCCGGCTGCTCCCACCCAGCTGGTGGCGCTGGTTTTCAGGTTACTTTCTATCACCGCCAGGTATTTTAATTCTCTTGGCAGGCCGTATTGTGTGAGTATATGGTCGATCAGGTTAAAATAAGGGACTCCCCAGGTTTTCATGTTTTGTAAACTCTTGCCATGTGCCTGGAGATAGTCCTGCATATAGAATTCGGCTTTGGGGTTTACCTGCATGGAATAGGGCAGGGAGGCATTATACCCAAAACTTGTAAAAAGGTTTTTGAAACCATACCGCGTTTGCTGACTGATATATTGCACCTTATCTTTTTCCGGTGCTTTCTTACTGGTCAGGATATCATTGATCAGGGAGTCTTCCTTGTCTACCTGTTCCGGCAGCGTATCCTGTGCCTGCCACCGGCAATACGTTCCGGCATAATTGCGCTCCGCAGCCACCCCTGAAAAAGGGATCCATAAGAGGAGAATGTGGAATAACAAGTATTTCATGCGGAAAAGATGCTGCTAAGGCTGCCTTGGTTGCATCAGCCTTGCGGAAAACTGCAACAAAGTTAGTTCATCTCCAGCTTGGGTCATAGCCTGTAACCCGAATGGCATCCCGTTACTGTGTTGATATAGCGGGATGGAGATACCCGGAATGCCGACCAGGTTGGCCAGAACGGTGAATATATCGGCCAGGTACATAGCCACCGGATCGTTGGGGTTTTCGCCCATTTTGAAAGCGGTGGAAGGGCTCGTAGGCATCAGTAGAACATCAAAATCATTGAATATCATGTTGATCTGTTCGTATAACCTGCGCCTGACCTGTTGGGCTTTCTGAAAATAGGCATCATAAAAACCGGCACTCAGTACAAAGCTGCCAAGCATGATCCTCCTCTTCACTTCGCGCCCAAAACCCTCACTCCGGTTGCGGCAATAAAAATCTGTTAAATCCTTAACGGCTTCACTGGTCCGGTGCCCGTAGCGGACCCCATCAAACCTTGCGAGGTTGCTGCTGGCTTCCGCCGTGGTAAGTACATAATAGGTTGGTACGATATAATCGATCAGGTCGAATTCAACGGCTTCCACAGAATGACCTTGCTGTGTAAGTTCAAGAAGCGTTTGGTTGATGGCTTGCGACATCTCCGGGTCGAGGGAGGGATGTTCCATCACCTGCCGGAAATAGGCAATACGGTATGGTTTTTCGGAAGTTTCGCGGAAGCGGCTGTATGCAGTGGCGGGTGCCTGGGTGATCATGGTACTGTCGTATTCATCCGGCTTGCCCATGATTTCCAGCGCCAGTGCGATATCATCGATATATTTTCCAAAAATACCGATCTGGTCGAAAGAGGAGGCATAAGCGATTAACCCATACCGTGAGATCCTGCCATAACTTGGTTTGAGCCCGATGATCCCGCAAAAATCGGCCGGCTGCCTGACACTGCCGCCGGTATCGCTTCCCAGGCTGAGCATACACATGTCTGCCTGTACCGCTACGGCGCTGCCGCCGGAGGAGCCACCGGGTACCCTTTCATGGTCCAGGGCGTTGCGTACAGGCCCGTAGAAAGAGTTTTCATTGGTGCTGCCCATGGCAAATTCATCGCAATTACAATTGCCGATAATGATGGCGTCTTCTTCAAGCAGGTATTGAACCGCGGATGCGGAAAAAGTTGATTCAAAGCCATGCAGGATATTCGACGCGGCGGTGACCTTGTGCCCCTGGTAACAGATTACGTCTTTCAGGGCAACCACCACGCCATGCAGGCGTTTCATGGGTTTGCCGGAGAGCCTTTCCTCATCGAGCCTTCTTGCTTTGTCGAGCGCTTCCTGCGCATATACTTCCACAAAGGCATTCAGGTAACTGTTCTGGTCGATCCGGTTCAGGTAATGCGATACGGCCTGGAAACAATCGGTTTCTCGGTTGATGAGCTGTTGATGGTACTGTTTGATCCCGGAATACGAAAACATGGCTGGCTAAACGGTTAGGTACAAATCAGCCGGAGCTTGCACAATACCAGGTAATAGGTTTGAGCACACTCCGGCCGGACAGTGTATACGTAATTGATTATTGGGTAACCTCTTTTTTGCTGTCTTTTTCTTTCATTCCTTCCTCGATCTCACTTTTCACATTCGATTTGGCATCGTTGAATTCACGGATACCCCTGCCAACGCCACGCATCAGTTCAGGGATCTTCTTTCCGCCGAACATCAGCAACACGATCAGGATGATCAGTATCCATTCGCTGCCACCAGGCATAGAAAGCAGCATTACCGGGGATAATATAGTCAGAAACATACGATAGGTTTAGGACAGCAAAGATACACGTTTTTTAAGTCGGTGTTGTTATTAATTGCTTAAACAAACCGGTACGTTACCCTTGATGAAACCAGTGATATGTTGGTGTAAATCAGCGGATGTATTTGCCGCAGCGTGCCTTTCCATTGGCAGCTTCATATGTGGTGATCCCCCTGGAACAGGAGTACAGGAACATGCAAATGGCACAAAAGCTCAGAATCATGACAATTTTTCTCATGGTCTATGTTTTAAGGTACAGAGATCAGTTTAAAGGTAAAAAGCTGTGATGATTCAGAGGATGAAGGAGTGAGATGTAAAGCTAATAAACAGGTTTGATTAATGCAAGCTGGTACAATAAAAAACGGGAACCACAGGTTCCCGTTTGTCAAATATTTCAGATAAACTGCTATCAGGCAATTAATTGGCTTTAGCGGCCACCGGCATGCGTTTTTCCTTGATACGGGCGCTTTTACCACTGCGCTCGCGCTGGAAGTACAGTTTAGAGCGGCGTACACGACCCACCTTGTTCAACACTACGCTCTCAATATTGGGAGAGTAAACCGGGAAAAGGCGTTCAACACCAACCCCGTCGCTGATTTTACGTACGGTGAAAGAGGCTGTGGCCCCTGTACCCTGGCGTTTGATCACATCGCCTTTGAAGCTCTGGATACGCTCTTTGGTACCTTCAATGATCTTATAATTGACGGTGATGTTGTCACCGGCTTTGAATGCGGGAAGCGTTGGTTTCTTGGTCAACTGCTCATGAACAAAGTTAATTGCGTTCATATCTTCTTTTTTTACGGACGGCAAAGGTAGGGAAATTTGTCAAACGGCAATCAATAAAAAACAATTTATTTCTGGTTGCCTTATCCTCGCCCGGGGAATTGTCCGGGGAGGCATATTCCAAACCTTTACTACCTGATTATCAATTTATCGGGCTATATTAACGGCTCTTTTTTCCCTGATCACCGTTACTTTGATCTGTCCGGGGAATGTCATTTCTTCCTGGATTTTCTGGGCGATCTCAAAACTCAGCTTGTCGCTGTCGCCATCCGAAACCTTATCAGCTTCCACAATCACCCTCAATTCCCGGCCGGCCTGGATAGCATAGGCTTTTTCAACCCCCTGGTACGACAGGGCCAGGTTTTCCAGGTCTTTGATACGCTGGATATACTGTTGCATCATTTCCCTCCTTGCACCGGGACGGGCGCCGCTGATGGCGTCGCAGGCCTGGATGATCGGGGATATGACATACTTCATTTCCATTTCATCGTGGTGGGCACCGATCGCGTTCACCACGGCAGGGTTCTCACCATATTTCTCAGCCAGTTTGGCCCCCAGCAGTGCATGGCTCAGTTCAGTTTCCTCATCGGGAACTTTTCCTATATCATGCAACAGGCCGGCACGTTTGGCCAGTTTGGGGTTCAGCCCCAGTTCAGATGCCATGATGGCGCAGAGATTCGCTGTTTCGCGGCTGTGCATCAGCAGGTTCTGACCATAAGAAGAACGGAACCGCATACGGCCCACCATACGGATCAGTTCTTTGTGCAGGCCATGGATACCCAGCTCCATCACCGTCCTTTCACCGATCTCCATCACCTGGTCTTCCAGTTGCTTGCGGGTCTTTTCCACCACCTCTTCGATACGGGCCGGGTGTATGCGGCCATCGGCCACCAGGCGCTGGAGCGACAGGCGTGCGATCTCGCGGCGTAACGGGTCGAATGAAGATAATACGATCGCTTCAGGGGTGTCGTCCACGATCAGGTCTACACCGGTAGCGGCTTCAATGGCACGGATATTCCGTCCCTCACGTCCGATGATCGATCCTTTGATCTCGTCGCTCTCCAGGTTGAAAACCGTAATGGAATTCTCAATGGCCTGTTCGGCAGCGGTACGCTGGATGGTCTGGATGACAATTTTACGTGCTTCCTTATTGGCTTTGAGTTTGGCCTCTTCAATGATCTCCTGCTGGATGGCCAGGGCCCGGGTATGGGCTTCCTGTTTCAGGCTTTCCACCAATTGCGCTTTGGCTTCTTCGGCAGACAGACCGGCAACTTTTTCCAAACGGCGGATATGTTCTTCCTGGTGTTTTTCCAGTTCCGTACGCTTGATATTGACCACCTCGATCTGCCTGTTCAGGTTTTCTTTGATGGCTTCGTTTTCCTTTAATTGCTTGTCCAGATTCGATTCCTTCTGGTTAATGCTTTGTTCCTTCTGCTTGATACGGTTTTCCGATTCGTTGATCTTCTGCGTACGCTGCAATACATCGCGGTCGTGGTCTGCCTTGAGTTGTACAAATTTCTCCTTGGCTTCCAGTAACTTTTCTTTCTTCAGGTTTTCGGCCTTTGTCTGGCCATCGGCGATGATTTTTTGTGCTTCCTGTTCGGCTTCCTGTATCCTTTTTTCGGTGTTTTTTGCAAAAATGATTTTACCCAGGATGATACCCACGATCAATGCGGCAGCCCCTATGATGAGATAGATTATGGTTGGTTCCATGAACTGATATGTTTTTTAACTGATTCACAATATGAAATATGATAATATGTCACCCGGTCTTGTATAAAAATCGGGTAGTGGGCGAAGTTACGATTTTTTGCGGGTCTTTGAATACCTGTCCGGTCTTTTTCAACCGAATAGGGGGATCAGAGAGATTTGTCGAGAAGGGTTTCCAGTTTGGAGAGGCTGGCGGCGATATCCTGGCTGAGTTGGCCGTTATTGCCATCGGCCGCAAGTTGGGTGGCATACCATATGATCACCATGGCGATGTAATCCTGCATGTCTTTTCCGGCAAACTGTGTCTTGAATTCAATGATCTTGTCATTGATCAGCTTTACCGTCTTACGTACGGTTTCCTCGTCTTCCGGTGAGGTCCGGATACGGTAGGTGCGGTCTCCGATGAGTATATTGACAGGAACCAGTTCGGCCATAAATAATCATTTATTCACTTAAGAGGGCGATGCATTTATCTATTTCGCGGATATACCGGCCAATGGCCTGTTCAAAAGCCTTTTTATCGGCCGGGTTCATTTCTCCGGCGGCAGCTTTCAGGATATGGTTTTGTTCCTGCAGCAGGCGGATCTTTTCTTCATTCGTTTGTTGCTGTTCACGAAGGGCGGCGATCGCTTTTTGTTGTTTCTCCAGTTCTTTCTGAGCAGCGGCGTGCTGCTTCAGGTGTTCCTGGAGTTTGTGATGAATCCGCCTGATCTGTTCCTGCAATGCTTCCACGCTTGTTATTTTCTGATCTCGGCCTGAACATGCTTTTCGTAAGAGCCGATAAGTTTTTGCATAAATCCGTCTATCTCTTTGTCTGTCAGAGTTTTATTTTCATCCAGGAAAACAAAACTCAGGGCCATCGATTTTTTTTGCTGACCCAGTTTTTCGCTTTCGAAAATATCGAAAAGCCCCACCGATATCAATTGCCCGATGCCGGAAGATAAAGCTATTTTCTCCAACTCAGAATAGGAAACATTTTTATCCACCACCAGGGCCAGGTCGCGGTTGACGGCGGGGTAGCGGGGGATTTCCCGGTATTTCAGACCGTTGACCGATTGTCCGACAAGGGCATCGACCGAGAGGTCGGCATAAAACACGGGTTGTTTGATATCAAAGGCCTGTAGCGTCTTTCGGTTCACCTCGCCGAAACGGCCCAGTATTTTTTTAGCGGCAATCACCTGTACACCATGGTCGAGTTGTTCATCCTGCACGGGCTCCAGTTTCCAGGCACGGATACCGCAAGACTGCAATATTTTTTCCACCGCGCCTTTGATGAAGTAGAAATCGGCCCTGGCTGGTTTATGTTTCCAATGCGTGTCGTTTGTATGGCCCGTGGCGTAAATGGCCAGGTGTGGTATCTCTTCAAATCCGCCCTCCTGTTTTATAGCGTATGTTTTTCCATACTCAAAGAAAAGCAGGTTGTCGTTCTTACGGTTCAGGTTATACGAAATCGACTGTAGTCCGCCCGGGAGCATTTGGGGCCGCATCATATCCAGTTCCGCGCTGAGGCTGTTGATCATTTTCACGGAAGAGGCCAGTACTTCCGGGGAATAAAAGGCGCTGTTGCTGATACTGTTGGTGAAGATCTCCTGGAATCCCAGCCCCGTCAGGTACTGGGCGAGTCTTTCGATGCGGGCTGTACGCGCACCCTCTTTATCGGGGGAAGGCGAGAGGCTGATGGTTGCGGGTATCTCCACCTGGTCAAGCCCGTCGATGCGCATGATCTCTTCCACGATATCGGCCGGTATGGAAATATCCGATTTATTATAGGGCACTTCCAGCGTAACGGAATCCGCTGAGTCAGCCGTTTGGCTGAAACCCAGGCTGCCCAGTATGCGCTTTACCTGGTCAGGCGCGTAACGTTTACCACTGAGTTTTTTCAGGTAATCGTAACGAAGCGTGACGGTTGGCTTTGGTAACGGTGAAGGATAAACGTCTACAAGGGAACCCTGTATGCTGCCACCTGCCAGTTCCAATACC
>WBZP01007231.1_pt1 | contig 10761 bp, 7 predicted proteins | sample 5204301 | NCBI WGS metagenome assembly WBZP01 (sample SAMN12412401, study PRJNA552823) | activated sludge metagenome | isolation source: activated sludge from nitrification reactor of wastewater treatment plant... | place: USA: Pennsylvania | collected 2017
GGTTTCAATAGGGTCTTCTGCGCCGCCCTCCCCTAGCCCCTCCCGGAGGGAGGGGGATTGGGCAGGGAGAGGTTCTTCCTCAATCCACCCCGACAACTGTACGTAGCAGCGCAGTTCCTCCTCCAGCCACTCCTCCGGCCGCCACCAGTGGGCCAGCGAGACGCGCACCAGCGTCCCGGCCGGTATCTCCTCCGGCGGCTCCTGGAAGCCGACGAACGTCAGCGACCGCTCGCCGTCGTCGGTTGGGTAGCGGTAGTGGATGCGCTTGCCGCTGGTGTCGCGCCGCAGCGGGCGGTCGGGCCGCCAGAAGGTCGTGCTGTAGGGCGGGATGGTATCCCGCCGGGGCGGGATGCCATCCCGCCCTACAAACAGCGCCCCGTGTGTTCCTGCCTGTAATAGCCCTTCGTAAAGTACTTCCGGCCCGCCCACCCGCGGCGGCATACAGCGCTCGATGAGGCCGACCAGGTCGCCCGCCGGGGCCAGCCGCCGCTTGTGCCGGACGATGACGTTCTCGACGTGGGGCGGGATGACCTCGCGCGGCGGGTCGGCGTCAATCTCCCAGCGCTGGCCGACTTCGTACTCCAGGTTGTGATGTTCGTTGAAGGCGGCGTCGGGCGCGATGAGGCGGACAGAGCGGCCGTCGGCAGTGATGCCGCCGACGCACGCCCCATGCCGTTGGCGGGTCTTGGCGACGATGGTGACGATCACAAGGTTCCTCCTGAGAGAGTCCACAGATTACTCAGATTTCACAGATTAAGAAGTATGATCCGCAGATTGGGCAGATTTAAGAAAGAGATGATCAACTTCTGAAATCTGCCGAATCTGCCCAATCTGCGGATAAATCCTCTTAATCTGTGAAATCTGTGGACTCTTCTTTCTTCACAATATGTTCTATCTCTACCTCTAAGACTTCATGAAGTCGGGCGGCGACGAGGGCGCGGTGGCAGGCGGCGGGCTGGCGCTCGACGCACAGCAGGGCCACGACGCGCGCGCCGGGCAGCTCGCCCGGCAGCGCCCGCGCGTCGAAGCTGTCGAGCACCTCGCGCTCATAGGCGTCCACGTAGGCCGGGTCGAGCGCGGCGCGGCGGCGGTTGCTGACGCCTGCGGCGCTATCGGCCGCCTTCTGAATCCGACGTAGGCTCTCCGGCGGGGCCAGGTCGAGGCGGTGGACGTAGCGGATGCCCAATTCGGCCAACCGCGCTTGCAGGCGTTGGCTGTTGGCGAAAGCGTAGTCGTGGCCGCGCACCGCCCGGCGGCGGCGGATGTCAACGAGCGTATCCACGTCCGCGTCTTGCAGGGCGGCAAAGAACTCGTCGGCGCTATAGCCGATGACGCCGATGGTGACGACCTTATTCATCCTCGTCCGCCTCGCCCGCCGGCCGTTCGTAGCGCTTGCGCGAGCCGGCCGGCAGCATGTCATCGCCGAAGAAGGAGAGCTGCCCGCCGGTCAGGCGCGGCAGCACGTCTTCCTGGCTGATGAGTTCGTCGTGTTCGTCAATGTGGGCCACGGGGATGCCGCGCTTGGCCAGCGACTTGCCGATGAGCTTGCTGCGGTGGCACGCTTCCGGCTTGCCCTCGCTGCACATCAGGGCCACGCGCCGCCCCTGCTCATAGGCGCGGGCCACGCGCTCCAGCCCCTCGCGGTAGAAGGCGCGCTGCTCCACCTGGGCGTAGTCTACCTTGCCATCGGCGTCGTAGCAGGTGGGGTCGGCCGGCCGGCCGCCGAGCGTGTCGCCCAGGAAGACGTAGCGGATGCCCGCCCGGCGCAGGTGGCTTTCCAGGGCGTCCTTGGAGAAGTCGGGCTTGTAGCGCGAGTAGGGGCGCGAACGCACGTCGAGCAGGAACTCGATGCGCTGCTGCTGGAGCGCGGCGATGAAGGCGTCAATCTCGCGCGCGCCGTAGCCGATGGTGAAGATGGGCACGCGGTCCAACATGGGGCGATTCTACAATGGTGGCGCGGGTTGGCAACCTGCGCGGCGGGTGGTCGGTGGAGTGGAAGAGGCGGGATACCATCCCGCCCTACATCAGGCCGACATCTCGCGGCACGAGGCGGCGCAGCGGCGGCAGGTCTCGGCGCAGGCGCGCATGAAGTCGTCGTCGAAGCGTTCGCAGTCGGCCGCGCAGGCGTCGCAGACTGCGGCGCAGACGCCGCAGGTCAGGGCGTGGTGAGGCGATTGGCGGAGCATGAAGTCGGCGCTGGTGTGGCAGATACTAACGCAGTCGAGCATCAGGCCGATGTGGTCGGGCGCGGCGTGGTCGCCGCCCATTGTCAGGCAGTGCCGGATCGTTTGCAGACAAGTGTCGTGACACTCCTGACACAGGTCAATACACATCTGCATGGGGTCGCTAATTCCCGTGGACGCGGCGGACGTTGAATGGTGGTTCATTTGGTATTCTCCTTATGCGATTGAGTTGTGGACAAGCGGTCGTTGTGGCGACGGGACAGGCGGGAACGGAGCGGCAACGTAAGGTCAGTGTAGCAAGGGCCGGACGCCTCGGCAATGTGCCAGAGGTATATGTCTCAGACCTCTGAGGTTTGCCGCAAACCTCAGAGGTCTTTGGCCAGTCGCTCCAAGTTGTCCAGCGGTATCCGCGCCATCATGATGTCACTAGGCATGACCAGCCCCAACAACCACGGGTAATCCCGCCGCGTGTCGTTGGTGTAGTAGGTTGTGTAGAGGAAGCCGTCGCGCACCACCGCCCCGGCGTAGGAGGTGTCGCCGGCGCTGGGCAAGTCCGACAGCCACACCAGCGCCTCGGGCGTGACCTCATAGAGCGCCGTCCGCTTACGGCCCAGCAGGCTGCTGCCGCCGTACCACTTCGTCGTCCCCTCCGGGTCATAGCGGCCGACGGCGTAGACGCGCCCGTTGTGGCTAAAGAGTGCGGGGCCGTCGAGCCGGGCGGTGGCGCTGCGTGTGGTCGTCCAGTCGGTGTAGGGCGGGGCGCTGACGGCCAGCAGCGTGGCCGCGTTGTGGCTGCCCTGGTGCCAGGCGCGGTCGTCCCCCTCCAGCCGGGCGGTGATGAGGATGCGCCCGTCGGGCAGGAACTCGTTGGCCGTCTCGTCGTTGCGGTCGCCCGCGTGGATGTCGGACACTTGCGCCCAGACCAGCCCATCGTCCGAGCGGAAGAGGGCCGAGCGGCCGTGCTCGTGCCAGTAGGCCGCGGCGTACCACGTCGCGCCGTCGCGCGTCTTCGGCTCCCACAGCAGCCAGCCCTGCGGCTCGATGGGCATGAAGGCCGGCCAGGTCAGGCCGTCGTCGCTGACGCTGACCACCGTGCCGTATGGCTCCGGCTCGAAGCCGGTGTTGGGCAGGGCGTAGAGGAAGAGGCGGTCGCCGATGACCGCGAACTTGGGGTCGCGGATGTCCTGGTCAGGCATACTCAACACGGCGATCTCTTCCCACGCGCGCCCGTCGGCCGAGCGGCGCACCACCAGCCGCGAATCGCTGTTGCCCATGTGGAAGCGCGAACGGGCGTGAACGAGGTAGAAGGCGTCGCGCCAGTAGATCAGGTGGGTGTTGGAGTTGTGCAGCCCGTCGCTGACCACTGGCCAGACTTCGGCCGCCAGTGCCGGGTCAACCTGGGCGTGGTTGGGCCGCAGCGCCCAGTAGGCGACCAGGGCCACGAAGAGGAGCAGCAGCAGGCCGATGGTCAGACCGGCCCATTTGGCCAGGCGGCGTATCACGTAGCGCGATTCTCCGGTATCGCGCGATTCTGGAGAATCGCGTTACGCTCAATAGCGGCTGTAATCCTCATCCTCGCCATACACCTCTTCATCCCGCTCGTCGTCCTTGCCGAAGCCGAACAACTCCTCTAATGGCGGGCCGCCGCCGGCCGCGGGGCGCTCCCCCTCGTCATAGGCCCAGTCGAGGCGAATCGGGTTGTTGCGCATGATCTCCAGGCTGGCCTCGCACTCCGGGCAGACGATGATCTCGCCGGTGTCGGGCCGGCGCTCGAAGTAGATGCGCGAGTCGCAGGATGGGCAACGGGCCATGAGGGTGGGGTCTTTGTCGGACATCGGTCTCTCCTGGGCGATGGAACAGCTAAACGGGCGTCGCCGGCACGGTCATGCTCTCGGTCAGGCCATAGCGGTCAACCGCCTCGGTCAGAATGCGGTTGACCAGTTGCTCAAATGTCCAGCCATCGGCTTGCGCCTCCAGCGGCAGGTCGGAGTAGCCGGGATTCAGCCCCGGCAACGGGTTGATTTCCAGGATGTAGGGCTTGTCGTTGTCGTGGGCGTCCAGCCGGAAGTCAACGCGGCCAACGTCGAAGCAGCCCGTCACACGGAAGGTGGCCGCCGCCAGCCAGTTCAACTCCTCCACCAGTTCGGCCGGCAGCGGCGCGGGGCAATGGTAGTAGAACTGATTGGCCCATTCGGTCTTCATGCGGCTGGTGTAGATGCCCGCTTCCTCTTCCGGGTAGCGGCTCATATCCACCTCCAGCGCCGGAAAGAAGTGCAGGCCGCGGGAGATGCGCGGCGCCTCCAGGTCTTCGGGCATCCGCCGGGCCACAGGTGAAGTCAGGTTGCCCAGCAGGCCGACCGTCACCTCGCGCCCCTCGACGAAATGCTCGACGAGGATGGGCTGGTCGTAGGTGTCGAACTGGCGGCGCAGTTGGATGCGCAACTGGCGCTCATCCTGGACGATGGACTCGGCCGTGACGCCCATGCCCGTGCCCTCACGGCTGGGCTTGACGAACAGCGGGAAGCGCATGTCCGGGTCGAGCGGCTCGGTGACGCGCTCGAACGTCTGGAAGGCGGGCGTCGGCAAGTTGTGATAGGCCAACACGCGCTTGGTCATCGGCTTGTCGAGCGACAGGGCCAGCGTCAGCACGCCGGAGCCGGTATAGGGGATGCGCAACATCTCCAGGATGGCCGGCACCTGGGCCTCGCGCGAATCGCCCCAGTGCCCTTCGCAGATGTTGAAGCAGATGTCGGGTTTGAACCGCGGCAGCGTCTCGAAGAGGCTCAGGTTGCCTTCGAGAAAGGTCGCTTCGTGGCCGCCGGCCCGCAGAGCGGCCAGGATAGCGTCAATGGTCTCCGGTGAGTCGAGATCGTCCCAGCGATCGGCCGGCATTCCCGGCCACGTCGGAGCATTCTTCTGCAAATTCGCCAAGAGAGCTACGCGCATGTCGCCTCATCTGATGTTTGATCAGTGTCAGTTGGCGGCCGTTTTGCGCCCGCCAACTGATCAATGATTTTAGCGCACGTTGGCGAAATAGCATCTACCTTTTTTGGTGGGGGGCAAAAGGGCAGGGGGGCAAAAGAGCAGGGGAGCAGGGGAGCAGAGGGGCAGGGGAGAGGGGTTCTTCCACACAAAAAACACCCTCCCCTAACCCCTCCCACGGGGAGGGGGATCAGAAGTTCCCTCGCCCTGTGGGAGAGGGTTTCTTCCACACAAAGACGCCCTCCCCTAACCCCTCCCACGGGGAGGGGGATCAGAGGTTCCCTCGCCCTGTGGGAGAGGGTTAGGGAGAGGGTCTTACGGGAGAGGGGAGTTAGGGCCGGCCGTTGGCCCGCCCCAGATAGGCGCGCAACACGTCTTGCAACTCGCGCACGTCCAGCGGCTTGGGCAGATAGGCGTCGCAGCCCGCCTCCAGGCAGCGCTCGCGATCGCCGACCAGCACGTTGGCCGTTGTGGCGATGATGGGGATGGACGATAGCGCCGGATTGCTCTTCATCTGGCGAGCGATCTCCAGTCCGTCCACACCGGGGATGTTGATGTCCAACAGAACCAGGTCCAGCGACTCGCGATGGATGATACCTAGCGCCGTCGGCCCGTCGGGGGCCATCAGAAAGTCATGTTTTTCGGCCTCGACAATGCGCGAAACGAGGCGCATGTTACTCACATTATCTTCGACACACAGTACGCGCTTGCGGGTCATAAGCTCGTCCTCGTCACTTCCGGTACGTCTAGTTCGATCTAATCAGGCGATCATTACGCTGAAGATTACAATTCGGCGTCCGGGGGTTCAATGTTCTCGGCGGCGCGGGCGGGAATGGCGAAGCAGAAGGTGCTGCCGCGGCCGGGCCGGCTCTCTACCCAGATGTGGCCGCCGTGCAACTCCACCAGGCTCTTGCTGATGGACAGCCCCAGCCCCGTGCCGCTGATGGAGCCGCGCCGGCCGGGGTTGATCTGGCTGAACGGGTCGAAGATGTGCGGCAGGTGCTCCGGGGCGATGCCGATGCCCGTGTCGCTGACGGCGAACAGCACGTCGCTATTCTCGCGCCGCACCGTCACGGCGATCTGGCCGCGGTCGGTGAACTTGATGGCGTTGCCGATCAGATTCCACAGCACCTGGCGCACGCGGGTGCGGTCGGCCACCAGCGGGCCAACGTCGCGGGCGATGTCGAGATTGAGCGATAGCCCCTTCTGCTCGGCCAGCGGCGCGGCCGTGGCCATCAGTTCGCCGGCGATGCGCTCCACGTCGAACGGCTCGACGATGAGTTCCAGCCGCCCGGCCTCGATCTTGGACATGTCGAGGATGTCGCCGATGATGTCGCGCAGGTGGTAGCCGCTGCTGCGAATGAGCTGCAGGTCCTCGACCATGCGCTCGGTCAGGTCGCCGTCCAGCCCCATCAGCAGCACGTCGGCGAAGCCGATGATGGAGTTGAGCGGCGTGCGCAGTTCGTGGCTCATGCGCGCCAGGAAGTCGGTCTTCAGCCGGTCTACCTCGCGCAACTGTTCAGCGGTGTGCAACTGTTCGGCGAAGTAGGTGGCGTTCTGGGTGGCCACGGCCAACTGCGCCGCCAGAATCTTGTGTACCAGCACGTCGTCGGGCTGGAAGCGGTCCAGCTCTTCGGCCTGTACGTCGAGCACGCCCAGCAGCCGGTCGCCGACGATCAGCGGCACGGCCATCTCCGACTGCGTTTGCGGCAAGAGGGGATGGGGCAGGAAGTCGCTCGAATGGCGCACGTTGGGCACAACGACCACGTCGTGTTCGCGGGCGGCGCGGGCGACGATGGAGCGGGCGTCCAGCGGGATGTGTCGCCCCTCGCGCAACATGCGCCGGCCGATCTCGCCCGAACCGGCGCGCAGCACCAGCGTCGTGCGCGCCTCGTCCAGCAGGTAGATGTGGGCGTGGTAGAGGTCGAAGCTGGCCCGCGTCAGGTCGGCGGCGGCGATCAGCAGCCGGTCGGCGTCCAGTGTGGCCGCGGCGGCGATGCTGACGTCGGACACGGCCCGCAACTCAGCCGACAGCCGGGCCTGGTTGGCCAGCGCCGTCTGCGTCTGGCCATAGGACTGGGCGTTCTGGATGGCCAATGCCGCCTGCTGGACGATGCCCTCACAGCGGCGCTGGTCGTCGGCCGTCAGCGGCGCGGGGTAGTCGTTGGCCGTCGCTCCAGCGCGAAAGACCTCCAGCACGCCCGCCGGCCCGCGGCCGACGCGCCACGGCAGGCGGTAGAACTCGCCGCGCGTCTCGGCCGCCGTCTGAATCTGACCCGCGGCGTTGGCCAGCGGCTGCCACAGTTCCGGGCGCTCGTCGGAGGTGAAGACCGCGCCGATGGGCGGGCTCCAGCGGCTCAGGTCGCGCCCGGCCGCCTCCGGCAACTCCACCCGCCGGTCGAGCCGGAACTGGCGCTCGGCCGGCAGCCACTCGTAGAGGTTGACGAACAGCGCCCCCGGCACCGTCTCGCACAGTTGCATGGCCAGCAGATCGCGCAACACGGTCTCGTCCAGCGTTTCGGACATGATGCGGGCCGAGTTGAGCAGGGTGTCGGCGATGCGTCGCTGGCGCTGCTCGCTGCCCAGCAGTTGGCGCGTCTGCTCCAGCAGGAGGATGGTCTGGGCGGCCACGGCCACCTGACCGACGAGGCCGGCCAGGCTGTCAATCTCCACCTCGCCGAAGTTGCGACCCCGACGCTGGTAGAGCAGGCCAACGTAGCCGATCCATTGGCCGCCGACGACCAGCGGAGCGAAGACGGCGCTGCGCACGCCACCCGGCTCGCGCAGCGCGGCGCGGCCGGCGCGGTCGAGGCGCGGGTCGTTCTGGATGTCGGCGAAGACGGCCGGCCGGTCGGGGCGCAGCAGGGGCAGGACGGGGCTATCGGCCACGCGCAGGCGGCGCGGCGGCGGCGGTGGGTCGTCGCGCCGCCATTGGGCCGGGATGGTGACGGTTTCCGGCGTCTGGTCGGGCGTCCACGGCCGGTCGAAGTGGGCAAATTGCAGCACGTCGGCGGCGCGGCCCAGGTCGGTGTGCTGGCGGATGACGGCCAGGATGTCGTCGTAGGACTGGGCCATGTTGAGCCGGGCGCTGACGTTGTAGAGCGCCTCGGTCTGGGCCAGGGCGACGCGCTGGGCCAGATAGGCGCGCCGGCCGGCGACGGTGGCGGCCAGGGGTTCGTGCAGCCGTTGCAGGATGAACGACTCGTCGGCCGACAGAGGATGGGCCGCGGGCCAACTGATGGCCAACAGCCCCTGCCACTGGCCGCCGCGCCGCAGGGGCAGCATGGCCATCGCCTGCCACCCTTCGCTCTGCGCCTGGGCGCGCATGGCGTCGTCGAGGCGCGGGTCGCTCGGGGCGTCTTCGATGACCAGCAATTCGCGCGGCTGGTCGAGCCACAGAGCGCTGATGGGCAGCGTGCGCAGCAGGACGCTGCTGTTGCCCGGCAGTTCGGCCGCGGCCCCGTTGTGCCGGCGGCTGACCGGCTCGGCCAGCAGCGCGCCGTCGCTGGCGCGGCTGGAAAGGTAGGTCAAGTCGAGCGTAGCCGCGTCGCCCCACGGCGCGCCGCCGGCCAGCGCCAGCAGGATTTCGTCCTCCGTGGTGGCCAGCGACAGATCGGCTTCCATGCGCGACAGCGTCTCCAACTGACGGGCGCGGGCGCGAGCCTGCTCGAACAACTGTTGGTTCGACAGGGCCACCGCTACCTGGCTGGCCATTGACTTGTAGAGCTGCCGATCGTGGCTCTCGAAGCGCCGCCCGGCCGGCCAGGAAAGCGCCACCAGACCCACCCAGCCGCCGCGCACCTGAAGTGGCAGCAGGGCCGCGGCGCGCGCGTCGGGGGCGGCAATGAGTAAATGGAGCGGATCATCGTCGGGGGACAATGGGCCTGTCAGCAATGGCTCGTCGGGTCGGGCCAGCCAGTCGCCGAGGGCATCGGCCGACGGCAGCCGGTAGGGCTTGGCCAGTTGGCCCGCGGTGTCGTCCGGCCAGCGCGCGGCCAGGGCGGCCCACGCCGGCGCTCCTTCGTCGTCGGTGTCAATGATGGACAGGGCCGCGCCCGACGCCCCCTCGGCCAGATCGGAGGCGACGACCGCGCCCAGAATCGCGTCCAGGTCTTGAGCGGCGTTGAGCGCGGCGCTGAGGGCGTAGAGGCGCTCGGCGTCGCGGCGAGCCTGCTCCATCTCGTTGAACAGGCGGGCGCGCTGCACGGCCGTGGCTGCCTGGTAGACGATGGTTTCCGCCAGTCGCAACTGATCCTCGGTCAGCTCGATGCCTTCCTCGACCACGTCCAGCCCGACGGTGCCGATGACCTCATTCTCGACCACCAGCGGCAGGATGAGGATCGTCTTGACGCCGCGCTGGCGCAGCACCTCGTGGGCCGAGGCGGTCAGGGGGCTTTCGGTGGCGTGCTCGACGATGACCGGCCGCCGTTCGGCGATGGCCATTTGCGTGGCCGGGTTGTTGAGCACGGGGATGACCGCGCCCACGGCGCTGTCGGTGTTGAGGCTGCCGGAGCGGTCGGCGACGACGGTCAGGGCCGTGCCCTCTTCGTTGAGGATGGCGATGCCGACCTGGCCGATGGAGGTGGCCAGAGCCAGTTGGTCAACGATGATCTGTAAACTGGTAGTCAGGTCGGTGGCCGCGGCCAGTTGGGTCACGACGCGATTGATGAGGGCCATCTCCTCTTCGCGCCGGCGAGCCTCGTCCAGGGCGGTCTCGGCCTGTTGGGTCAGGCGCAGGTTCTCCAGATGGGCCCCCAGTTGCCCGGCGACGGCGGCGACGAGATTGTGCGCTTCCAGGGTCGGCGCGGCGGGGGTGTCCAGTTCCAGCAGACCGATGGTCGCGCCGCGCACGGCGATGGGCTGCTGCAAGAGGGTGGTCTCGTCGGTCGTGGCGGCGTGGCCCAGCGCGCCGCCGGCCGACTGGTCTTCCAGGAAGCGCTGCCAGCCGCCCTCGGTCAGCATCGCTGCCTGGCGGGTCAGTTGCTCGCGGGTTTCGCTGATCTCGGCGAAGAGGCGGGCGTTGCGCACGGCCGTGGCCAACTGGGCGGCCAGAAGGGCGAAGACGGGCAGATTGTCGGCGTTCAGCCCTTCCGGCCCGTCGCTGTGCAGATCGAGGATGCCGATGACCTCGTCTTCGACGATCATGGGGATGGCCGCTTCGGACTGGGTGTCGGGCAGCAGCGGGTTGCTCAGGAAGATGGGGCTGCTGCGGGCGTGGGCGACGACGATGGGCTGGCGGTTGGCGGCGGCCGTGCCGTTGATGGAGCCGGGGCCGATGGGCAGACGGTGCTTGCGCCGCAGCAACTCGACACCGGCCTCGCCCGTGGCCGCGCCCAGCAGTAGCTCCCCGGCCACGGGGTTCAGCAGGTAGACCTGGACGTGGTAGAGGCCGAAGCGATCACGGATCATGATCACCGCTTCGTGGAGCAAGGTGTCGAGATCGTGGATGCGGGTTAGCTGGCGGCCGACGCGCGCGGCCAGGGCCAGTGCCCGGGTGCGCTCCTCTACCTGTCCCTGGAGCATGGCCCGTGTCTGCCACAGGCTGCGTTGCAGCTCCTGGGCCTGGGTGCGTCCGCGGGCGATGGCCTCGAAGGCC
>WBZP01007232.1_pt1 | contig 10759 bp, 8 predicted proteins | sample 5204301 | NCBI WGS metagenome assembly WBZP01 (sample SAMN12412401, study PRJNA552823) | activated sludge metagenome | isolation source: activated sludge from nitrification reactor of wastewater treatment plant... | place: USA: Pennsylvania | collected 2017
CCCCAACCCCTGTCAATCATATTCTATCTTATAAATTGCTTTAACAGGTAAGTATAAGGATTGATATAATAAATGGAATGTGATCAGATGGTCATTGCCTTCCTGTCATATTCGGTTTTTTGTCTGTTTCTTATTTCCCTGTAGAGGTAGAACAGTAAAATCACTTGAATGAATCCTACAATGAGGTTAATCCACATGTAAGTGTTGAATCCCTTAGCACACAGATTCTCTTTGTTGAGGTAGCCGAAAAACATTATGCTGCCCACCACCAGCCAGGCGAATCTAAACATCAGCCATAACATATAATATAGGGTGTATACCAGCTCCAGGAAGGCGCCGTAAGGTAGTATGATCGTTAGCAGGGGCAGGATGAAGGCTGACAGGCTGGTGTATCCACTGACCTTGAGCCATGTCCTCAGGGGGAAGGAGATGTTTGTGTTTTGAATTTTGAAGTCGATACAGGTGTCCTCGTGGTAGCCGTAGTAGAGGTCGAAGGCGATGAAGGGGAGGAGGGATAGGAGAATGTAGTTACTGTACATTTCAAACAATTATAATCACCGTTGTAATATGTTTCTATGCTCTATTTAACAGACTTTGATAATACACTACTATCCACACTTTAGCAATATCACAAGAGTTCTAGTCAATAGCGAAACGATTGCTTTTGTTCTAGAGTCTTAGAACCAACATAAAAATGGTTAGACATTTTTATAAGAGATTTTTGAACATGTGGGTGGTTTCGGCACAAATAACCGAGATAACCCCGAGATGCAGATTGGAGGGGTAAGTTAGAATTAAATTGATGCGATATTTAATATAAAAATCCATAAACATATATATTCAAGAGACGTTAAATCCTTTGCCCTCGCTAATAGATAGCCTTAGCTTGGCAGCAAGCGTCTTTTTGTCAGAGTATTCTGGAAGGTCTAAGATATTGAAACAAGTGTGAGCCACAGGCAAGAAGTCTTTTCCACGAGTTTTGTTAATTGTCATCGGGTACTATTTGAACCCACCATAAGGCACTTTAAAGGATCCTGCAATAAGTAAACAAGTACCAGTCAAAAAGAACAGGAAGTTAGCTAGTGTTTATCGGTCGAATTCGGAAAGAGTTTGCCAGAACCATTAGACAGTTTTATCGGTTTTGCTGTATCCGTTGTAGAGGGCATGCTCTTTCATAGAGACAACTGAATTAAACTATTATTTACCATCGACTGTTGGCATTCCTGCGAGATAAAGACCCAGCTATTTGTAGCTGATGTTTTTCAATAGGTTGTAAGGTATGGCCATTTAAAGTCCTTCCATAAAGGCTTTGGCCTGGGGTCGAATCTGATCTGTCATTTTGGCTCTGCAAAGGGCCTTCACATACTATTTCTTATTGGACTCATTCACAAAGGTATTTTATCCATTCTATATCAAAGGAACCTAAATGCGTTAGCCCAGGTATTCTACATTGTGGCTGAAGGTAATCTACAGACTCTAATCGACCTAGTTTTATAATATCCATAGCAGAGAACGAGCGGTGTCTGGGTCGATATCCTAAAGGTCCTACACATAAAGAGTACTTCCTAGTAGATGCTTGAGGAAGGACTTTGTGAAGTTAATTTGGAGAGTCCATCCCTCAAGCAGTGCCTTCCCCACAAGGATGCCCAACTTTTTGAAATGGGCCAGATGGTTTGGCACCACGAAGGATAATTTGGAGGGTTGGATGGTAGTTTTATTAGCACTGACTTCGAAGAGACCAAAGAGCGGATTGAATAGCTATTTGGTGATGAGGGTTAGCCACTCTTTGGTGAGTCCTCCGTAGTCCATGCCAATCTAGTCTTTGAATTTGATTTGAATGTCTTGCTCTATCAACTATTTGTCCAGATAGTCCATGGTATCTAGCCACACTCTTTACCTGCTTATCTCTATCTACTTAACCTACTTCACCTATTTATTTCTCTTTATTCTTAGGCTCTTTAGTTTAGCCTCAAACCCTCCATACTTGAATAAGGCTGGTGCTAGTCGGCTCCCCACCTCGAAAGTTGACTCAAGGAGTATGGTGTGCTTTGAGAACCTCTGTAGCACCTTATCGATAGTCCAAATATTGACTGCGCCTATTGATAACCTAGCCGTCTTTCTTCTGCCTCCAAGATTAGAAAAGGATTTAGTCGATTTAATTAACTCACTATTTGACTTCAGAACTTCCCTCGTCTGAAGGGACGCCATAGAGCGATGTCCACTCGTATCCTACTACATGTAGAGGAAGCTGAGTGCAAGGGCACCCTTCCAGATGTGGCTGGGTATTTTGAATACTGGGGAGAGCAGTTTGAGTTTCTATCTATCGATTATGAAGCACTGAGTCATAGCATCTAGCAGTTACTGGCATTTAACGAATGACTGGATAAGGTGGATTGAGAGTGAGTCATGCATATCCTTAAAGTATTCCTGCACAAACTCATTTATACAACGGTTCTTCCAAGCATTGAACTCTCCCTACATAGCCTAGTGCTAGAGTCTGCACTTTTAGTACTCATCATACTGTGCCTGCTATTTGAGTAGTTTAATTTTGAGTAGTCTCTGTTTGGATAGTTTTGCCTGTTAGTGCCACTCCACTCTGTGTTCTACCTGGAACCTCCACTGCTTAAACCAATTCACTATGTCAATACAGACGTCGCCTAATAGCCTCCTTAAGTAATCTGCCTGCTTATCCAGATCTTACTGGTTTTATTAACCGAATAAAAAGTAGGCTGATACAAGACTTTCCAAGCGCTAAGGGTTTTGGTTGATAAGGATAGCTGTTTAGGTGTTGGAAATGTGGCCGAGTCTGAACTGGCGGAAGCTGATGAGGGTTTGTTAGGCGATGGTTTTGAAGCAGTTGCCCACTGTAACTAGGGTTTAGGCTATAAGAGTTTCGTAAGAGCTTGGGTATAGCTGTAGGATGAGTTTGATGACTTTATTGTAGGTGGTGCCATTCTTTAGACGCTTTTAGGAAGAGATTATTTGGGAGAATAGTTTCTGAATCAGCTAGTCTCTGAGCTCACTGTTTTAGGGTAACTCGTAGTAGGGGTATTCAATGACTCCCCACTTCTAAAGGTCCTCAATATAGTTTGACAGGGACTCTATGACCGGAGTGTACAACTTCTCTTCTAGGCCGTCTCGCACTATAGATTAGAGAATAACTTCAGTCAAATGACGACCCTTAGATTAGTTTCTCTTGAGAGTGTCCTTTACTCTTTTGAGAGTTGAGGAGGTTTAGAGACTCTAAAACCCACAGTTCTTGTAGGTTGCCAACAACCAAAGAGGAAGCCCAATCTTTTCCTTTATTAGTTTGCCCAATAGACTGATTACCCTGATTTTAGCCTGCTTGAGTTTGGAGAAAGTGATGAATACTTAGGTCTGTTCGAGTAGTCTCCCTTATTCAGGGGTTAGCTACAGAACTAGCAGCAGCATGGGGGCTATTTCTACCAGATTATTGTTGTTCAAACATACCTCCATCATCAACGAACACAGTCTGCTGACTCCCTCGTCAGGAACCATCAGGAAGGCTCCGAATATCTCTTATATTAGGCTACTAGGGAATGTGGGGATGAAAGTAAGAGTGTTCTAAAACATGCTGCTCACTTAAGTATTTAGACGGCATCCAGGATATACTTCGCACACATATCTTTGGAGTTCTGGCTATTAGGGAGGAGGCTGGACTAACCCTCTGCTGAATATTTAGTGTTGGAGAGCAAACAGCAACTACCCATGAGAAATAGCTGCCATTTTGAGTAGCTATAAGTTGGATAGGTATTGGACCTTTCGTGTAACATCCAACCCTCTTTCACAATCCTCCAACAGCTACAGCTTCTGAATTCTTTGGATTATCACATCATTGTTCAGCTCGTTCTTGATTTAGGATAAGGGCCTCACTTTATTGGCGCTTTGGGAATGAGTGGGTATTTAATACTCTATGTCCCCCTCTATCAGTTAGAAGCTTGAAACATAGTTTGGCTATTAGATTAACTCTATTATCTAGTCTTACCTAATACAGTCTAAACCTTGGCAGTCCCCTTCTGTGCTGTTGTCGAAGTCAATCTTTGGCATCGAAAGCTGCTTATCTGCTGCTATTACTATTGTGTCCTTCTTACGCGCTTCCTGCTCAAACATAGTTACTATTCTCTGACATCCTTCGTCCATCTGATTACCCTATGCAAACTTGGGTGTATTTAGGGAATAATGGAGGTTCTTTGGAATCCCCACCAGCATGTTAGCCAATTAGCAACTCTTGTATTCGAAGGTTTCGTCAACAGTTTGTAGATTGTATTGAGTTTATTTACAGGTGGTGAGAGTGAGCTATTGAGGCTTAGTTTTAATATGGTCGTTAAGTATTTAGAGGAGTTCGTTGTTGTTGTAAAACAGTATGTTTAACCTTACATCAGGTCCACTGCACTCCTCTATTCTTTTGGATAGTAGACACTGCAGAAGACTCAGCCCATGCTTTCTGTTTGGACAGTTCAGCACGATTTGCATAAGTTGGTAGTTAAGGGAGCTAGTCTACTTTTATAGACATAGTGGCAGTTTAACCCTCTCATCAGTGTACAGTCTGAAGTACCAGCCTTCAGCCACCAATACCTCCAACACTTAGAAAGCGTTTCGAACGAGAAGTATTGATTAGTTATCTTTGACTATTTGATGGAGTATCTTTTGGATATTAAACCTTAGGAGCACATTTTGAGGTACTAAACCCTCTTAACTTTTAGCAAATCCCCAGTTAACAGAAAGAAGGGTAACTACAAACTATACAACTGTAGGGCTATTGTATCTAAGTACAGTTGATAACATCCATTCTAAGAAGCTTTGTTAGCCTACTGGGTGATTAATTACAGAAGGAACTATTGAGGGAAACTTAGTTATGAGGTATTGTAAAGTCCACATTTGGTTCACGCTACTCTTAACTGCCAAGTTGCATTGTTATTTAACAGCAGTATTGAACGAGGAATAGAATAGATTTATGAGCTATTAGATGGAGGGGGTGCTCCTGCAATGGTTGACCAAATACAAACTTCCTTCGACATCCCCCATAACTCGAGACAAAGTCTGTTGTGCATACTACTCACTGAAGTTCTCCACAATTAGATTCCAGTTAGTCTTCACTCTTTTGCATGTGGAATCCACATATAAGCTATTTAGCATATGCAGGTGGCTTCGACATTAAGATGCGTTATCAGCCTAGTAGGCTAGTTACATCAGTAAGTGGCTAACCTTGCTTTATTTTAGTTAAGCAGGCGGTCGTTAAGGAGACTTGCGAATAAGTTTGACGAGATGGGCGATAAGATTGACCCTAACATCTCTCAGTTCTATCTTGGTTACGTGCACAAAGTTGGTTATCTCAATCAGAAGATTGATGCAGTCCTTGAAGGGGATTTGAAAGTCCCCCTACAAAATGCTATCTAGACACCCAAACACATCCAATATTAGAGTCTAGATGTCGTTGTTGCTGACGGTCTGAACGCCACTGAGTTGTTTTGAAACCTAGCGCAGGTACTTCAAATATTGAAGTAACCCGTCTGTGCACCCAAACATGGACCTTATTCCTAAGGAGAGTATATGGAAGTTGTTTCTAGATAGGAGGTTTATGAACATAGCCTGGCTGCACACTGCACTAATAAATGGTAGCTACCTTAAATACTTACTCTCAATTAGATTTATGTTGTCCTTTATGAACTGGCTGGTAGAAGGCTGCACAAGTTGGGTGATGGCTTTTGTAGGGGTAAACTCGATAAATCTGTTGAAATTGGTCTTTAAGTATTCAACTACAACATAATTAAACTAGGTTCTAGAAACTCCAGTGAGGGTCTCATAATGGATGGTTAGTTGAGAAATGAGGGCACTGCGAACTCTGACTTTAAAGAGGACAGTGGAGTACATGAATAGGTTGAATACTTGGAGAATGTAGTTTTGAAGAATACTTCTGTAGAAGCTATTACTTTTGGCTTTAGCTAGATGGTTCTAGATAATATCTACGTAAAGGCTGTGTGTCTACTAGTAGAATTACATCAGTACAGCCGTAAATCTCAACATGGCTCTATGGAGATTGAAATGGGTTTACATTACTTAGTCAACATTTTAAGGGTTTTTATTAATCACATTTAGTAGTTCGTGCAGTAGAAAGGCAGTAAAGTACTTTCTGATTTGCTTAATCAACAGCTAGCATATTTTGTTGACGTAAAGCTAGCGAGTTTGGACTTATGATAATAGTTCAGAAAGGTCATTAAACTTTTTACTCAATATTATTATTGTTGCTGGGGAAAGGGGAATCAAATGCTTGCATTTTATCGCCTTCTCAAGATCGTTGCTGCAGAAGAAAAACCCCTAGATGGTCCTCACTAACTCAATACACTTACCAATTACTTTGAACTATTTATCTTTGTAGGAATAGTCCACTACGATTTGGGTTTATATCCTTAACAGAGTTGCCTTTGTGAATAGTTAAGGGTTGGAATGTTCCATGCTGTCTATGAATAGTTTGCAGAGTCTGAATAGACTGAGTTTGTTGAGTATGTGGGCCTTTTCAAATACGTAGCCTGACTGCTCAAATATGCAAGCAATAGCCTAGTTAGTTTGTACCATCTTATGCCTACTAAGGCTGCCGGGTATTGCCTTTAATCTATTTAAAACCTTATGGAAAGATTGTACACATTATTCAGATACTTTGTCAGAAAACACCTTCCACAAAAACTCACATATTTTTGAAGTTTTCTGTTCGATCTATTGGATTACAGGAAGAGATGTCTTGAGTTCTGTCTTCATCTGTTAGACAGCACTGCAAAACAGGAGGATGTAGATTTAGAGCTTTCTTAGCTTATCCAACATCTCGTACTCCTACGAACGCACTTTAAAGGATACATCTGTCAGTATATCAACTATTTGCTTTCGGTCAGGGGAGGAGTAATACCACCAGAATAGGGGAGGCATTTTATCGATCCAAATGTAGTTGTTCTATTCAAAGTCAGGCCAAGTACGGAAAAATCCGTTGCAAACTTCCACAATTTATGATAGGAATACTTAACTCAGTGTCTACACGCTGCTTATGAAGCTTTTGGTATCTGTTTAGGGATCTAAGTGACAGTAGTTCAGAGGAGTTTGGAACTGAGATGCCAGTTTAAGCATGTTTTTGAGCTGACTGTTGGAAACATACTACTGAAGCAGTCTGCAAATATAAATGATGTTCTGGCTCAGCAAACTGTCCTTCCAAGAAAGGACGGTAAGCCAGCTCTTCATGTAGGCAGGCCTACATGCTTTATTGTGACTGAGATACTTTGCCACACTCTTCTGCTAGTGATATTGTATTTTGCTGAGTTTAGGAAGGAACTGAATGACTTTAGCTAAAAGTACATCGTAGTGTGAGGAAATGGAGTTGGTCTCCATATACCCACTGCTTACTCCCCACAAAAGAAGAAACTTTGAGGCTATTTCCCAGTATGTATTTAAAATTTCGTGGAACTTGGGAGATGTCTGCTCATTGTTTCTGTAGATGCTATCGACAATCCGATGCAGTATTGTAAAGTTGGCTTTAAATACTAGCTGGTTTCCATTGAGGAGTTTTTTAAAAATCAGCACGAACTTCTTAAAAGTCTACTGCTTAGCCAATAGTGTAGACAGAAACTATTGGAATCCTTTAGCCTTCAGGCAATAATATAAGGTTTGGTTGAATATGCAGTGAGGGATTCTTTTCTGGGTGGATTTCTACGACTGCTAAAGTTTGTTTAAGAGCAGATCCAGCAACTCCACATTGAATAGCCACTAGAATGAAGGTTTTCCCCCTGCTAAATAAAGTTTGCAAAAACTATACACAGCGACCTAAAGTTCGAAAATGTCTTCGTAGTTTCCAGTGAGTGCTTTTTTGAATTGATCTTTGTAGTAGTTCATGATGATTTCAGTAGGAGCCTTATTGCTGAGCTGTAGAAACTCAAATATATCCTCTGTATATTTCAAGAGCTTAGATTCGGAAATCAATTACTTGACCTTCTAGGCGAAAAGTTGCTCAATCATTGACTTATCCTCTTGGCTATTTGTGTTCTTGTAGTAAAAGTTGCATGCAACTAGGAGCTTCTCTATTTTCAGCTAGCCTTTGGTGAGGAATTGAGTGAATTTTGGGTTCGATACGGGTATTTAGACGACTTGGTTGAGTTAGAGGAGGGGCTCCCCAGTTCCGTACTTATGCCATTAGACAAGAATTTGAAGGTTATCGGTGTAGAGTGTTTGCCAGAATTAAATTTAGTTGGGGACGGTTTATTATTTCTGTAGGTACAGATTTTTGGCCAACTATATAAAGCTACATATTTGTGGAACGCTTTGCCGATGTTTGTAAAGCCTACACCATAACAAAGCCTCCTGTTTAAGGCTTTCGTCAATACTCTGCCCTTAAAACATTGCGGTAATCATACTATGAAGACAGACTGCGGAATCCAATTTCTGGATGCTGGTTTTTAGGGGTATTTTGAGTTTTTCGATGGCTGCCAGTAGGATGCCATCGCTCTTTTTAGTAAGGAGGATGGAAAGATTTGGAATGTACTAATATATTCCAATGACTGCCTTAGTCAAATGATTGCGAGCATGGTGATAGTCCTCTATCATGAGATTAGCAGGTGCTTAGCAGAGTCTGAGTTAGACTGCAGAAACCAGCTTCAGAATTTAGAAGTTGTCAGTGTAGAAGAATAGAGAGCTTATTCCATACTGGTGTCTGAACAATACCTCCAGTTTTAGCTTGATCTCGTAAAACGAGGCTCTTTTTACGACTTCGTCCATTAGCTACAGATACTACACCAGAGTCTGCTCTATTCTTATTATCTATGTGCTTCCACTATCAACTACGGCTTTGGCGAGCGACTGTATTAATTAGCTGGCCATATTGAACAGTTGCCCAATAGAGTAATCTAACGTAATTATGTCCTGAGCCTCATAGAGTGCCCAGTTGCTGATGAGGCGACCTTTAAGCCTACTGAACAGGTCGTTGTGGCTGAGTGATTCCCAGCCCTTCCCGTTCTCTTCGTCGTTGGGGAGTTGCAGTTCGCTGAAGGGGAGGCCTTTAGGATCGACAATTAGCGATGCTTCGTCGAGAGAAAAATGCATATGGAAATAGAATTTAACTGTAGGGATTCTTCTTCACCGTTTATAAATATCTACCCACCATAAAATATTGCTACAGGCCTCTACCAGGGATAGGCCAGTTCTCCCGCTCTCGCAAACAGACAAAATCGTTACATAAGGCGCTGTTACAATAACTTTCTGTTAATTCAACAGCGATATAAACCTAACAACCTCTGGTTTTAAGAGAAAGATAAAAATTAAGAGGATTTATACTGGTGAATGTGGCCTATTTCTGCGCAAAGTAGGCAGTGGTAGGAGTAGAGGCTTGTAAGGCAGTTTATTCATATAATATATACGCTAACAATGAAAAGTCCCCAGGGGCGGAGGCTAAGGTGCACTTCAACTCAGCACAAACGCATAGCAGAGTTGGTGTGTGTCGACGGCAACTGCTGCCAGAGAGAGATTATCTGCTAGCTGTGTGCCTTAAATCACAACGAGCATAATCCCCTGAGGATCAAAGATTTCGTGTAGGAGATTCTGAGGAAGGTAACCAATATTTAAGTACTGCGGCAGACTCAGAGAGAGGTTGATGTCAAGGGGGAGCTCTTTATGCAAGACATGCTGAATATAAAACTAAGGTTTTTAGCTTCGTTCCAAACTTTCTAAGATTATTCAAGAAGATTATACCAACAGACAAAGGAAGTCATCCAGTATAAGCTTAGACTCTTGGAGGGCAAACTTATTCCTCTTAACCTCGCTCAGGACGCCGACTCTATTCGATCGAGGCTGAACTAGCTTGCTGAGAACTACCCCCAAATGGTTGCCCTGGAAGATAGTATTATCTCAACGTCTTGTCGATTCCAAGTTGTGGCCACTAATCAAGTAAATTAGCTCAGATCCACCCAGACAGGGATGTCCTAAATTTAGAACAAGCTAATCGACGTCTTTAATGTAATTCCGTTAATATTTTAGACTGAATATTACAGAAATATAATGATTCTTAAACCTTCTGCCTACACATGCAATATAATTAAGAAATGGAGTGGTAGGTTGAAGCATCCGGATATCAAAGTGTAGGGCAGCATAGCCAAGAGGTGTTCTAACGAAAATGATTCTGTTGCGATTCTTTCACAAGATCATCTGAGCTAGAGCAGAGACTACTCGATGAAGATAAGGATCAATAGTTGTACTGGAGCTATCTATCTGGGTATTTGCCTCGAAGGGCCAGTCAGAAGTAATATGTTCATAGTTCCTAAGAATCTGTGTAATGTTGAGCATGGGCATTATGTATTCAGGTCAACTGGTAGTGCGTTTTCTGATACGAGAGGTATTTTTAACTTAGACGCAAGTTTAACGTTTAGTTTCGTAACAGGCGATATTGTAACTTGCACATACAAGCCCGTGGATAATAAGTTGGTGTACTCGAAATCCCCCACCTCCAAGTTCGAAATGGAAATCGAGCCTCCTCCAAAAGGCCAGTATTATAGGTTTTGCTCTTATCTGCTTTACGGAGGTGATGAGATTTAGTTCGTTTGATAGCGTATATATTATCAAATACTATTCTGAGGAAAACCCAGAAAAATTATAAAAATACTAAGCTATGTTAAGTTATAGAATGCTAAGATGCTCATCCACAATCAACACATCAGAGTAGTCCGCTTTGGCTTTCCAGCAAATTGATAAACTCTTTAAAATCCATATTGAG
>WBZP01007235.1_pt1 | contig 10756 bp, 10 predicted proteins | sample 5204301 | NCBI WGS metagenome assembly WBZP01 (sample SAMN12412401, study PRJNA552823) | activated sludge metagenome | isolation source: activated sludge from nitrification reactor of wastewater treatment plant... | place: USA: Pennsylvania | collected 2017
CGAGGTGGCCGCCATCGAAGCCGCCGGCAGCCACTGGTACCCGCTGCAGCTGGCGCGTGAACTGGAAGACGCGATCCTGTCAATGCGCACCAACGAACTGGACATCGGCACCTGGATCATCAAGACAGCCGGTGACTCCGCAGCCGTGCTGCAGATGGACGAGACGCTCGCGCGCCACGCCGACCACTGGCTGGTGCGCGAGACCATCGGCCTGCTGCGCCGGACCTTCAGCCGCCTGGACCTGAGCTCGCGCAGCCTGATTGCGCTGATCGAGCCGGGCTCGTGCTTCACGGGCACCCTGTTGGAGCTGGCACTGGCCTGTGACCGCAGCTACATGCTGGCGCTGCCCGACGACGCCGAGCGCACGCCGAAGATCGTGGCCGGCGAGCTGAACTTCGGTCGCTACCCCATGATCACCGGCCAGAGCCGCCTGGCGCGCCGCTTCTACGACGAAGCCGCTGCCCTGCAAGCAGTACGCGCGAAAGTCGGCCAGCCCCTGGACGCCGACGCTGCTTTCGTGTTGGGCCTGGTCACCCGCAACCCCGACGACATCGACTGGGCCGACGAGGTGCGCATGGCCGTGGAAGAGCGCGTGAGCATGAGCCCCGACGCGCTGACCGGCTTGGAGGCCAACCTGCGTTTCAATGGCCCGGAGAACATGTTCACCCGCGTCTTCGGCCGCCTGAGCGCCTGGCAGAACTGGATCTTCCAGCGCCCTAACGCAGTCGGCGAAAGAGGCGCCTTGAAAGTCTACGGCAAGGGCGAGAAGGCCGCCTTCGATTGGCACAGAGTTTGAGAACACCCCCGCATCGGAGCATTCACCACATGAGCACCATCAGCTACAGCGACAAGATCCCCAACAACGTCAACCTGTCCGAGGACCGCACGCTGCAGCGCGCGCTGGAACAGTGGCAGCCCAACTACCTGAGCTGGTGGGCTGACATGGGCCCCGACGGCAGCCAGGACTTCGACGTCTATTTGCGCACCGCGGTGAGCGTGGACCCGCAGGGCTGGGCGCAGTTCGGCCACGTAAAGATGCCCGACTACCGTTGGGGCATCTTCCTGAACCCGGCCGAGAAGGACCGCAAGATTCACTTCGGGGACCACTTGGGCCAAGCCGCCTGGCAGGACGTGCCCGGCGAACACCGCGCCAACCTGCGCCGCATCATCGTCACGCAGGGCGACACCGAGCCGGCCAGCGTGGAGCAGCAGCGCCACCTGGGGCTGACGGCCCCCAGCCAGTACGACCTGCGCAACCTCTTCCAGGTCAACGTTGAAGAAGGCCGCCACCTGTGGGCCATGGTCTACCTGCTGCACAAGTACTTTGGCCGCGACGGCCGCGAAGAAGGCGAAGCGCTGCTGGAACGCCGCAGCGGTGAGCAGGACAACCCACGCATCCTGCAGGCCTTCAACGAAAAAACGCCCGACTGGCTGAGCTTCTTCATGTTCACCTACTTCACCGACCGCGACGGCAAGTTCCAGCTCTGCGCGCTGGCCGAAAGCAGCTTCGACCCGCTGGCCCGCACGACCAGGTTCATGCTCACCGAAGAAGCGCACCACATGTTCGTGGGCGAGTCGGGCGTCAGCCGCGTCGTCCAGCGCACCTGCGCGGCGATGAACGAACTGAAGACCGATGACCCGGCCAAGCTGCGCGCCGCCGGCGTGATCGACCTGCCCACCATCCAGCGCTATCTGAACTTCCACTTCAGCGTCACCATCGATCTCTTCGGCGCCGACGAATCCAGCAACGCCGCCACCTTCTACAGCTCCGGCCTGAAGGGTCGTTTCGAAGAAGGCAAGCGCACCGACGATCACCAGCTCAAGGGCCGGACCTACCGCATCATCAACGCGGTCAACGGGCAACTCGTGGAGCGCGAGGTGCCGATGCTCAATGCGCTGAACGAAGTCCTGCGCGACGACTACATCCAGGACAGCATCGGCGGCGTGGAGCGCTGGAACAAGGTCATCGAAAAGTCCGGCATCCCCGTGCGCCTGAAGACCCCGCACAAAGCCTTTCACCGCAACATCGGTGCGCTCAAGGGCGTCAAGGTATCGCCGGATGGCCGCGTGATCAGCGAAGGCGAATGGGCCGCCCAGGTCGACCAGTGGCTGCCCAGCGCATCGGACCGTGCCTTCGTGCGCGGCTTGATGGGCCGCGTGGTGGAGCCCGGCAAGTTCGCCAACTGGATCGCGCCGCCGGTGATGGGCATCAACCGCCAGCCGGTGGACTTCGAGTACGTGCGGTTTGCCTGATGGAAGCGGGCGCCCTCGTCAAGCAGCATCTGATCGACCCCGAGATTTGCATCCGCTGCAACACCTGCGAAACCATGTGCCCGCTGGGCGCGATCAGCCACGATTCACGCAACTATGTGGTGGATGTGGCCAAGTGCAACTGGTGCAACGACTGCATCGCGCCCTGCCCGACAGGCAGCATCGACAACTACCGCAACCTGCCGCGCCACCTGGCCTACAGCCTGGAGGCGCAACTGGGCTGGGACAGCCTGCCGGCGGCGATGTCGCCCGCCGAATGGCAGGCGCAGGCTGGCGACCTTGCCCTGGCCTACGAAGCCGCGCCAGCCGCAGCGCAGCCGGCTTCCGACCCCACGGGTAGCGAGCCCTTCCTGAGCACGCGCTACAGCGCCACGCTGCCGCCGTGGAGCGCCGCACACGCCTACACCAACCTGTACGGCCCCAAAGCGGCTGAAAAGTTCGTCACTGCCACCGTCGTGGGCAATGCACGCGTGACCCAGGTCGGGCGCGAGTACGACACGCACCACGTGATGCTGGACTTCGGCAACCTTCCCTTTCCGGTGCTGGAAGGCCAGTCCATCGGCATCATTCCCCCGGGCACCGATGCCGCCGGCCGACCCCACCATGCCCGGCAGTACAGCGTTGCGAGCCCGCGCAACGGCGAAAGACCCGGCTACAACAACCTGTCGCTGGCCATTAAGCGGGTGCTCGAAGACCACCAGGGCAAGCCCGTGCGTGGCGTGGCCAGCAACTACCTGTGCGACCTGCAGGTGGGCGACAAGGTGCAGGTCATCGGTCCCTTCGGCACCAGCTTCCTGATGCCCAACCACCCCAGGAGCCACATCGTGATGATCTGCACCGGCACCGGCAGTGCGCCGATGCGCGCGATGACGGAGTGGCGACGGCGGCTACGGCAGTCCGGGAAGTTCGAGAGCGGCAAGCTGATGCTCTTCTTCGGCGCGCGCACCCAGGAGGAGCTGCCCTACTTCGGTCCGCTGAAGAACCTGCCCAAGGACTTCATCGATGTCAACCTCGCCTTCAGCCGCATGCATGGTCCTGGAGGCGTCCCCAAGCGATATGTGCAGGACCTGATGCGCGACCGCGCGGCCGACCTGGCCCCGCTGCTGGCCGACCCCAACGCCTACTTCTACGTCTGTGGCCTGAAGGCGATGGAAGATGGCGTGGTGCTGGCCTTGCGCGACCTGGCGCAGCAGGCCGGCCTGTCCTGGGACCAGATCGGCCCGGCGCTGCAACGCGAAGGCAGACTGCACCTGGAGACCTACTGAAGTGGACACGCTGCGCATCAACACCCGCAGCCCCGGCGTGGCTCAGGTCACGATGGCCCGGCCCGCCGTCTTCAATGCCTTCGACGAGGCCATGATCGGCGAACTGGATGCCGCCTTTGCGCAACTCGCTGGCGACGGCCAGGTGCGCGTGATCGTGCTGGCTGGCGAAGGCCGGCACTTCAGCGCCGGTGCCGACCTGCAGTGGATGCAGCGCGCCAGCCAGGCCAGCCCTGAATGGAACCTGCTGGATGCTCGGCGCTTTGCGGCCATGCTGGCGCGCATCGACACCTGCCCCAAACCCACCGTGGCGCGGATCCAGGGCGCCGCGCTGGGCGGTGGCGTGGGGCTGGTCTGCGCCTGCGACATCGCCGTGGCCACCCTCGACGCCAGCTTTGCCGTCAGCGAAGCGAGATTCGGCATCCTGCCCTCGGTGATAGCGCCGTACCTGACCAACGCCGTGGGCAAGCGGCAGGCACGTCGCCTGGCCTTGACAGCCGAGCGCATCGTCGCGGCCGAAGCGAACGCGATCGGCCTGGTGCACCAGCTGGTACCCGTGGATGCGCTGGATGCGACGGTGGACGAAATCGTTGCCGAATTGCGTGCGGGCGGCCCGTGCGCACAAGCCGAGATCAAGCAGTTGCTGGCGCGATTGACCGTAGGTCCCGTGACACCCGAGGTCATTGAACTGACCGCACAGACCATCAGCCGTGTGCGCTGCACCGAAGAAGCGCGTGATGGCTTTGCCGCCTTCCTGGCCAAACGCCCTGCACGCTGGAGCGCCACTTGAGCGGCCCGGCTTTGGCGGCGGCGCCTGTGCTGGTGGTCGGCGCCGGCACCATGGGTGCGGGCATCGCCCAGGTGGCGGCCCAAGCCGGCCACAGCGTGTGGCTGCACGATGCGCACGCAGGCACCGTGACTGCGGCAAAGGCCCAGCTGGCCATCACACTGCGGGGTCTGGTGGACAAAGGCCGGCTAGCCGCGGCCGCCGCTGAAGCCATGCTGGCACGCATCCAACCTGCCGCGCAGTTGGCCGATGCCGCCGCGGCGGGTCTGGTCGTCGAAGCCATCGTCGAAGATCTGGCTACCAAGCGCGCGTTGCTGCAGCAACTGGAAACCGTGGTCAGCCCGCAGTGCGTGCTGGCCACCAACACCTCGTCGATCAGCGTCACCGCACTGGCCAACGGCCTGGCACACCCCGGCCGGCTGGTCGGCATGCACTTCTTCAACCCCGTGCCCCTGATGAAGCTGGTGGAAGTGGTCACCGGCCTGCACACGCAGCCTGCCGTCGCCGAAGCCATCTTCCAGCTCAGCCAGGCCTGGGGCAAGACGCCGGTGCATGCGCGCAGCACGCCGGGCTTCATCGTCAACCGCATCGCCCGCCCCTACTACGCTGAAGCGCTGGCGCTGCTGCAGGAACAGGCCACCACACCGGAGGTGCTGGATGCCTGCTTCCGCGCTGCGGGATTTCGCATGGGGCCTTGCGAACTGATGGACCTGATCGGGCACGACACCAACTACGCCGTCACCCACTCCGTCTACGAAGCCAACTTCTACGACAAGCGCTACCAGCCCAGTGGCGTGCAACGCGAGATGGTCGACGGCGGCCTGCTGGGCCGCAAGAGCGGCCGCGGCTTCTACCTCTACCCGGAAGGCCCAGCCAGCTTGCCTGTGGCCGTGCACCCTGCACCCGCCAGTGCCGGCGAGGTCACCGTGCACGGCGAAGGCGTGCTGGCCGAACACCTGGAGCAGGCCGCCGCGCGCCCGCTGGGCGTGCAGGGCTGGGGCCCGGCGCGCGTGCGCAGCAGCGGCTGGACAGGGCTGGAGATCGACGGCGCGCAACTGCGCCTGAGCGATGGCCGCACTGCCGCTGAACTGCAAGCCGCGCTGGGCCTGGCCGAAGTGGCCGTGTTCGACCGGCCGCTGATGCTGTCGGCCACACCGGGCCAGGCGTTAGCCTTTGCGGTGGCCGACACGGCTGATGAGCTCTGGCGCACCAAGGCCGGCGCCTGGCTGGCAGCCTTGGGCTATGCGCCCATGGCGGTGGCCGACACACCCGGCCTGCTGGTCGCGCGCAGCGTGGCGATGCTGATCAACGAAGCCGCCGACGCCGTGCTGCAAGGTGTGTGCAGCATCGATGGCGCCGACGCGGCCATGAAGCTGGGCGTCAACTACCCGGCCGGGCCATTTGAATGGCTGGCCCGCTGGTCCATCGCCGAGGTGGTGCAGGTGCTGGAATCGCTGGACCACCATTACCGCGGCGAACGCTACCGCGTCAGCCCCTGGCTGCGCCGCCGCCTGCACAGCCCGAGGATCCCGTGATGCTTCCTGAGGCCTTTGTCTGCGACGCCATCCGCACCCCCTTTGGCCGTTACGGCGGCGCGCTTGCTTCGCTGCGCCCGGACGACCTGGGCGCCATCCCCATCCGGGCACTGATGCTGCGCAACCCCCAGGTGGACTGGTCGGCACTGGACGACGTGGTGTTCGGCTGCGCCAACCAGGCGGGCGAAGACAACCGCAACGTGGCGCGCATGTCGCTGCTGCTGGCCGGGCTGCCACCAGAAGTGCCGGGCGCCACACTCAACCGCCTGTGCGGGTCGGGCATGGACGCGGTGGGCAGCGCGGCGCGCGCCATCAAGAGCGGCGAGGTGCAGCTGATGCTGGCCGGTGGTGTGGAGAGCATGAGCCGCGCGCCTTTTGTGATTCCCAAGGCCGAAGCAGCCTTCAGCCGCACGAACGCGGTCTACGACACCACCATCGGCTGGCGCTTCGTCAACCCGCGCATGAAGGCCCTGTACGGCGTGGATTCGATGCCCGAGACGGCCGAAAACGTCGCGTCCGACTTCCACATCGAACGAGAGGCGCAGGACCGGACGGCCCATCGCAGCCAGCGCAACGCCCTGCAGGCGCAGCAAGCCGGCTGGCTGGCGGCGGAGATCACGCCGGTTTCCATCCCGCAAAAGCGGGGCGAGCCGCAGCACGTGGATCGCGACGAACACCCGCGCGAGACCAGCCTGGAGGCACTGGCCCGTCTCCCGGGCGTGGTGCACGCCGACGGCACCGTGACCGCGGGCAATGCCAGCGGCGTGAACGACGGTGCCTGCGCCCTGCTGCTGGCCAGCGAAGCCGCCGCCACGCGCCACGGGCTGACACCACGTGCCCGTGTGCTGGGCATGGCCACCGCTGGACTGGCGCCGCGCATCATGGGCCTGGGCCCGGCGCCGGCCACGCGCAAGGTGCTCGCCAGCACGGGGCTGACGCTGGCCCAGATGGATGTGATCGAGCTCAACGAGGCCTTTGCCGCACAAGGCCTGGCCGTGCTGCGTGAGCTGGGCCTGCCCGATGACGACCCGCGCGTCAACCGCTGGGGCGGCGCGATCGCGCTGGGCCACCCGCTGGGCGCCAGCGGCGCGCGGCTGGTCACCACTGCCGTCAACCAGCTGCAGCAAGGTGGTGGGCGTTACGCGCTGTGCACGATGTGCATCGGTGTGGGCCAGGGCATTGCGGTGGTGATCGAACGGGTCTGAAGCATGCGGCCTAACGCGGCGCAGGCAACGACCAGGGTAGATGCCGAGCCACACCCGGCCCCCGGCGCCTTGGCCCGCGGTCAGATCGCCATCGTCGGCACTTCGCCCTTGACGATGAGCCTGGTACCCGTTGCCGCCTGCACCTGGTCCACCGTCACACCCGGCGCCACCTCCTGCAGCACCATGCCCGCGGAGGTGGGTTTCAGCACCGCCAGCTCGGTGACGATCAGGTCGACGCAGCGGTCAGAGGTCAGCGGCAGCGTGCAGGACTCGACGATCTTGTGCTCGCCCTTGGCGGTGTGTGTCATCGCCACGATCACACGCCGCGCGCCGGTCACCAGGTCCATTGCACCACCCATGCCGGGCACCATCTTGCCAGGCACCATCCAGTTGGCCAGATGACCCACGCGGTCGACCTGCAGGCCGCCCAGCACGGTGACGTCCAGGTGCCCACCACGCACCAGCCCGAAGGACATCGCGCTGTCGAAGGTGGCGGCACCTGGCAGCGCGCTGATGGGCCGCCCGCCCGCGTCGGTGAGGTCGTCGTCTTCCAGGCCATGTTCGGGGATGGACTGCATGCCCACGATGCCGTTTTCGCTCTGGAAAAAGATGTGCGCGTCGCGCGGCACCATTGCGGCCACCAGCGTCGGCAGGCCGATACCCAGGTTCACGAGCGTGCCCGCCCGCAGTTCCTTGGCCACGCGACCGGCGATCAGCAGCTTGTCATCCATGAGCCGTCTCCCTGGCGATGATGTGCGTGACGATCACCGACGGTGTCATCACCGAGTCTGGCGGAATCACGCCCACCGGCACGATCTCCTGCGCTTCGGCCAGCACCACGTCGGCAGCCATCGCGATCACCGGGTTGAAGTTGCGTGCCGTCAGCGCATAAGTCAGGTTGCCGATGTGGTCGGCCTGGCGCGCGTTGACGAGCGCAAAGTCGGCATGCAGCGGCATCTCCAGCAGGAAGCTGCGGCCGTTGATCTCGATCGTGCGCTTGCCTTCGGCCACCGTGGTGCCCACGCCGGTGGGTGTGACCACCGCGCCCAGGCCGAAGCCGCCGGCCCGGATGCGCTCGATCAGCGTGCCCTGGGGCACCAGTTCAACCTCGATCTCACCGGCAATCATCCTGGCCTGGGTTTCGGGATTGGTGCCGATGTGACTGACGATGGCCCGCGCCACGAGGCCAGCGCTGATCATCAGCCCGATACCCAGGCCCGGCTTGGCGGTGTCGTTGGCGATGACCGTCAGCCCCTTCTTGCGCTGGCGCACGATCTCGGCGACCAGCCGATGCGGTGTACCCACACCCATGAAGCCGCCGATCATCAGCACCGCCCCGTCGGGAATGCGGGCAACGGCGTCCGCCACCTTGATGGTCTTGCTCACCTGACTGGCCTCTCGCGGCACCCGGCCGCAAAGTCTCAAGGATAGCGTCGACAACAGGGTTTCTACCAAGCCACTGTGAGCGAAACACCGCCCTATTCGCGCCACCACCCGGCGCCCAGGGCTGGGCGCTCCGTCTTCCACATGGCTCGGCTCATCGGATCGCACGCCACGGAAGGGGATCGCTTGTCGCGATGCCTGCGACTACGAAAGATCCAGCCACATCGTCAAGTGGTTGCAGCCACTGACCCTCTCGTAGTGCATGCGGCGCGAGAAGCGCCGCATGAACGGCACGCCCAGACCGCCTGGCAAGGCGTCTTCCAACGACGTGGGGCGCTCGGGAAGCACGACGGCCAGCGGATCGAAGGGGGCACCGTCGTCAACCAGGCCCAGTTCCAGGCCGTCGGCGTGGACCTCGAGGGTGACCCGCGTGTGATGGTGCCCGCCGGAGGCATGGCCGTGGCGGGCGATGTTCATCAGCGCCTCTTCAAGAACCAGCGCCGTTCGCAAGCGAGCACGCAGCGCAACGCCGTGCTGCACCAGAAAACGCTCGCACGCAGCGACACCCTCGGTCGTGCCAGCCGCGCTGGCTTCCAGCACAAGGTTCAGCCGGGTCGCCGGGCGCGTCGCGCAGTCGGTCACGTCGCCCACCTGGAGTCAGTGTCGGACGATCGCGAGCGCTTCGGCCTCGTTGCCGGCCAGCGCGATGATCGCGTCGACAGCCGAGGTTTCGAGCACCTCGCGCACGAAGTCCTGGGCACCAAACAGCACGAGCTTGGTCTTTCGCTGACCCATCGCCCTCGCCGCGCCGATCAGCATCCGAACTCCCATGGAGGTGATCAGGTCGACGCCGGAGAGATCGACGATGGCGTCGCGGCCACCCGCAACCGTGCTGGCCAGGAACCGGTTCTCGATGGCGTCCACGCCGTTCGTGTCCAGCCGCCCCGACAGCCGAACTGCGACCGCAACGCCGGCATCCTCGACATGCACTTCCATTGCCCTGACTCCTTCTTCCTGCAGACCGTGCAGCGCCCGGGCGGGACAGCGTGGGCGAGCAGGCTAACCGGTCACAATAATCCACGCTCAAGACAGGAACGTGACAGTCAGAATGGAGATGTCATCGCTGGGCGGGCCCGGGCGGGCGTGCTGTCGTACCGCCGCAACCAGACGTTCCGGCTCACTGACGTTGTCCTGGAGCGGCGCGTTGATCAACGGCACGAAGTCCGCCAGGCGCCAGGGTCTTCCGTCGATCGAGACGATCTCGAAAATGCCGTCACTGAACAGGTAGAGACGCGCATTGGGGGACACGGACGCCTTGGCCGATGTGAAGACGTGATCGGGCAAGGCGCCGATCATGGGGTTGCGCGTCTGCAGGGCCAGCAGCGTCTGGCGATCGCTGCTGACCAGGTAGGCCGGATGGTGACCCGCGGAGGCATAGCGCAGCACACGGCTCGATGCATCGAACACGCCGTACCACATGGTGAAGAACAGACCCCCATGCTGGTCCATCGGAAACATCGCGTTGAGCTTGTCCAGCACCTGCGCGGGCTCAGACAGGTCGACACCCGGCAGCGCCCGCTGGCGCAGGACGTTGAGCACGGCCACGGTATGGATGGCCGCGCTGATGCCATGACCTGCCACATCGATCAGGTACCCGGCAAACCGGTTGGCATCGATCTGGAAATGGCCAAAACCGTCGCCGCCCAGGCGCGCCGATGGGTGGAAGTACCAATCGGTCCGCACCTGGCCCTGGCGGATCGGAGGCGGCAGCATCGACACGATGTAGGCGCTGGCCTTGTCCAGGCTGCGCTCCAGTTCGTCGGCGCTGGCCACCTCGTGCCGCGGTCGGAACTCGTGGCGCAGCACGTGGCGACCTATCTGAAGGAGTCCCCCCACCGGGAGTTCGACTGGCCGTTCCACCCGCCGGCCTTCGACGTAGCTGCCATTGGTCGAACCCAGGTCCGTGACCGTCAACGCATCCGCGCCCAGTTCCGCCTGCACCTGGCAGTGCAGGCCCGACACCTCGGTGTCCGCCAGCACCAGATCGCACGGCGCGCGGCGACCCAGGCGCACGGGCCAAGTGGACACTTCGACGCGACGGCCTGGCTCGGCGCCCTGATGCACGACGAGATGGTGAACCCAGTTCTCGCGCGAGGCCATCGGCTCAACCTGGCGGACCCGGGGAAAGACCACCGTCTGCGGATCGGACAGCTCGACAGGCTCAGTCTTGGACATATCGAACGGCGCATCCAGCAAAGGAGCGAGCATAGACCCTGGGCGCCGGCGCGGCGGCACCCCTCCGCGGCACCCTGC
>WBZP01007236.1_pt1 | contig 10756 bp, 6 predicted proteins | sample 5204301 | NCBI WGS metagenome assembly WBZP01 (sample SAMN12412401, study PRJNA552823) | activated sludge metagenome | isolation source: activated sludge from nitrification reactor of wastewater treatment plant... | place: USA: Pennsylvania | collected 2017
GTTAAAGATACAACTGGTTTTGCAAACTTATTTAGAAAAATGTAACCATTGAAGTAGAAAAAACCATATAATGTAAAACAAACCCTGAATAACAATGCATTGGGCTTGCTATCGTTGCGTCTTTCGCAAGTGCTTAATTGCGGAAAATGTTGAGTTGACGAAGTTGTTGAGTTGCGGAGTTGTGGAATTGCGGACCTGGCCTACTTCGTAGATGCGGAATTGCGGAGTTGGGAATTGGGGAAAACGACAACAGCTAGCATAGAGAAAGTGGGCAGTACGATTCATCTATATAGTATAAACATCGGATAAGTATAAAAACCCGGAATAATGTTATATTTTTGTTGTAGGAATAAAAAAGTTAGTATAATTCTTGAAAAATAAATAAGTATGAAATTGGTTAGCTTAGTAGTCCTTGCTTTTATATTACAATCAAATTATTCCTATTCTCAATGTGGATCTGGTTTAGACTTGACTCTTACATCACAAAAGGAAGTAGATGAATTCTTATTGAATTATTGCAAAGAATTTGATGGACATCTAAGGATAAAAGATAATAGCGATAGTCTCATTAGAATAGTTGATTTAAGCCCTTTGTTAGGATTAAAATCAGTTTACGGGATACTTCAAATTTCATGCAATTCTCTTTTGAATTTATACGGGCTAGATTCATTGGAATCAGTTGGAGCTCTTCTGCTGCATTCAAATGAAAATTTAGTAAACATTTCAAGTTTTACAAAACTAAATTACACCTTTGGAGATTTTTGGATTGCAGGCAATAAACGGCTCAAAAATTTAACAGAATTTTCTAATTTAGTTCAAGTTGATGGCTATTTGAGGATTCAATATAACGACAGCTTGAATAATATTGATGCTTTGGCAAAACTCAAATACGCAATTGGTATTTTAATCGCTGGAAATAATCAATTATTAAACCTGAATGGCATAAATAATATTCTCCCAAACTCCATTATTGATAATCCACTGAACACACATGAAATAAACATAAATAATAACGATATACTTTCGGTTTGTTCAAATAACTTTATATGTGAAGTCATCAAAAGAACTGATTTAAAATTTAAAATTGAAGACAACAATATCAACTGTAATTCTCTAGATGAAATTTCTAATAATTGTTTGACGTCCTTAGAAGCATTTCAAGTTGATAAAACAATAAGTATTAATCCAAACCCTACATTTCACCAACTCACATTTGAACTTGTAAAACCAGAAATATTATATATTTATGACTCTTTAGGTAACTTGACAGATAAAATATCTTTAAATTCAGGATACCATGAAATTGATATTTCTACAAAAAATCAAGGATTATATTTTATTAATTTTAGCAATTATAAAGTAGTTAAAATTATGAAATTATGAATCACAAAATTACAATCCAGTAACCTGCCCAGTAATCCGAAGCTGATGGGGAGCGCATCTCATACATCTTCCTGGACAAAAGTCGGGTTTGTTTTTGCCCGAGACACAATCCTACCCTTTTCAAAACCAAAAGAGCCATTTTTTTTGCCTACGCTCTGTCCCCGTTCCAACCGAAAAACTTATCTTTACCGACAGAAAAAAATAAAATAAAATTTGCAGATGGAATTAAAAGAATTGAAACCACGAAAGGCACTCAATAAAGCCTTTTTAAAAGTAAAACCCAACAGGACTGAAATTGAAGGTTTCAAGACCCATCTCATAACTTTACTCGACAGGACAAATGATACGGAAAGCGAAGAGTTTCATAAAAACCTGGTTTCTGACTTTCTCAAAGACACCTATTACAAACAAAACCATTTTATAAATACCAAAGGTAGGAATGACCTTGTCATCCATAACGGGCAAAATGCAAACTCATCTGTCGGCGTCATACTCGAAGCGAAAAAACCGACCAACAGAGCCGAGATGATGACCACCCTAAAACTGAACACAAAAGCGTTTCAGGAATTGGTGCTTTACTATTTGCGGGAAAGAATTACACACAAAAATCTCGAAGTAAAACATCTGGTAGCAACCAACATTAATGAATGGTTTATTTTTGACGCTACCCTATTCGACAGACTTTTTGCTCAAAACAAAAACCTGTTAAAACAATTCAACGACTTTGAAGGGGGACGTTTGGCAGACACCAAAACTGATTTTTTCTATAAACAAATCGCCGAGCCATTTATTGACAGTATTACAACTGAAATAGAATTTACATACTTCAATATTCAGGAGTATCAAAAACCCTTACGCAATTCCGACAAAGCAGATGATAATATGCTGATTGCTTTATTCAAACTACTTTCGCCAGAGCACCTTTTAAAACTTCCGTTTACCAACGACAGCAACAGCCTTGACAAACGATTTTACAGCGAGCTGCTGCACATCATCGGTCTGGCAGAAACCAAAGAAGGAAGCAAAAAACTGATAGAACGAAACAAAGAAGGCGAGCGACACACAGGAACCATTCTGGAAAATGCCATCATTCAGCTGGACAGTCTGGATAAACTGAGCCGGCTGGACAGACTGAGCCAATACGGAAGCAACACACAGGAACGGCTTTTTAATGTGGGACTTGAGCTGAGTATCACGTGGATCAACCGTATTTTATTTCTGAAACTCCTGGAAGCACAACTCATCACTTATCACAAAGGCGAAAAGTCTGCCCGACCTTCAGACGAGTCTTATTCGTTTCTGAATCTGGACAAAATCAGGAACTATGACGACCTGAACAGCTTGTTTTTTCAGGTGCTGGCTCGCAGGTATCATGAGCGAAACGAAGATGTAAAAAAGGTTTTTGAGCGAGTTCCTTATCTCAATTCTTCGCTGTTTGAGCCGACCGAAATGGAACAGGTGACCTTGTTTATCAGCAACCTGAAAGACGATAAAACGATTCCGATCATTGCTTCCACTGTGCTCAAAGATCAGACAGGCAAAAAAAGAACAGGACATTTAAGCACCATCGAATATCTGTTTGAGTTTTTGAACGCTTATGATTTCAGCTCCGAAGGCTCGGAAGAAATTCAGGAAGAGAACAAAACGCTGATCAATGCATCGGTGCTCGGATTGATTTTTGAGAAAATAAACGGCTACAAAGACGGATCGTTTTTTACTCCAGGTTTCATCACGATGTATATGTGCCGTGAGACCATTCGCAAAGCTGTTGTACAGAAATTCAATGAAACCAAAAAATGGAACTGCACAAGCATTGAAGTACTTTATGACAAAATTGAAGACCGAAAAGAAGCAAATAAAATTGTAAACAGCATCAAAATTTGCGACCCTGCCGTTGGTTCAGGACACTTTTTAGTTTCGGCACTCAATGAAATGATTGCCGTAAAAAATGATTTAAAAATTCTGCAAGATCGCGACGGAAAACGCCTGAAAGAATATCAGGTGGAAGTGGTAAATGATGAGTTGATTATTACGGATGAAGAAGGAGAACTTTTTGACTACAATCCCAAAAGTAAAGAGAGCCAACGCATACAGGAAACACTTTTTCACGAAAAACAAACCATTATTGAAAACTGCCTTTTTGGGGTGGACATCAATGCCAATTCAGTCAAAATCTGCCGGTTGCGGTTGTGGATAGAACTGTTGAAAAACGCATACTACAAAAACGCCACCGAGCTGGAGACCCTTCCGAACATTGACATCAACATCAAATGCGGCAACTCATTGGTAAGCCGATTTGCCATAGATGCTGACCTGCGACAAGCCCTGAAAAAAAGTAAGTGGACGATAGATAGCTACAAATTAGCGGTGGATACTTACCGCAACGCTGAGAGCAAGGAACAAAAAAGAGAAATGGAACGCCTGATTGCCGATATAAAATCGGATTTCAGGAGTGAAATATCCCGCAATGATCCGAAGATAAAGAAGCTATACAACCTGAACGGAGAATTGGTAAAACTGACCACACAGCAAAGCCTTTTTGAAATGAGCAACAAGGAAAAAGCCGACTGGAACAAAAAAGTGCAGCAACTGACCGATGAAACTAAAAAGATAGAAGTCGAAATAGAAGAAATAAAAGCCAATAAGATTTTTGAAAACGCTTTTGAATGGCGTTTTGAATTTCCGGAAGTGCTGAATGATGATGGTGATTTTGTAGGCTTTGATGTGGTGATTGGGAATCCGCCTTATCTTCAAATTAATTCAACCAACGAAAAAGTTTTTCTAAAGGCAAACTATAAAAACAATTTAGGCAAGCCTGACCTCTTCAAATACTTTATTGAAAGAGGACTTAATATCTTAAAGTGTCACGGGTTCTTTCATTTTATCATTCCGTCTTCGGTTGTTTCAACTCCAACATATCTGGATACACGGAAAGATATCCTCGACAATTTTTCCCTCAATGGTGTAGTCGTTTTTCAAGGGAATGTGTTCGAAGAAGCTAACGTGAATCCGACCATCTTACAAATCCAGAAAGCCAAGGATAGTGTACAATGCGTATACATAACCGATAGAAGTGCTATTGTTTCAGAAAACAGCTTTAAACGTGCTATTGATGGAAATCAGAAAATTGATAGTAGGCAATTTAAATCAAATGAAAGTTTTAGTTTTTCAATTTCTAATGGAGATAATACGCTAGTCAACAAACTTAAAAAAAATGACACACTAAACTCCGTTGCGAAGTATGCCTTGGGAATGCAAGTTTATCACAACACTAAACATAGCTCAGACATCATTTCAGCGAGAGCTTATCATTCACCACAAAAAAAGGATAACACATATTTTCCCGAGACAGGCGGACGTAATATCAAAAAATTTGTCTTTGACGAGACGATAAAAGAATTTGTTTCATATGGGGATTGGGCTTATAACAAACTAGATTGGGAATTTTGTACTGGTAATCGCATTCTTATAAGAGAAATACTCGGAATTGATGGTATAGTTGCTTGCTGTACAGACGTTATATGTATACCCAATAAGTCGACAATTATAGTTAAATCTGAAAAGTTAGATCATAAGTTTTTACTAGGCATACTTACTTCAAAACTTATTAAATACTACGTACAATGCACTACAGAAAAAGGGCTTCAGAAGCTATTCCCTCGATTATCGCTATCCACCATTAAAAATTTGCCAATAGCTGATTGTTCGATTGAGCAAAACATTCAAATTTCAACGATGGTTTCGAAAATTATAGAAGATAAAAAACAAAACCCATCAGCCGACACAACAGACTTAGAAAACCAAATCGACGAATTGGTTTACCAACTTTATGATTTGACGGAAGAAGAAATCGCCATCGTAGAAGGTTCAGGTAAATAACTATAGTTTGATATGGCGATTAACTTCGTTGGACCTAATGGTTTCACAAACACTGCTAAAAAACAAATAAAAACAAGTTAGTAAATTAAAATTATAGAGAACGTATAAAAAGGGATAAAATATGAGCAACATAAAACTATTTGAGAGTAAAAAAGTACGTAGCCACTGGGATGCTGAAACTGAAACATGGTATTTTTCGGTCATTGATGTAATTGAAATATTAACGGGCAGCAGCATTCCAAAGAGATATTGGAGTGACTTAAAAAAGAAGATAACAAAAGAGGGAAGTCAGTTGTACGAGAAAATCGTACAACTGAAATTTGAAGCAGCAGATGGTAAAAAATATGCAACCGACTGTTTGGATACTCCAAATTTATTACGCCTAATTCAATCCATTCCATCACCCAAGGCAGAACCCTTTAAGCAATGGCTGGCTAAAGTAGGCTACGAAAGATTGCAAGAAATAAACGACCCCAGCCAAAGCATAGACAGAGCCAGAGAAAACTGGCAAAAACTGGGCAGAAGCGAAAAGTGGATTCAGCAGCGAATGACGGGACAGGAAACGCGAAACAAATTAACCGATTATTGGAAAGAAAGCGGTCTAGAAAAGGCAGATGAGTTTGCGTTGCTCACCAATATTATTCATCAGGAATGGACAGGTTTAACAGTTAAAAAGCACAAAGAAATAAAAGGTTTAAAATCTCAAAATCTGCGAGACCACATGAGCGAAGCTGAACTCATATTTACCGCCTTAGCCGAACTATCTACCAGACAAATAGCTGAAACGGATGAAGCAAAAGGGTTACAGGAAAATGCAAAGGCGAGTAAAAAAGGTGGAAAAATAGCAAAAGATGCAAGGCTACAATTAGAACAACAAACAGGCAAAAAAGTAGTAACCGGAGAAAACTTTTTACCGCCTGGTACCATAAAAAAGGAATTAAAATAGACGTAATTACTCGGGTTTAACAACGCAAGGGGTGAAATATTTGTAACCACGGATGTAAATCTGTGGGAAAAATGGAAAACGAACTTAATTTTGGCGATCTTGCATGCTTAAAAATTAGCAGGCAAGATCGCCAAAATAGATTTAGAAGTGAATACACCTGAATAATTACAAAAACAACATTCAAACATGAAATATCCATTAATCATCTTGTTTGCGTTGACCATACAAGCAGTATTTAGTCAGGAAATTGCTCTGAGTGACGATTATAAAAAAGAAACCATTGAAAAACTGTCTGTATTAATACAAGAATTTTACATCTATCCGGATATCGCGAAGAAAACGAGTGAACATCTGTATAAACAATACGAAGCCGGGTATTTTGATCAATGTAAAGACAACGAAACATTTGCGACCGTCCTCACAGAGTCAGTGCAAAGTGTCAATAAGGATAAGCATATGAGGATAATGTCAAATGCACCTTATACAGCTCCCAAAAATACCCTGGAAGCAAAATCTGCGCAACGGATGGGTCAAATCAATAATTACAGAAGCATCAATCATGGCTTTACAGAATTGAAGATGTTGGAAGGAAATGTTGCATATCTGGATTTAAGGATGTTTGCCCCCATGGACAGAGCTAAAGAAATGGCAGATGCCTACATGAAATTGTTGTCACTGTCTGATGCTGTCATTATTGATTTAACGCACAATGGTGGAGGTGATCCATCCATGGTTCAGTATCTTTGCAGTTATTTTTTTGATAAAAAACTACATTTAAATAGTCTTTATTATAGAGAAGGGGATAGAACTGAAGAGTTTTGGACTTTAGAAAAAGTAGGAGGTAAAAAATTGGTCGACATTCCTTTATTCATCATGATAGGTGAGGAAACATTCTCAGGAGCGGAAGAATTTTCATACAATATGCAGACCCAGAAAAGAGCAACCTTAATCGGACAAACGTCTGCCGGAGCAGCAAACCCGGGAGGAACAAGTGGAATCAACGAGCATCTGTCCGTATTTATACCTACAGGCAGGGCAATTAATCCTGTTACAAACACCAGTTGGGAAGGCGTAGGTGTTAAACCGGAAATCCATACTAAAAAGGAAGCGACATTGGAACAAGCACAGATACTAGCCCAAAAAGCAGCAGATTCTATAAGAAAAAATAAACTTGAAACGTATATTCAATTGCAGCAAAAACTGAATCAACATCTCGAACATTATAAGCAAGGAGAATCTGAAATGAATATAAGTACCAGTATAAAAAACTTGGTGGATTCTGGACTTTTTGGGGAATGGGATATTAACACCTTGGGTTATAAATACCTGACCGAACTGAATAAACCGGAAATGGGTTTATGTATTTTAAAATCCAATACCATTCATTTTCCGAATTCTCCCAATGCATTTGATAGCTATGGAGAAGCTTTAAAATTAAATGGAGATTTAACGTCTGCATTAGAAAGCTATCAAAAAGCTGTAGATATAGCAACAGAAAACAATGATAAAAATCTTACCTATTACAAAGAGACTCTTCAAAAGATAAAAAATGAAATAAACAAAGATAAGTAGGATGGATTTATTAAAAGTTAAAGGTAGTCGCTAAAAAAGTAATTGACTTTCATGTCGGCTAATCGCCGGAAATCCGAATATACAAAACCCGCCTACTTCATAAAGAAAAATAAAAATAATAAAAAAGAAAGTATGTCACTATATACATTAAAAACATTGATTATCATATGCCTGACCACCTTGATATCTTCTTGTAATGCTCAGGAATATAGAAATGATCCCGGTAATAGGTCAATACAAACGTCTATTGGAACTCAAAATTCAATTTTAGTAAATAAACCAAAAGAGCAGATAAGTCAGGTTGTTAGAATGATGTATCAGGATAGCAAGGGTGTTTTTTGGTTTGGAGCTGAAGGAGGAGCGTTCAGATTAACTAACGATTCGTTAATTCATATTGATGGCATTAGAAGCGAATCAGGTGGAAGAGTAACCATTAAAGATATTGCAGAAGATAAAGATGGTACTATTTGGCTGGGACATACAGATGGGATAAGTAGCGTCAGAGGAGAAACAGTTACCAATTATTATGAGTCAGATGGGTTAATCAGCAATGATGTTTGGAATATTAGCTCGGATACCGATGGGAAAATTTGGGTTGGGACAATAGAAGGAGCCTGTGTATTTGATGGAAAAACCTTTACAAATATCCAACTGCCATTAGGAATAAGAGATACGACTGTTGGAGTATCAAGCGAGAAGATGGTAAATAGGATATTTCAGGATAGGAAAGGGAAATTATGGATAGCATCAAATGCAGGACTTTTTTCATATTCAAATAATAAATTGACCGATGCTTCGAAAACGATGGGAATAAAAACAAACTTTGTGAGTTTAGGATTAGAAGATAAAGCTGGTGTATTATGGATCACTTCAAAAGAAGGATTGTTCGCTTTTAAGGACGGTTTAACAAAAAAAATCACAGATGAAAATATCGAAATAGGAAAAGGCATTGGAAGTATTGCGGAAGATAAAGATGGGAAAATTTGGTTTGTAGTCAATCAACATTACTTATATACCTATGATGGTAAAGATGTTACAGAATTTAAAAAATCAGAAGAAAATAAGGGGCCTGTAGTTTTTCAGATATACAAAGACCAAGGCGATAGGTTATGGTTTGTTGGTTATGGTGGTGCATACCGGTTAGAAAACGGAAAATTTGTCAATATTACCAAGAATGGACCTTGGTAAAAAATACAAATGCACAATCGAGTACTAGGCCCCAACAACCGAATGGAGAGTTGCTTAATTGATTATTTGCAGAATTGCAGATTGGTTGTGTTGCGAAGTTGTGGAATTGGGAAAATTGTCATAAGTAGAATTTATGGTGTGTCCCCAAATTACATCAATATCAACTGCTGGTGTAAGAGAAACGACTTTAGCTGACCTTGCTTTAATACGTGCAAACTGCTTTAGAATATTACACTTAAAATTTGATTGACAATATTTACCGATAGACGATTTAAGAATTAAAATGGAATGCCAAAAAAAAAAAATGCCATTTAACTGCCATTCCCCATTTTTCACGGAGCTAAAATAATTTCTTGTACTAATGAAGTTCATTACGTGAATAAACTAAAATTGGTTAAGTTTGCAAAAAAAAATATTGGTATTGATAATCAAGATGTTAATAAACCTTAGTCTGAAAAATACACAAACCATATGAACAAAATTATTATTGTATTACTAATTTTTGCAACTATTACAAGTTTTGGGCAGGTAAAAAAAGGAGATAAAGTACCTAAATACATTTTTAAAGAAATACTAAATGGAGACAAAAAACCATTTGATATCAGTAATCAAGGCAAACCCCTCATCTTAGAATTTTGGGCTACCTGGTGTGCACCTTGTATACCTGCGATGAAAGAATTAGAACTTTATCAAAACAAATTTGGAAATCAATTAGAAATTTTAACTATTTCAAATGATAAATTAAAAAACCTTTTACGATATATCGACAATACCAAAACCAGCCTGAAAATAGCCTCTGATAGTAGTCATGTAAACGTATTTAACTATAGTAGCGTACCGCATACCATACTAATTGACAAAAACGGTATCGTAAAAGCTATGACTACCCCTGACCAACTTACAGAGAAAATCATCGCAGATTTCATAGCAGGAAAAGAAATTGAATTAAACCTAAAAGATGATAATCCATCAAATTTAAATTTGTTCGAAGATGTTAAAAATCAGTTTTATCAATATACACTGACCTCCGAAAATAAAAACTTACGATTCAAAAATGAAATAAGACGTAATGAAAATAATGAACCTATTTCGTTGGAATTTAATAACGTATCTATTTACAGATTACTCACAGACATTTATGAACTTACTACGGCAGCGAGATTGGATGTAAATTTAGATGCTATCAGCAATAATAAATATTGCTTTAAACTGGAACAATCTGCAGGTTACAGTAAAAATATACTTGATCATGCTAAGGAAATCCTCAATGAAAATAGCGGCTTTAAGGCCCGCTTAATAGAAAAAATCATTGACTCTTTATATACTTTGCAGGTCATAGACAGTACAAAGCTACCAGGTAAGTCGTTGTATGAAAAACATACTATGGAATTTGCAGGTCCATTTTTTAAAGGAAGAAAAATCAGTTCAGACCAATTGATTATGTATTTAGAGAATCAAACTTTCCTGCCGGTAAAAGACAAAACAGGGATTGATTTTGTTTTTGGCATGGAATTAAACTGGAGTTATGAGAATCCCAAAACATTGAATGAGGAGTAAAAAAGTATGGTTTAAAACTAAGAAAATCTGACATTCCTGAAAAGATTGTACTGTTAGAAATAAAATAAGGGCAGCTATAATCGAGTAGACGGCCCCGCCAAATGAAGTGGGAATTGTTTAAACTGCTAAACTGCTAAATTGCTTAATTGCGGAATTGCGGAATTGTTGGAGTTGATGGGATTGAGGAGTTGATGAAGTTGTGGAGTTGTGGAATTGGCCTACTTTGTAGTT